>Ga0302324_100021638_pt1 | contig 12531 bp, 8 predicted proteins | sample Palsa_T0_1_FD_201949 | JGI IMG/M metagenome (GOLD analysis project Ga0302324, IMG submission 201949) | Peat permafrost microbial communities from Stordalen Mire near Abisko, Sweden - Palsa_T0_1 | ecosystem: Environmental > Terrestrial > Soil > Palsa > Peat permafrost | place: Sweden: Abisko...
CAACCGAGCACATGGCGCGGTAGGTCAGAACAACTCTCGCTCGATCAAGTGGGCTGCGAAGCAAGAAAAATTCCAGCCGAAGGAGAAGTGTTTTTTCTTGACTTCTACCTTTATAGAACTAATCAGGCGTTGGAGTCGCGCGGTAAAACTCCGATAGCATGCGGAGGAAATCAGCCTGCCAAGCGGCCTAGAATTTCCGTACGGAACCCGGCTAGGCGCCCGCCGTCCACTACCAGGGTTTGGCCGGTGATGTACTTGCTCTGGTCGCTCGCGAGGAAATGATATACGCCAACCAAGTCGTCGACTGACGCGATCCTTCCAAGCGCTGATAGATTCTTGGCGAGCGAATTCAATATGTGCCCCGGCGGCAACATGGGTGTGCTGACAGGACCTGGCGCGACCGCGTTGCAGCGTATGCCGCGGGTGCCGAGTTCGACTGCTGCGGTCTTGGTCATGCTTATGACGGCGGCTTTGGTGGCACTGTAATCGAAGAATCCTTCGTTTTGTTGCAATCCGGCGACGGAAGCGGTGGTGATGATCGAGCCTCCGTCGAGCATGTGTCCCGGTCCGTATTTCAAAATGTAGTAGGTTCCGTAGAAATTCAGAGCCAACACGTCGTCGAGCACGTCTTCGTCGGAATCCGTGAGGTGGGTGCCCTTCCCAGGTTTCCCGGCATTGTGAACAATTACGTGGAGCTTGCCGATTGTTGCTTCGGCCTTTTTGAACGCATCGACTACTTGGTCGCGGTCGGTGACGTCAACTTTGAGAAAAATGGCGCCGGCGTCGAGCAGGGATTGTGGCGGCGCCTGGATATCGGCCACGATCACTTGCGCTTTTTCCTGTAAGAACCTCTGGCAGGTCCCGAGGCCGATGCCGGACGCGCCACCGGTGACGAATACGGCCTTGCCTTTCAGGCTGAAGGGCACCGAGGTTTCCACGTTGTTCTCCTGTCGCTATAGATTGGTGCCGACTCGTTGCCGCACGATCCATCGGGGTTCGTGTTGGGTGACGCCGATTCGGTTAGTAGTTCGCCAAAGTGGCGAAGGCCGCGACGGGCGGCATCGCGTTCGGGTCAGCCAGGACGTCAATCACCACGGACGTATCGGCTGCGAGCGCTTTTTTTATCGCTGGCGCTATATCTTGGGCACGTTCCAAGCGAATTCCTTGAACGCCACAGGCCTGCGCAATCGCCGCATGATCGACGGGCATCAAATCGCAAATGTTGGTATGCCGCCCGAGGCCGGCGTCTTCCGCGTGCCGTTGGTAGCCAAGAACCGCGTTGTTCATTACTGCAACCACAACTCGGAGGCCGTGACGGTTTGCGGTTTCGAGCTCGGACCAGACATGGCCGAAACCACCGTCGCCGACAATGCAAAATACGGGCCTACCCGGTTGGCCTATCTTCGCTCCCAGCGCCAAGGGGAATCCCCATCCGAGGCCGGCCTGACCTCTCGGTGTGATGAAGCGTCGATCAAATTTGGCCGTGAGATAGTTCGCTACCCAGATCGACGAGAAACTTGCGTCTGCCACCACTATGTGATTCTCCGACAATTGTTTTTCAAGCTCGGCCATGAAGCGTTCGGGACGAATGGGCGCGGCATCCGATTGGGTTACGCTGGCAATCTCCTCCTGGTGGCGAGTTCTCCCCGTGGCAATCGCGCTCTCGATCGCTGCGCGACCCGATTTTCGTCTCGTCAGGTCCAGTGCGGCCAGCGCTGAATTCAATGCGGCCAGCGTCAGCTTGGCGTCGCCACAGAGGCGGATTGATTCGTAGTTTCGTCCGATTTCCATTGGGTCGATATCAATATGAATGTAGGTGGCATCAGGCGGCAGAAGTTTCCACGAGTCGGTGCCGTTTTGGTTGGTTCGATTGCCAACGAGCAAAATCACATCCGCGTCTGTCACCATGGGTTTGGCGAACTTGGCTACGCCGCGAGTCGCCATGAAGTAGCCAATCACGCCGATCGAGAGCGGATCTGTTTCATCCACGCTGCCTTTGCCCATCGTGGTGGTCGCAACTGGCAAGTGAGCGAGTTGCTGCAACGCTCGTAATTCTTGCTGCGCCTCCGAAGTGATTACACCGCCGCCGGCGTAGACGATTGGTGCTTTTGCGTTGGCCAGTACCTCCGCTGCGATGGCGATTTGCGTTCGGTCGGGCTGACTTCGGTCGATCGGATAATTGCCCAGGGCCGCTTTACGCGTTGAGACGGGCTTTTTCTCTCTCTCCGCCAGTAAATCGATAGACACCAATAAAACGGCGGGACCGGGACGCCCGCTGGCGGCGGCGGTGAAGGCCATGTCGACATAATCTTCGATGCGATCAGCGGTGGTGACCCGCCGGATCCACTTGGAGACGCCCCGGAACAATTGCAGTTGATCCAATTCCTGAAAGGCATTGCGGTCCTGGGTGGATGGACCTACATCTTGTACCAGGGCAACGAGGGCAATCGAAGCGGACAAGCATTCCGCCAAGCCGGGGACCAACAAGGTTGCCGCTGGACCATTTTGCGCGGTCACGACTGGGACTTTTCCGGTGGCTCGCGCGTAGCCATCGGCCATGTAGCTGCCCGAATTTTCCTGGCGATAACCGATCTGGTGAATGCCGAGATCTTCCGCAGCCATGGTCAAGGCCGGCGGGTTACTTTGACCGAAGAGATATTCGACGCCGTGCCGCTTCAAAGCGTGGGCGAATCTTTGCGGCGGTCGCAGCAACAATGGCTCGGCGCTCATAATTCTTTGACCTTTGCAAAAGCTTTAATCGATTGCGATTCACCTCAGTAAATTTTCACCGCTGGTGATTCGCAAACGTCGAGTACGAACTCAGGGTGTAATCAACACCTTGCAGTGATCGTTCGGTTTGCGGAGGCTCTGGAACATCGCGGGCGCCTCATCCAGGCTGATCGTGGACGTTACGAGACCGTCTACTTTTATGCGGCCCGTTTCAAGCATGCGTTGAACGAAGGGAAAATCGCTCGGTACATACGCAAGTGGGAAGCTCATGCGCAAGCGCTTCAAGGCCGCCGAGACGACCGTGAAATTCTCCGGCTGCATGCCCACTCCGACTAACACCAAATGTGAATTCGGCGGGGCGATCTCGATCAACTTAGCGATAATCGGACGGCCAACGCACTCGAAAATCACCGATGGTTTGGCGCCGGTCAGCCGCTCGAATTCCGTGACAGGATCTGCAAATTTCGTCGCGTCAATGACGACACCGGCACCCAGGCTCTGAGCTCGCGCTATGCGTTTGGGCACCATTTCACTGATGCCGATATCGGCGGCACCAAAAAACTTGGCCCACTTAGCCATTGCGAGGCCGATGATGCCGGCGCCGATAACCAGTACGCTAGCGCCGTACGGCACATTCGCGGACTTCCAAGCGCTCAAACCGACTGCCAGTGGCTCGATCGTTGCGGCGTCCTGGTCGCTGAGGGCATCGGAAATCTTCATCGCTAAACCGGCCATGCAGGTTGAGTACTCGGCATAGGCACCCGGCATCCGCGGATCAAAGCCCTGCATGATAATTCGACTACATTCTGAATGGCGGCCCGCTCGACATGCGGGACATTCTCCGCATGGCTTGGCCGGAAGCGCGACCATACGGTCGCCGACTTTCCATCCTTCGATGCCCTTGCCCACTTCGACCACTTCGCCGGAGTATTCGTGCCCAAGCACGTTACCCGGCTGAAGCAGGCCCGGTATTTCGACTGCGTGTAAATCGGACGCGCAGATACCGCAAGCTTTCACCTTGAATACCAGAGCGCCGGGATCAGCAGTCGGTTTTGGAACATCCGCAACGCGCAAGGGCTTGCCGAGTTCCTCGAACTGTACTGCTTTCATGATTCCTCTCTAACTTAGGCGGCCGCCGTGGGACCGAAATAGACTTCAAAAAAGCGGCCGCCGATGGAACTCGACATCGCGAGGTTTGCGGCCACGTTGGTGTGCACACAAACGAGAGCTGGGCCGTTGTGAGCCTTGGCGCGACAAAGTGCGGCTTCCAGGTCGGCGATTGAGTCCACGAATTCGCCGTGGGCGCCGAGCCCCTCGGCTACTTTGTCCCAGCGGATTTCGCCCATGCTGGTACCAAAGGTCCTTCCCCAGCGCGCCATTTCGTTGGGAATCTCCATCGTCCATTCGCCGTCAGCCATCACGACAAAGGTGACATTTACGCCCTCGCGTGCGGCGACCTGCAATTCCATAATGTTGAAACCTGCAGCGCCGTCGCCTGTCACGCACACCACTTCCCGAGTTGGATCGCCCAGCTTCGCGCCGATCGCTGCAGGAATCCCGACGCCAAGCATGCCGAGTTCCAGAATTCCGTGGAATGAGGACGGTCGGGTTGAGGGCAAGGCCACGGCGGCCCATAGGGAAGTCATACCGCCATCCACGCAGTAAACCGCGTCGGGGCCGAAAATTTTACCTACGATGCCAATCGCCTGCGCGGGGTGGATGCCGGGGCCGGTCCACGCTCCGATCGGCTCGCGCAGAGACTTCTCCCAATCCTCGTGCGCCTTGCGCTGCGTTACGAGGTCGGTACGGCCTTGGCTGGTGAGCGTCCGGTTACGGAGTTTCGCCGCCAGTCCTTCTAGAGTCAAACGCGCGTCGGCTACGATGCCCAGCGCGACCGGTCGCGAAACTCCGATGTGACGTGGGTCGATGTCGATCTGAATGAGCTTGCAGCGCGACGCATCGCCCCAGTACTTATCGAAAGGGACATCAAGATTCCCAAGACGCGAACCGATGACCACCAGGACGTCCGCATTGCGCCGCAGTTCATCGGCAGCTGGACTCTGAGACAAGAAGCAAAGCGGATGATCGTGAGGAATGACGGCGCGCGCGGCAAGTGAAGGAATCACTGGGGATCCAAGAATTTCCGCCGTTTGTATCAGCGCCGCATTTGCGTGCGAACGGTCAACACCACACCCAGCGAAAATAACAGGCGCCTTCGCATTCGCCAGCAGCTCGACTGCCTGATCGAGCTGGACTTCTGAAGGTTGCGGCAGGCCCGCGCGCCCGGCGTCGCGCGTGTAGATCGGCGCAGATGCGGGGTCTCCCATGGCATACATCGTCGTCAGAGGGATTTCGAGTTGAACCGGACCTGGACGGCCGTTCCAGATTTCACGGAAGCTCGTTCGCACGATTTCAGGGATACGCGCCCATTCAAACACCGGCGCACCCCACTTCACGGCGGGCTTGAACAAATCGAGTTGGTCTTGGCCTTGGAAGGTCGCCGGGGTGGATGGATATACGATCCCTATCCGATGTTGCGAAGTGATAGCCAGCACCGGAACCCCTTCGTGGCGCGCCGTCACTAGGCCAGGAAGAAGATTTGCTGAACCGGGACCGGGATTTCCGAGAACCACCGACACCTGTCCCGTCGTCTTGTACATTCCTTCAGCCATGTGCACGCCTGCCGATTCGTGACGAATCGGCACAAAACGGATTTGGTTGGCTTCCAACGCCGCGAGGAATGGATCGATTTCAGGACAGGGCAACCCAAAGACAAATTTCACACCTTCGTTGGCCACCGCCCGAGCGAGCAGCTCGCCGCCACTTACCTCGTTCATCGATTCTCCATGACCCACTCGTTTGGCTAAACCGGCATCGAAAGCCCGTCCGCACGCCGCCGCGGCTTCGCCGCTCTCGGATCAATTGACGACCTGCGGAAGGCGCTAGCGGTCGAGGCCCTTGAAGCTAAAGGTCGCGATCGCATTCATCAACCGGTCGACAGTCAAGCCCGTGATCGAAGGAACCCACTTTCCTAACCAAATCAACATTCCAAAGAGAAGCTGAACAACGAGTTCCGGTTCGCACTCTACAATCGAACCGTCCGACATCCCGTCGTTGAGAAATTTCATCAAGATTTTCTTAAGCCGGTCTATCCACTCTCTGATTGTCTTGCGTTGAACGCCGTCGAGGTAAGAGTAGTCACCGACATAAAGTAGAGGACCATTCTCCTTGGATTCGACCAGCATGCTGCGGATGAAGTGCCTTAACTTTTCGGCGCCGGTCCCTACGGTCTGCTCGGATGTTTCGAGCAGCTTCTGGGCCCGGCCGAGCGAAGCGCGGTGGCAGGCGTAGGCTAGCGTTTGTTTGTCGTGAAAGTAGTGATATAGCGTGGCATCCCGCAGATCGAGCGCGGCCGCGATATCGACCATGGTGGCCTGCGCATAACTCTTGGCGTTGATCGTTTCAATCGCCACCCGAATAATTTCGCGGCGTCGCTTATCTGATTTTCTACTGTTCGATAGCCGTTTCTGGTCCTTCTTTGATGTGGTCGCCACGGGACTCGGTAGGTCAAACGTTGGGGTCAGGAGTTGCGCAAGCGGCATTTTGCCATACCTTTGACGAGAACCAGAAAAACTAAGTGTTGACTGCAATTTCTATGGATGCTATTAAATCTTTATATCTAGTGTAGACTAGAAAATCTAACACGACCTAGATTATCGAACATGTCGGCGGTTTGCAACATGAAGTTGGTCAGTTTGCTGGCGTGCCGAAGAAATTGAAGGATTTTTTGACGGAAGTCCGCCGCTTCACCGAACAATCGCGAGCTGGCCGAAGTCGCAAAGTACGAGGGAGATCATCATGCGCAAGTACGAACAATTCTACATCGATGGCCGTTGGGTTGATCCGGTCAATGGCGGTCAGCTGCACGAGGTGATTAATCCGGCGACGGAAGAAGTGGCCGGAACGATCCGGCTAGGCGACGAAGTGGACGTGGTTCGTGCGGTCACCGCTGCCCATCGCGCGTTTGAGACTTACTCGCGCACCACGCTTGAAGAACGGATGAAGCTGGTCGGTGCCGTCGCGGGGATCTACGCGCAGCGTGTCGATGATCTGGCGGTCGCGATCAGCGAAGAGATGGGCGCACCGCTGCATACGATTTCGCGTCCGATGCAAGCGCCGCTCGGCCTGTGGCATCTGCAGACCGCCCTCGCGCTCGCCAAAGATTTTCCCTTTCAGAAACAGCAAGGCACCACGCTCGTGGTCAAGGAACCAGTGGGCGTATGTGCACTGATTACACCGTGGAATTGGCCCATGAACCAGATCGTGTGCAAGGTTGCTCCCGCTCTGCTGGCGGGTTGCACCATCGTGCTCAAGCCAAGTGAGCTGGCCCCTTTTTCGGCCCAGATCTTCACCGAAATTCTAGCCGCTGCCGGGGTTCCGGCGGGCGTCTTCAACATGATTCAGGGCGACGGCGCCAAGCTCGGTCCGGTGCTGTCTTCGCACCCACTCGTAGACATGGTTTCTTTGACTGGCTCAACGCGCTCGGGTGTGTCAGTTGCCAAGAACGCCGCCGAAACGATCAAGGTGGTGTCGCTCGAACTTGGTGGCAAGTCGGCCAACATCATTCTCGACGATGCTCCGCTGGCGCAGGCGGTCACCGATGGCGTGCTGGGAATGATGCGCAATACAGGAGAGAGCTGCAACGCTCCCTCACGGATGCTGATACCGGCTGCAAAGCTGGCGGAAGCCGAAAAGATCGCTGCAGCGACCGTGCAGCAATTGGTGGTAGGCGACCCGCAGTCGCCAGCGACCACCACCGGGCCCATCTCCAACGCACGGCAATATGAGCGAGTCCAGAAACTGATCGCGAAAGGAATCGAAGAAGGAGCCCGGGTTGTGGTCGGAGGTCTCGGCCGCCCCGACGGACTCAAGCGGGGCTATTTTGCTAAGCCCACCATCTTCAGCGGCGCGAATAACTCGATGACCATCGCGCAAGAAGAGATCTTCGGCCCGGTGCTGACCATGATTCCGTACGACACCGAGGAACAGGCGATCACCATCGCTAACGACACTCCCTATGGTCTTTCCGGTTTCGTCTACGGCGGTACGGTCGAACGCGCGCGCAAGGTCGCGGCCCGTTTGCGTACTGGCATGGTTCACCTGAATGGCGCGAGCGTTGATCCTGGCGCGCCATTCGGCGGCTACAAACAATCGGGAGTCGGACGCGAATGGGGCGCCGCGGGCATCGACGAATTCCTGGAAACCAAAGCCATCATGGGAAGCCCTGCAGCATGACCCTTGTAAGCGGTTAGTGACACGGCAGCTTGACGATCAGAAGCCACGCAACGAGCCGGCGAAGAGACCGAGTCTTCGTCGTAGGAGATTTACTATGACTTTGAATCGGGACTGCAAGAAAACATCCCATGTAGTCACGCCCACGATTCTCCATCGGCTACTGCTATTTATTTTCGCTGCGGTGCTCGCTGCGGCTCCGTCGGCCTGGGCCCAAGCGGGTTCTGCAACCGGAACGATGCGCGGTACCGTGCTCGACCCAGGCGGCGCCGTTGTTCCAAATGCCAAGGTCACCATTGAAAATTTGGCGACCGGAGTCGGCCTGACGATTCTGACTTCCGCTGATGGAACCTACCAGGCCCCTTCGCTAAATCCGGGCACGTACAGCGTTGCGGTTGAGGCGCAAGGGTTCGATCGGCTCGTGGCGGATCAGATTGTGGTGACAGTCGGCCAATTTGTGGTCTACGACGCACATTTGAAGGTCGGAGGCTCTAGCACGACGGTGGAGGTGAAAGGCGACTCGACGCCGCTGATCGATGTCGCACAGACCCAGCAGGCGAATACGATCGACGAGCGCCAAGAAGTCAATCTTCCAAACATCTCCCGGAATTTCGCCGCACAGATCTACACCCTGCCAGGAGTGGTGGACTCTAACGCCCCTTCGGTACAGGATCCCGCGGTTGGCACCGGATATCAGACCTCCGGATTTTCTTTCGGAGGCGGCAATGGACGAACCAATCTGTTCACAATCGATGGTGGCCAGAACGATGCTGGGTCGGGAGCGCCGCGGGTGCCGCACGTGCCGCAAGATTCAGTTCAGGAATTCCAAGTCAACCGCAATTCTTTCGGGCCGGAGTTCGGCTACACGACGGGCTCGGCGATCAACGTAATCACCAAGAGCGGCGCGAACCAGTTTCACGGTAGCCTCTTCGACTATTTTCACGACGAGAACACGGACGCAACCAACTTCTTCAACAGCTTCGGCCCGACGGCCGGCACCAAACCCTACGAACAGAGCGAAATCTTCGGCGGATCGCTGGGCGGCCCAATCAAGGGCAACAAACTTTTCTTTTTCACCTCGTACGAGCGGCAGAAGCTGGACAGCAGTGTGGTCGTTAACCTGGTTGACACCGCAGCGGCGCAGGGTTTGGCCGCACAGTCGAATGGCTTCAATGGAGGCGCGTGCCCTGCTCCGGTAACGCAGTTATGCTATTTCACCCAATTAGTGAATAGCGGCAATCCAGGCTTAGCGGCCATAGGTGCGGGAGCCTTGGCGTCACCTGTGTTCACGCCGGTAAACGATCCACTGTTTCTCGCGCTGGTTGCGCCCAACAGCGGCACATTCGACGGAAACGCCAACGGAGTAGCCGTGCAAGCTCCGCCGAATCAGAATGGCCGCTACAACAACTGGGTTACCCGGCTCGACTACCAGCAGAGCGCTGAGAATAATTTTTCGCTGCGCTTTTCCCTCTCCGCCGAAAGCAATAAAGTTACCGGCGAAGGCGGGGTGCCGCGCTATACGTCGATTCTGCAAACGAATCGGGACTACACCATTACGGGCAGCTGGAACCACAGTTTCAATCCCAATGTCCTCAATACCGTCCGGGTGCAGCTTGTTCCTTTCAGTTCATCCAATAACACAACTCCTCATGGAGGCGCGGAGTTCGACCTGGGCAGCCTCGGGATCGTAGGAACTCCCTTTGACTTTCCCTACAACCAAAGTCAAAACCAGTATCAGTTCGACGACGATCTCTCCATCGCCAAGGGCCATCACAATCTGAAGTTCGGATTTTCTTACCGGCCAGTGCAGTACAACATCTTTCAGGCTTTCTTATTTGGCGGCGAGTATCAATACTTGGATGGGGCAGTGCCATTCATCGCTTTGCAATCGGCCGCCGCGCAAGGCGCGCTCGCCGGCTTTAATTTGGCCAACGGCTACCCGCTGACCGGTCCACCCACGACCAATCTGAGCGGCTCTCAGCTTTATGTTGCCGGCTTGCCGCTGGTATTGCTGCAGGGCTCCGGAAACGGTCACTACCACGCAACGTCGCAGCCGATTGGTTTCTACGGCCAGGATTCCTGGAAGATCACGCACAACCTTACGCTGGACTACGGTGCGCGGCTGGATATTTATCATGAACCGAATAATTATCCGACCACCTACTTCGGTTCGCCGCGGCTAGGTGTTGCTTGGGACGCCTTTGGACACGGAAAGACCGTGGTGCGCGCTGGAGGTGGGTTGTTTGTTGCACCGCTGCCCTTCATCGTTCCTTTCACCTCGACCGTTTTGGGTGGGGCAGGAGATCACATCTTTGCCTCGGTCGTGACCGCCCCAAATTCGATTCCTGAATTGTTTGGCGCCGGATTGACGGAGCGCGCCATCGCCACCACCGCGAACCCCAACCCCGCGCTGACTTTGGCGCAGCTAGCCGGTGTGGGAATTAATGTCATGCCGCCCGGGCCGAATCAGACGAATGGCGCCTTCTTCTCCGTGTCGCCGGACTTCAAGTCACCCTATGCGATCCAGGCCAGCGCCAGCATCGCGCAGGAACTTGCGCATAACCTCTCCCTCGAAGTTGGATATCTATTCTACGGAGGCGTTCATATTCAACAGATTCAAGAGGGCAACTTCGTGCGCGACACCGCGATTCCCATCGATCCCTTCGTGGGTCCGTTCTATGTTCCCAAGCCAGGTTCGACTTTCGGGACTCCGAATAGCCAGATTATTGAAAACGATGAGACCACGTCCGCCGGAAGCTCCAACTACAACGGCATGACGGTTTCCCTGACGAAGCGCTACGGGCACGGGCTGCAATTCCAGGCCAACTACACTTTGAGTAAGGCGATCGATAACACCAGCGACTTCAGCTCGCAAAGTACGCCCTTCCGCCCGGACCTGCTAAATTTGGATAGATCCATCTCGGACTTCAACATCAAAAATAGTTTTGTGGCGAACGCCGTGTACACCAGTCCGGTCCGTCATCCGGGAGGGGGTCTGGCTTCGTTGTTTTACTCTAACTGGGTCATTGCTCCGATCGTTTCCGTGCGCGATGGCGTCCCTTTCACGCTCCTGGTTCCGGGGATTGAATCGAATGGGATCACCGCGCACACCAGCGAAGCTCGTCCTTTTAATGAAGGGCGCAACACCGGCGTCGGGCCCGGCTATGCCAGCTGGGACATGAGAATCTCGCGAGATATTCCGCTCAAGGCCGACTCGCCGCTGCGACTGCGCTTAATTGCGCAGTCGACGAATATTCTCAACCATACGAATTTCACCAGCGTGCAAAATATCTTTCCTAACACGGCCATCACCAACGCAGCCGGCGTCACCACATCCGCGATCGTGGCGACACCCGAAGGCAATGTAGATCTTTTGAACGGACCCTACAATTTCAGGGGCTTTCGACCAAGTGGACCTTCACAGCTGACCGACCCTCTGGCGTTTAAGACGGCCGCGCCTCCCCGCCAGATCAGCTTTGGAGTGGAGCTTGCGTTCTGACCGGGACGAGAGGAAAAGATAAAACTTTAGTCGCGACGGATTGCGTTGTCGAGTGCTGAGCTTGGGTAGGAAGTGACTGCCCAGGCGTTTCCAGGGTGAACGCCTGTGAATGTGAAGCTTGGGCAATACCTCGCGATTGAAACTGTCTCGAGCGGTCTGGTCAACGGCTTGCTTAACCTTGCGGCGGCCTACGCTATCTTTCACGCCCACCACTTTATTCCCGCCACCGGCTCGGGAAGCCTGCTGCAAGACTCTATTGGCGAGACATTCATAGTCTCCACCTTGAGCGTGCTGATCCCGTCGCTTATCGCGCGCAGTCGCTGGCGGGCGGGAACTCTCTCCCTTTCCGGCGAAAATCGTCCAAGTCGCGAAGTCAATCTTTACGTCCGGGCTATCGTAGCCGGCCTTATTTTTACCGCTGTTCTGGTCCCCTGCACTTGGTTGTTGCTGCCAAGGATCTTCCCTAACGGCGTCAGCTTTGCCAATGTTCTGCTCTTCAAGGCACTGTATGGCGCGGTAGTCGGCTCGCTGGCAACCTTTCTGGCCGTCCGCAAAATGCTTGCCGAGCTCGGCTAGCTTGGGGCAAGCTCCAGCACCGCCAACCGCTTCGATTGAACACGCGATACTCTTCGAGTTTGACCTGCGGCACAAACAGACTGGTGGGAGGTGGGTGCGCAAACCGTCCGCGATTCCCGTGCGCGTGGTGAAGCTTCCTTCCCTCTTCCGCCGAAATCAGCTCGGGCGCGAAGCGGTAGTCGACATTGGCGGTGGAACGTTCTTATCGTACAAGTGAAGTTCTAGTACGGGACTTGTCCGGTTACGCGACGCAATATAAAAGGGCGCCCCGATTGGAGTAGGTTTTGAGTGTTCGGCTCGAACCTAGCTCAGAAAGGAGCGCCCTCTATGGATAGCGTGAAGTATATCGGGATGGATGTGCACAAGGAAGCGATCTCCGTCGCGGTTCTGAACTTCTCTGGCAAACTGGTGATGGAATGCACGATCGAAACCAA
>Ga0302324_100021639_pt1 | contig 12530 bp, 8 predicted proteins | sample Palsa_T0_1_FD_201949 | JGI IMG/M metagenome (GOLD analysis project Ga0302324, IMG submission 201949) | Peat permafrost microbial communities from Stordalen Mire near Abisko, Sweden - Palsa_T0_1 | ecosystem: Environmental > Terrestrial > Soil > Palsa > Peat permafrost | place: Sweden: Abisko...
TGGCGGATCAGTTCGCGTTCCTGCTCCGGCTCGCGATAGACCAGAAGCTCATCCTGGAAATGTCCGTGACCGGCGATTTCGTGGCCGCTTTTGATGGCCTGACGGATGGAGTCCGGATAAAGCCTGGCGCTGGCGGCGTTGGGACAAATGGTGCCGGGCGTCTGGAAGCGGTCCAGGGTGCGGATAATGCGCCACAGACCTTCGTTGCCGCCATACTCGCCCCAGGAAATAGCAGAGTGATCCTTCGCGCCTGCTTTCAGTGCCGTCGTCTGCACCGAGTAAGGCGCGGCCTTGCCCTCCGACCAGGTTTCCAGAAGTACCGTGATTGTGACCGCGATGCGTTTGCCCTGCGGCCATTCGAATTTGCTTTTGCTCATGCTTGCTCGAGGAGAATGGAGTTATTCAAACGGGAAAAGATCGGCCGGATCATAACCCGGCCGATGCAGTTGCAACGGAATTTGCCTCTTTTGCAACCGTGCTATGCGTGCAGCAGCGGCCCGGGGCTCTTGAGATACTGCGTCGTGATTGCGTTCGCCGACCAATAGGCCAGCGCGCCCAGCAATCCAGTCGGATTGTATGACGCGTTCTGGGGAAACACCGATGCGCCCATCACGAACAGGTTGTCGGCATCCCACGATTGCAGGTAACGATTGACGACGCTGGTCTTCGGATCAGTGCCAGTCATCGTGCCGCCAGTGTTGTGCGTCGATTGGTACGGCACGACGCTGTAGTCACCCTTGATCCCGGCCGGCGTACTCATCGTCGTTGGATTCATTGCCTTCGCCAGCCGGCCTAGAACGCCACTGATATAGTTGGCGAGCTTGTAGTCGTTGTCGTGGAAATTGTACGACATGCGGATCAGCGGCCGGCCGAGCGCATCTTTGTAGTTCGGATCGAGATCGAGGAAGTTCTCGCGGTGCGCGTAGTTACAACCCGAGGCACCAATGGCAAAAGCGTGGTTGTACCATTTCGCTGTCGCCTGCTTCCATTCGTGACCCCAGCGCGGTGTGCCGGGGGGCACCGGACGTGTCAGGATCGGACGGCCGTTGGACGGCCCCGCCTGAATCCACGCACCGCCAAAGAAGCCAAGACCGGCGTGATCGAAATTGTCGCCGTTGAAATCGTCGATCAGCACGCCGTGGGCACCGGACGCCATGAACGGATTGATTTCCTTGTCTTCAAGGAAGACCGTCACATTCCCGGCGCCGACCTGGTAGCAGTAGTTTTTGCCAACCGCGCCCTTTCCGGTCTTGTAGTCGTACGGCTCGCCGATACCGGCTGTGAGCATCAACTGGACATTGTTGAATACGTACGCGCCGAGGACGACGATACCGGCTGGCTGCTCGTATTCCTCACCGCTTCGCGTATCGATGTAACGCACGGCGGTCACCTTGCGCGACGCCTTGTCGTAGACAAGCTCTTTCACCTGCGCGCTGGTGCGTAGCTCGAATTTCGGATCGGCGAGCAGCGCCGGCAGTATGCAAACGTTCGGCGAAGCTTTGGCATTGGCTTCGCAGCCAAAGCGCTCGCAGTGCCCGCAATATTCGCAGGCGCCGAGCGTCATGCCTTCGAAGTTGGTATAGGTCTCGCTGGCATTACTCGACGGGGCCTGGAACGGATGATAGCCGAGGCTGCGCGATGCCTGGTCCATGATCGTCCCGGCCAGACTCTTCGCCAGTGGCGGATTCGGATATTCGTTCTGCCGCGGCCCCTCGAAAACGTTGCCGCCATCGATGATATTGCCGCGCAGGTTGCCCGCCTTGCCGGAAACGCCGCAGAGCTTTTCGAATTTGTCGTAGTACGGTTCAAGCTCATCGTACGATACCGGCAAATCCTGGATCGTCATCTCTTCCGGGATGGCGTTCTTGCCGTAACGCTCGATGATGTGGCTGCGCGCATTGTGATCGGACGGCAGCCACCGCCATGTCATGCCGTTCCAGTGGGCGCCGGCGCCGCCGAGATCGGTGCCTGGCAGAAACGACCCGAGGCGCCGCATCGGTAATGCCGTTTCGTCTGGCGAATGCCGCAACGAAACGGTTTCAAGCTGGGCGTCCTGAAACAGCTCCTGCCGCACCGCGTATTTGAGATCGTCGCGCACCGACGGGATAGTGAAGTTCTCGCGCGGGGTACGCTTGTTGCCACGTTCGAGGCCGACGACGTTGAGGCCGGCTTTTGTCAGTTCGCGCGCCAGGATCGATCCGGTCCAGCCGACGCCGATGACGACCGCATCCGTTTCCTTGAGTGTGATCATGATTCATCTCCCTCAAGAAAAGTCCACAATCGAATGCGGCGGCTTGTCGTACTTCTTGCCGAAGTATTTTTTGATGTCCTCGCGATAGGTCGCCGGCAAGCCGGGATAACCGACCATCTTCCACGAAGCCATGTTGCGATTGCCGCCGTAGATCGGGTCGGCGAAAAACCCCTCCATGGTGATTTGCAGCAGTGCTTCAAAGAACCCTCGGCTCGACACACCGGCGAATTCAGCGGTGCCGCCCTCCATTGCCTTGAGCGCAGCGACGCGATCAGTATCGGCCAGACGATCAAAATCCTTGCTGTAGGTCTTGCGTGACCAATCGTTCGCGGCAGCAATCCCGGCGCGGAAGAATTCGCGGGGATTGAGCGGTAGTTGGTAACCAAATTCGGGCTTCGCCTTGGCAAACGGCCCGTCGCGATAAAGCCGCTCGCCGGCGCCGTAAGCACCCGCAAGCTGGCGATCGATGAAGGTCGCGACGCCGCAATCGCTGCCGGACGGCGACAGCTCGTCGGCCGGGATAATCGTATCGGCGGCGGCGGCGAAGAATGCATGCTCGGTTGCCGTCAACGTCAGCAAAGGCTCGGGCTGATCGCCCGGCGCCGGCGCAGCGGCTGGCGCGGTCTGCGCTTCGCTCGCAACCGGCTGTGCCAAGGACGCAGCTACCGCGGTCCCCGCTCCCACCAGGAAATTACGGCGCCGGATCGGGTTAGTCTCGTCCGCCATGGCTCCCTCCCTATTTCCACCGCTCCAGGGCGACGGATTGTGCTTATTAGAATCAGAATAACCCGAAAGGTGCAGGCGCGGGAGACAAATCTGAAACGAGGCATGCGCTGTTGCCCGCGCACGACGGCCAGGCGCAGCGGAACTCAACCAGCCCAGTTTGACGTCTCGTAGACAATCTTGCCGCCCACCATTGTCATCAGCGATCGAATGTCGGCGATGGCGGCCTCATCGACCGTGAGCGGATCAGCGCTGAGCAGAGCGAGATCCGCGTATTTGCCCAACTCAAGGGAGCCCTTCTTGTCCTCATCAAAGGTCAGATAGGCTCCATTGTTGGTGGCACAGCGAAGTGCGTCAGTACGGCTCAATGCCTGTTCGGGCGCGACCCGCTCCTGCATCCCATACGGAATCCGACGCACGGTCTGCGATACCGGCAGAAAATTCGATACCGGCGTATTATCGGTCGCGAGTGCAACATTTACACCCGCATCGAGCAGCGAGCGCAGCGGCACGATTTCGCCGCGCCGCTCCTTCGGCAGCTTCTGAGCCTGCTCATTGAGTCCCTTGTAGAGGTAGTTATTGGTGTGCGTGGTTATAACGAGCCCCATACGCACCACACGCTCGATATCCTTCGGCGTAAAGGTTGTGATGTGGGAAAGGACCCAGCGTCGGCCCTTGATCGGGATTTCGCGATCAACCTCGTCGTAGAGATCGAGATTGCTTGAGCCGATCATCACCGGCCGGATGTCATTCTCGGCGCAGTGCAAAAGCAGCTCTTTGACCTGCGCCCGCGGCAGGCCGTGGCTCGCGTTGAAGCCCGCCCAGCCGGTATAGGGAGCCGCCGTGGCGCGAGCATCGTCTGCGACATCGCGCCCGACATGCACATAGAGTCCGCCCATCTTCAAAAAGTCGTTTCCGAAACCGGGCTCGGAAAGCCACCCTGCCCATGCTTCAACAAAAGGACCGAGCGGTGCTTCGGCAGCGGCCTTCCAGTTCGCGCTGAAAGCGAGCGTCGAACGCATGGTCAGCGTGCCAGCGCGCTCACACTCTTTGTAGACGCGCAGCACTTCGGTCGCGATGCCGTGGCCTTCGAATATGCTGGTCGTCGCAAAGGAATGGTAGGCGCGCTCCGATTCCGGAAGCGCCTTGACACGGTCGGCGTGCGAGAACGCTGTGGGCTTGCGGAACCAGATGAGTTCAGCAATCGGCGCCATTTCGCGCTCGATGAAAACGCCGGTCGGATCGCCGTTGGCATCCTTATCGATAGTAAGTGTTGGCGCCGGAGGGATGGTGTCACGCGTAACGCCAGCGAGCCGCAGCGCTTCGCTGTTGGCGATGGAAACCAGCGGGAAAGTCCCGCGCCAATAGCCCCAGATCGAACGGATAAAAACCGGGTTATGCGGGGCGGCGACGTCGAGATCCTGGCGGGTCGGCCAGCGTTTCTCGGCCAAAATATCCGGCACGTCGAAATAATAAGGCGGATCGCCGATCGGCATCGTTACGATCCATTCGCCAGGAACCTTCCCACGCGCCAATTCGGCGATGCGCTCCTGGATATCGCGAATGGAACGCACGCGGCCAAGCGAGGGAAAGACATTGCGCAAGCCCTCTCGATCCATGTGCGCGTGACCGTCGGTGATGCCAGGAATAACGGGACGTTGCCTCAAGTCGATGATGCGCGTCGCCGGTCCGGCGTGAATTGCCACTGACTCGTCGGAGCCCACGGCAATGATGCGGTCGCCGGCGATGCCGAGCGACGAAGCAATCGTGAAGGCGGGGTCGACCGTGATGATCCTGCCATTCTTGAAAATAATATCCGCGCTGCGAACGGCCGGCTGGGCCGGCACCGTCGGGGTTTGCGCAACTGCTGAGGTTGCGGCAGCGCCCGCTGCGGCTGCGCTCCCGGCCGCTATCAAAAAATGACGCCGGCGGATCCGATCTTTGTTGTCGCGGGTAGCCGTCATGTTGGCATCTTCCCGCGAGCGGCGAACGGCTCAGCCTGGTTCCATGCCCTTGGCTTTGATCACTGCCGCCGCAGACGGCGACGTCAGGAATTTGATCAACGCTGCGGCACCGTCCGCATTCTTCGCGGCAGTGCTGATGCCAACAGCAAATACCGTATTGACCTGAATGTCCGCCGGTAACGGCCCGACCAGCTCAGCGCCGGCAACCGGCAAGATTTCGCTGGTCTGCGTCATCGCGATTTCGACGTCGCCGTTGGCCGCCGCGTCCGCCGCCTGAATCGTCAGCGGCTTCAGTTTTGGATTGACCTGATCGGCGATGCCTAGCTTGGCGAAAATGGCCTTCAGCGCGGCACCGGTCGGCGTGTTGTCGACGTAGCCAATGGACTTCGCGTTCAGCATAGCCTGCTTGAACGCATCGACCGTGCTGATGTCCGGTTTCGGCGCGCCTTTGCGGATCGCAACGCCGATCCCGACATGCGCGATCGGCGCCCGCGGCGCATCGGCGACCTTGCCCTGCGCAGCGAGCTGATCGAGCAGCGCTTTGGTGAGGATAATCGCGTCGAACGCTTCGTTGCTGTCGACTTTGGCTTTAAGTTGCGCGCTGGTGCCGATCGTTGCGTCGATTTTATTGCCGGTTGCCTTCTCGAACTGCGGACCGAGGTCGCTTATCACCGCATTGAGCGCGTTGCCTTCGAGCAACTTGAGTTCGGCGGCGTTTGCTGGCGCCGTCAGCAGCGGCAAGGCAAATCCAACGATCACCGCAACAGCGCTCTGAATTTTCATGGCGTCCTCCCCGCCGGTCTGGTGCCGACGCTTGAGGATATTAGCGATAAACGCCTGCTATCGCCAGAAACTCTTCCGCATTGAGGCTTGCGCCGCCAACAAGGGCGCCATCGACGTTGTCGATCGCAAGTAACTCGCTGGCGTTGGACGCTTTCACCGAACCGCCATAGAGAATACGAACCGTCTCGCTCAAGTTGCCGAAACGCGCGGCGAGTTGCCCGCGGATGAAGCCATGCATGTCCGCCACGTCCTTTGACGTCGGTGTGAGCCCCTTCCCTATGGCCCAGACCGGTTCGTAGGCGACGACGAAATCACCTGTGCCGTCGGGTAGCGAGCCTGCAAGCTGGGCACCCACCACGTCGCGGGCCCTCCCGGCATCGCGCTCGACGCGGGTCTCGCCGACACAGACGATCGTCAACAGCCCTGCCCGACGCGCCGCCATCGCCTTGGTGCGCACCTCGGCGTCATTCTCGTGATGATCCTGCCGCCGTTCGGAATGACCGACGATAACCGCGGTCGCGTGCGCATCGGCCAACATCTCGGCGGCGATATCGCCGGTATGGGCACCGGACGCCTTGGCGTGACAATCCTGCCCGCCAATGGCGACCCGCGTGCCCTTAGCCCGCGCGGCAAAGCCGGCAAGAAGCGTAAACGGCGGACATACAAGAATGTCGACGGCCGCGGGCAATCGGGCCGCGCCCGCTATGATTTTGTCCAATTGCGCGACCGAAGCGGCAAGCCCGTTCATTTTCCAGTTGCCTGCAATCAACGAACGGCGCGCCATTATTGGAACCTTATCTTGTGCGACAAAGAGGCGTTAACAGACCGATTGCATGCGGAAAAGACCCGTTTTATCAACAAATCCCGGCGGTTGCGGCCCATAGCGACGCTCCTTATTATGCGCCGCCTTTAGCGCTTCGCTAACTGGCATCAATCAGAGCATTGGACCCATGCTTCGAGGTATCCGCAACGCCTCCACCACCTGGCTCGGCCGCATTGTCATGGGTGCGGTCATGACGTTGCTTGCCGGCATCTTTGCGCTGTGGGGCATCAACGACATATTCAACGGATTCGGCCACTCCTACCTTGCCTCGATCGGCAAGACCGAAATCAGCGTCGATCAATTCCGCCAAAACTATAACGACCGGTTGCAGGCGATGTCGCGGCAGCTCGGCAAGGTGATCACGCCCGAGCAAGCCAAAGCTTTCGGCCTGCAGCAACAGGTCTTGAGCGAGATGGTCGCCCAGGCCGGCCTTGATCAGCGCGCGAAACAGATGGGGCTTGGACTATCCAACGCCGAGATCTCGCGTCGGATCACCGGCAACCCGCAATTCCAGACACCGGACGGCAAATTCGACGCCGCCAAATTCCAGGACGCGCTACTCAACGCCAACCTGACCGAGCAGCGCTTCGTCACCGACCAGCGCGCCAACACGCTGCGGCGCCAGATCATCGATTCCGTTTCCGGCAATGTTACAACGCCGAAAACATGGCTCGATGCCGTCAACCAGTTCCAGAACGAGCAGCGCAGTATCGCCTATGTGGCGCTCGGCCCGGCGCAGGCCGGCGATATCGCGCCGCCGACCGACGATCAGCTGAGCAAATATTTCGAGCAGCGCCAAATCATGTTCCGCGCTCCGGAATATCGCAAGATCGTGGCCGTCACGGTGACGCCGGCGGAACTCGCAAAGACACTGGAAATCTCCGACGACGATCTGAAGAAGATCTTCGACGATAACCGCAGCCGTTACATCACACCCGAGAAGCGCCACGTCGAGCAGATGGTGTTCCCGGCCATGGCCGATGCGCAGGCCGCGAGCGACAAAATCAAGAGCGGCACGACGTTTGCCGCGCTCGCCGCCGAACGCGGCCTCAAGGAGCAGGATCTCGATCTCGGCACGGTAACCAAGACGACCATCATCGATCCGGCGGTGGCCGACGCCGCCTTCTCGCTCAAGGAAGGAGAAGTCAGCGCGCCGGTCCAGGGCCGCTTCGGCGCGGTGATCGTCACCGTCAGCCAGATCATTCCCGAGGAAAAAAAGACATTCGCCGATGTCGAACCGCAAATCCGCAACGACGTCGCCACGGTGCGGGCGCGAAACATGGTGCGGGACCTCCACGACAAGATCGAGGACGACCGTGCGGGGGGCACTTCCCTGGAAGACGCCGCGAAAAAGCTGAATTTGCCAGTCGCCGTCTACGAGGCTGTCGATCGCTCCAATCACGATCCGCAGGGCAAAGCGGCGATTTCCGAATTTGATGCCGGACAAATCATCAATGCCGCATTCGCAACCGACGTCGGCGTTGATAACGATCCGCTCGAAGCCGACGGCGGCTTTATCTGGTACGCCGTCGCCGGCATTACGCCGGCCCGTGACCGCAATCTCGACGAGGTGAAGAACGAAGTCGAGCAGCACTGGCGCGACGACGAAATCGCCGACCGACTGAAGACCAAGGCCAGCGACATTCTCGACAAGCTCAAAGGCGGCACGCCGCTTGAAACGCTTGCATCGGCGAACGGAGTCACGATGCAGACCGCAGCCGATCTTAAGCGCGGCCAATCTGCGCCGGGGATTTCGGCACGCATGATCGAGGCTATCTTTCACACCGCGAAGGATGGCGTGAACAGCGCCGAAGGCGACACGCCGACGCAGTGGATCGTGTTCCGCATCACCGACGATAAGGTTCCGCCGCCCGATCCGAACTCCGCCAGCGCCAAGCAGATGGATCAGAAATTACAGCGCGACATCGGCGACGACCTATTCGGCCAGTATATGGCATCCGTCGAGGATGAACTCGGCACCACTGTTAATCAGGCGGCACTGGCGCAAGCCTTCGGCAACGGGACTCCGGAAACCAACTAAAATGTTGGTCGAGCCGCCCGCGGAAGAATTCGCCGCGCGCTATGACCGCGGCGAACCGCAGGTCGTATGGACGGCGCTGGTCGCCGACCTTGAAACGCCGGTCTCGGCTTTCCTAAAGATCGCAAACGGTAAGCCGATAAGTTTTTTGCTGGAGTCCGTCGAGGGCGGCGCCGTGCGCGGGCGCTATTCTATCATCGGTCTTGAGCCCGATCTCATCGTCCGCGCTGACGGCAGGCGAGCCGAGATCAACCGCCAGGCGGCGACCGATCCCAAAGCCTTTGCGCCGCTCGCCGCAGCACCGCTGGAAGCCTTACGCGAGTTCATTACCGAGAGCCGCATTGCACTGCCCGATGCCCTGCCGCCGATGGCAGCCGGGATATTCGGCTATCTCGGTTACGACATGGTGCGGCTGATGGAGGAAAGTCTCGCCGCGCCCAATCCAGATCCTATTGGCATTCCGGACGCGATGCTGGTGCGCCCGACCGTCATCATCGTTTTCGATGCCGTCAAAGACAGCATCACCGTGGTCACGCCGGTGCGGCCGCAGGCGAGCGTCGCTGCCAGCGCGGCGCTGGCACGCGCGAGCGACCGGCTGTCCGCCGTGGTGGACGCTCTCGACAAACCGCTCGACAAGGCAGCGGCCGGCACCGAGACAGGCTCCCTCGACGTCGTGCCACGCTCGAACACAACGCCCGAAGAATTCAGGAGCATGGTGCTCGCCGCCAAAGAATACATCGCCGCCGGTGATATTTTTCAGGTCGTGCTGTCGCAGCGTTTCGAGGCGCCGTTCGCGTTGCCGCCGTTCGCGCTCTATCGCGCATTGCGCCGAGTCAATCCGTCACCGTACCTTTTTTTCCTCGATTTCGGCACCTTCGCGATCGCCGGATCGAGTCCGGAGATTTTGGTGAAAGCCACCGGCGGCACCGTCACCATCCGCCCGATCGCCGGTACCCGACCGCGCGGTGCGACCCCGCACGAGGATCAGGCGCTGGAAGTCGAATTGCTGGCCGATCCGAAGGAACGCGCCGAGCATCTGATGCTGCTCGACCTTGGCCGTAACGACGTCGGCCGCGTGGCAGAGATCGGCACCGTCAAAGTCACCGACCAGTTCTTCATCGAGCGCTACAGCCAGGTGATGCACATCGTCTCCAATGTCGAAGGCCGGCTGCGAAACGACAGCGACCGGCTCGATGCGCTCACGGCGGGCTTTCCCGCCGGCACGGTGTCCGGCGCGCCAAAAGTTCGCGCCATGCAGATCATCGACGAGCTGGAGAAGGAAAAGCGTTCGCTTTACGCGGGCTGCGTCGGCTACTTTTCCGCAGGCGACGAGATGGACACCTGCATCGCGCTGCGCACCGCGCTGATCAAAGACGGCAAGATGTACGTGCAGGCCGGCGCCGGCATCGTCGCCGACAGCGATCCTGCCTTCGAGCAGCAGGAATGCATCAACAAGGCGAAAGCCTTGTTCCGTGCGGCGGAAGAAGCAAAACGTTTTGCTTCCGCCGTCCGCCGCGGACAGTAGACGCGCTCACGCTACCGCAGGCAGCTTGTCGATCAGCTTGTCCAATGTGATCGGATAATCGCGCACGCGAATGCCCGTGGCATTGTAGATCGCGTTAGCCACCGCCGCCCCTACGCCGCAAATCCCGAGTTCGCCGACGCCCTTGGCTTTCATCGGCGATGAAATCGGATCGGTCTCATCGAGAAAGATAACATCCTGGTGCGGTATGTCGGCGTGGACCGGCACTTCGTAGCCGGCGAGATCGTGGTTGACGAAGAAGCCGCGGCGCTTGTCGACGACAAGCTCTTCCATCAGCGCGGCGCCCGCACCCATGGTCATGGCGCCGATGACCTGACTGCGCGCCGACTTCGGATTGAGGATACGGCCGGCGGCGCACACGGCGAGCATGCGGCGCAGGCGGATTTCGGCTGTTGCCGTATCGACACCGACTTCCACGAAGTGCGCGCCGAAGGTCGATTGCTGATAGGTCTTGTCGAGGTCACCGTATTCGATAGCGTCTTCGGCCGACAACCCGCCCTCACCCGCAGCTTCGGCGAGGGGCACGACGAGATTACCGGCGCGAACCATGCCGTCGGCAAACGTTACGTTAGGCGAGTTAAAGCCCAGCTTCTGCGCTATCGCTTCGCGCAGCTTGACGCACGCCGCATAGACGCCTGCCGTCGAATTGTTGGCGCCGAACTGACCGCCGGAACCGGCCGAGACCGGAAAATCAGAGTCGCCGAGGTGGACCACGACCTTGTCGAGCGGCAGGCCCATCATCTCGGCAGCGGTCTGCGCGATGATGGTGTAGCTGCCGGTGCCGACGTCGGTCATATCGGTCTCGACCGTGAGGATACCGCTTTTGTCCAGCGCCACACGTGCTCCTGATTTCATCAGGAGATTATTGCGAAACGCCGCCGCGACGCCCATACCGACCAGCCGGCGCCCGTCGCGGGTCTTTCCCGGCAGCGGGTTGCGCTCGGCCCAGCCGAACTTTTCCGCACCGAGACGCAGACATTCGGTGAGGTTGCGTTCGGAGAAAGGCCGCTTCGGGTTCTCAGGATCGACCTGGGTATCGTTGATAATACGAAACTCGATCGGGTCGAGATTGAGCTTCTCCGCCATTTCGTCGATAGCGATTTCGAGCGCCATCGTGCCCGGCGCCTCGCCGGGCGCACGCATGGCATTGCCTTCGGGCAGATCGAGCACCGCAAGACGCGTGGTCGTCATGCGGTTCGCGCCGGCGTAGAGCAAGCGGGTCTGGCTGACGGCCGGCTCCCATTGCCCGCCTTCGAGATCGCCGGACCAGCTGTCGTGACCGATGGCCGTGATCTTGCCGTCGCGTGCCGCACCGATCCGAAGCCGTTGGATCGTTGCCGGGCGGTGCGTCGTGTTGTTGAAAATAAAAGGCCGCGGCAGTGCGACCTTGACGGGGCGGCCGGCGGCGCGTGCACCAAGCGCCGCGAGTAAAGCGTCGGACCGTAAAAACAATTTTGCCCCGAAGCCACCGCCGATAAACGGTGAAATCAGGCGCACTTTTTCTTTGGGGATGCGGAGCGTCTTGGCCATATCGCCGGTGCCCCAGGCGATCATCTGGTTAGATGTCCATAGCGTGAGCTTGTCGCCGTCCCAGCGCGCGATCGACGCATGCGGCTCCATCATCGCGTGCGATTGATCGGGCGTCGTGTAGGTCTCATCGACTTTGACCGGCGCGTCAGCAAAAGCACGCGCGAAATCGCCGACGGCTGTGTCGGGTTCGCCGGCGAAGCCTGGTCCCGGCTTGGCCGCGGAGTCCTTGGAGGCTGAAAGATCGAATGCACCTCTGGCGCTGCTATATTTGACCTTCACAAGCTGCGCCGCAGCCCGTGCCTGCTCGAAAGTTTCTGCGACGACAAGGGCAATAGCCTGATGATAGTGCTCGATGGCGGGGCCACCCAAAAGTTTGGCGGTATTGAAATCGCCTTTGTCGAGCTTGCCGGCATTATCAGCGGTGACGATGGACAGGACGCCGGGAGCGGCCTTGGCCTCGGCCAAATCCATTGAGGCGATGCGGCCTTTGGCAATCGAAGCACCGACCACATAACCATAGGCAGCGTTGGGAACGGGCTCATGATGCTCATATGCGTATGTTGCTGTACCCGTGGTCTTGAGCGGACCATCGATCCGGTCGGTGGGTTTGCCGATGACCTTGAGCTGATCGATCGGATTGGTTTTGGCCGGTGTATCGAACAGCATGGCGTCAGCCCCTCGCTTCGTTGAGCACGGCGGCGAGCATGCGCTCGACCAGCGGCAGCTTGAATGCGTTTTCACGCGTCGGTTTGGCGCTCGAAAGCAATCGCTCGGTTACGGCTTTAGCGCCGCGCGGGAATTCGGTTTCGGCGGCTGCGACGCGCCACGGCTTATGAGCGACACCGCCGAGTGCAACGCGCCCTGTGCCATCGCGC
>Ga0302324_100021640_pt1 | contig 12530 bp, 9 predicted proteins | sample Palsa_T0_1_FD_201949 | JGI IMG/M metagenome (GOLD analysis project Ga0302324, IMG submission 201949) | Peat permafrost microbial communities from Stordalen Mire near Abisko, Sweden - Palsa_T0_1 | ecosystem: Environmental > Terrestrial > Soil > Palsa > Peat permafrost | place: Sweden: Abisko...
TCCGAGCGAATTGGTCATCCCTTTCGCGGCCCAACGCGCCCAAGCCACCGGCAGCCTTTCTTTGATAGGCATCGTGCTGGCGGGAACCATCGGTTCGTGGGTCGGGGCGACCATCATGTACTGGGCGGCGCGTTTGGCGGGCCGTCCGTTGGTTCTGCGCTACGGTTCTTACTTCCTGGTGCCGGAGCCGAAGCTCCACGCGGCGGAGAGTTGGGCCGCGCATTATGGCGCCTGCGGTGTTTTCGGGGCGCGATTGCTGCCGGTGGTGCGGCACCTGATCGGCATTCCCATGGGCATCGTGAAAATGGACTTCCTGCGCTACTCGCTCATGACTCTGGTCGGCTCGTGTTTTTGGTGCGTGGTGCTGACGTGCGTCGGCGTCAAGGCGGGAAACGATCCGAAATTGCTCCAAGGCGATATGCGCCACATCACGCTTTGGCTGGCAGGGGCGGTGCTGGTGCTGGGATCGCTCTACTATTTCTTCGTCCACCGCCACATGGCCAGCCGCCCTCCGGCAAAAGAGCTTTAATCTTCGCGACGCGGGCGTTAAGGTGACTCGGAATGACTTCCGCTGAAATTCGACAATCGTTCTTGGACTTTTTCAAGTCCAAGGGGCACACCATTGTCCCTTCGTCCAGCTTGATGCCCGATTCTCCCGGCCTGCTCTTCACCAACGCCGGCATGAATCAATTCGTTCCCATTTTCCTCAACGAACGCGCGCCCGACGTGGACAAATGGCCCGGCGCCATTCCCGGCAAGCCCACGCGCGCCGCCGACACGCAAAAGTGCATCCGCGCCGGCGGCAAACACAACGACCTGGAGGACGTGGGCCTGGACACCTACCATCACACTTTCTTCGAGATGTTGGGCAATTGGAGTTTCGGCGATTATTTCAAGAAGGAAGCCATCGCCTGGGCTTGGGAGCTGGTCGTCGGAATCTGGAAATTTCCGCCGCAACGCCTCTACGCGACCGTCTATAGTCCGCAGAAGGCCAACGGCGATCCGAGCGAGTTCGATCAAGATGCCTACGATTTTTGGGCGGCCATCTTCACCGCCGCCGGACTGGACCCCAAAGTCCACATTGTGAATGGCGGCAAAAAGGACAATTTTTGGATGATGGGCGAAACCGGCCCGTGCGGCCCCTGCTCGGAAATTCACGTCGATCTGACCCCCGCCGGCGACACGAACGGTTCCCTGGTCAACAAAGGCGACGCCCGTTGCATCGAGATCTGGAACCTGGTCTTCATTCAATTCAACGCCAATGCGGACGGCACCTTTTCGCCGCTGCCCGCCAAGCACGTTGACACCGGCATGGGCTTCGAGCGCGTCACCGGCATCATTCAAAACACAAGTGGTTTCAAAGATTTCAGCAAGACCATCTCCAACTACGAAACCGACATCTTCCGCCCGCTCTTTGACAAACTGGAAAAGTTGAGCGGCAAGAAATATGGCAGCACACTGCCCGGGGAGCACATGCGCCCTCGCGTGTCGCCATCAGCGCCCTCGCTGATGGCTTCTCCCACGACCAAAGATGCGGTTGACGAGGCGTCAACCGCTGCACGCGAGGGCGCGTGCGCTCCCCAGACCGATCAGGAAAAAATCGACATCGCCTTCCGTGTCATCGCCGATCACATCCGCACACTCAGCTTTTCCATCGCCGACGGTATTCTGCCCGGAAATAACGACCGCAATTACGTCCTGCGCCGCATTCTTCGGCGCGCCGTCCGCTACGGGCGCACCCTCGGATTCCACGAACCATTCTTCTACAAACTCGTGGAAGTCCTCGCCGAAAAAATGGGACAGGTTTTTCCCGAGTTGCGCAAAAAGCAGTCCCACGTCGCGGAAGTGATCAAAGCTGAAGAAGAGGCATTCAACAAGACGCTGGATCGAGGAATCAAGTTTTTCGATGAGTACGCGAGAATCGCTGAAAATACCGCTAGAGTCGGGCAGCAGAATCAACCACTGTTTACCGGCGAATGGGCCTTCATACTCTACGATACCTACGGTTTCCCCCTGGACCTGACCGAACTCATGGCCCGGGAACGCGGACTCGTTGTTGACCGACAGAATTTTGATTCGTGGATGGAGCTGCAACGAGCGAAAGGCCGCGCCGCGCAAAAAAAAGAAATCGTAGCCGCATCCAACCTGGACACCTCCAAGCCCACTCGTTTTGTCGGCTTCGATGAATTGCAGACGCCGGCGAGTGTGCTGGAAGTCGTCAACGTGAAGGACAAGCTCGCCGTGACGCTGGATATTTCCCCCATGTACGCGGAGATGGGCGGGCAAGTCGGGGATACGGGCGAGGCGCAGGCCGGCGGCAAGGTCTGGCACATTGTCAATACTCAAAAAGTCGGCAACACTTTTCTTCATTTCCTGGCGGACAAGGACGCTCCGGAACCGGGCGCGATTGTCGAATTGCGCGTCAACGCGGCGCGGCGGGCGGCCATTCAACGCCATCACTCCGTCACTCACCTGCTCCACTGGGCCTTGCACGAGGTGGCCAGCCCGGACGCCACCCAAAAAGGCTCCTATGTTGGACCGGAGAAATTGACCTTCGACTTCAGCAGCGCCCCTCTGACGCCGGCGCAAGTCGGCGACGTGGAAAAATTGGTCAATGAGCGGATTTTGGAAAACGCGGGCGTCACGTGGAATGAAGTTCCTTACGCGCAAGTCAAAGGGCGCAAGGACATCATGCAGTTTTTCGGCGAAAAGTACGGCGACGTGGTTCGCGTCGTGCAAATCGGCGGCAAACAGGGGACGTTGGACGGTTACTCGATGGAGCTTTGCGGCGGCACGCACACTCGGGCCACCGGCGAGATCGGACTCTTTCGCATCGTCAGCGAGGGGGCGGTGGCGGCGGGCATTCGGCGCATCGAAGCGGTGGCCGGATTGCGCGCTTATGACAAAACGCGCGAGGATGCCGCGCTAATTTCCAGCGTCGCCAGCAAGATCAACGCGCCCGTGGCCGACATGGAAAAGAAGATCGAGTCCCTCCTGGCCCAACAAAAGGAGTTGGAGAAGCAGCTTCAGTCGGCGCGGCAGAAACAGGCGGCGGAGACCGCGCGCGGCTTGGTAGCCAAGGCCAGCACCGCCGGCGCCGTTCCCAGCATTGTCGAGAATCTCGGCGCGGCCGATGGCGATTTTCTGCAAAGCGTGGCCGACGCGCTCAAAGGCCAGTTCAAAGGCGTCATCGTGCTGGCCGGGACGGCCAACGGCGCGGTGGCGTTGGTGGCGGCGGTGTCGCCGGAGTTCACCGCCACGTTTCAGGCCGGGAAAATCATGCAAGCGATTGCCCCGATCGTCGGCGGCAAAGGCGGCGGCCGCCCCGACAACGCCCGCGGCGGCGGCAAGTACGTGGCCAAGATCGACGAAGCCTTGCAAAAAGCCAAATCACTTTTGGGAACGTGAACTTCACATTCCTCTGACAAACATTCCCCTGACAATGGCCTTTCTCCCATCGCGGCGTCCCGTGTTAGGTGGCCGCGCAAAATAATCTTTACCAAAGGCCCCACCCAAGGTTAAAACGTGGGGCATGAACAAACACCTTTGGTTCCGCGGTTTTGCAGTGGCGGCTTTAATTCTTTTCGCGGCCACGGCCGGCAGGGCGGCGGATGATTCCAAACCGCTCCGCCTTTTGCTCGTCACAGGCGGCTGCTGCCATGATTACGCCCAGCAAAAGGACATCCTCAAAAAGGGCTTGGAGGCGCGGGCCAATGTGGTGGTGGACATTGCTTATTCTGATGACACTACCACTCGCGCGCCACTGCCTATTCTGGGCAATCCGGATTATGCCAACGGCTATGACCTGGTCATTCACGATGAATGCGTCTCGGATATTTCCGACCCTAAGCTGGTGGAAGCGGTGCTCAAACCGCATCGCGACGGCCTCCCCGGCGTGAACCTTCATTGCGCCATGCACTGCTACCGCATTGGCGACCCGAACGATCCGGTCACCCTCGGCACGCCGCATGGACTTTGGTTTGAATATTTGGGCCTGCAATCCAGCCGTCACTTCGAACAAAAGCCCATCGCCATCACCTATACGGACCAGGAAAGCCCCATCGTCAAAGGGTTGAGCGATTGGACCACCATTCACGAGGAACATTACAACAACGTACATGTCTTTGACACCGCCCACGCGTTGGCTCATGGCAAGCAGGTGGTGAAGCAGGATGACGGAAGCACCGCGACACATGATTTTGTCGTCGTTTGGACCAATGAATACGGCCCCAAGAAGACCCGCGTTTTCAGCACCACCATCGGGCACAACAATGAGACGGTTTCGGATCCGCGCTACCTGGATCTGGTCACGCGCGGCGTGTTGTGGGCCACTGGACATTTGAATGACGACGGCACGCCCGCCAAAGGCTACGGCCCCAACGGCCGCTGAGTTCGCGTTTATGCCTCCGCAACTTTGCCAGGTCCGGATTCTTCGAAGCCTTTTGCTGTGCTGCATGCTGGTTCCATGCAGCGCCAATTTCGCCCAGGACAAACCCGCGGACACCCCAAAAACGGATGCCCCCAAGGATGCCGAAAAGAAATCCGACGATGCCGAGCCAAAAAAACCCAAGATCAAGAAATACGACGAGGTCATCACCACCAATGCCGTCACCAAGAGCGGCCTCTTCCGCGTGCATCGGATCGAAGATAGCCTCTACTACGAAATTCCCGCCGACGCCTTGAACACCGATCTGCTCTGGGTGGTGCAGATTTCTGAAACCACCGCCGGCAGTTCTTACGCCGGCATGCCCGTGGGTGATCGTGTCGTTCGCTGGGAACTGCATGACGACCAGGTGCTCCTGCGCGATGTCCGCTACGGCATTCGCGCCGACAGCGCCGATCCCATCGCCCAGGCCGTCAAGGAATCCAATCTCGCTCCCATCATCCGCACCTTTGAAGTCAAGGCCTACGGCAAGGACAAGGCGCCGGTAATCGACGTCACCGACTTGTTCAAAAAGGATGTGCCGGAGTTCAGCGCCCGCAGAGCGCTGAGCGCTGGCGCGATGGACAGCGCGCGCTCCTTCATCGAAGAGTTCAAGGTCTTTCCCAGGAACATCAACGTGCGCGTCCTGGCCAGCTTTGCCCCGGGAAAAGCGCCCAGCGGCTCCTCCGATGACACACCTCAATCCAGCGGCCTGACCGCCCTCTTGTGCCACAGCATGGTCAAGCTGCCCGAGACCCAGATGAAACCGCGCCGCTTCGACTCGCGCGTCGGTTTCTTCACCGAATCCTTCACCGATTACTCGGACCACAACGACCACGAGGCCGAAAACGTCCAATACATCCTCCGCTGGCGCCTGGAGAAAAAGGATCCGGAGGCTAAGATTTCCGAACCAGTCAAACCTATCGTTTTCTACGTCGCGCGCGAAGTGCCGGAGAAATGGAAAAGCTGCGTCAAGGCCGGCATCGAAGATTGGGCGCCCAGCTTCGCGGCCGCCGGTTTCACCAACGCCATTGTCGGCAAATACGCCCCCGATCCCCACGAGGATCCGGACTGGGATGTGGAGGACGCTCGCATCTCCAGCATCCGCTGGCTCCCCTCGGACATCGAGAACGCGTTTGGCCCCCAGGTCCACGATCCCCGTAGCGGCGAGATTCTCAGCGCCGATGTGCGCATGTTTCACAACGTCCAAAAACTCGTCCGCGACTGGTACTTTGTCCAAGCTTCCCCATGCGATCCGCGCGCACAGACCCTCCCCTTGCCCGACGATCTGGAAGGCGAGTTAATCCGCTTCGTCGTCGCGCACGAAGTAGGCCATTCACTTGGATTCCCCCACAACATGAAGGCCTCCTCCGGCTATTCCATTGAGCAACTTCGCGATCCGGTCTGGACGAAAAAGAACGGCACGGCGCCTTCGGTCATGGACTACGCCCGTTACAACTACGTCGCCCAACCCGGCGACGGGGCCGGCTTGATGCCCAAGGTCGGACCCTACGACACTTTTGCCGTCAACTGGGGTTACCGCCAATTCCCCAAAGACGCGGATGAAAAGGCCGAATTGGAGAAGCTGGTCAAGGTCCAGATCGACCAGCCCATATTCCGCTTCGGGGATGGCGAGCCGGGCCAGGACTCGACCCGGCAGACCGAAGACCTTGGCTCCAACGCCGTGGAAGCCACAAGGCTGGGCCTGCTCAATCTGCAGCGCGTGGCCGGTTACCTGGTCAAGGCCACCAGCAAACCGGGCAAGGACTACGAGTTGCTCTCTAACGAATATGACGCCCTGCTCGGCCAGTGGAGCCGCGAGATGGGCCACGTGGCCAACGTCGTGGGCGGCGTCCAGGAAATCAATCTCTACTATGGCGACGCCACCCGGCGCTACTTTCCGAATGCCCTCGATTACCAGCAAAAGGCTGTTTCCTTTCTTTTGGAAAACGCGCTGACCACACCCGCAATTTTTACCGGCGAAGACGTCGTTTCCCGCCTCACCGCCGAAGGGACGGCTAAACGAATCCTCACCGCCCAAGATAATGTGCTCAGAAACCTGATCTCCAGCCAGCGCATTAACCGATTGGCCGAAATTGAACAAACCTCCGCCGCCACCGCCTATGCTCCCGAGAAGCTTTTCACCGACCTCCGCGACGGCCTTTTCCGCGAACTAAACGGCAAGAACGCGGACATCGATCTCTACCGGCGCAACCTGCAACGCTCCTACATCGACATGCTTTCCGCCAACCTCAAGAACCCTGTGGCCGATTCCGACCTGCCCGCCTACAGCCGCGCCGAGCTGGAAGCCATTCGCGCGCTGATCCGGAAAACCGACGTCTCCCGGGCCAAGCCTCAGGTCCAAATCCACTTGAAAGACCTGACCGCCCGCATCACCCACGCCCTCGACCCCCATCCTGCCAGCGACCAGGCGGCTGAAAAGTAATTAATGTGGCCAGGGGCGCAGGGATTTGGCAGTTTGCCGGCCATGGAATTGGATTGCCGCCGTTTGTCCCGCCGGACCTTTGTCAAAGCCGTTGTTGCCGCTGCCGCGGTGAACGTGATGGATGTTTCGGGGGCGTCGGGCGTCTCGTGGCCCATTGGTTGTTTTAACCGGCCCTGGATGCAAAAGTTCGGCACAAGTCTCCAGCCGACTTCGGAGCCGCAGCCGGCCAATTGGGGGTTGGATGTCGCGCTGGCGGGAATCAAGGAGGCGGGATATACGTTTATCGGCCTGTTGACGCCCATGCCGGGCGAACCATTTCTGGCCGCTGACGCCGACGCTGATTATTTGACTGGCCTAAAAAGACGCATCGCCCAGGCTGGCCTGACGGCAACCATGACTGCCTTGCGGATCAATTTTGAAGTTTCCCAGGAGGAGGCGGTTCACCAAATTCGGCGGCAAATTGATCATGCCCAGTTCCTGAAGCTGGAGTGGCTGCTGACCTTTGGGGTGGACAAGGCGGAGGATTACCAGTGGTATTACAAGGCGATGACCGATGCCGCCGATTACGCGCAGGAACGACACATCAAACTGGTGCTCAAACCTCACGGCGGCGGCAGCGGCTCCGCGGCGGAAATCCTGCGCTGCCTCAAAGAAGTCAACCGGCCCAATTTCAAAATCTGGTATGACGCGGGGAACATCATCTACTACACTGGCAAGGACTCCGTCGAAGAATTGAAACCGATCGTCCAATACGTCACCGGCTTTTGCGCCAAGGATTGTCCGGGAAAAACGGGCGACGTCATGATTGAATTCGGGACGGGCAAAGTCGATTTCCACGGCGTCTATAAAGAGTTGAAGGAAGCGGGATTCCAGGGCCCGACTTTTGTCGAAGGCGCCGGCGGCAAGACGTTGGCGGAAGTCACCGCCAGCGCGCGCGCCAATCGGCTCTTCCTGGAAAATGTTTTCGCTTCACTTTGACGCAACGCAGCCAAATTTTCGTGGGGGAGGAGCAACCCGCAAGGCGGGCCACCCTTAATTAGAAACACGGTCAACGTGCCGTTCAGAAATCCCAGTGAATGCGGCCGCTCACGACCGAGACGGGGCCGCGCGCGCGATTGTAGGATGGGTCGATGATGAATTGGTAGTCCGCGGTCAGATGCAGCGTCTTCCAAACATGGTAATTGTAGTAGGTTTCCAACATCTTCTCCAAACCGTAGTTGAGCCCGCCATCCCCGGCCAGAATGCCCACGCCGCCGTCGGCGAAGAATTGCTGCTGCACGCGCGAAATGCCGTTGACGTTGAAGGCCAGTCCCACCGTGTCGTTGGTGCGATGCCAAAAATCCCCTTTGATGCTCAACCCGGCCGAGGCGGCCTTTTGCACGTCCGCGTAAGCCCAGTCTTCGCTCTGGCCGTCATTCCAGCCCAGGCGCGTGAAGATGCCGATGCCCTTGGTGATTTCGTACTCGCCGTTCAGGCAGATGCCATATTTGAGGCGGTAGGCGCGCGTGGCGATGATATCGGCCGGGCGCTCCGGATTGTCCACCGCCTCCGCGTAACTCCCCATGTGCGCGCGATTCAGGTAGGCGAGCAAACGCACCGCGCCCGGATGGTCGCGGAGGGTGAACCGGCGTTCCAATTCGGTGACCATGCCCCAGGCGCGCAAATAGGCCGGGTCCTCCGCCACGCCGTTTTGCACGCGCGGAATCTGAAACATTCCGTAACGGGCGGTCCAATTGCGCTGGTTCAATTCGGTTGCGAATCCAGTGATGAAGCCCAGGCTGTTGGCCGGATAATCCCAGGCCTCGTTGCCGACCAAAGCCCAGTTCAGAAACTGCGTGGCCGGGTCGCCGGCGTAGGAGTTTTGATCGAAAATATCCAGGACACTGATCTGTCCCACGGTCAACGTGACGCGCGAAATATCCTGCTGCCCTCCCAGGTGCAGGGAGTCATCGGCCACCGGCTCCTGATCGCCGCCCAGCCCGATGGTTTGTCGGATAAAGGCGCGGGCCGGACAGATGTTGCCGTGAAAAGATCCGATTTTGTAGGCTTCGGCACTGGGAAAGGCTTCGACGCCCAAGGTCTGGTTGAAGCCGAACCCTTGCCAATACAAGCCGTCCACGTGAAATTCGGCTCCCCGCCACAACCGCGCGCCCAGGAAGAGTTCCAAACTGACCGTTTCCGCTGTCAAAGAATGGTTGTCCAAACTTTCCGGGCCGGAATACTGCGCCGGGAAACTCGGGTGCCACTGGCCGACCTCCGTATTGGCGATGTGCCAATTCCACCACGGCGCGGCGGGCGCGGAATTGGTGTTGGCGAGGGGCGGCGCGGCCTCTTGCGCGGTCGCCGTCATGGCGACGGCCAGGATTGCGGCGCCCGCCCGGATGCAAATATGGCAAAAGGTGGCGGATTTCATTCACACGGCTTGGCCATCGCCTTCCCGCCGCGTGAAGCTTGTAAGTCAAACATCCGTCAAATGGTAGCCAAAACTGTGTTAAATTTGGAAGAAAAAGACAGACAAACCAAGCCAATTGGCTACATTCAATAGTGCGATGAAGAAACGTTTGATTCAGATTTTCGCCATGACCGCCCTGGTCGTGCTGGTGGCATCAGGCTGTTCCTCGAAGAAAATCGACACCGCCAAGGTTCGGGCTGCGTTTCAGTCGCTCTCGGCCGACGGACAGCAATACCTGGAACAAGGTTTGACCGCCATCGATCAGAGTAATTACGTGGCGGCCGCCAGGCCATTGCGAGCTTTGGCCTACAAGGTAAAGCTGGACAAGAACCAGAGGGACATTTTGGAGGACACCATTGCCAAGGCGGAAGCCCTGGCGGCGAAACAAAAATGAGCCGCGCTTCACTTAAAGACTGGCCATTTTCAGGTGGAAGGGCTATATTGGGTTCGAACAATGAGGTGATGAATTGAACAGGCTTAGAAGTGCATTTACCCTGATCGAATTGCTGGTGGTGATCGCCATCATTTCGATTTTGGCCAGCATGCTGCTTCCTGCTTTGGGCAAAGCCAAGGAAAAAGGGGTGGCCATATATTGCATGGGCAACCTCCATCAAATTGGCCTGTCCATGACGATGTATGGGGATGACAGCAACGACCGGCTGCCGGCTTCTTATGCTTCCATTGCGAATCCCAAGGACGGCTCCTGGACCAACGACGTGCCTGGCACACCTTGGACGAAATCTTTGGCCCCGTACTACTCCAATAACACCAATCTCTTGCGCTGCCCGGGCTTCAATGCATTTTACAAGCAATCCGGCTACAGCTACTTCATGGGGTCTTCCGCTTTTGCCTTCGATTCAGATCTGAACGCGCCCGCGCCGGGTTGGACGCCCACGAGTGTGATTCTGCGCACTGTCATGCTACCCTCGCAGTACGTGATTTCCGGCGACTGCAATTATCCGGCCTATCCCGGCAACGCGGACCTCAACGACAACGATGTCAATGTGCTCTTCGGCCTTCCTTCTCCCACTCACAACAACCGCGTCAATGTCCTGTTCGCGGATTGGCACGTCAAACAGTACAAGAATTTTAACCCCGGGGAGATGACCTTCAGCTACGTCAATCCTGGCACACCGTGGCAGCCGCCGTGACCGATTGGGCCTCCTCCGGTTCCAAGGCCATGGGGCGGTCGTGGTCGAGATACGCTTGACAGACGCGGAAAAAATCGTCGCGCGTCGAAACGCGGCGGATTTCATGCAGGAACCGCTCCGCCGGCGGCACTCCTTCGCCGATAAAATTCATGAATTTTTTCAGCCGTTGCACCTGGGCCGATTCCTTGGCCTCCGGCGTCACTTGCGAAACCCACAATTGGCCAATGTAGGCCAGCACGTCGCGCCCGGTGGGGAGAGTGACGCTCTGGCCGCGCTGACGCTGGCGAATCTGGCGGAACAACCACGGGTTGCGGATGGCGCCGCGGCCAATCATCAATCCGCGCGCGCCGGTCTGGGCCAGGACGGAGAGCGCCTGCTCCGCCGAATGCACGTTGCCGTTGGCTAGCACCGGGCATCGCAGCGAACGCGCCGCCTGCGCGATCAGGTCGTAGCGCACGCCGGGGCGGTACATCTGCGCCACCGTCCGGCCATGCACGGTCAGCAGATCGATCTCATGCCGGGCGAAGAGCGCCAGCAGATTGTCGAATTCGGCGCAGGAGGCGAAGCCGAGACGAGTCTTGACAGTAAAAGGGACCGTCACGGCCTCGCGCAACGCGCCCAGGATGGCGTCAATTCTATTTAGCTCGCGCAATAATCCGCCGCCGGCGCATTTGCGATAGACCACCGGCGCCGGACAGCCAAGATTGAGATCGACGGCGGCGATGGGATGACGCTGCAATTCGCGGGCCGTGCGGGCCAGGGCGGCGACGTCATTGCCGATAAGCTGCGCCACGACGGGCCGGCCGGTGGGATTGTGCAGGATGGAGTCGAGAATCCAACGTTCGGGCCGCGAGTCGCCATGCACGCGAAAGTATTCGGTCCAATAGACATCGGCCCCGTCGTACGGATGAATGACCCGCCAAAAGGCCAGGTCGGTCACGTCTTGCATGGGAGCCAGGGCCAGGAATGGTTCCGGGCCGCGCAGCAACTGAGCGAAAGTTTCAGAATGGGTCATGATGGGTGGCATTTCCCGGTTCCTGATCTTAATCTTAATCCTAATCTTAATCCAATTCGGGTGAGGAAGAGATAAAGATTAGGATTATGATTATGAATGAAGGCAGCCACGTTCGCCTTCATTCCACGGTCGGATGGCCGTTTGTTTCCGCGGTCAGAGCGAGGAAGACATCCTCCAGGGCGCCTTTGGCGCCGACTTGCCGGCGCAATTCTTCGCGGGTGCCAATGGCGACCAGGCGGCCGCGCAGCATGATGCCGATGCGGTCGGCCATTTCCTCGGCCACGCCGAGTTGGTGGGTCGAAAGGAAGACGGTCACACCGGCGCGCGTCCGCTCCTTCAAGACGTCCTTGACCACCCGCGCGTGCTGCGGGTCCAGGCCTACCATCGGTTCGTCAATAACAAGGACCTCTGGGTCGTGCAGCAGCGCGGAGACAATGGCCACCCGCTGCCGGGTGCCGTGCGAGAGGCCCTCGATGGGCCGGCTGATGAACGGTTCGAGATGAAAACGGGGCACCAGAGCGCGGCTGGCCTCTTGAATCCGGGTTTCGCTCATCTGAAAGACATGGCCCGTGAAGCGCAGAAATTCCCACGGCGTCAGCTTGTCGTAGAGAAACGGAAAATCAGGCACGTAAGCCAGCCGGCGACGGGCTTCCAGAGGATCGGCTTGCACATCGAACCCCGCCACGCGCGCCGTGCCTGAGGTCGGTTTGAGCAATCCAGCCAGCACGCGAATAAGAGTAGTCTTGCCGGCCGCGTTGGGGCCGAGCACGGCAAAGAACTCGCCGCGCTCGACCTGGAGCGTCAGGTCATTCACCGCCACCAAGTCGCCGAACTTCTTCGTCAGGTGATTCAATTCGATCATGCGGTGGCTAGAAGTGCTCGAAGGCTTCGTTGCGCAAGGTGATTTTGTCGGGAAATTCGACCCACAAGATTTCGCCAACCCGGCTGGTAAAGAGGTAGAAGTGCTGACCCAGAATCACCGTTTCCAGCCGGTAAGCGCGCGCCTTGTTATGGCCAATTTGTATCCAATCCTCGTGCGCCTG
>Ga0302324_100021643_pt1 | contig 12529 bp, 8 predicted proteins | sample Palsa_T0_1_FD_201949 | JGI IMG/M metagenome (GOLD analysis project Ga0302324, IMG submission 201949) | Peat permafrost microbial communities from Stordalen Mire near Abisko, Sweden - Palsa_T0_1 | ecosystem: Environmental > Terrestrial > Soil > Palsa > Peat permafrost | place: Sweden: Abisko...
TCGTTCGCCGCAGCTCGGCATCCGCCAAGGCGCGCTTTACGGCCGGCACCAGACGCATGGGGTTGCTTTTCAACACGTAGTCGATCGCACCGGACCGCAGCGCCTCGATGGCACGCTCCTCGCCGATAGTGCCGGACAAAAAGATGAACGGGACGGCGGCCGCCTCGACGCACGCGATCGCGAGGGCGGACATACCGCAAAATCCCGGTAAACTGAAATCCGACAAGATGAGATCGGGTATGCGTGCACGCAGCGCGCTTCGAAGTTGCTCCTCGGTGACTACGCAGCGCCAGGCGCACCTGAACCCGGCCCTCTGCAAACGCCGAATCGTAAGCTCAACGTCCGGCGCAGAGTCTTCGATCAGAAGAACATCGAGCTCTCGGTTTGGATCATCCCGGGTAGCCGTTGCCAATTCAGTGGACCCGGGTGATATTGATCGATGCTTCGACTCGCCTTCCGAGACCTGAAAGGAATCCGATCGGTGAGTCCGCCCTCGCCTGCGGGCGCGCGAGGGGTCGTCCAATGCCTACAGGAGATCCATCGCCCGGTCGGACGCGAATCTCGAGCCGAGCCGGTGCGGAACCGGCGCTCTGCACCATGAAAGTCTCCCGATGCGCGTTAATGACAATTAAAGATCAATTAAAGCTTGGTGACGCCCAAGCAAAGGCAGGTCGCCACGGTGCGCTTGTCATTGGAGCATAGCAAGTACGGCCTAAGCGCAAATACATAAGGAATCCTGCCCGATCCACAACTCTTTCCCCGTTGAACGCGCGTCTTAGGGTTTATGACTAACGCTCGGCGGCTCGAGGCGCACGGCTCATCACGGGATCCAACAGTGATGTGTGCATCAACACACAGACGTTGTATCTTCAGAACGGTATTGTGCGTCTGCTGAGGCAGGGCATCAGCGGCGCGGCGGCAACGCGGTGCCACATCAAGCCCTCGCGCGAGCGGCAATAGTCGCCGAGCTTTGTTTGTTCACTTCATGATCTGCTTGCAGACGCCATATGAACGGCCACTACGATTCTAGTTTGGTGGCGCTTTCCATTCTGGTCGCGATCATCGCCTCGTATACGGCGCTCGACCTTGCGGGCTGTGTCAGCGCGAGTACATCGAGCCCACGAAAATCGTGGACCTGGCTCATTACCGGCGCCATTTCCATGGGAATCGGTATCTGGTCGATGCACTTCATCGGTATGTTGGCTTTCCATCTGCCGGTTCCTATTGCCTATGATCTTCTCGTTTCGCTGCTGTCGATGGTCATCGCAGTCATCGTGTCGGCAATTGCACTGCTGATTCTGCGCCGGCCGGCACTTGAAACCAAAGACCTTATCATCGGCGCGATGCTGATGGGCACCGGCATATCCGCCATGCATTATACCGGCATGTTCGCGATGCAGATGTCACCCGCGATACGCTATAGTCCGCTTCTATTCGTTGCCTCGGTGCTGATAGCGATCGGCGCCTCGCTCGCGGCGCTGTGGATCGCCTTCCAATTGCGCTCGAGGCGCTCGAAACTCGCAATCGTCGTCAAGCTCATCAGCGCCGGTGTCATGGGCCTCGCGATCTCCGGAATGCATTACACCGGCATGGCGGCGGCGCATTTCGCCTTGGGTAGTATTTGCGTCGCGGCCGTCGCAGGCGGCATCCATAGCACGGCGCTGGCGGTCGTGATCGGCTGCGGTACCATGGTTATCTTGAGCCTCACCCTGATAGTCTCCGCGCTCGACGCCCATTTCGCCCTGAGCAACGCGCGGCTGGCCCGCACACTCGAGACAATTACCTTGGAGCTCAAGGAGGCGCAAGGCGAGCTGGTGACAACGGCCCGGCAGGCCGGCATGGCTGAGATCGCCAACAATGTACTGCACAACGTCGGCAATGTCCTGAACAGCGTCAATGTCTCCGCCGGCCTGATTGGCGACAGGACGCGCAACTCCAAAACCCAGGCCCTGGCAAAAGCGGTGCAGCTTATCAACGAGCATGCGGCGGATCTTGGGACGTTCTTTACCTGCGACGAGAAAGGCAAGGCACTGCCAGGCTATCTCAATAAACTCGTCGCGACGCTGGCTGCCGAGAAGCAAGATCTCGCTCAAGAACTCGCTTCGCTGACCAAGAATATTGACCATATCAAGAATATCGTGGCAACCCAGCAATCCTATTCCGGCCCAACCAGTGTCACGGAGCCGGTGCAGATCAACGATTTGATGGAGGACGCACTGCGCATGAATACGGCCTCGATGGCGCGACATCAAATAACGATACTCAGGGACTTCGCACAAGTTCCGCTGCTGCTGTTGGATAGGCATTTGGTGCTCCAAATTGTGGTGAACCTCATTGGCAACGCCAAGCACGCCATGGACGCCCTACCCGACCGGGCGCACAAAATCACGCTCCGGGTGGCTATTGCCGAGCCGGTCGATGGGCCGCGTTTAAGCATTCGGGTCGAGGATGACGGCGAAGGCATCGCGCCGGAGAATATGGCACGGCTGTTCGCGCATGGCTTTACCACCCGAAAGAACGGCCACGGTTTCGGCTTGCACAGTTGCGCGTTGGCCGCCAAGGAAATGCTCGGCACCATCACTGCTCACAGCGAAGGCACCGGCAAGGGCGCGGCTTTTACGCTCGACCTTCCAGTCAATCCCGCTTAAGCCATTGAAATGAACGCGCCTGCCAATCGACGCATCTTGCTGGTGGATGATATGGCGAGTATCCACGAGGATTTCCGCAAGATTCTGTGTCGCCCCGCGGTTACGACCGACCTTGATGCCGACGAGTCTCTGCTCTTCGGTAAGCCGATAGTCACAGCCTCTCTGCGCTTCGAGATGGACTCGGCCTTTCAAGGGGCTGAAGCGCTTGAGATGCATGGCGCCTCCCTGCGCACAGATACCCCCTATTCCATGGCATTCATCGATATGCGCATGCCTCCGGGCTGGGATGGCGTCGAGACAGCCGAGCGCCTGTGGCAGATCGATCCCCGCCTCCAGATCGTTTTCTGCACGGCCTTCTCCGACTACTCTTGGTCGGATGTTCTTACCCGACTCGACGCGCGTGATCGGTTGCTCATTCTAAAAAAGCCCTTCGACGCGATCGAGGTCTACCAATTTGCGAACGCTCTGACCACGAAGTGGCAAACGACAGAGCAAGCCGCGTTCAAAATGAGCCGCTTGGAAGAGGCGGTAGAGGAACGCACCCGAGAGTTGTCGAACGCCAACATCATCGTGCAGAACAGTCCCGTGATCCTGTATCGTCTGCGCGGCGAGCCGGCCTTTCCGCTGATCTACATCTCACACAACATAACTAAACTCGGGTACGACCGCCAACGGTTGCTGGACTCCGCCGGCTGGGCGCAGACTCTCATCGATCCCCGCGATCAGGCGAAAGTCGGCGAAGCGATGGCGCGGCTATTGGACAAGGACGCGCAGGGTGCGTCGATTGAATTTCGCCTGCGCACCGCCGATGGCTCGCTGCGCTGGGTCGAGAATCGCTACGTCCCGGTGCGCGATAAGGAGGGACGCATCATCGAAGTCGAAGGAATCGTCGTCGACGTCACGGAGCGGAAGACTGCCGAGGAAAAGATCACCCTGCTCGCGCGTACCGATAGCCTCACGGGGCTTGCGAATCGTTCGACGTTCAACGAGCGGCTTTATCAGGCCCATGCGGCCGCTCAACGCGGGGCGCTCGCATTCGCGATTCTCTATCTAGATCTCGACAAGTTTAAACCCGTCAACGACACGTTCGGCCATCCGGTCGGCGATCTGCTACTGCAGCAGGTCGCAAAACGTCTGAAAGATTGCACGCGCGAGAGCGATCTGGTCGCGCGGCTGGGCGGGGATGAATTCGCAATACTTCAGGGTGAGATGAAGGAGCCCGCTAACGCCGGCACCCTCGCTGCCAAGATCCAAAACCGGCTGGCCCTCCCCTTCTGCATAAACGGCAATAATATCGATATCTCGGTAAGTATTGGTATCAGCCCGTATGCTCCCGGCAATTCCGGAGCGGATGCAATGCTGGTGCAAGCCGACCTTGCGCTTTACCGCTCGAAGGACATGGGCCGAAATCAATACCACTTTCATTCGGACGACCTCGACCAGGAAGTCCTCGATCGGGTCGCCCTCGCGGGGGAGATAAAGAATGCCATCGGCAATGGCGAGTTCGAGCTTCAATACCAGCCGCAAGTGGAGTTGTCGTCCCAGAACATCGTCGGCATGGAGGCCCTCGTGCGTTGGAATCACCCCACGCGCGGCCTGCTCGCACCCGCGGCTTTCATTTCTCTCGCCGAGAAGAGCGGCGCGATCATCGCGTTGGGACACTGGGTACTCGACCAGGCGTGCCGCCAAATGAGCCTTTGGCGCAAGTCAGGATTGAACCTGCCGGTCATAGCAATCAATCTTTCGCTGTTCCAGCTCAAGCGCGGAAGGGAGCTGGTGCGTGACGTGATCGAGACAATCGAGAGGTGGGGCCTCGCCCCGTCGGATCTCGAGTTCGACGTCACCGAGGCGACGTTGGCGCAGCTCACATGGACGCAAAACGAGGTGCTGCCGCAACTGCGCGAGCTCGGTGTGAAAATCGCCATAGACGATTTTGGCAGCGAATATTCCTCATTCGACTATGTCCGGGCTTACCGCGTGAATCATCTGAAGATCGCCCAATCCTTCATCAACAGATCGACCACCGATCCGGAAAGCGCGGCGACTATCCGCGCCATCGTGAATTTCGCGCACGATATCGGGATCGTCGTGATCGCCCAGGGCGTAGAAACGGAGCAGCAGCGCGAACTGTTGACGTCGACCGATCCCATGACACAAGCACAGGGGTTTCATTTCAGCAAGCCGGTGGGAGCCGAACGCGCGGGCGAGTTGCTGCGCCGGGGTCGAATTCCAAACAGCGGCGATTACCCAACCGAGGAGCCTGCCTCGACGGAATATCGCGCCCCTCCCGCGCGCGCCTGACGTGACCACACCTGCAAACCGGCGCATCTTGTTGGTTGATGACCTTCCAAGCATCCACGAGGACTTCAACAAAATTCTTTGCCCGCCTGCCGCCGCGACTGACCTCGATGCGGAAGAGGCCATGCTGTTCGGCGAGCCGACCCGGACTGCTCTTGTCCGCTTCGAGATAGACTCGGCCTTCCAGGGAGCCGAAGCGCTCGAGAAAGTACAGACCTCGCTGCAGGCCGATCGGCCCTATGCCATGGCATTTCTCGACATGCGAATGCCTCCGGGCTGGGATGGCGTCGAAACGGCAGAGCATCTGTGGCGCGCAGACCCACGCCTTCAAATTGTCTTCTGTACGGCCTTCTCCGATTACGCTTGGGCAGACGTGCTGAGCCGACTCAACCCTCGAGATCGGCTGCTGATCCTCAAGAAGCCTTTCGATACTATCGAGGTGTATCAGTTCGCGAACGCGCTGACCACAAAATGGCAAGTTACCGAGCAAGCGGCGCTGACCATGAGCGGCCTCGAGAGCGCGGTCGATGAACGCACCCGCGAATTGGTGCAGAGCCGGGAGATGTTTCGACTCATGGCGGAAAGCACCAACGCCGTTCCTTTCACGTTGGACCTGACGCGCGGCTGTTTCACGTTTATTGGCGCGCAATGCGTCGCGGATTCCGGAGTACCGGAATCCGCGTGGAAGGAGCCTGGCGCTCTGGACGTTGTGGTTCCAATTCAGACGAATCGGGCAATTCGCCAACGCTTCGACGCCTGTGAGAATGGCCGATTCGAATTCGAGGCGGCTTTCTCACAGATGAACGGCCATCGTAGCGAAGTCCGCTGGACGGGGACCTGCGAGTCACGGTCGGGCGCCAAGGTGTTGCGCGGTCTGATGCTCGATATCACCGAAGTACGGCGCCTAGGTCGCGAACTCGCTGCGGCGCAAAAACTGGAGTCCGTCGGCCGACTGGCAGCCGGCGTCGCTCACGAAATCAATACGCCGGTTCAGTTCGTGTCCGACAACCTGCAATTCGTTCGTACCTCAATGACCGACGTCGCCGCGGTGATTCGGGGCTACCGGCATCTTAAAGAAGCGGCGGAATCCTCGGGGAACGTGGTGGCCGCGGCGCGGCGCGCCGGCGAGGCGGAACAGGCCGCAGATCTTGACTATATACTTGAGAATGTCCCTTTGGCGCTTGACAGCTCAATTGAAGGGCTTGGGCGAATTGCGACGATCGTGCGCTCGATGAAGGAGTTCGCCCATCCGGACCAGGTACAAAAGGCGTTTTCCGATTTAAACCAAGCGATCCGCAGCACGCTGGTCATCGCCCATAACGAATACAAGCTCGTCGCGGAGTTGCATACCCAGTTCGACGACCTGCCGATTGTCCCTTGCTTCGTAGGCGAGATCAATCAAGTCGTGCTCAACCTTATAGTGAACGCCGCCCACGCGATATCAGACGTAGTGAAGGAGAGCGGTCTTCTCGGGAGACTCGATGTGCGGACGCGCCTCGATGGTGCGGAGGTCGAGATCTCGATCTCCGATACGGGAGCAGGAATTCCCGAGTCGGTGCGCCCCATGATCTTCGATCCCTTCTTTACGACCAAAGAAGTCGGCAAAGGTACAGGACAAGGCCTCGCAATTGCACGAAACGTGATCGTCAACAAGCACGGTGGAACTCTTCGATTCGAATCTGAATGCGGGAAAGGCACGACCTTCTTCATCCGACTCCCAGTCAAAGCGTCGATCGAGACGAGCGATGCAGCTCAAGCCGTCGGATGACCACACGCGCTCTAGCGCTTTAGCATCGCGGACTCTATCTGAATCAACAGCTCGTTTACATCGAGCTCCTCGTCAGAGTCATTCACCACGACAGCACCTTGTTCATCGGTGTCCACTCGCAGCAAAGCCGACTCTCTATCATTGAAACGCGCCAAAAGCGCTGCCTGCCGCTGGAAGCCAATTAAAAGCCGTCGGCTTTGCTCCTGGAGCCTTTGATGCTCCATGGCATGCCGTATGGTGATCGCCAAATCAGTGGGATTACACGGTTTGAGGAAAAATCGATGGACCCCGCCCTCGTTAATTGCTCGTACAGCCGCGTCGAGGCTTGCCTGGCCAGACAAGATCATGCGTATGGTTCGAGGAAACTGTCGCCGCACGATGCTGAGGAATTCGGCCCCCGACATCCCGGGCATTTGTTCGTCCGATATCACGACGTCGACATGCTCTCCTTTTAAGATATCGTGCGCTTCCTCGCCCGAGGTGGCCGTCAAGAACACATACGGCTCGCGCCTAAGAGCGCGCTTGAGGGCTTCGGTCACGAAAGGTTCATCGTCGACCAAAAGTACGACGGTGGGTGCGCTCACGTCGACACCGTCACGCGAAATGGCTCCGCGATGCCGACCCCATTGGCGATGCTCATCAACCTTACGATGAGCGTACGAGTGACTTCTTGTCCCGTCGGGACCAACCTGATTCCCTTGGGACTCACCAGATCCTCGTCAAGAATCATGCCCACCGCCAAATCCCGCACCCTGACCTGCTTCAGGATTCTCGCGTGGCCGGTCATCGACAGGCCCGACAGCGCCTTAATGATACAAGGAGGAAACTGACAGTTCGAAGCGCGCAGCAAATTCACCGCCGCGTCGCGCGCGACCCCCCGACTGACCAACCGGTCAAATTCACAGGAGCTGCGCAGCAGCAAGCGACCCGTACTGCGGATGTCCCACTGGCGTACATCGACGGGTAGCTCTCCCCAATGCGGCGCGTCCAACTGCGCGCTGACGATCGCCGCCACATCCTCCAGCCGGGGAATTGCGGCAAGCAGCTTGCCGGCCACCTCTGGATGGGATTCGTAGAGCCGCGTTTCCTCCTCAGTCAAGGTCTGTCCCGCCTCGACCTTCGAAAGGATCTCCTTGGGTAATGCCACACAGCCGATTTGCGAAACCAGCGCTGCGAGTCCCCACTGCCATCGCTCCGGCAGCCCGAGCGATACGGCGAGCTCCATCACGTAACGGCGCAGCCGCGACGAGCGGCTCGACGCAGCCGGTCTCACCATGCCGAGGATCTCGATGAGCATCTGTACTGAACCGTTCAGGGTCTGCTCCAATAGGATCTTCTCGCCGGTTATCAGTCGATATTGAGTGAGACCGTCCTGGACTGCGGCGAGCAGCACATCCGAGGGGCATGGCTTGCTCAGGAACCGATAGATATGACCGTCGTTTACCGCGGCGATTGTCGCCTGCAGGTCTGCTTGACCGCTCAGGATCATCCTCACCGTATCGGGCGATTGTTCTCTAACCTTGGCTAAGAACTGTGCGCCGTTCATGACCGGCATCCGCATATCGGAGACGACCAACGCAAAGGGCCCCTCTTCGCTCAGCAGGCGCAGCCCGTCCGCGCCGCTGGCGGCCACCTGAAGGCTACATTGCTTGCGCAGCAGCCTTTTGATGCCTTCCAGCACATTGGGCTCGTCGTCAACGAATAGGATCCGCTCGCTCATTACGCGGTCCGATCGAGCTCGATTGTGTCGAGCGCCGACTGCCACTCGGGCAGTTTCTCGAGGAGGCCGCGCCGCTCGAGAAACTCCGGCTCCAAGCTGCGCGCCCTTGCGTCCGGCGATCCTGAGTCTTTCTGATGGACGAGATAATCGGCGATATGAACCAATCCGGCAAGGCTCAGCCCCTGGTCGGACACAGTGCTCGGCCGGTGATGAAAGGCAACGGCTTCGACAATTGTGTTGGGAAATCCCCAGAGGCCGAGGAGGTATGCTCCAACCTCAGCGTGATGTGCGTCCATTTCCACCGCACCGTGCTCACCGGCCTCCGCCAATTCGGAGGGCGCCAGTTTGCGTGTCGCAAACACGATTTTGCCGACGTCGTGGAGAACCCCCGCAAGGAAAGCCTTTTCCGCGTCCGCGGGAGTGAATTTCTCTTGCAGCGCGATCGAGCGTGCAGCGATTCCGGTCTGGAGGCTATGATCCCACAGCCGCTCCAGACTGAAGCCCGCAATGCCCGTCGGGTGACCACTCTTGAATACACTGTGGCCCAGCACGAGTGCCCCAAGCGTATCCATACCGAGATAGGCCACCGCTCGCGCCGTCGTCATGATGGGTTGCCGCGCACCAAAGAAGGCGGAATTGACCATTTTCATGATATTCGCGGTCATCGCCACATCTCGGCCGACGATACGGGCCGCGTCCGCGACCGACGCCTTGGGCTGTTGAAGACACGCCAGAATCTCCTGAAACGCCTTGGGGGCGCTTGGTAAGGTACCCACCTCCCCGACCAGAGCCGCCAGCTGGTCCGTGCTCACGAGATGCCTGAGGTTCTGAGTCTGTAGAACGGCATCCTTGATCGCCGCGCTGTCGCAAGGCTTGGCGATATACTGGTGAGCGATGCCTACCGCGCGCATGATCGACGTGGCCTCGGCATGCCCGGACAAAATGAGGCGTACCGTCTGAGGATAGAGTTTCTTCACTTCGGTCAGCAATTGCCAGCCGTCCATTCCCGGCATGCGCATATCCGATACGATGACATCAGCGCCGGCGGCCTTGAGCGCGGTCAGCGCTTCGGCTCCGCCCAACACAAAATCCATGGTCCATTCATTTCTCATGGAGTGCAGGCTGCGGCGCATCGCTTGCAGAACATTCAACTCATCGTCCACGAATAGGATACGAATCACGCGGCCTCTCGACTTTCGGCGCTGTCCGGCGGGTTGATAGGCAGCCGAATAAAGAATGTCGTACCTTCTCCGCACTCGGTCTCGAATCGCAAGGTACCGCCGTGCTTATTCACGATCACGCTACGCGCGATCGCCAATCCTTGTCCGGTGCCCCTGCCCACTTCCTTGGTGGTAAAGAACGGATCGAATATCTTGTCGCGCGCCGCCACTGGAATTCCGGTGCCAGTATCGGTGACGGCGATTTCAACTGTCTCTCCCTCGAGTCGAGTGCGAATGGTAAGTTTCCCCTTATCGGACGTGCCCTTGACGACGTCGGCGATGGCGTGTGCCGCGTTGATGACCAGATTCAAAATAACCTGGTTGATTTCCCCCAGATAGCAAAGCACGGGGGGCAGTTCGCCAAACTGAGCGTCGATATCGGCGATATACTTATACTCGTTAAGCGCAATGACGAGTGTGCTCTGAATCGCCTGATTCAAATCGACGGGCATCTTATCGGCCTGGTCCGGATGTGCGAATTCCTTCATGGAGCGGACGATGGTGGCGATACGTCTTAGCCCCTCAACCGCACCTTCCAGGGCTCGGGGTATGTCTTCCATGAGAAACGCCCAATCGATGCCCGCATCGATCTGCGCGGCACGCTGGGCCGCTCCAAGCACATCGCCTCCTTTCAATGCGGCGTCTTGCGTGGCACGGCACGCCACGACGACTGTCGCTATGTCCGACATGGCCTCTCGCACGAACTGCACATTATCGGAGACGAATTGAACCGGCGTATTGATCTCGTGGGCGACGCCGGCCGCCAATCGGCCCACGGACTCGAGCTTTTGAGCTGCGGTAAGCTCGCGCTCCAATCGGCGCAGTTCCGTAACATCTTGCATGAGGCCGCGGAGTATCTTGGTATCGGTCGACATCGAACAGGTCCCGGTCCAGCGTAACTCGGCCCGCGCGCCGTCTCCACGCACCACGGTTGCCTCAAACTCGAACGCGCCGCTCGTACATTGGTCGAAGCGGGCGCGCAGATCATGGTTATGCTCGCGTGGAAAAATGAGATCCACCGAACCGCGCTCCGTCCACTGGGCCTGCGGAATACCCGAGCCGACGACATCCAGGCTACCCACATAGGGAAAACAGCCACTGACAAGATCCAAACTGAAAGGTACCGCTTGCGTGCTTTCTGCGATCAGTCGGAACATCTCCCGGCTTTGTTCCAAATCTTGGGTCCGTTCTGCGACTTGACTCTCCAACCGCTCACGCTCGGTCGAGTCGAGCACGGCACGTTCGCTCGACAACCGATTCAACTCGAACACCATCACGTTGAACGCGTGCGCCAAGCCGCCGATCTCATCTCGCGCCCGTTCATCGAGGGGCGGGTGATTTCGCTCGCCCGACGCCATCAAGTTGGCGGCGCTTGCGATCAATTCCAAGCGCCCAACGATACCGCGCGATGCGGCGATTGCGAGCACTAAGGCCGCCAAGACGATGGATCCGGCGATGCCGCCGGCTATCCAGGCATCCCGGCGCTGCAGATCATCAATCGAACGAGTCGACAGACTCATGTAGAGTCGGCCACTTCGCCCCTCTCGCGAGCTTATATTGGCAAGCGTGATCGCATGACCCGCATCACTCGTGCGGTCGGCGGCAAGGGACTTGAATTGCGCCGGGTAGATGCCGCGGCCCTCGAAGAGCTCCCCTGCCTCGGTAAACACGGCGATTCCGTCAACATCCCGGTCCCCGATCAGAGAGTCGAATAACTCTCCCGCGGTCACGTGATCATCGAAGGCAACTACAGTTTCCAGCTCCCGCTGAAGTTGGCGGGCGTACTGCGTCGACTTATCCCGTAGATTCGCCTGCATACGCCTGGACGCAAGCGTCGTGAGCGCGACCGTCGTCAACACTGTGGTGGCAATCGACAGCAGAGCGAACGCCAGCATTAGCTGCGAGCGCAGTGGCCAATTGCGTAAATGGCTGCTGACCCTCACGGCCGGGCCGCCGTTGGTAGAACGGGGCGCGCCACATAGTCGCGCGGTATCTCGCCGGTCAGGGATCCGAGCCACGCTGCGATCGATCTGGCTTCGGCTTCCGTGAGTTCCACGCCGAGTTGGTGTCGAGCCATCAAACGGACGGCCGTATCGAGTGAAGCCGCTGATCCGTCGTGAAAATAAGGGCTTGTCTGCGCTACATTCCTGAGGCTGGGTACTTTGAAGACCATGTCATCGGCGATGTCATGGGTCACCTCACGGCGTCCGCGGTCGTTCTGATTCGGCCACGGCAAAAAAATCCCCAGCTTCTCGTACATCGTGCCGCCGACATAGGCCCCGGTGTGACATACCATGCAGCCCAAATTGGAGAATAACCTCGCGCCATCCTTCTCCGTCGACGTGAGCGCTGAAGTGTCGCCGTCTACATAACGATCCCATCGCGCGGGCGTCACCAGACCGCGTTCGAATTCCGCGATGGCGGCTGCTATATGACCGATCGTGATTGGCTCGGCTCCCTGCGGGTATGCAACGGCGAAAGCACTCTGGTAGCCTGCTATATCTTTGAGTCTGGCTACCGCGCGCTCGGCTGGCATCCCCATCTCCACCGGATCAATGATGGGCGCCAATGCCTGTTCATCGAGCGTCGCCGCGCGGCCATCCCAAAATAGTCGGAAGTGTCCAACCGTGTTGTAAACCGTGGGTGCGTTGCGCCGCCCCAACCTGCCCTCGACACCTGTGGAGAACTGGGTCGCGGTGGTTCCGTATCGATCCAGGGGATGACACGAGTTGCAAGAGATTTTGCCGGTGCGCGATAGAAGCGGCTCGAAGTACAGCATGCGCCCCAGACGAATCACCGCCGAATTCGGCGTTGGCGTTGGACGATGAATGGATGAGAACCGCCTGAGCAGGCGCGGACTGAGATCGGTCTGCGC
>Ga0302324_100021645_pt1 | contig 12529 bp, 15 predicted proteins | sample Palsa_T0_1_FD_201949 | JGI IMG/M metagenome (GOLD analysis project Ga0302324, IMG submission 201949) | Peat permafrost microbial communities from Stordalen Mire near Abisko, Sweden - Palsa_T0_1 | ecosystem: Environmental > Terrestrial > Soil > Palsa > Peat permafrost | place: Sweden: Abisko...
TCGCATGCATCGCTTCGTAACCCTCAATCGTTCGCCAGGCACCGTCCGCCGAGCGGAAGCCGAGGCTCGCCGTGATCCGCTTTTTGATAAAACGATGGTCCTGCTCGATGATGTTGTTCAGATAAGGCGCGGTTCGGCAATAACAACGGCGACCGAGTTCACCAGACTGCTTCAGCTCGGCGATTGCGCTGGCATACGCAGGGTGGCCGTCCACGTTGATTACACGCGGCGACGGCGCGCCGCCCGACAGTGCGAGACGCAAGAACAGCCTCGCTGCGGTCAGATCGCGGTTGGGCGCCAACATCGCGATCGCTAAACCCCGCGATCAGGGGCCTACCCTTCGTGATCGCTTCTTTGACGGACGGCAGGGACAGTGAGGCCTCGTGGCTGGCTTTGCTTTCCCACACCTCTGTGATCCAGATCGCGTTGGCGAGCCAGTCTCGGACTATTGGAGACCGTGGTCATCACGGTCCTAATCGGGTGTGCGGCGTGGGGCTTTTTTCCGGCGATATCCGGTGCCATGGCTTCCGCCGATTTTGCGAGGATCGTCTTATGCACGCTCCTCTGGCTGCCGCTGCCTTATTGCGCGGCGCTGCTCTGTCAGGCGTTCCTGGCGGAGCCGTGGTCGATGTTTCCCGTGGGCTACGGCTTGGTACTGATTCTGTGGCTTTGCCACAAGGTCTCACCGGCAGTCGATGTAATCCGCGCCTTCGGCCAGGCGTCTCCCCTCCTGACGCACCGTTTGCCGCTATCCCAGTTGGCGACGGCCGATTTTCTAGCGATGAGTTTGTTCCTGATAGCGGCTTGGGCGGTGCGCAGGCACGAGTACTGACTACGGAGAGCCAAACTCTGGTACAGGACACTACGGGGACAAGCGAGCTTGGGTGACGGTGATGGTGTCGCTGGTGCTGGTCATGAGGTTTCCTTTCCTGGCGGCAAATTGGCCGCGCACCCAGATGAGCGCTCTGCGCGAGTGTACAGTCAAGCGTGACCCGAAGATGGGCCACCCTGAGTCGTTGGGCTACTATTGCTGAATAGTGATTAAAACACTTGATGGCGATTGGGCCCCGGAAATCGTCGCCACAATCGGATAGTCACCGTTTGCCAAACCAGTGGGGACTTGGATGGCGATCTGATAGAGCCCGACGTCGCCCGGCGTCAATGCAGCGCCAAGCGCGGTCGCGCCAACGCCTCCGATCGCCACCGTAACGGGGCTTGCCGTGTTGTAGGTAACGCCAGAGGGCACGACGACGCCCGTCAGCGTCGCGGGGTTCGTAGGACCGAAGCCAGTCCCCCAGAGGATAATTGTGTCGCCAGGTTTGGCGGGCACGGTGTTCTGACCGAGGATGGTTCCGTTCTTTACCGCAGGGCTGTAGTCCGTCCTGGTGGCAACAGCGTAACTGCCCCACTGAAAGAATGCTGGTTGCAGCGCTTGAACAATCGCGCTAACCGGCTCACTGGAAGCTGAACCGTTCGTGACGGTCACGGGAACAGTTCCAGGGGATAGGTTCGGGGCGAGAGCATTGATTTGACCTGGGCTAACATACGCAACGTACGCGGCCTGCCCGCCGACGCTAACGCTCACGCCATCTAGGGACGTTGGCAAAATTCCGCTCGTTATAGCGTTGCCCCATGTGTCGGTCTTGAAGGAGAGATTGCTGCCTAGGATAGTAATCCACGAGTTGGGCGCAATACCTCCCTGGAAGCTGGCGGCGTTCACCAATCCAGAGCTTGGGAAGATGGTGGGCCAAACCCGGGGTAGGATTAGGCGAAAAACCGTCCCGTCTCCACCTGTTCCTCCAGACAACGTGATGCCATAGAGGCTGCCGTCTGTGCCTTGCACTAATGTGCCCCGTGGGTCTGCGCCGTCACAGCTAGTGAAGCTGTGCAGCGTCGTGAGTACGGCGGAAGGGGTAAATTGGAAGATCGTTCCAAAGCCGCCAGCGCCGCCGCCCGAGGTCGTGCCGTAGAAATTGCCGTCGGAGGCCAGCAGTAGTCCGCTCGGCCCAGCGCCATCCCCCAAGTTGAAGCTGTGTAACGTGGTTAGCGACCCGCCGGCTGTGAATTTAAAGATCGTGCCCGCTCCGTAAGCTCCACCCTGTTCGGTAGTTCCGTAGAAGCTGCCGTCTCCACCCTGGACCAGCGCCGCGGCGGGATTTTGGCCGCCGGCGCAGACGGAGTTGCAGACAAAATTGTACGACGCGGTGATCGTGCCGGTAGGAGTCATGCCAAACACCCAGCCAGGGCGGCCCGTAGTTCCGTCGCCGTCGACCGTGCCATAGAAGTTCCCATCCCTGCCCAGCAACAACCCGCTCGCCGGACTCTCAAAGTTGTGCCAGTCGAAAGTGTATAGAGTAGTGATATTGCCGGTCAGCGTGCTACGAAACATCACGGCAGGGTCGAATGGGTTCTGGCTTGATGTAACGCCATACAAATTGCCGTCGGGTGCCTGTATGAGCCTGCCAGCAGGATTCGCCGTTTGGTACTGGTTGAAGTTTGCCAGGGTAGTCAACGTACTCGGCGGAGTGAACCGAAAGAGGGTCCCGCCGCCATTCGCGTCTGTCGTGCCGTACAGATTTCCGTCACTCGCCTGCAGAAGGGCCGCGGCAGGATCGCTGCCGTCGCCACCGGAGAAACTGTGGAGTGTGGCCAGAGTGCCGGAAGAGGTGAGTTGGAAAATTGTCCCCAAGTTGTTAGTGCCGCCGGCAGAGGTGGTCCCGTAGAAGTTTCCGTCGTTTGCCACCATCAGACCGGCCAAAGGCGCTGCTCCATTGGCGCCATTGAAGTTGAGCAGCGTGGTGGGGGGTGGGACCGGTGTAAACACGGTCGCTACGAAATCTGAAATTTGGACGCCGCAATTGGTAACGCTGATGCTCGGCGGAATGAACGCGTATCCATTCGCCGCCGGCGTCACGGTGTAGTTGCCGGCGGCGGGCGCGTCCAGGCTATAGTTACCCGAAGCATCTGTAATGGCTATTCCGAAATAGGGCCCCTCCTGCGCAACGCCAACGCCTTCTAATCCGACACCGTTCAGCGTGATCGTTCCAGAGATCAAGCAGTTGCTAGCGGCAGCCGTGGTGAAGGTGCCGACTGCGCCGCTGCTGATGCCCGCGCTGTTGGAGGCGAATGCCCGAAAATAGTATGTGGTATTGGCGGACAAGTTCTTGACTCCGGTAACAACCGAAACAGGGCCGGAGACACTAGAACCCGCGTGTTGGGGTAAAGTAGAACTGCCGCCGACCATGGAGCTATGGGTGCTCAGCTGAAACCAAACCTGGGTTTCCACCCCGCTCGCCGTCAGCGACCCGCTTAGAGCGGCGTTGGTGCCGGTAACGGACGACGCTGTCCCGGTCGTAATGATGGGTGTCTGCTGCGCGCTTGCTAGCGTGAGACTGAAGGCCAATCCCACGGAACACGCTTTGCCAGAACATGTCCTGCTAAAGACCGCCAAGGAGCTGGCGACTAGCATCGCGGCTTTGGTGGTGAGCGTGTCCAGGTTGGCAGGTGCAGAAGACAGTTTCATTACCTCTTCGTAAACTCTTCGGACATGCATATCCGTATTATGAACCTTCCAGCGAGCGTGGTTCGTCCCCGCCTGGCACTCAAGATCAACGTTTTTAGGACGGATTGGGCCAAATCCTTCTGCCTCAGCCTGTTACCAGGCTACGCCCGCAGTTCAAGGCGATTCCGCTTTTGCGCCAAGTCATACTGATCGTTACGATGCTAGTGGACCGTGCCGCTAAGCAGGACGTCTGCGTTCGCGTCTACGCTGTGCCGTGCGACCTTGCTTCGACTACGGCATATAGGTTGGAATCTAGCACCGAAGTATATGGTCATCGCTTCTGGGAGAATTGGAGCCGCTTGCTTCGGGCTGCCTCGAAGCTCGAATTAACGGCCGTCCCTGGGAGGTCGTTTTTCCTGGTTGCAACTGCTCGGAATTGATTGAAGCATTTCGGGCTGCTGACGACTTGGTCTGGACAACAGAAAACGAAGTTGATATATCGACACAGGTCGACCTGACACACCATTCCACTCGCGTCAGGTTCGGCAGCGTCTGCTAGCACCCGGAGCTTCACTTTTCGGCACCGCGAAGCCAAGGAAATTGTGCGTCCAGGACGGCGATAGCTTGGGCGGTGGTTTCCCTGGGCGTCGGAAGGAGCGGGACGGTAGGGAGGGGCGCGGGCAGCCGGGCGCGCCGCGTGCCCGCTGGTTGCAAGCGTGGGCTCTGCCGCCGCGCGCTCCCAAGCGACGTGCTTGCTCTAGGGACTTGTGGAAGAGGATGTAGGAAGGCTCGGCCATGGTGGTCTCCGGGACACCACATTCATGCTCTAGGATGGGGACCACAAGCAAGCCGAAAGTGGTCTTCGCACGCAGATATTTACGATGAAAAGGCGATGCCTGGACAATAAGCCCAACTGACGATCGCAATCCCCCGGCCAGAGTATCAGCGGGCGATTTGGCTGGCAGCTGTTGCAGAGCCGGCCTATCAGAACGATCTGCCTGAACTTTGGATCAATGAACCATTGGGCAGTCACCCGTTTTGTGATCATCGATCTGGAATTTTAGAAACTCGTGGACGGCGTCAAGGGCTTCCTTGTTATCAGCGGTGACGTTGATTCGTGCCCCCCGCGGAGTCTCCTGTAGGTCCCAATGGAGCTTCTCCTTCAGCCGGTTCATTGTTGACGTTCCGGGAACGGTGGTGCCGTGAACCAGCATTGGAGCGTTGAAGTTACCCTCGGTAAACATTTGGGCGATGTGGTGAAAGTGGCTCCGAATTTGATCACGACTCTCGGTATCCTTCAAGTCGTTGGCGCGGACGTCGATTACCCCGCCGTCGTAGTTCAGTTCGAAATGATGGGTGGTCTTTTCATGCGAGAACCCCATCACATGGTCGCCATGTTCGTTGACCATCGCCTGGTGTTCTTGCGAAAACGCGAGAAATGCCCCGAAAAAGAAAACCCCTGCGGTTCGAATCATAGACAGATTATCTCCTGTTTTGATCTGACGAATGCGGCATGCATCCGTTTGGGATCAGGCCACCCTTTTACTTTGTGGGTGATAGACGGGCCGTTACCGGAAACCACCCCGAACGCCTTAAACGCAAAGCAAACGAGCGATTTCTGCAGGAACGAGGCGCTGGGCGGTGTGGTCTCCACGGCACGCGAGATCCTGCAAACCGATATCCGTCCTCAGTAGGAACGGTCCGCTTGCTGCGCGAATAGCTAGTGATATTCCCGGATATCAGGCCAATGAGAGTGCGCGGCTGAGGAAATTTGCGGAGCAGGATCTACTCGTCCAGCGTTTGGCGGACACGATCTGCGATCACAGCCGGGGCATCGTCGACGGCAAGCGTGACTGTGCGCTCGAAGCCGTGGGGTCCCGTGATGAGCAAACGGAATCCGCCCTTGAACGGGTCGGCAGCAATCCATGCTTCGTAGGACACGGTGGCGTGCCTGCCGCCGGCGACGACGGCACCTTCGATGCGTTCTCGGCGATGCGCAGGTACACCCTTCACCTCGAAAACTGTGATCGGCATACGGCATCATCGTAAGCGAGTACGGGCGCGCGGACTCACCTTCCGTGCAGGCTTTCGCGCGGGCGGAAATATCTGCACGGCGGGCTCCGGAATAGCGTTGCCTCGGCATAGAGAGCGACAGGGAGCACATCGGGATAGGCGCTCAATCGACGAGATGGCCCACTTCTCGCCAATGTGGATTGCTGTCGAACTCCGCGAGTGTGGTAACCTGCGCCAGGCGTTGGTTTGCGCCCGGCAACGACGGGAACGTCCATGACTACGAATTCCGGCCCCGCAGTAGATCCAACTAACTGGGGGCGCATATTATGGGGCGGCTTGGTAGCCGGTCTGATCGTCAACGCATTCGAGTATGGAGGCCACCGTATGTATTTTGATGACGCCTGGACGGCGGCGTTTCGAGCACTCGGGAAAAGTCCCACCGGTTGGTCCACCTTCATACCGGCGAACTTCCTGGTCGGAATTGTGATGGTGTGGTTGTACGCACGCCTCCGGCCCAGGTACGGTGACGGCCCGAAGACTGCCGTGCGGTCGGGGCTGACAGTATGGGCCGTCTTCTGGGTGATTCCGTTGATGGCCATAAGACTGCGGCCTACACGCTCAACATGTGGAAGAAGCTGACAGGGTGTCTGGAATACGAGCAGGTCGAGCTGTCCAACAATCTGGCAGAGAACTCCATGCGGCCGGTAGCGCTCGGTCGCAAGAACTGGCTGCACGTCGGCAGCGTGAAGGCGGGGCCGAAAGTGGCGGCGATCCTCCCGGTGGTGGAATCCTGCCGCCGGCTGGACGTGCCGGTGAAAGAGTATCTCGCTGGTGTGTTACCGGGCTTGGATCGTCGAACGATGAGCGAGGTTGCGGACCTGACTCCAGGGCGCTGGTCTGCGGCCCGGCGTTAAGCTGGCCCCCTGGGTTCGCTAGACGCTTACGAATCAGCGGCGGCACGTGTCGAATGCGAAAGGACCGAAATTGTGCTCGCGCTGGCCAACGCCTGGGGCGGATTGAAACGACGTATCTCACTTCTCAATAGCATCTTGAACTGGGTCGTGCCAAACTCGCCGAAGTTGACGCCGGCCCCAGCTTGATCGCCGATCAGAAGCTGGCATGGAATGCTCTAACTTCGGAATTCAGGATCAGTGATGTGCTGAACAAGCCAGGTGCTGCGCGACACGTCGGAGATGAATGCCCGAGAGGAACCCTGTTAGGTAATGGATTTGGAAAACAGGTTTCGAGGCGACTCTGTGGACCACCAACCGTGTCGACTTGCTTCCGTGCGGACTACGCGCAGCTTGGCTGCGATCATCGAATCTCCGCCGGCACGACTTCAAGTGACCGGCAAGACGTCTATTTCCCTCGCACCTTCTCCTCCCATTCGCGCGCCTTCTCCGGCTGCCCCCAATCCTCGTAGAGCTGAACGATTCGCATCCCCGCCTCGCTCACCGAGCGTCGCGTGGCGGCTGGTATCGCCGATTGCCGATCCAGCAGCCCCTGGTATCCCGAAAGGAGCAGCGGTTCCGCTTCGGCGTAACGCTCTTGCCCCAACAGGCTCGCACCCACCAGGGCCTGGCCGTAATAACGCCTCCAGCTATTGGGAGCCGCTTCCCAGCTGACGAGCGCTTCCCTTACCAACGGCTCGGCTGGCGCATACTTCTGTTGCTGGATCTCAACCTCCCCGAGCGACGCCATCACGTCCAGCGTGTTGGGATGCTTCGGACCCAGAATTCTACGCTGAACCTCCAGAACCTTCGTCCAAACAGCCTCGGCTTCGGCGTACCGCCTCTCTGCCTGATAGAGCATCGCCAGGCCGTTCATGCTGGTAAGTGTTTCGGGCCCCTCGTCGCCGTTTACGGCGCGCCACACTTCCACAGCCTTGAGTTGTAGGGGCTCCGCTTCGGCCAGCCTGCCCTCCAGACGATACACCGCCGCCAGGTTATTCCACGCCATCGCCGTACTGTGATGGATTTCGCCCAGCACGCGGCGCTTGATCGCCAGCGACTTCACCACCAGCGGCTCCGCCTGCGCGTATTTCCCTTCTGTCCGGTAGACTGCGGCGAGGTTGTTCATACTGATCAGTGTGTCGGGGTTTTCCTCGCCGAGGATTCGCCGCCGGACCTCCAGAATATGCTCGAAGAGAGGTTCGGCTCGCGGCGCTTCCCCTTGCTGTAGGTAGAGTACCGACATATTGTTCATGCTCTGCAGCGTGTCTGGATGGTCCTCGCCGAGCGTCTGGCGCCGAATTGCCACCGTTCGCTCCAGTTGTTCCAGGGCTTGCGGGTACAAACCCATATCGAGGTAGGCGTTGCCAATGGTCTGCCGGATCGCAGCTTCCACCAATGGCTGGTGCTCGAACTTCCTGGAAACGCCAGCGGCCGCTCGGTCCATGGCTTTGCGCACCGTCAGGTCTGGGTCGGGCTTGGTATTCGGACCAGCCTGATTATTGAGATCCGCCTGCCCCAGCAGATCGCTGCGTAAGAAGTCGCTCACCGCTTTCGCCGTGGCCGCCTCGTCGTCGGCCCGGCGCTTTTCCGAAAGCGCCTGATTCCGCTCGCGGAACGCCTCCGCCTTGGCAGAGACCGCGCGATTCCGCTCCTCCGTAGCGGCCTGGTCCGAGCGCAACGCGCGATCGCGTTCTTCGGTGGCTGCTTTCTCGGCTGTCACAGCGCGGTCGCGCTCGCGCCGTGACTCCAGTTCCGCGCGGCTGGCCCGGATCGCCTGCGACGTGCTGGCGCCGATCCCAGCTATCAGCACCACAAACACTGCCGAAATGGCCAGAGTCAGTCCCCGGTGCCGCCGCGTAAATTTTAGAAGCTGATAACCGGCGCTCGGAGGCCGAGCCGCAATCGGTTCGTCATTCAGGTAACGCCGGATGTCCGCCGATAGATCCGCCGCGGATGCATAGCGGCGGGTCCGGTCTTTCTCAAGCGTCTTCCGGACGATGGTGTCCACATCTCCGCGGTATGTCCGCTCGATCGAGCTTAGCGGCGCCGGATCTTCCTCGCGGATGGTCTGCGCGGCCTCCGGTACTCGCCCTCGGCTGATCTCATAGGGGAGCCGGCCGGCCAGCAGCTCATAGAGGATGATGCCCAGCGAATAGACGTCGCTGCGCGCGTCCACCGCCGCCGGGTCACCCATCACCTGTTCCGGGCTCATGTAGGCCAGAGTTCCCACAAGCTGTCCCAGGCCAGTCTGCATGGTCGCCTGCGCGCCGCCATCGGCCTCCGTCACGCGCGCCACTCCGAAATCCAGGATCTTTGGCTGATCCATCTCATCCACCAGAATGTTGCCCGGTTTCAGATCGCGGTGAATCAATCCACGCTGGTGCGCGTGATGCACCGCGTCGCAGATTTTGGCGATCATGGTCACTTTCTGCCTGACATCGAGCCGGTGAGCTGCTGCGTACTCATCGAGCGGCAACCCGCGGATCAACTCCATGGCGAAGTAGGGCTGCGGCCCGAACCCGCTATCGGCCGTTCCCGATTCGTAAATCTGTGCGATGCCGGGGTGTTGCAGCCGGGCTAGCGCCTGCGATTCCTGCCGGAAGCGGCGCAACCGCTCGGGAGTTGCCATGCCGAGCCGGATCACCTTGAGCGCAACTACCCGCTGCGGATCCTCCTGCGCAGCTTCGTACACCGCGCCCATGCCGCCTTCACCCAGCAATCGAAGGACGCGATACCGTCCGATCGAAGCCGGAAGGGATGGCGCGCCAGACATTGCCATATCCCTTGCTGCTACCTCAAGCGCCCTCTCTTCCAGAAAGCTGCCCTTCTCGTCGGATTGTTCCAGCAACGATCTGACTTCCTGCTCAAGCGATTCGTCGCCGTGCGCGGCGCGCTTCACCCACGCCGCTCTTCGGCTCGCGTCCTGTTCCAGAGCTTCGTGGTAAATCCGCTCGATCTCCTGCCACCGTTCAGGCTCCACGCGGCCTCGCTCCGTTCAGTTCGCGGCGCAACCAGCTCTTCGCCATCTTCCAGTCGCGTTGCACCGTCTCCGGCGAGATGCCCAGGACGTCGGCCGTTTCCTTCACACTGAGCCCGCCGAAGAACCGGAGTTCCACCACCCGGCCCTTGCGCGCATCGATCACCGAAAGCGCGTTGAGGGCGTCGTCCAGCGCCACCAGGTCCATCCCCGGCTGGTTCACCGCGGCCAGCGCTTCGCTGTCGAGATCCAGCACCCGCGCCTCTCCGCCGCGCTTCAGAGCCTGACGCGACCGCGTCCAATCCACCAGAATCCGCCGCATCATCTGCGCACAAACGCCGAAGAAATGCGTCCGGCCTTCCCAGTTCGGCCCATCCGAATTCACCAGCCGCAGGTAGGTTTCGTTCACCAGGGCGGTGGTTTGCAGGGTGTGGCCGGGACGTTCGCCGGACATGTATCGCCGTGCGACCCGGTGCAGCTCGTCGAAGACCAGCGGCATCAACTCTTCCATCGCAGCCTGGTCGCCCTGGCTCCACGACCGGAGGAGTTGCGTGATGTGGTCCCCCCGCTCCATGATCACTCGGACCGAAAATCGCCTCAAAGAAGGATATCACTTTCAAAAAACGCGGCGGTCCTATGGTATTTTTCTCCGCCCATGACAGTTTTCCACGCCGTTTTCCGCCGTTGACTATAGGGATGCTTTCCGCGGCGCTACCGCACCGGATTCGGGCTTAATGGACCGCGGAACAGATCCGTACTCGGAGGAATGGCGGGCCCCGCGCCGGGTATCGCCTGCTACATTTGCGGCCCCGGCACGACCTTAGGAGAGAAAAATGTCACTATCGAAGACGATTGCAAAGAAGAGCGCGTTCGCGGGCGTGATCGGGTTCCTGCTGATTCTGGCAGGCATAGCCATCGCACAACCCAAAGCGAACGTTTCGGCCGGAAAGCATCCGAACCTGGCAGCCGCACAGCGGTTCAGCCAACAGGCCTACACCAAAATCATCGCCGCACAACAGGCCAACGAATGGGATATGCAGGGCCATGCCCAAAAGGCCAAGGGCCTGCTCGACCAGGTGAATAGCGAACTGAAGCTCGCGGCGGAAGCCGCCAACAAGAAGTAGAGATAGGGCAGAGGAGAGTTGTCGCATGGGTATCAAGAGGTTCTGGTGGTTTGTCACAGCCCTGCCTGTGCTTGCCGCAGTCACGGCGCGGGCGCAGTCGGCCGCAGCGCCTACCCTCTCACTTACATACCGGGATCGTCGGTGAAGATCGAGCAAATAAACGGCGATTGCGATTTGCAGGCGCAAGCCATGCAGATTGTCGCCGGTCAAACCGTGACCTGCGGCGTACCCACTACCAGCCAGACGATCACGCGGTACAACATTGCGGGCAACGGTCAGGGGGGATCGTTCGAAGCCGACAAAGGAAGGATGATCTTCTTCTTCGGCGACACCATCAGCAACGACCACTCGGTAAACTTCGACGCCGGCGATCCAATCGCTCAGAGCACCAGTACCGACCCTGAGCAGGGGCTGCTGCTCAACTTTTATACCACTTCGAGCGGCCTGCCCCTGTTCGTCGATCCGCCGGGGATCGATATGGCGGGCGACGATATTCCCAACTCCGGCATCTACGTGAACGGCCAGATTTATTTCATTGTCAATACCGGCTCCCAGTCGGCGATCGGCGAGGGGCCGTCGCAAGCCAGCGATTTTTCCGTCCTGGTCCAATTCGATGAGGCAGCGCAGGCTTTTGCCGGCGGCCGAACTATCTCTCCCACCGGCGGCCATTTCATAGGCACCGCGATGTACCAGTATGGTTCGAATGTCTTCATTTTCGGAGCGGGCCCATACCGGGCTTCCGACATCTACATGCAGATGGTTCCCGCCAGTACGTTTGCCAGCGGCGCCGGGACTCAATACTTCGCTGGCCTTGTAAACGGCCAACCTACCTGGACTAACTCCGAAGCGGGCGTGGTTCCGGTGGTGCAGGACAATCCCCTGAACGGCCCGGCATGGCCCAACGACAGCCCGACTGTGGGTAATTTATCCGTGGTGTATTCGACTGTGTTGAACTTGTGGCTGATGACATACGACGGCGGACGGCAATCGAACAGCACCCGGGGAAGCTATTTCACCTACGCGACGGAGCCGTGGGGACCCTGGACCACGCCGCAGCTCATGTTTCAGGAGTTTCGCGACAAAGACTACGGACGTGGGTACGCCAGCGGGTTCGGAAGAGCCCTCAGCGCTATCCACGATATTTCGCAAACTTGACAATAGTATCTTTATGAGTTAACTATTGTCTATGAGATCCACGCCGAAGGGATGGCCCCGCTTATCCACCGCGATCTACTATGACGATGCTGCGGCAGCAATCGACTGGCTTTGCCGCGCCTTCGGTTTTGAAGTTCGGCTAAAGGTCGAAGGCGAGGGCGGGCGGATCGAGCACACCGAACTTGTCCATGGTGAGGCCGTCGTGATGGTGGCCCAGAGTGGAAGCAGGCCTGCCCATCCTAAATTTCTACGCTGTGCGAGTCCCCACTCTGTCAGCGGCGCGAATACCCAGTCTCTGATGGTGTTCGTTGACGGCGCGGACCAGCACTGCGCTCGCGCTCGGGCGACTGGCACGAATGTGCTGGAAGAACCCAAGGTGAACGACTATGGCCCCGACCACTGGGCGGACCGCAGCTATGCGGCGCTTGACCCGGAGGGCCATCTCTGGTGGTTCACCGAGCGCGCGCGGAATGCGCCGGGCGAATAGCACGTGCCGAAAATGGAACTCAGCGCCACACTCTCTGCACTGGCGGACCAGAACCGCAGGGCGGTGATTGACCTTCTGAAGGAGCAGCCGCGCCGCGCCGGGGAAATTGCCGCCGCCCTCTCGCTGACCCCTCCGGCGCTAAGCCGGCATCTGCGCGTGTTGCGGCAAAGCGGATTGATCCACCAACAAGGACTCGAACAGGACGCGAGAGTGAGGATCTATCACTTGCAGAAGAAACCATTCGACGAACTGCGCGGCTGGCTGGCGGAAGTGGAGACCTTTTGGGCCGGCGAATTGGCCGCCTTCAGCGATCACGTG
>Ga0302324_100021646_pt1 | contig 12529 bp, 11 predicted proteins | sample Palsa_T0_1_FD_201949 | JGI IMG/M metagenome (GOLD analysis project Ga0302324, IMG submission 201949) | Peat permafrost microbial communities from Stordalen Mire near Abisko, Sweden - Palsa_T0_1 | ecosystem: Environmental > Terrestrial > Soil > Palsa > Peat permafrost | place: Sweden: Abisko...
CGTGTTCCGTGGCGTTTCAGTAGGCGCAAGAGGCAACACGACAGGTGAAGTAGTTTTCAATACGGCGATGACGGGCTATCAGGAGATCCTCACCGATCCCTCTTACTGCCGGCAGATCGTCACCCTCACCTATCCCCACATCGGTAATACCGGGACCACGCCCGAGGATCTCGAGTCGGGCGCCGTATACGCGGCGGGACTCGTCATCCGCGACCTGCCGCAAGTGCATTCGAACTGGCGCTCCACCGAGTCCCTGCAGAGCTTCCTGACCCGCTGCAAGGTGGTTGCCATTGCCGACATCGATACGCGCAAGCTCACGCGCTTGCTGCGCGAGAAAGGCGCCCAGGCCGGCTGCATCATGACCGGCGATGCGATCGACGAGAATGCCGCGGTGCGCGCCGCGAAGAAATTCCCGGGGTTGAAGGGCATGGATCTCGCGAAGGCGGTCTCCACCAAGCGCATCTACCAGTGGAACGAGGGCATCATCTGGAAGTCGACCGCACGGCCGCCGCGGCCGCAGAGCCGCCTGCACGTCGTCGCCTATGACTTCGGGATCAAGCGAAACATTCTGCGCATCCTCGCCGAGCATGGCTGCCGCATGACGGTAGTTCCCGCGCAAACATCTGCTGATCAGGCACTTGCGATGAATCCCGATGGTATTTTCTTAAGTAACGGCCCCGGCGATCCGGAGCCCTGCGATTACGCCATCAACGCGATCGCCCGGTTCTTGACCACCGACATCCCGGTGTTCGGCATCTGTCTCGGTCACCAGCTGCTCGGCCTCGCGAGCGGCGCGAAGACTGTGAAAATGAAGTTCGGGCATCACGGCGCGAATCACCCGGTGGCGGAACTCGACTCGGGACGCGTCCTCATCTCCAGCCAGAATCATGGCTTCGCGGTCGACGAGGCCACCTTGCCGTCGACGCTACGGGCGACACATCGTTCACTGTTCGACGGCTCGTTGCAGGGCATCGAGCGCACCGACCGCCCGGCGTTCAGCTTCCAGGGACACCCGGAGGCGAGCCCCGGTCCCCACGACTTGCGCCTCCTGTTCGAGCATTTCATGTACCTCATGGTGAAGCGCACCCAGGCCAACTCGCGCGGTCGCAGCGCCTTGAAGCAGAAGTCCGCGGAAGGCTGATGGCGAAGCGCACCGACCTCGAAAGCATCCTGATCATCGGTGCGGGGCCCATCATCATCGGCCAGGCGTGCGAGTTCGATTATTCTGGAGCTCAAGCGTGTAAGGCCCTGAAAGAAGAGGGATATCGTGTCATCCTGGTGAACTCGAACCCCGCCACCATCATGACCGACCCGGAAAGCGCCGACTCGATCTACATCGAGCCCATCAACTGGCGCACCATCGAGCGCATCATCGAGAAGGAGCGGCCGAGCGCGCTCCTGCCTACCATGGGCGGACAGACCGCGCTCAACACCGCGCTCGATCTGGTGCGCGAGGGCGTGCTCGAGAAGTTCAACGTGGAGATGATCGGCGCTTCGCAGCGCGCCATCGACATGGCGGAGGACCGGGAACTGTTCCGCCGCGCCATGGCCGACATCGGTTTGGAGTGCGCCCGCTCGCGTATCGCCCACAGCATGGAAGAAGCCCTCGCGGTGCAATCCGAGATCGGATTCCCGACCGTCATACGGCCCTCCTTCACGCTGGGCGGCAGCGGCGGAGGCATCGCCTACAATCGCGAGGAGTTCGAGGCCATCGTTGCGCGCGGTCTCGACGCCTCGCCCACCAACGAAGTGCTGCTCGAGGAATCGGTGCTCGGCTGGAAAGAGTACGAGATGGAGGTGGTGCGCGACCGCAACGACAACTGCATCATCGTTTGCTCGATCGAGAACGTCGACCCGATGGGCGTGCACACGGGGGACTCGATCACGGTCGCTCCCGCGCAGACGCTCACCGACCGCGAGTACCAGCGGCTGCGCGACGCCTCGATCGCCGTGCTGCGCAAGATCGGCGTCGACACAGGCGGCTCGAACGTGCAGTTCGCCGTCAATCCCGAGGACGGCCGGGTGCTCGTCATCGAGATGAATCCACGCGTGTCGCGCTCCTCCGCGCTCGCCTCGAAGGCGACCGGATTTCCCATTGCGAAAATCGCCGCGAAGCTTGCCGTGGGCTACACCCTCGATGAGCTCAAGAACGAAATCACGGGCGGCGGGACGCCCGCCTCGTTCGAGCCCACCATCGATTACGTGGTGACCAAGATCCCGCGCTTCACCTTCGAGAAGTTTCCCGGCGCCAACACGCGCCTCACCACGCAGATGAAATCGGTGGGCGAAGCGATGGCGATCGGTCGCTCGTTCCAGGAATCGATGCAGAAGGCCCTGCGGAGCCTGGAGCTCGGCTACGACGGCTTCGACGAGCAGCTCGCGCTGCCCTTGACGGACGAGTCCGCCGAGAAGCTCGCCTACGAGCTGCGCTGGCCGGGCCCGGCGCGCATCCTGTACGTCGCGGATGCATTCCGCGCCGGCTGGCCGCTCGAGCAGGTGTTCGAGGCCACCAAGATCGACCCGTGGTTCCTCGCGCAGATCGAAGGCTTGCTCGTCGAGGAGAACAAGCTGCGCGAGCAGGGATTCGATAGCCTCGATCTGGCGCGCCTCAAGGCCCTGAAGCGCAAGGGCTTCTCCGACGCGCGCATCGCGCGGCTGGTGGCGCGCGAGGAGCACGAGGTGCGAGCCCGGCGGCGCAAGCTCGGGCTGCACCCGGTGTACAAGCGCGTCGACACCTGCGCCGCCGAGTTCTCCACCTCCACCGCGTATCTGTACTCGAGCTACGACGAGGAATGCGAGGCCAATCCGAGCACGCGGCGCAAGATCATGATCCTGGGCGGCGGACCGAACCGCATCGGACAGGGCATCGAGTTCGACTACTGCTGCGTGCACGCCGCCATGGCGCTCTCCGAGGACGGTTTCGAGACCATCATGGTGAACTGCAATCCCGAGACGGTCTCCACCGACTACGACACCTCGGATCGGCTGTACTTCGAGCCGCTCACCTTCGAGGACGTCATGGAGGTGATCGAGAAAGAAAAGCCCGAGGGGGTGATCGTGCAGTACGGCGGCCAGACCCCGCTGAAGCTGTCGCGCGCGCTCGCGGCGGCGGGTGCCCCCATCATCGGCACAACGCCGGACAGCATCGACGTGGCCGAGGATCGGGAGCGGTTCCAGAAGCTGGTCTCGGCGTTGAAGCTGAAGCAGCCCGCGAACGCGACGGCGCGCACCGAGGAGCAGGCGGTGATCATGGCGCGCGAGGTGGGCTTCCCGCTGATCGTGCGGCCGAGCTACGTGCTCGGCGGCCGCGCCATGGAAGTGGTGTTCAACGAGGACGACCTGCGCCAGTACATGACCGATGCGGTGAAGGTCTCGAACGACAGCCCGGTGCTGCTCGACCGCTTCCTCGATCTCGCCACCGAGGTCGACGTCGACGCGGTGAGCGACGGGGAAAACGTGCTCATCGGCGGCATCATGGAGCACATCGAGCAGGCCGGTGTGCACTCGGGCGACTCGGGGTGCTCGCTGCCGCCGAACGGCCTGACCAAGGAAGTGCAGGACGAGCTGCGCGCTCAGACGCGTAAACTCGCCAAGGCGCTCAACGTCGTCGGTCTCATGAACATCCAGTTCGCGATCCAGAGCGGCGTGATTTACATCCTCGAGGTGAACCCGCGCGCCTCGCGCACCGTGCCGTTCGTGTCGAAGGCGACGGGCATTCCGCTCGCCAAGGTGGCGGCGCGAGTGATGGTCGGCAAGACGCTCGCGCAGCAAGGCTGCACGGAGGAGCGCGTCCCGGTTTACTTCTCGGTGAAGGAGGCGGTGTTCCCGTTCATCAAGTTCCCGGAGGCCGATCCCATCCTCGGGCCCGAGATGAAGTCGACGGGCGAGGTGATGGGCACCGGTCACACTTTCGGGGAGGCGTACGCCAAGGCGCAGGCCGCCTCCGGTGTGGTCCTGCCGACGCGCGGCCTGTGCTTCGTGAGCGTTCGCGACCGCGACAAGCCCGGTGCGGTGCAGCTGGCGCAGATGCTCATCGCGCGCGGCTTCGAGATCGCCGCGACGGGCGGTACGGCGAAGGTGCTCGAGGAGGCCGGTATCGTCTGCCGACGGGTGAATAAGGTTCGCGAGGGTCGCCCGCACGTCGTCGATATGATAAAAAATGACGAGGTCGCGCTGATCGTGAACACCACCGAGGGAAAGCAGGCGGTGCGCGAATCGCGCTCCATCCGCCGCGAGGCGGTGGCGCGGCGCGTGACTTACTACACGACGGTGGCCGGCGCGCGCGCGACCTGCGATGCGCTCGATCATCTGGGCGACATCGAAGTCAATCGATTGCAGGATTTGCACAAGGAACTGGCGTGAAACGAACCCCCATGACGCTGCGCGGCGCCGAGCGCCTGCGGCAGGAGCTGAAGCAGCTGAAGAGCGAGGCACGGCCGAACGTGATCAAGGCGATCGCCGAGGCGCGCTCGCACGGCGATCTGTCGGAGAATGCCGAATACCATGCCGCGCGCGAGCAGCAGAGCTTCATCGAGGGTCGCATCAACGAGATCGAGAACCGCCTGTCCAACGCCGAAGTGATCGACGTCACCAAGCTCGCCGCTACCGGCCGGGTGGTTTTCGGCTCGACCGTGGAGCTCGAGGATCAGGGCGGCGGCTCGAAGGTGGTGTATCAGCTCGTGGGCGACGATGAGGCGGACATCAAGCACGGCATGCTGTCGGTCTCATCGCCCATCGCGCGCGCCCTCATCGGCAAATCCGAAGGTGACGTCGTCGACGTGACCGCCCCCGGGGGCACGCGCAGCTACGAGGTCATGTCCGTGCGCTACGTGTGAGGCGGGCGGCCAGCCACCGGGCGACCGCGCGCATAGTCCCGCGGTGATTCGCAACACCTACCGCGTGCTCGTGGTGCTCTGGGCCGGGAGCCTCTGGTCGCTCGCCCTGTGGGTGGCGCCGACGCTGTTCTTCGCGCAGCCCGACCGGCACCTCGCGGGCCTGCTCGCGGCGCGCCTGTTCGCCGTCGAGACCTACCTCGGCATGGCCGTGGCGGCGGTCGGCCTGGCGCTTCCGGGCAGAGGCGAGCTCAAGGCCCTCTACATCGCCGTCGCGCTGCTCGCGATCAACGAGTGGATCGTCAAGAGGCTCATGGAGCGGGCTCACGTGGAGGGCGCCGCCCTCGGCTTATCCTTCGGCGCCTGGCACGGAGTCTCGGCGCTCGACTATCTTGTCGGCTGCATCCTCGTTCTTTGGATGATCTGGGGCGATCACTCCGGCAGCAGCACCTTCGCGAGCCCCTCGCCGCGGCGATAGACGACGCCCACGTGCCCCACGCGCTGCACCACCACAGCGGAGGTGCGTCGCGCGAGCTCTTTCAGGGCATCGTCCCGCGCCTCCCGATCCCCGAGCCGTACGCTCACCTTGACGAGCTCGTGATGGGCGAGTGCCCGGTCGAGCTCCGCCACCACACCGTCCGTCAGGCCTGCGTTACCGAGGCTCACCAGCGCATGCAGCGGATGGGCAAGGCGCCGCAAGTGCTTTTTTTGCTTTTCCGAAAGCTCCATCCGCCCATTATAGTGACAAGCCCCATGCCCAAACGCTCCAAGAGCAGCGCCCGCTGGCTCGCCGAACATGCCGACGATGAGTTCGTCAAGCGCGCCCAGCGGGAGGGCTGGCGCTCGCGCGCCGTGTTCAAGCTTTCGGAGATTCAGGAAAAGGAGCGGCTCCTCAGGCCGGGAATCCGGTGTGTGGACCTAGGGGCCGCGCCCGGGGGCTGGAGCCAATACGCGGCGCGCCTCCTGGGCGGGTCGGGTCACCTCGTGGCCACGGACATCTTGCCCATGGAGGCCATCCCCGGGGTCAGCTTCGTGCAGGGTGATTTTCGCGACGAGGGGGTACTCGCCCAAGTCCTGGCCGCGGTGGGTAGCGAGAAAGTCGACCTTGTTTTGTCCGATATGGCCCCAAACATGGCCGGCATAGACGCGGTCGACCAGCCCCGATCCATGTACCTGGCCGAACTGGCATTGGAGTTTGCCGACCGCGTGCTGGTCCCGGGTGGGGACGCGCTGATCAAGCTGTTTCAGGGTGCGGGCTTCGACGAGATCATTCGCGAGGCGCGCAGCCGGTACGGGCGGGTCGTGACGAAAAAGCCGAAGGCATCACGAACCCGAAGTCCTGAGATCTACCTGTTGGCGCGACAGTTTGGGATGGTGTAACTTCGGGGCATCCCCTGGCACCCGCGGAACGCGGGAAGGGTGATGTTGTCTCAAAGTGGTTTGCGGCCGTAGGTGAAACTTGAACGATTTGACCAAACAGATTCTCTTGTGGGTCGCGTTGGCCGTCATCCTCCTCGCGATTTTCAGCCAATTCGGCATGCGCACCGGGCAGCCGTCCGTCATCGATTACTCGCAGTTTCTCACCGACGTGAAGAGCAACAACGTCGAGTCGGTAACGCTGAAAGGCGAGATGATCGAGGGTAAGCGGCGCGACGGTAACCAGTTCGTCACCTACAACCCCGAGACCAACAACAGCGCCCTCATCGGCCTCTTGCAGTCGCAGGGAGTCAAATTCCGCGGCGAGCCCCCGAAGCAGCAGTCGGTGCTGCTGCAACTGCTGATCTCGGCCTTTCCGATTCTGATACTCATCGGCTTCTGGGCCTACTTCATGCGTCAGATGCAGGGTGCCTCCGGCGGCCGCGGGGCGATGTCCTTCGGCAAGAGCCGCGCGCGGCTCTTGGGCGAGGATCAGGTCAACATCACCTTCGCGGACGTCGCGGGTGTCGAGGAAGCGAAGCAAGAAGTCGTCGAGATCGTCGACTTCCTGAAAGATCCCGGCAAGTTCCAGAAACTTGGCGGCAAGATCCCGAAAGGTGTCCTCATGGTCGGCTCGCCCGGTACGGGCAAGACGTTGCTCGCGCGGGCCATCGCCGGCGAGGCCAAGGTGCCATTCTTCACCATCTCGGGCTCGGATTTCGTGGAAATGTTCGTGGGCGTCGGCGCTTCACGCGTGCGCGATATGTTCGAGCAGGCGAAGAAGCACGCGCCCTGCATCATCTTCATCGACGAGATCGACGCGGTGGGCCGGCACCGCGGTGCCGGCCTCGGCGGCGGCCACGACGAGCGCGAACAGACGCTGAACCAGCTCCTGGTGGAAATGGACGGCTTCGAGGGCAACGAGGGCATCATCGTCATCGCCGCCACCAACCGGCCCGACGTGCTCGACCCCGCGCTGCTGCGGCCGGGGCGATTCGACCGCCAGGTGGTCGTGCCGCTGCCCGACGTACGGGGCCGTGAACAAATCCTCAAAGTCCACATGCGCAAGGTTCCGCTGGGCGACAACGTGAAGCCCTCGGTGATCGCGCGCGGAACCCCGGGCTTCTCGGGCGCGGATCTCGCGAATCTGGTCAACGAGGCCGCCCTTTTCGCGGCCCGCGGCAACAAGCGCTCGGTGACCATGGAGGAGTTCGAACGCGCCAAGGACAAGATCATGATGGGTGCCGAGCGGCGCTCCATGGTCATGACGGAGGAAGAGAAGCGCAACACCGCTTATCACGAGTCGGGCCATGCCATCGTGGGTCTCTCCGTCCCCGAGCACGACCCCGTGTACAAGGTCACCATCATTCCTCGCGGCCGTGCGCTGGGCGTCACCATGTTCCTACCGGAACAAGACCGCTACAGCACGAGCAAGCGCCAGCTGGAAAGCCGCATCGCGACCTTGTTCGGCGGGCGCGTGGCCGAGGAGCTGGTGTTCGGGCCGGATGCCGTGACCACGGGCGCCTCGAACGATATCGAGCGGGCCACCGAGCTCGCCCGCAACATGGTGACCCGCTGGGGCCTCTCGGACCGCTTGGGCCCGCAGACCTACAGCGAGGAATCGGGCGAGGTGTTCTTGGGACGCAGCGTCACGCAGCACAAGCAAGTGTCCGACGTGACCGCGCACGTCATCGACGAGGAAGTGCGGCGCGTGATCGACAGCAACTACCAGCGCGCGTACCAGATCATCAAGGACAACATGGACAAGCTGCAGGCCATGTCCGAGGCATTGATCAAGTACGAGACGATCGATGAGGAAATGATCAAGGACATCATGGAGGGACGCGAGCCGCGTCCGCCGCGCGACTGGGACGACACGCCGACTCCGACGCCGCGTGGACCGACGACGACGGAGAAGCCCTCGACGCCGCTCGTCAGTCCCGCGGGTCAACACTAGCCACCGGACGCGTTCGCCGCCGAACGGGGGGCGCGCCCAGCGGCGCAGGTGGCCGATGCAGTGGCAATGCCGACATAGAACCATCGACCTCTCACGACCGGTCGTCATGGGCATTTTGAACGTCACCCCCGATTCGTTTTCCGACGGAGGCCGCTACTCGGGCGTCGAGGCCGCCGTCGCGCGCGCGGCGCAGATGGTGGTCGAAGGTGCCGCCATCATCGACGTGGGCGGCGAATCGACTCGCCCGGGATCGCTCGGCGTCGATGCCGCCACCGAGCGCGAGCGCGTGGTGCCGGTGATCGAGGGCATCGCGGCCTGCCTCGATGTGGCCATCTCCATCGATACCAGCAAGGTCGAGGTCATGGCGGCGGGCGTCGGGGCCGGCGCGTGCATCGTCAACGACGTGGCGGCGCTCCGCGCACCGGGCGCGCGCGAATGGGCGGCGGCGGCGCGCGTGGGCGTGTGTCTCATGCACATGCAAGGCGAGCCGCGCAGCATGCAAGCCGATCCCCGCTACCACGACGTCGTGAGCGAGGTGAATGCCTTCCTGCTCAACGAGCGCGCGCAGTGCATCGCTGCGGGTATCGCCGCCGAGTCGATCGCGCTCGATCCCGGGCTCGGGTTCGGCAAGCGTTACGAGCATTCCCTCGCCCTGCTCAAGCACCTCGATCATCTGACAGCCTCGGGCGCACCGCTCCTGGTGGGTGTGTCGCGCAAGAGCCTCATCGGCCAGGTCCTCGGACAAGGTGTCGAGGAGCGGCTCTATGGCGGCCTCGGGCTCGCGGCCTGGGCCGTGAGTCGCGGGGTGCACGTCGTGCGCACGCACGATGTGGCGCCGACCCGCGATGCGATCCGGATGGTGAGCGCGGTGCTCGAAGGGAGAGTCAATTGATCGAATATTTTGGAACCGATGGGATCCGCGGCCGGGTCGGCGAGGCGCCGATGACGGTCGACTTTGCCTTGCATCTCGCGAGCGCCGCGGCGCGGGTGCTCGCGCCGGACGGCGGCCGGGTGCTCATCGGCAAGGACACGCGCGTCTCCGGCTATATGTTCGAATCCGCGCTCGAGGCGGGCTTCGTGGCGGCAGGCGTCGACGTGCTCCTCATCGGTCCCTTGCCGACGCCCGGCATCGCGTACATGACGCAGCGCCTCGGCTGCAACTTCGGGGTCGTGATCAGTGCCTCGCACAATCGGTATGAGGACAATGGCATCAAGTTCTTCGACTCAAGCGGGAGCAAGCTCTCCGACGAGCTCGAGGGGCGCATCGAGGCGCTCCTCGACAGCCCGGTGCTCACCCGCGAATCGCAGCGTCTCGGCAAGGCGATGCGCACGGACAAGAGCCGCTCCCAGTACCAGGAGTTCTGCGCATCGACCATCCCGCCGGGGATGACTCTCGAGGGTTTCAAGATCGTCGTCGACTGCGCGAACGGCGCCGGCTACAAGGTCGGGCCGCGCCTGTTCGCCGACTTGGGCGCCGACATCGTGCCCATCGGCTGCTCGCCGAACGGGCGCAACATCAACGACGGCTGCGGCTCGACTTCACCCGAGTTCCTGCAATTGACGGTACCGGGCGTGCGCGCCCAAGTGGGCATTGCGCTCGACGGCGACGGCGACCGCGTCGTGATGGTGGACGAGCTCGGGCGCTGCGTGGACGGAGATCAGCTCTTATACCTGCTCGCGCGGGCGCGGCGCGAGGCGGGTGTGCTCCAGGGGCCCGTGGTCGGCACCGTGATGAGCAACTTAGGGCTCGAGCATGCGCTCAAGGAGGCCGGCATCGAGTTCCGGCGCGCGCAGGTGGGCGATCGGTACGTGCTTGCCCTGCTGCAGGAGGTCGGCGGGACTCTCGGCGGCGAGACCTCAGGCCACATCCTGTGCCTCGACAAGACCACCACGGGGGACGGCCTGATCAGCGCGCTGCAGGTACTTGCCGTGATGAAGAGCACCGGCGCGAGCCTCGCGGAGCTCTGCGCGCCGATGCCCAAATATCCGCAGGTGCTCCTGAACGTGCGCGTGGCGCAGCGCTTCGATCCCATGAGCCACCCCCGCATCCTCGAGGTCGTCGAATCGGTGGAGCGGCGCTTCGCGGGCCGCGGCCGCACGGTGCTGCGGCCCTCGGGGACCGAGCCCGTGATCCGGGTCATGGTCGAGGGGCAGGATGCCAAGCTGGTGAAGTCTGCCGCGCGCGATATCGCCGCGGCGGTCGAGGCCGCAGCGGCGGCCGCGCCGCCGGCCCCGTCGGGCGGTGCGGCACTGGGACTTGCAGTTGGCGGCCCGCGCGGCTAATCTTCGCCGCCTTTCGTGAAGGGCCTTTTGGTCCTTAGGGTGTGGGCATGCGTCGTCCCGTGGTCGCCGGTAACTGGAAAATGCACGGATCGCGGCAGGCCAACGAGGCTCTGCTCGGCGAGCTCGGCGAACGCGTGAGACCCGAATGGCAGGTGGGGGTCGCGGTGTTTCCTCCCTACGTGTATCTCGCCGATGCGGTGCGCGCGCTGGAGGAGGCCGATATCGACGTGGGTGCCCAGGATGTGTGCGCCGAACCGCTTGGGGCCTTCACCGGTCAAGTCGCCGCCTCCATGCTGAAGGACGTGGGCTGCCGCTACGTGATCGTCGGTCACTCCGAGCGGCGCCGGCTGTATCACGAGGACGACACGCTCGTGGCACGCAAGTACGCAGCGGCGCTCAACGTGGGCTTGACGCCCGTGCTGTGCGTGGGCGAGACGCTCGAGGAGCGCGAGGCAGAGCGCACCGAGTCGGTGGTGGCGCGCCAGCTCGATGCGGTGACGGCCATGAACGGGGTGCAGAGCCTTAGCGCTGCCGTGATCGCGTACGAACCGGTGTGGGCGATCGGCACGGGCCGCACGGCTTCCCCGGAGCAGGCGCAGGCGGTGCACGCTTACGTGCGCCATCGAATCCACCGGCAAGATGCTAAAATATCGGCGGCAGTTCGCATTCTGTATGGCGGCAGCGTGAAGGCCTCGAATGCCGCCGAGCTGTTCTCGATGCCGGATGTGGATGGCGGCCTGGTGGGCGGTGCCTCGTTGAGCGCCGATGAGTTTCTACAAATCTGCGCGGCCGCGGCCGTGAGATATTGAGAGATCGTTAATGCTGCGTGGTTTCATTTTGACGGTGCACATCCTGCTCGCGCTGATGATCGTGTTCCTCGTGCTGATGCAGCGTGGCAAGGGCGCGGAGGCGGGCGCGGGATTCGGCGCCGGCGCCTCCGGCACCGTATTCGGTGCTCGCGGCACGGCGACTTTGTTTTCGAAGTTGACCGCGGTTTTCGCGGCGCTGTTCTTCACGACCAGCTTGCTGCTCGCCTACATGGGCACACGCACGACCGCGGAGCCCACTTCCGTGATCGAGCGCGCGGCGCAGGCCGCAGCGCATGCGCGCAGCGCGCCGCCGCCGCCTCCGGGACAGACGGCGCCGCAGGCGCCGGCGCAAGCGCCGCCGCCGGTCAACAAGTAGTTTTTGGTTTTTTTAAAGTCAAGCATTGCCGACGTGGCGGAATTGGTAGACGCGCTAGTTTGAGGGGCTAGTGGGGCAACCTGTGCCGGTTCGAGTCCGGCCGTCGGCACCATAATTGTTCTCACGCCTGATATACTTGGCGGATCAACCGCTCATTGTTCATTTCACGGTCGGCGTGATGTTGTCACAATATTTGCCAATCTTGATCTTCCTGGGCTTGGCCACGGTCCTCGGCCTCGCCCTGTTCACGCTCGGCTGGGTGTTGGGTCCCCGCCGGCCGGATCCGGAGAAGCTCTCGCCGTACGAATGCGGCTTCGAGGCGTTCGAGGATTCGCGCATGCGCTTCGACGTGCGCTACTACCTGGTCGCCATCATCTTCATCGTGTTCGACCTCGAGATCGCCTTCTTCTTTCCATGGGCCGTGTCGCTGCGCATCACCGGCGCCTTTGGGCTCCTGGCCATGCTCATCTTCGCCTTAGTGCTCGTCGTCGCATTGATCTACGACTATCGCAAAGGGGCGCTCGAATGGGACTAGAGGCCGTGTCCGCCGAGTCCGATACCGTGCCCGGCTTCGAAGTGACCACGGTCGACAAGCTCATCAACTGGGCACGCACCGGCTCGCTCTGGCCGATGACCTTCGGTCTCGCCTGCTGCGCGATCGAGATGATGCACGCGGGCGCCGCGCGCTACGATCTCGATCGCTTCGGCGTCGTGTTTCGCCCGAGTCCGCGGCAATCGGACGTGATGATCGTCGCGGGCACGCTCGTGAACAAGATGGCGCCGGCGCTGCGCAAGGTGTACGACCAGATGGCCGAGCCGCGCTGGGTGATCTCGATGGGCTCCTGCGCGAACGGCG
>Ga0302324_100021649_pt1 | contig 12527 bp, 9 predicted proteins | sample Palsa_T0_1_FD_201949 | JGI IMG/M metagenome (GOLD analysis project Ga0302324, IMG submission 201949) | Peat permafrost microbial communities from Stordalen Mire near Abisko, Sweden - Palsa_T0_1 | ecosystem: Environmental > Terrestrial > Soil > Palsa > Peat permafrost | place: Sweden: Abisko...
CGGGGTGCGGCCGGCCGGGCTGGCCAGCCCGTGCTCAAGGATGGTGTCGAGGATCAGCGCGGTGTCGTCGTAGCGCTTCTGCGTCCGCCGGGTGAACTCGCCGGTCTCGGCCAGCAAGCGGCCGATGCTCGGGACGGCATAGGTGCGGTAGAGCGCGAAGGACAGCGACTGGTTCATGTCCCACGGGAACTCATGGAAGGCCAGGATCCGGTAGATCTGCTCGTAGTCGCGGGCCGGATCGAGCTGGCTAATGCGCCGTGACCAGTGATGGCGATCCATGATCCGCTCGCTTTCAGATCCCGTGCCGGTAACCCGGACTCTACGCCAGACAGGCCGGACCCCGAACGTGCGCCTGCCCGGGTTACGCCGGTAGCGAGCGGGGTGGCGGACGGCGGGGGAGTGGGTCATCGTGGTCATCGTGGTCGTCGACCAACGAGGGAGATAGCTGATGGCGTTCACCGAGGACGAGGTTGCCTACCTGAAGTCACAGCCGCTGGCCCGGATCGCGACCGTTGGCGCGGACGACCAGCCCGACGTCACGCCGGTGGGTTTCGAGTTCGACGGGACCTACCTCTGGGTCGGGGGCCGCGCGCCCGAGCGGACCAGGAAGTTCCTCAACGTCCGGGCGGGCCACCCCAAGGTCGCCCTGGTCATCGACGACCTCGTGTCCACTAGCCCGTGGACGCCGCGGTTCCTGCGGGTCTACGGGACGGCCGAGCTGATCGAGCGCCCCGGCCAGTTCGGCCCGGGCGTGTACATGCGGATCACCCCGGAGATCTCCTGGAGCTGGAACCTGGACGGCCGCCCCTACGGGGACGACGCGCAGCAGGCAGGCCCGCGGCGAACCGTCCACCGCGGTTAGTCCTCGGGCATCCGGAACCTCGGTCGAGCACTTCCGCCCGTCCGACATCGCCCGCGCCTCCCGCCCCGCCTCCGGCATCGCCCCCTGATCCACCCGCCCAGCGCCGCCGCTTCACGCGGCGCGGCGCCGGACCAGCCCGACGGTCGCGGCGATGAGCAGCACGGACAGGGCGAGCAGCCAGCCGGCCTCGACGAACTGCATGGGCCAGAACCGGCTGACCGGGATGTAGCGTTGCCAGACCGTGATGTCATGCTGGGCGAACTCCTGCGCCAGCGTTTCCTTCACCCTCGGGCCGCCGCCGTTATGGGGGAAAAGCGCGAAGATCTGGTTGAGCGTGGACTGGCTGGCCGGCTTGCCACCCGGTCCGGTGTACCACGTGCTCAGGACCCAGGAGTCGTTGGCGCTGAAGGGAGCTGGGTTGATGCTGGGGTGGTTGGTGACCAGCGCCAGCGGGTAGTGCTCGCGCAGGAACAGCCAGGTCGCCAGCGCGAGCCCGGTGTAGGCGCCCAGGGTGGCGGCCATGGCCGGGACGATCCGGCGGATTCCCATGCCGGCCAGCGCGCCGATGGCGAAGGCGATCAGGGTCCAGGCGGCGAACGCGATCCCGTGCGTGGCGAACACCGTCGCCGAGAACAGGGTCAGGCTCTCCTGCCCCAGGAATGGCTGGAAGAACCAGACGAATACCTGGCTGAACGCCCCGGCCACGGCGGTGACCGCGACGGCGAGCAGCGCGAGCTTGGCGATGGTCCACCGCGCCCGGCCGAAGCCCTGCGTCCAGGCGTACCTGTAGGTGCCGGTCTCCAGTTCCCTGGCCAGCACCGGGGCGCCCGCGAACGCCCCGATCAGGGCCGGCGCCAGGTTCATGAAGATATCGATGGTGTTCGCCATCGTCCAGTCGGTGCCGTTGAAGTTGCTGTTCAGGGTCTGGCAGGCGTTCGAGCTGAACGGGTGGCAGGCGGTCAGGAGCGCGTAGTTGTGGTGGATCCTCAGGCCCGCGATCCACAGGAACACGGCCACCGCGCCGAGCACCACGGGCAGGCTGATCAGCGTGGGCCGATGCTGGCGCCAGGTGACCCAGGCCATCCGCCGCCACGGCACCGGCCGCAGGGCGGTGTCCTGGCCCGCTGGTGCGGGCATGGTCAGCACGGTCATCGTGCCACCTCCCTTGGCTCGTTGTACCGAGTGAGCGAATGATCGGGCGGTTCCGCGCCACCGGGCGCACGCAGGTAGGCCATAACGAGTTCTTCCAGGCTGACCGGATGCGCCTCCCAGCCGGGCGGCACCAGGCCGGAGTCAGGGTCCGTTCCGCCGGTGCTGACCAGCAGGTGGGCCTGCGCCGCGGCACGTCTGGCCTGGATGACGCGAAAATGCCCGGCGCAGGCATCAGACTCGGCCGCGGGGCCGGTCAGCACGCGGTGGCTGGCCAGCAGGTCGTCAACCTCGCCGGCCACCTGCAGTTGGCCGCGGGACAGCAGGATGAGGTAGTCGGCGACCCGCTCAAGCTCGGCGAGCGCGTGCGAGGACAGCAGCACGGACACGCCGTCGTCGGCCATCGCGGTCATCACCGTGGCCATGAAGTCCTGCCGGGCCAGCGGGTCGAGCATCGCCAGCGGCTCGTCCAGGATGAGCAGCTGCGGCCGCCTGGCCAGCGCCAGGGTCAGCGCGAGCTGCGCCCGCTGGCCGCCGGACAGCTTGGCGGCCTTCTTTTTCAGCGGGATGCCGAGCTCGGCCAGCCGTGCCCGCGCATAAGACCGGTCGAAGCTCCGGTTCAGGTTCCGGGTCAGGTGCACCATGTCCCCGGCGGACAGGTTCGGGTACACCGGCGCGTCCTGCGCGACGAACGCGATGCCGTCCAGCGCGGCCGGCGACCCGGCGGGCTGGCCGCCGAGCACCCCGGCGGTCCCGGCGGTCGGGACGGCCAGCCCGACGCACATGTTCATCAGGGTGGTCTTGCCCGCGCCGTTCGGGCCGACCAGCGCGGTCAGGTACCCGGCGGGGACCGTCAGCGTGCACTCGCGCAACGCCCAGGTGTGGCCGTAGCGCTTGCCCAGGTCGCTGGTTTCGATGACGTTCATGCGACGCCCTCCTTGTCGCCGTTTGCCGTCCCGGAGCGGCCGGCGGAGCTGCTCCGGCGGTTAAGGAAATCCCGCAGCACGCTGGTGAACAGGGCGACGATCCCGTCCTCGTCCAGTCCGGCCGCATCGGCGGAAGCCAGCCAGGCCAGCAGGGGCCGGCGCAGCACGGCCAGCTCGGGCAGCGCGACCTGGCTCAGGGTGGCCTCGATGAACGTGCCCTGGCCGGGCCGCCCGGCCGTCAGGCCCTTGGTCTCAAGCTCGCGGTAGGCCTTCAGCACCGTGTTCGGGTTGATGGTCAGCGAGGCGACCACGTCCCGGACCTTGGGCAGCTGGTCGCCCGGCTTGAGGTAGCCCAGCCGCAGGGCGTGCTCCACCTGCTGGACGAGCTGAAGGTAGGTCGGCACACCCGAAGCCGGATCCAGCCGGAACTCGATCGGCGACCCCGGGCTCTGCGCCCCTGCCCCCGGGCCGCCAGCGCCCGGCGGGCTGACCCCTTTATCTATTGTCATAAGACAAAGGTACAGTTACTGATCCCGCTGTCAAGCGAACGGCGGCATTTTTGGCCCGGGACGTGGCCGGCGGTCTCAGCCGCTAGGCCCACGCCAGGACGGTCAGGCGCTCACGCCCGGACGCACCACTGGCCCGTCGCTGGCCAGGACCCTGCGCCCGGGAGGCACGGGCCGTTTGCTCATCCGTACCGGTGCCGCTCGTGGAAGAACTCGTCGATGATGTGCAGCCCGCCGGAGCGGGCGATCTGGTCGTAGACGAACTTGCCCACCGCCAGGTCGAGCACGCCGAGGCCGAACGGCGAGAACACCGCCGGCCGGTCCGCCGGTATCCGCACCCGCCCGGCCATCACGTCGTCCAGGGTGCCAGCCAGGAAGTCGCGGCTGCCGGTGAGCTGTTCGGCCAGATGCGGCGACGTCTCGGCCTTCAGGCAGTGCTCGACGTCGTCGACGATGTTGGTCGAGGCGAGCAGGATCTGCGGCGCGAGGTCGCGCAGTGACACGTGCAGGACCAGCGGGTTGTGCGCGAACCAGGCCAGGTCGCTGACGTGCGGCTGGCCGGCGACGGTGGCGAAGACCACCAGGTCGCTGGCGCGGAGCAGTTGCCCGGCGCTTTCGTGCACGGTGATCCGGCCGGCGGTCCCCGACTGCTCCAGGTACCCGCGGAAGCCGGCCGCGCTGGCGGCGGACAGGTCGTGCACGCCGATCTCGTCGAACGACCAGCCCGTGCCGGCCAGGAAGGCGTGAATGTAGCGGGCGATCAGGCCCGTTCCGAAGAATCCCACCCGAGCCGGCCGTGGGCGGTCACGGCTCAGCCAGTCAGCCGCCGACACCGCCAGCGCGGCCGTCCTGGTGGCGCTGATGATCGAGCTCTCCAGGCAGGCGAACGGATAGCCGGTGTCGTGGTCGTTGAGGATCAGCACGGCCGAGGCCCTCGGGATGCCGGCCGCCACGTTCTCGGGAAAGCTGGAAATCCACTTCAGGCCGTCCACCCGGAGCGGCCCGCCGATGGAGGCGGGCAGCGCGATGATCCGGGCCGACGGGCGGTCCGGGAAGCGAAGGAAGTAGGACGGCGGATTCACCGAGTCGCCGGCGCTGTGCCGCCGGTAGGTGGCCTCGACCAGCTCCACGATCTGCCTCTGGTGCCCCTGCAGCGTCCGCTGGACCTGGGCGCCGGGAATCACCGCGAACGGCGGCACCGGCGAAGGCGTGGCCGCCTCCGTCGCGGCCGAAACAGTGCTGGTCATCTGGCGCTCACCTCGACGGTCGGCGAGCAGTCCGCCAGGCGCACCGGGTCGGCCATCGCGACGAGCACCTCGCGCGGTCCCTCGTACGGCTCCCGGCTGTGCGCGGTCCTGACGTTGTCCACGAGCAGCAGGTCGCCGGCCTGCCACGGCTCGCGGACGGTGCTGGCCTCGTAGGTCTCGTTGAGCAACCGCACGACGTCGTCGCCGAGCGGGTCGCCATTGCCGAAGCACGTGTTGAACGGCAGCCCGTCCTCGCCGTAGACGTCCACCAGGTACTCGCGTATCTCAGGGTCGAGCGTCCGCTCGTTGAGAAAGGCGATCTGGTTGAACCAGCAGCGCTGCCCGGTCAGCGGGTGGCGCACCACGGCGCTGCGGAGCTGCCTGGTGCGCAGTCCGCCATCGGGCTGCCACTCGAACTCGGTCGCGTTGGCGCGGCAGTAGCTCTCGACGGCACCGCGGTCGCCGGTGCCGAACGCCTCGGCGACCGACGCCCCGATGTCTTCGTTGTAGTTGCGGGTGAGTACCCAGCCCTCCCGCTCGAACCGGCTGACCAGCTCGGCGGGCAGGGCGCGGAGCACGGTCAGCGCGTCGGCCACCGCGGTCGCGCCACCACTGGCGGGGGCGGTGAGGCACGCGAACAGCATCAGGCCGGGGAACTCAAGGGTGTAGCTCAGCTCGTGGTGCATGCACATCTGCTGGTTGGCCGGCCACTTCGATGAGGAGTACAGGCCGTCGGGATAGGCCTGCCGGGCCGCGAACGCCTCCCGCTCGGTCATCAGCCCGGTGGCCAGCTGCCGGAAGACGGCCCCGGTCCCGGCCGCGTCCTGCAGCCCGAGGCCGCGGACCAGGACGCAACCGTGCTCGGCGACGAGCGCCCGCAGCGCGTCCCGGTGCTCCGCGGCCCAGTCCGGCGTGTCCCCGGCGGCCTCGACCCGGCAGGCCCGCAGGACAGCGGGCTTGCCGGGTTGCAGGTTCACGTCGAGCAGGGATGCCGAAGATGAGTGCGACATATGAATTGTCCTTTCCTAAGAAGAAGCCGCCGGCTTCCCGTCCGCCAGCCCGGCCATGTCGGCGAGGACCGGGTGACAGGTGAGTTCCTTCAGGGAAACCGTGCGGTCGAGGGCGATGGCCAGCTTGACGGCCGACAGCGACGTGCCGCCCAGGTCGAAGAAGTTGTCGTGCCTGCCGATCTGGTCCGGCGCAATGCCCAGCACGTTGGCCCAGGCGGCCGCCAGCTGCTGCTCGGTGGGCGTATTCGGGGCCAGGTAGTCCGTCTCCGCCGTCCCGAGTTCGTCGGCGAGCGCGGTCAGCGCCTTAGAGTCGATCTTGCTGTTGGCGGTCAGCGGCAGGCTTTCGCGCCAGTGGAAGGCCGCCGGGACCATGTACTCGGGCAGCGACTCCGCCAGCCGGTCCCGCAAAACCACGGCCGGAAGTGCCCGTGGCCCCGAGTAGAAGGCCACCAGGCGCTGGCCCGGCCCGGCCCGGCCGGCGACCACCACCGCGCCGTCGCGGACATCTGGCACCCGCAGCAGGGTGTTCTCGATCTCGCCGATCTCGATCCGGAAGCCGCTGATCTTGACCTGGCTGTCCCGGCGGCCGAGGAACTCGAGCTTGCCGTCTGGCTGCCAGCGGCCGTAGTCGCCGCCTAGGTAGAGCCGCTGGCCCTCGCGGTGCGGATCGGCCAGGTAAGCCAGCCGGGTGCGCTCGGGGTCGTTGATGTACCCCCGGCCGACGCAGACCCCGGAGAAGGCGATAAGGCCGGCCGCGCCGAGCGGCACGGCAGACAGGTGCTCGTCGACCACGTAGATCCGCACGTTGCCGACGGGACGGCCGAGCGGGACCCGTTCGCCCGCGGGTGCCCGGTCCATGACCTCGTGGTTGGTGTCGTCCGAGGTCTCGGTCAGCCCGTAGGCGTTGACTAGCTTGATCCCGGGCTTGGCCGCGAACCAGCGCCGCGCGAGTCCGGCCTTCAGCGCCTCGCCGGTGACGGACACGTACCGCAGGTCCGGCAGTTCCCGGGGATGGGTGTCCAGGTAGGAAAGCACCACTTCGAGATACGACGGCACGACCTGAAGGACGCTGACCCGGCCGTCGGCGATCTTATCGACGAAGCGCCCGGCGTCCAGGATCACCTCCTGCTCGACCAGCAGGGTCCGGCCGCCGGCCAGGAGCGGGGAAACCAGCTGCCACAGCGAGATGTCAAAGCACTGGGGCGCGGTCTGGGCGACCACCTGTCCCTCGCTGATCATCAGGTCGTCGATCTTGGCGTAGAGATGGTTGAGCAGGCCGGCGTGCTCGCACATCGCGCCCTTCGGCTCACCGGTGGAGCCTGAGGTGAAGTAGATGTAGGCGAGCTGGTCAGCCGCGACGTCGATGCCAAGGTCAGTGTCGGCGTGGTTCTCCTGGTAGGCCGTCTCGACGAAGAGCGTCCGGACTCCGGACAGGGAGTCAAGGGCCGGGTCGAGTGTGGCGGTGCTGCCTGGTTCGGTCAGCACGAGTTTGCATCCGGCCCGGGACAGCGTGATAGCGATGCGATCGGCCGGGAAGTGCGGCTCGATGGGCAGGTACACGCCGCCGGCTTTGAAGATCGCCAGGACGGCGGCCATCCAGTCCAGGTTGCGCTCGGTCACCACCGCGACCACGCCTTCGCGCCGCAGCCCCCGCGCCAGCAGGGCTCGTCCCAGCTGGTTCGCCCGGGCGTTGAGCTCGGCGTAGGTCCACTGCCTGTCGCCGCGGACGGCGGCGACGGCGTCGGGGTGGGCCCGCACCCGCTGCTCGAATAGCTCGTGCATCCGGCGGTCGGGCAGCTTCCTGTCTGGTCCTGCCAGCCCTTCGAGCTGGAAGCGGAGCTCCTCGGCGGACAGCAGGGACTGCTGGTCGTGCGAGGCCTGCGGGTCGGCGGCGATCATGGTCAGCGCGGTGAGGTGGTAGCCGGCGATCCTGGCGGCGTAGTCCTCGTCAAGCGCGTCGGTCCGGTACCGCAGCCGTAGCACGAGCCGGCTGCGGTGCGGCCGGATTCCCACCCAGAGCACGGTGTCCCCGGCCAGCGTGCCTTCGTCGCCGACCGAATCAAACACCGTCTCGAAGGCTGGCCCGGTCAGGCCGAGCTCACCCCGGAGATCGCCGACTCCGAAGTCCTGGTGCGCCAGCAGTTCCCACTCGGCCTGGTGGGTGTCAAGCAGGAGGGTCCGCCACGAGCCGGGTCCGGTCGCCAGGCGGCAGGGCAGCGGCAGGCCACCGGGCGCGGCGAGATAGCCGGTCACGACTTCGGACTCGCCGGATAGCGCGGCGAGCACCCTGGCGTGCGCGGCCAGGAGCATCGAACTGAGCGGCACGCCGAGCTCGGCGGCCCGTTCGCGCAATCCCGCCACCAGGTTGCCGGGGATCATCGCCTCGTGCGCGGCGACGCCGGGCACCGGGTCGAGGGTCCACCGCGGGATCGCGGTGAACCCGCCGGCCAGCAGCAGGCCGCGCCAGAACTCGCGGGCCGAATCAACGGTAACGTCAGGCAGGCTGATAGTCGTCATCTCACATCTCCCTCGCCGGGTTTCCGCCCCACCGCGCGTGCTGCGGGATTTCCTCGCCCTTCATCAGGAAGGAGTCGGGCAACAGCATCGAGCGGTCACCCATCGTCACGCCGTAATGGACCATCGCCCCGACCCCGATCGTGCAGCCGGAACCGATCGTGGTCCGGTCGGACTTGAAGGTGCCGTCCTCCTGCGAGTGGCACTGGACCTTGCTTCCCGCGTTGAGCATGACGTCGTCGCCGATGGTGGTCAGCGTCCGCTCGGTCAGGTAGCAGCCGTCGTCGAAGACCCGCTTGCCGATCTTGACCCCGAGGCCCCGCCAGATCAGGTTCTTGAACGGGGTGCCGTCGAACATCTTCAGGTACGCCTCTCCGGGTACCTTCCACAGCCGTTCGTGCCGCCAGAAGTACGGGTCGTAGATCGAGCAGTACTTCGGCTCAAGGCGGCGGAACCCTCGCATACCGCGCTCCACGAGCACGAAGTAGACCGGGGTGATCAGGATGCTCAGCGCGAACAACGCGCCCATCTCGATCTGTCCGTATCCGCCGTAGGCATCGAAGGCGGCCAGCGCGAGCACGGTGACGAGAAAAATGTGCAGCCATCGTCCGAGCAGGAAGACGCCCATGGTCCGCAGGTTGTACCAGTTCTTCGCCCGCAGCCGGCGGCGCAGTTCGTCCCCGGTGCTGAGGTGGTCGAACCGGCTGTCGCGCTCGACCGATCGCGGGATCTCGAACGGCGGGGAGCCGAGCAGGCCCACCCCTTCGCGGATCTTCCCGTCAAGCGGGATCATCACCTTGGTCGCGAGCAGGCAGTTCTCGCCCGTCCGGCCGCCGGCCGGATATGCGATGTTGTTGCCGAGAAAGTTGTGCCCCCCGATCGACACCGGGGACACCCGGAAGGATGTGCTCGAGAAGTCGGCGTTCATCAGGGACAGCCCGTCGGCGACCATCGTCCCGCTGCCGATCGTGCTCAGGTACGGGGTCTCGTGCCCTACCTCGGTGCCGAAGTTAGACCCCGTCTGCTCGACCTCGCATAGGTCGTAACCGATCCAGCGCAGGTAGTAGACGATAAAGGAGCTGTCACCGAACAGGTGGGTGAAGAACTTCACGCCGGTCATCCGCGCGACCGCCCGGTGGATCCGGTCACGGAATCCGTACAGGGGATAGACCGTGGATGGCTTGATGAAAAGGTTGAGCAGGCGGGGGACGGTGGCCACGACGATCAGGCCCGCCAGCAGGAGGCCGAAAACTCCCGCGAAGGAGAGATCGAGCGCATCGGTGTAGAGCCTGCGTGACGTGATCGCGTCCATGTTCGGGTCAAGGACCTTGCCGAACGCGGGCACCGCGGTCAGCAGCAGGAACGCGCCCCCTTCGACCAGCGGCAGGTACAGGAAGAAAATGCAGAACAAGGTGACGGCGCTGAACCTGAACCGGCGCAGCGTGCCGCGGCGTCGCGCCGACGTGACCCTGGCGTAGTTCAGCTCCGTGCGCTGGGCGGGGGACCCGTGCCAGCGCTCGCCGACCGGCACCCGCTGGCCGCTGTGCAGCGAGGAGGCGTGACCGAGCTGCGTCACCTCGCCCATCGACGTGTTGATGTCAAGCACGCTCTTCTCGCCGATGAATACCTTCCGGCCGAGGGTGACCGGGCCAGTCTGGATCCAGCCGTTCTGCGCCCGGTAGCAGCCGAAGAACGCGTCCTTGCGGATCACCGAGTCCGCACCGATGGTGAGCAGGTCGGTGCACACGGGCACGTTGTGCGAGAAGATCACCGTGCCGGGCCCGATCTTGGCGCCAAGCGCCCTCAGGTAGAGCACGTAGAGCGGCGAGCCCGTGGTCAGGAAGACCAGCGGGTTCGACCGGACCAGCGTCCTGACGATCCAGAAGCGGAGGTAGGCCAGGCTCCAGATGCGGATCTGCCGCGGCTTCCACCGCCCGATCAGCAGCCACTTGGCCAGGATCGGGATGGTGCACACCACGGTGAAGCCCACGCCGCCGAACAACACCGACCGAAGGTAGATATCGCGCAGGCCTGACCCGGCCGAGATCCATCCATAAGCCCGCGCGCCTACCAGCGCGGCCACCCAGGCGTAGCCGAGAAAGAACAGGAGCTGGAGCGCTCCGCACACGATGTACTCTCGCGTCCTCGCCGGCGCTGCCGCCTCGGCCGGCGCCGCAAGCTTAGCCAGGACCACCGTCGGCATCTCGGCCGCGCCGACCCTGCCCTCCGCGGCGGACGAGGCCGGCGCAGCGCCGACGGCAGGCCCGGCGCCGACGGCAGGCTCAGCGGACGCGAGGGCCGCCGCCAGGCTCCTGAGCGTCGGATTCCGGTAGATGTCCCTCATCGATACCGAAGGCAGGTCCGGCCGCTTCCTGACCCGGGCGCAGAAGTGGGCCATCACCAGTGAGTCCGCACCAAGATCATCGAAGAAGTGGCCATCGACCGGCACCTGCTCGACGTGGACGAGGTCAGCCAGCACCTCGGCGAAGATCATCTCGGTGCCGGTCACCGGATCGGCGGTCAGCGCCCCGGCCGAATCGGCCGCCACCGTCAGATTCATGATCGCAACGCAATCTGCTGACAAGCTTCGATCGGCGCGTCAAGGTCGTGCCGCTGGCCGTTTCGCGGACCCGGGTCAGGCGGGGCACCGGCGGATAGCCCGTCCGCGCCGAGCACGTTCTGGCCGTAGATCGCCTGCAGCCAGTTGGTCTGGTAAATGGTGTCGAGGTAACGCTCGCCGAGGTCGGGGGCGATGGCCACCGCGGTCAGATCACTCGCGTCATGCTGGCCGAGCCAGCTCATCGCGCCGCTGACCACCGTGCCGGTAGAGCCGCCGAACAGGAATCCGCGGCGGGCCAGCCGATGGCAGGCCCGGATGGTGTCTGCCTCCTCGACGCGTACCACCTCGTCCACGTAGGCCTCGTCGAGCAGCGGCGGCCGGATGCTGGCGCCCAGGCCCGGGATCATCCGCCGCCCGGGGGCGCCCCCGAACGCCACCGAGCCGACGCTGTCCACCGCGACGATCCGCACCGGCCGGTGCCGCTCCCGGAAGTAACGGGCACAGCCCATCAGGGTCCCGGTGGTGCCAGCCCCGACGAACAGCACGTCTAGCCGCGGAAACTGGCGGGCGATGGCCGGTGCGGTGGTGCGGTAGTGCGCCGTCCAGTTGGCCGGGTTGGTGTACTGGTTGAGCCATACATACCGGTCGTCTGAAGCGCACAGGGCCCGAACGTAATTTATCCGCGCGCCCAGGAAGCCATCAGCGGCATCCGGCTCGGCGATGATGTGTACCTGGCTGCCCAGCGCCTCCATCAGCAGCCGGGCGGAAAGGTTGCAGCGGGAGTCGGTCACGCACAGGAACTGGTAGCCCTTGCTCGCCGCGATCACGCTCAGGGCCACGCCCAGGTTTCCTGACGAGGACTCGACCAGCACCGCTCCCGGCCTCAGGACCCCGTCCCGGCCGGCCGCCTCGACCATCTCGTTGGCCGCTTTCAGCTTGACCGAGCCGGCGAAGTTGAAACCTTCGCACTTCAGGAACAGCGAAGGCCCGAAGATCGGCCGCAGATCTACGTACAGGTCGTCTTCGTTGAAGGCCTGCGGGTCGGAAATGACTGACACGATGCCCCTCCCCATCGTTAGCAGAACGATCAGCACTGAGTCGTTCACCAAGGGGGCCGGGATGGCCGAACAAACAGTCCTCGCGCAGCTGTTCCAAGCCAGAACGGCTCGAACCGCCATCCCCCGTCCGGGTCAGCAGACATCCGCCCGGGCAGCCGTGTGATTGCAGGCCGGATTCGTCGGCAAATACCACGTAATGCTCCCCACTCCCACCCTTTACACGGCCCCGGGTCCGGTCGGGTTCAAACACGTTTCGTCGCGAAGCCGCACAATCTTCGAAATCCGAGAACGGGAGTCTTCGAGTTCGGGGGAGAGTTTTTGCGCCTGGTAAGCGCCGCGCGGTCGCCTTGTCGCGCCCGTAACCCGACGTCAGGACGGGTTACGTCAGTTTTTGATGGCGGCCTTCCCCGGGCTGCCCGGGACCCTTCTGCGCCAGCGTTCGGCCCGCCGGTCGGCGAGGATCTGCTTGACCACGTTGCGCCCGGGGATGCCGGTGACCCCGCCGCCGCCGTGGGTGGCCGAGCCCGCCTGGTACAGGCCGTGCACCGGCGTGCGCAGGTCGGCGTAGCCCGCGGCGGGCCTGGCGTGGAACATCTGCCCGAGCGACAGTTCCCCGTGGAAGATGTTCCCGCCGATCAGCCCGTACTCTTCCTGCATCTGGTGCGGCCCGATGACCTGCCGGTGCAGCACCGAGT
>Ga0302324_100021650_pt1 | contig 12527 bp, 10 predicted proteins | sample Palsa_T0_1_FD_201949 | JGI IMG/M metagenome (GOLD analysis project Ga0302324, IMG submission 201949) | Peat permafrost microbial communities from Stordalen Mire near Abisko, Sweden - Palsa_T0_1 | ecosystem: Environmental > Terrestrial > Soil > Palsa > Peat permafrost | place: Sweden: Abisko...
TCCGCGTGGGCGTTCACGGGCGCGCGGGCACGTGCGACGAGAGTACCCCAGCCCGATAACGACCCTAAATCAGTACACGGCATGTGGGGACGTGCGGAGCGCGGCTAAGGTTTGGCTCGGGACTTCATGTCGTCCCCAAGTGCGTCACGCTCAAGCGGCCGTGACCCGCCTTCTGTAGTTCCGCGGTGGAGGATGTGATGGCGACCCTGACCTGCCCCGTCTGCGCAGCCGAGGTCAAGCCGACTGACCTCATCTGCTTTACCTGCGGCGCGAACCTGCCGCTGGCACGTTCCCGGGACGATGACCCGCCCGCCCCGGTGACCGTCATGCAGGAGTACCTCAGGCGGGACGACGCGAGGGGGCCGATCTCCGCCGCGGTACTGCGCCTGGCCTTCCCGACCGGCAACGTCGAGGTGCCCGCCGGAACCTCCCTGCTGCTCGGCCGCGATCCTGAAGACTCGCTTGTCGCTGCCGCGTTCGCCAGCTACGAGAACGTATCGAGGCGGCACGCGACGGTCACGGTGGACGATGCTGGCCACGCGACCATCCGCGATGAGCACTCGACCAACGGAACCTTCGTCAACGGCGACCGGGTGCTGCCTGGCACCGGCGTGCGGCTCGCCGACGGCGACACCGTCCGGCTGGCGGGCGACGTGAGCGCCGAGGTGTCGCTGCCCCGCCAGGAGCCCGATCCGGCCACGCTCAGCCGGGAGGATCGCCAGGATCCCCGGTGAACCAGGGCTCCAGCGACTCGCCCGACGAGAACCAGGGCCGGTAGGGCTCGCTGCCGCGCAGCAGCCCGGGCTGCCCCAGTTCGGCACTCCCGGGCGAGGCATGGCCGCGACCGCCGGAACGGCCGCGCGACCGCGCGCCTTCCGGCCCGGGCAGACCGTCGGGATCCCCCTCCGCGGCGCCGGCGTCCTCCCTGGCGCGGTCTATATCCCCGGCGTCCTCCTCCCTGGCGCCGCCAATCTCCCCGGCGCCGCCAATCTCCCCGGCGCGGCCCATCTTCCCGGCGTCGTCCTCCCCGGCGCGGTCGTTCCCCCCAGCGCCGTCGGCAGCTTCCCCGCCCCGGCCGCCGTACTCCGGTGATGACGGATGGCCGGCCCGCAGGGCCGCGAGCCGCTGCCGGAGGTCGCCGGCACCGCCAGGCCGGCGCTGTGGCGCATCGGGGCCTCCGGCGCCGCTGTCAGCTAAGTCCCCGCGCTCACCCGGGGCATCGTTGGTTCGCATCGGCCGATTCTCCTCCCGGTAGCGTCCCGGGCCAATAGCGGCATCCTGACGGCCGGACCGTACCCTGATCGACGTGAACGAGTGGCGGATTCGCGGCGATCGGATCGAGCGGGTCAGGATGGACGGATCGAACCGGCCGCGGCGATCGGATCGAGCGGGTCGCGGCGATCGGATCGAGCCGGCGGAATGAACGGATCGAGCGGGTCGGAATGAACGGATCGAGCCGGCGGAATGAACGGATCGAGCGGGTCGGAATGAACGGATCGAGCGGGCGGGACTGACCCGTGCCAGATCTTGAGCTGTCCTGGCAGGCGGCCGCCATCCTGGCCGGTGGCCTGGCCGTGGCCGCCCTCGTCCTTCGCAGGTCACGCCGGTCCCGCCTGGCCGCGGCCGGCGTCTTCACCCAGGAGACCGCTCTGGTGCTCGCGTTGTTCGCGCTCTGGCAGTTCGCCGGCTCCTTCGCCGTGCTGGGACCGGGCGGCGCCCTGGCCAGGTCACGCTGGATCTGGCACGCCGAGCGGGTGATGCACCTGCCCAGCGAGGCAAGCCTGCAGCACGTCTTCCTGCCGCACCCGCTGATCATCCAGGCGTTTAACCTCTACTACGCGGGCCTGCACTTCCCCGTCCTGATCGGCTGCATGATCTGGCTGTTCGTCTGGCACCGTGATCGGTACCCGGCGGCGAGGACAGCACTGGTGGCGTTCACCGGCCTGTGCCTGCTCGTCCAGCTGATCCCGGTGGCGCCGCCGCGGATGCTGCCCGAGGCCGGCATGGTGGACACGGCGATCCGGTACGGCCAGTCGGTCTACGGCACCCAGGCCGGATTCGACCCCGACCAGCTGTCGGCCATGCCGTCCGTGCACGTGGGCTGGGCCATCCTGGTCGCGATCCTGGTGATCGGCACCGCCACCAGCCGGTGGCGCTGGCTGGCCCTGGGCTACCCGGCCCTCACCCTGCTGGTCGTGGTGGTGACGGCCAACCACTTCTGGATGGACGGAATCGTGGCTGCCGCCCTGCTCGCGGTCGTGCTGCTGGCCCAGCGGGCCGTCAAGAGCCTGCGGTATCAGCCGCAATCCGGGCCCGTCCCGGAGAAGGTCGACGTGGAATCGCCGCTGTGAGGGATCCGGCTTCCGGGTAGCTCGTGCCAGTTGCATCTCCGGCCGAGCTTTGGCGCACTGTAACATGTAGTAATTGATTGACTACTTAATGTAGTTTCCGGGGGAATGTCATGCGCCCACATGAAATAGGGACATTGCTGCTCACGGCCTTTCCGCGGCGGCTCCGGCAGTGGTGGCTCGACCTGTCGGTGCGGTCGAAAGGCCTGATCGTGATCGCGGTCCCGCTGGCCGCCCTGATCGGTACCACCTCGGCCAGCCTGGTGCTGCAGTACAACGAACAGCAGGCCCGTGCCGTAGCCGTGGCAGGCCGCGGCCTGGCCATCACCGCTGCTCAGGTCTTGTCCGACGCGGTGAACGCGGAGACGGGTGTCCGTGGTTACGCCGCAACGGACCAGCCGCTGTACCTCGCCCCGTACAACCTCGCGCTGACGCGGATCGGCGCGGACCGGACGTCGTTGCGGGCCGCCGCCGTCACCGAAGGTGACAGCGGCGCGGAGCGGGTGGTGGATGGCACTACGGGCACGGTGTTCGCCGAGCTTGCCCACCTCCGTTCCTCGGTCAGCCGCCATATCTCCGTTTCGGGCCTGCGTGCGGAGCTGGGCCCCGAGAAGAAGACCATGGACCGGCTTCGCCTCCAGGTAGCCGACCTGGCCGACGGCCCGGCGGGCCTGATCGTCACTCGTTCCGAGGAGATCACCAGGCAGGAACATGCGATCGACTCACTCAACGTCGCCGCTCTGGCGCTCGGGCTGCTGGCCGGCCTCATCGGCGTTGCGCTCTTCACCCTGGGCATCTCCCGCCGGGTCGCCGCGGCCGCGGCGAACGCGGACCGGCTGGGCGAGAGACAGCCCCTGGAACCGGCCGACCGCTCGGAGGACGAATTCGGCGACCTGTCCAGGGCCCTCGTACGGGCCGAAAGCCTCCTCGCCAGCTACGCCGGGGAGTTGACCACCGCCCGGGACATGGCGCTGAAGGCCACGGAACTCAAGAACGCGTTCATGTCGCACACCAGCCACGAGCTGCGGACCCCGCTGAACGCCATCCTCGGGTTTACCCAGCTGCTGGAGATCTCTGACCTCAGTGACGAGGACCACGACAGCGCCGGACGTATTCTCGACGCTGGGCGGCATCTGCTGACCCTGATCAACGAGCTGATCGACATCGCCCGCATCGAATCTGGTGACCTCGGCCTGTCCCTCGAGCCGGTCTCGCTCCTTCCGCTGATCGAAGAGGCCTGCCAGCTCATGAGTCCCCTCGCCGCCGAACGCTCGATAACGGTCGTTCAGCACTGCGCGCTGCCTGCTCTCGCGGCGCACGCCGACCGGCACCGCCTGATGCAGATCCTGGTGAACCTGATGTCCAACGCGGTCAAGTACAACCGGCGCGGCGGCACCATCACGGCAACCAGCGAGGAAGAGGGCGCCGACCGGGTCAGCCTGGTCATCTCCGACACCGGACCGGGCCTGTCGCAGGGCGATCTTGAGCGCATTTTCGTTCCCTTCGAGCGGCTCGGCGCCGAGCAGACAGCGGTCGAAGGCAGCGGCATCGGGCTGCCCCTGGCGAAGTCCCTCGCGGAGGCAATGGGTGGCCGGCTGAACGCATCAAGCGTGCCCGGAGAAGGATCAGCCTTCACCATCAGCCTCCCGCGCGCCCCGGACATGAGCCACGTCGCAGCGCGCAAGGTGGCACCGGCCATACCAGCAGAGATGCATGGCCACGCTGGAGACGCCGTCGACATCCTCTACATCGAGGACAACCCGGCCAACATCGAGGTGGTCTCCCGGTTCCTCAAGAGCCGGCCGGACGCGAGGCTGCAGTCCGTGTCATCTGGCCGGGCCGGCATCGAGCGCGCCATCCGGGGTGTTCCCGACATCATCCTTCTCGACCTTCACCTGGCCGACCTGCACGGAGAGCAGGTGCTCAAGGAGCTCAGAGCCGAACCGGTCACCGCTGCGATCCCAGTAGTGGTCCTGTCCGCCGACGCAAGCCCCGGTGTCATCCGCCGCCTCCTCGCCGACGGCGCCCTCGCCTACCTCACCAAGCCCCTCGACCTCGCTGAAATCGGCCGCCTGCTCGACTCTTTCTCGGCCTCTGGCCCGGACCACGAGGCCCGTACCGCGATGCCAAGGACACCGGCATGAACCCGGCCGGCCGCCAGCGCAGCAGGCACCGACGTCAGTCGGGGACGACGACCACGCGGTCGCCGCCGCCTGCGGCCGCCGCCCATCCGGCTGCCACCTGGGACAGCGGAACGGCGCGCGCGGGCACCGTGACGACGCCGTCCGCGATGTGCTGGATGTAGCCGGGCAGCTGCCCGATGATCTCGGCCGTCGACGCCGAGCCCGCGCCGTTGCCGCTGATCCGGATGCGCCGGCTGCGCAGCAGCGTCGACGGCACGGCTGCCTCCGGGCCGGCCATGGCGCCGATCTGCACGTAGGCGATGTCGGCCTCGTCCTGCGACAGCCCGCCACGGCCGAGGGCGCCGAACGCCGCCTCGGCGGGCGCTCCCCAGAGGTAGTCGATCACCAGCGACGGGGCCGCCCCGTCCAGCGCCGCCGCGATCGCGTCCGCGTCCGCCTCCCGGTCGCCGGTCAGCCGGGCGGTCGCCGCCGCGCCGAAGTCCGCCGCCCGGGCCAGGCCGGCCTCGCCGCGGCCGGCCGCGACCACCTGCCCGGCGCCGAGCACCCGGGCGTTCTGCACCGCCAGCAGGCCGGCCATGCCCGTCGCGCCGAGCACGAGCACCGTGCCAAGCTGGCTGACCTCGCGGGCCCGGGCGGTGAGCGGCAGCCACGACGAGAGCCCGGGATTCAGGCCAGCGGCCACTGTCACGGGGTCGGCCCCGGCCGGCAGCCGCAGCCGCGTGCCGCCCGGCACGCTGATCCGCTCGGCGAGCGTGCCATAGGGCGGGACGGGGTAACCCGTGTACACGAGCTCGCCGTCGCTCGTCCGGGCCACCGCGTCGATACCGGGGATCATCGGCCAGACGCCGGAGCTGCCGTAGTGCCTGCCGGACGCGAGAGACCGGACGACCGGATGGATACCTGCCGCGACGAGCTCGACAAGCTCGCGTCCGTCGGCCGCCACCGGGTCGGCGAAGTCCGCGTACTCCGGCGTGCCTCCCGGGCCGGTGACAACAGCTGCCTTCATGGCTCGTTCTCTCCTTAACAAGGTTAAGTAACGGTGGTTGCCCGGACGCCCGGTTCAGCGACCTCGTCGAGGTGCTCATCGACGCGATCGGCCGCATGCGCGACGGATCGTGCGCGGCTGAGCAGAGCGGCTGAGCAGAGCGGCAGGGCAGAGCGGCAGGGCAGAGCGGCAGGGCAGAGATGCGCCATGGGTCGCGCGCCTGTTTCATGATCTCGAAGGATCCGCGTCGCATAGCACGCCAGATCCTTCGCCTTGACGGATCCCGGAGTCCTGAGCCTGCCGCGGGAGGGGCAATCTCGCCGGCGCTGGCCGTGGACATCAGGCCCAGTCCGGCCCGGGAGACCTGCGGCCCGCCGCGGCCCAGGGACACTGCCTGCATCGGCACGCCTGATCGTCGCTCAGCGGATGGGCGCCGGCCCCGCAGCTGCGCCGGCCGGGCGCTGGCCGGCCGGGCACGACAAGGTCACAGCTCGGCGGCAGTGTAGACCCGCTCCCCCTCGACGCAGGTCGCCAGCACCCGGGTGGCCGCGATCTCCCCCGGCGGGCCGCCGAACGGGTCCCGGTCGAGCACCACGAGGTCGGCCAGCATGCCCGGGGCGATGGCGCCGGTCTCGCCGTCGAGATGGTTCACGTAGGCCGAGCCCGCGGTGTAGGCGCCGAGCGCCTCGGCCAGGCCAAGCCGCTGCTCCGGCAGGAACGGCTCTGCCGCCGCGCCGCTGGCGCCCGGTAGCGCCCTGTTCACCGCGACGTGGATGGCCCGGAGCGGATTCGCGCTGCTCACCGCCCAGTCGCTGCCGGCCGCCAGCCGCGCGCCGGACCGCAGCAGGTCGCCGAACAGGTACTGCCGGGCCGAGCGCTGCGGCCCGATGAACGGCATGGTCAGGTCGTCCATCTGCGGCTCGTGCGCTGCCCAGAGTGCCTGCATGTTGGCAGTGACGTCCAAGGCGGCGAAACGGGGCACGTCGTCGGGATGCATGACCTGGAGGTGCGCGATGTGGTGCCGGTGATCGTTTCGGCCGTTGGCGGCACGGGCCGCCTGCAGCGCGTCGAGCGCCTCGCGGACCGCGCGGTCGCCGATGGCGTGGAAGTGCAGCTGGAACCGCTCGGCGTCCAGCCGGGTCACGACCTCGCGCAGCTGCGCCGGATCGACGTAGGAAAGGCCGCGGTTGGCGCTCTGGCAGCCGCACGAGCCGGCGTAGGGCTCGATCATCCCGGCGGTGAAGTTCTCCGCCACCCCGTCCTGCATGATCTTCACCGTGTTCGCCCGGAACCGTCCGGCCTGCCCCTGCTCCCGGCGGCCGAGCAGGTCGGCGAGCTGGTCGAGGCCGCGGTCGCGGTCCCACCACAGCGCGCCCTGCACCCGCGCCGTGAGCTGCCCGCTCCGCGCGGCGGCCAGGTAGGCGGGCAGCGGGTCGGCCGAGCCGAGGTAGTCCCCGACGATGGCGTCCTGCCAGGCGGTGACTCCCCTGGCGTGCAGGTGCGCCTGGGCCAGCAGCAGGCCCGCCAGCCGGTCCGCCAGGCTGGCCGCCGGTACCGCCCGGCCTACCAGGGTGGCGGCGCCCTCGTGCAGCGTTCCCTGCGGGGTGCCGTCGGGCTCGCGCTCGATCCGGCCGTCGGGCGGGTCGGGGGTGCGGGCGTCGATGCCGGCCAGCTCAAGCGCCCGGGTGCTCGCCCAGCCCCCGTGCGTGTCCCGGTTGAGCAGGAACGCGGCCCGCCCGCCGGTCACCCGGTCCAGCAGCTCACGGCCCGGCGTGCCGCCGGGGAACCACTCCATCCGCCAGCCGGCGCCGGACACCCACGGCAGCGCGGGGCGGGACTCGCAGTAGGCGCTGATCCGGCCGAGCGCCTCGTCCAGGGTGGCGGCGCCGATCAGGTTGCAGCTGGTCATCGTGACGCCGGCGAACGCGGGGTGCACGTGCGCGTCCTGGAACGCCGGGAGCAGCGCCCGGCCGCGCAGGTCGATCACCTCGGTCGCCGGGCCGGTCAGGTCGCGGATCCCCCGGTCGCCGGCCGGCCCGACCGCGACGATCTTGCCGCCAGTGACGGCGACGGCGCTGGCCTGCGGGCCGCCCTGGGCCGCCGGGCCGACCGGGACTAGCCGGCGCCTGGTCCGGTCGGCGGTGTAGACGGGCCCGCCGGTGAAGACCAGGTCGGCGCGCAAGTCACGCCTAGGCCGCGCACTCGCGGCAGACCAGCGCGTCGCCCCGGCTCTCGGCGAGCTGGCTCCGGTGGTGCACAAGGAAGCAGCTTGAGCAGGTGAACTCGTCCGCCTGGCGCGGGATCACGCGGAACGACAGTTCCTCGTTCGAAAGATCCGCTCCCGGCAGCTCCAGGGACTCAGCCACGTCGTCCGGGTCAACGTCGATCGTGGACGATGACTTGTCCATCCGGCGTGCCTGCAGTTCCTGCAGGCTGTCCTCAGTTAGCTCGTCGTCCGTCTTCCTCGGGCTGTCATAGTCAGTAGCCATCTGGCCCGTACCCCTCCATGTTCATGCGGCTCGTCGCGCGGGATGTAACGCTTTCCAGGCCGTAGTTGTGCCCGATTCTGGCGGCGAATTCTGTCACACGTCCCGGCGCGCGCCGCAGGCGGCACGCCGGCTAGGAATTCCTATCCCGCCTGGCACGGTTTGGCGGGGTGACAACGAGGTGACAAGGCGGGGTGACGACGGGATGACAATGAGGCTCACCAGCGGGTAACTTACTCGATCATCACAGCTCATCCGCAGAGAGTGCGTATGGTACGAACCGCACATCATGCCACCGCTGCCCGACCCCGCGGAGACGACGCATGCCTCAGGTCGCTCCACTGCGTCCCGACGATCCTAAGCGCGTCGGGCGTTACCGGCTGACCGGGCGCTTCACCGCCGCGGCGGCCGGCGAGCGCGCGTACCTGGGCAGGTCAGCCGCCGGCGACCGGGTGACCGTCACCCTGCTGGCTCGCGAGCGGACTCCCGACGGGGCCGCCAGGGACAGGTTCACCGCCGAGGCGAGCGCAGCCCGCAGGGTAGCACCGTTCTGCGCCGCCCGGATCCTGGACGCGGGCTTCGAGGGTGAGCGGGCCTACCTGGCGAGCGAGTACGTGCCGGGACCGCTGCTGTCCGAGGTGGTCGCCGCGAACGGACCGCGGGCGGGCGCCCAGCTCGAGGCGCTGGCGATCGGCATGGCGACCGGCCTGACCGCCGTCCACCAGGCCGGGCTCGTGCACGGCGAGTTCGGGCCGACGCACGTCGTGCTCGGCACCGAGGGACCGCGCGTGATCGGCTTCGGCATCACCCCGCCCTACGGCGCGGCGACACCGGCCGCTGACATGCTCGCCTGGGCACAGACGGTCTTGTTCGCGGCCGGCGGCCAGAGCCCGTCCGACACGGCCGCCCTCGCCGCCCTGCCGGAGCCGCTGCGCGCCGTGGTGGCGAGCTGCATCGCGCCCGACACGGCCGCCCGGCCAGCCGCCCGTCAGGTCGTCGTCCGGCTCATCGGCCAGGACAGCCCGCAGGCCGGCGTGCTGGCAGAAGGATCCAGGCGGGCAGCCAAGGCCGCCATGCGCGCGCCGGCCGAGCCGGCGGTCAGCACGGCGCACCGGTCGTCGGCCCGGCGCCGCGTGCGCGGGCCGGCCGAGCCGGCGGTCAGCCTGCCGCACTCGTGGTCGGCCCGGCGCCGCCAGGGTTCCTGGGCAGTCGGCTGGGTCACGGCCGCCGCGGTCTGCGTGCTGGCGATCGTGCTGGCCGTGCACGCCCTGACGACCGCCAGCTCGGGCGACGGCGCCAAGCCGGACTCGCCCAGCCGGTCCGCCGCGGCGCACTCGGACTCCCCGTCCGACTCGCCGTCCGCGTCGCCTTCGCCCACCGTCACGTTCCCGGCCGCGGTGTCCGGCACCTGGTCAGGATCGGTGCAGCAGGGCAGCGGCAGCATCAGCACGAAAGTCAAGCTCGACGCGAACTCCGCGGCCGGCACGATCACCTACTCCGGCACCTCGTTCACCTGCTCGGGCGACCTCACCCTGGACTCGGCGGCGGACCACGTGCTGACGATGAACCAGCAGATCGTGACCGGCAACTGCCTGGACGGGGAGGTCACCCTCACCCGCCAGCCGGGCGGCACGCTCGGGTTCAGCTTCAAGGGCGCCTCCAGCCTCGCCGCCACCGGCACCCTGAGCAGGCGTTAACCCGCCGCTGCGGTGGGCCGGCCGGGTGGGGTCCGACCGAAACAGCGGGGCCGAGGCGGAGGGCCGCCGCGGTGGGGGCCGGCCGGGTGGGGGCGCCGCGGGTGGGCCAGGCCGGTCATCCGTCCCGTTCGGGGTCCAGGCTGGTCAGCAGGTCGGCCAGGGCGCCGAAGAGGCCCGGCCCGGCCGCGACGGTCATGGACGGGCTGGCGGGCCTGCCCGCCAGGCCCGCGACCTCGGCGCCGGCCTCCGCGGCGATGAGCCCGCCGGCCGCGATGTCCCAGTGGTTGAGGCCGCGCTCGTAGTACCCGTCGACCTGGCCGGAAGCCAGCGCGCAGAGGTCGGCCGCGGCCGACCCGGCGCGCCGGATGTCGCGCACCCTGGGCAGCACGGCGGCCACGACCTCGCCCTGGACCTTGCGCCTGGCGGCCTCGTAGCCGAACCCGGTGGCGATCAGCGCCTGGCCGAGCGGAACGCCGGCGTTGCAGCGCAGCGCGGCCGGCGGGCCGCCGCCCGACCACAGCCACGCGCCGGCGCCGAGCATCGCGCAGAACTCCTGGCCGCGCTGCGGCACGTTGACCACGCCGGCCAGCACCGTTCCGCTGACCTCGACGGCCACGCTGACCGCCCAGTCGGGCAGGCCGTACATGTAGTTGACCGTGCCGTCCAGCGGATCGACGATCCAGCGGACCCGGCCGTGGCCGGACGCGCCGCCCTCCTCGCCCAGGATCGCGTCGCCCGGCCGTTCGGCCAGGATCCTGCTCCTGATCAGGGTCTCGGCGGCCCGGTCCATCTCGGTCACCACGTCGGTCGGGCTCGACTTGGTCGTCAGCACCGCCGGTCGGCCGGCCGGCCGCCGGTCGTGCAGTAGGTGGGCGGCCTCCGCCGCCACCGAGCGGGCGAGCTCCAGCAGTTCGCCGGCCCGGGGAAGGCTCATGGCCGGCCCCCGGGAGGGCCGGCCAGAGCGGGGGCACTGGCGGGACAGCATCCGTTCTGGCAAATGTCGGGCAGCGCGGCGAGGGTGCCCAGGGCCGGCCGTGGCGGGCCGCCGCAGCGCTCCCTGACCAGCTCGGTGATCATCGTGACGAAGCCGGGGCTGGTGCCCGGGGTGGCCGCCCGCGCCAGCGGCAGGCCGAGCCGCCCGGCGGTCTGCGCCGCCTCCACGTCGAGGTCGTAGATGACCTCCATGTGGTCGGAGACGAAGCCGGCCGGGACCAGCACCACGGCCGGCGCCCCGGCGCTGGCCAGCTCGGTGAGGCAGTCGCTGACGTCGGGCTCGAGCCACGGCTGGGACGGCGGGCCGCTGCGGCTGGAGTAGGCGAGCCGCCAGGGCCGCGCGCCGCCGACCCGCTCGGCGACCAGGCTGGCGACCTCGGCCAGCTGCGCCGGATACCCGCCGCGGCCGGCCGGGCCGCTCGCGGCCGCCATCGCCGCCGGGATGCTGTGCGCGGTGAACACGAGCTGAGCGCCACCCTGGACCGGGCCCGGCAGCGACTCGACGGCCCGGCGCGCGGCGTCCGCCAGCGGCTCGATGAAGCCGGGGTCGTTGAAGTACGGCCGGATCTTGTCGATCCGCGGGGCACCGGGCCCGGCCTGCGCCCTGGCCAGCTCGATGTCGTCGAGGTACTGCCGGCAGCTGGAGTACGAGCTGTAGGCCGACGTCACGAACGCGATGGCGCGGCGCACGCCGTCGGCGGCCATCGCCCGGACCGTGTCGGCCAGGTAGGGAGTCCAGTTCCGGTTGCCCCAGTACACCGGAAGATCGACCCGGCCGGCCGCGAAGTCCTTCTCGACCAAGGCGGCCAGGTCCCGGCACTGCTGGTTGATCGGGCTGGCCCCGCCGAACCGGTAGTAGTGCTCGGCCACCTGCTCGAGCCGCTCCGGCGGGACGGCCCGGCCGCGGGTGACGTTGCCGAGGAACGGCATGACGTCGGCGGGGCCCTCCGGCCCCCCGAAGGAAACGAGCAGGAACGCGTCGTACGGCGGCATGCCCCCATCCAACCAGGGAGCCCGGCCACTACGCCCCGCCGCGGTCTGTTCCGCGGCGGTCTGGGCCCGGCCTGTCAGCGGTAGTCCGTGGCGTACTCGGCGGCGAGGCCGAGCACTTCCGTGACGTACCAGTCGGCGTGGTTGTAGTCGAAGATCGCGGCGTGCAGGGACTGGCCGCCGCTGGCCGCGCCGTCCGCGCAGAGCATCCTGGCGGCCGACGGCACGGCGTCGTAGGGGTTCATGATGTCCGGCGCGCCGGTCTGGCCGAACCCGTCGGTGCCCCAGACCCGCCAGGTGGAGGGCAGGAACTGCATCGGGCCGAGCGCGCCGGCGGTGGACGGCCCCTCGTTGGTCCCGTCCGCGCTCTCGATCTGGCCGATCGCGGCGAGGATCGTCCACGACATGCCGGGGCAGTACCTGGCCGCCGACTGCCGGAACAGCCCGATGTAGGTGGTCGGCAGCCCCCCGGAGACCGACCTGGTGACCGGCAGCTGCTGGCTGCGCAGGCTGTAGATCCTGGCCTGCGGGCCCGCCGCCGCGCGCACTGCCCTGGTGAGCGAGGCGAGCCGGGCGCCGGGGGCGCTGACCAGCGCCGCGACGCTGTGCACCAGGCCGAGTGCGCGCGAGGTGCTGGCGTTCACCACGAGATCGACGCCGGCCACGCCGAGGCTGGCCGCCTTCCCGAAGGTCACCGACTGCGTGCTGGCGCCCGCCAGCTGGTAGACGGCGCCGCGGCGCAGCCGAAGGCGCGCCCGCGCCGCGTCGGACGCCACGAACTCCCCTTGCGCCAGCGCGTTCCAGAAACCCTGGTCCGAGGCGGTCCGCAGCGGCGTCCAGGACCGGAACTGGCCCGGGTTGACGCCGATCACGCTGACCGGACG
>Ga0302324_100021652_pt1 | contig 12527 bp, 5 predicted proteins | sample Palsa_T0_1_FD_201949 | JGI IMG/M metagenome (GOLD analysis project Ga0302324, IMG submission 201949) | Peat permafrost microbial communities from Stordalen Mire near Abisko, Sweden - Palsa_T0_1 | ecosystem: Environmental > Terrestrial > Soil > Palsa > Peat permafrost | place: Sweden: Abisko...
CTTGACGTTGACCGGAGCAGGCGCAGTGGTTCTGGGAGCCAGCCAGGTTGCCAACGGCGATTATGCGGCAGCCACGGCAATGACCAGCTTTACCGTCAACCCCGCGGTGAGCATCACCACGGCAAGTCCGCTGCCGACAGGCGTCGTGAATACTCCATATTCCCAGGCGCTCGCAGCGTCGGGCGGTTCAGGCGGCTACTCATGGACAACCGATGTCGCCGGAACCAACAGCCTGGCATCTGTGAACCTAACGCTATCCCAGGGCGGAGTGGTGTCCGGCACACCGCTCAGCGCGGCAACTGCAACCTTCGCGGCCACAGTGACGGATTCAACCAGCCACTCGGCGACAGTTACGTTGACGGTGAAGATCACGAATGCGCTGACCATCACCACAACAACGTTGCCTGCCGCAACAACCAATGCGCTCTATTCGCAGACTCTGACCGCGGCTGGCGGTACGGGGCTGGGCTATGCATGGACGACGACGGGTGCGAATAACCTCGCCACGTTCAATCTGACGCTTTCCGGCGGGGGCTTGTTGAGCGGCACGCCGACGGCAACGGGTACGGCCTCGTTTACCGCGCAGGTGAAGGACTCGGGCAACAACACGGCGACGCAGGCATTGACGGTTCCCGTCTATGCGCCGCTCGCGCTTCCCGCTGCCAACCCCATCACTCTCGGGCAAGCCACTACCAACCTGGCCTACAGCGGAACGATTGTCGCCACCGGCGGCAGCGGTTCCGGCTATGTATTTACGGTGACCGGCCTGCCCTTTGACGGCTTGCAGAACGCAGCCAACAACGGAAGCAGCACGCTCACCATCGGTGGAACAGCGACGCTGACCCAGACGGTTACGTTCCAGGTCTCTGTGAAAGACGGCCTAGGGAACACTGCCGGCCCGGTCACGTATACCATTGCGGTCAAGCCGCCCGCGCCGCTCACGTTGCAAGCAGGCGGAGCGCTGGCGGGAGCCACGACGAACGCGGCCTATAACGCAATGGTGGTTGCATCGGGCGGCAGCGGGTCTGGGTATGTGTTCTCCGTGAACGGAGCGCAGATCCCAGGCAATGGAGCTTCCGTTCTCATTGCGGATGGTATCTCGGTCTCGAACGCGGGCGGCAATTCTCTGGTCATTACGGGAACGCCCACCTTGACTCAGACAGTTACGCTCACCAGCGTCACGGTGAAGGACAGCGCCGGCGACGGCGCGGGACCCGACACCTACACCATCGCTGTAGCTCCGCCCACACCGCTGACCCTGCAAGTGGCCGGCCCGCTGGCAGGCGCCACGACCAATCAGGCTTATAACGGGTTGATCAGTGCGTCCGGCGGCAGCGGGTCTGGGTATGTGTTCTCCGTGAACGGAGCGCAGATTCCAGGCAATGGAGCTTCCGTTCTCATTGCGGATGGTATCTCGGTCTCGAACGCGGGCGGCAATTCTCTGGTCATTACGGGAACGCCCACCTTGACTCAGACAGTTACGATCACCAGCGTCACGGTGAAGGACAGCGCCGGCGACAATGCCGGGCCGGACACCTATACGATCGCGGTGAATCCGCCTGCGCCGTTGATGCTGCAAGCGGCCGGTCCACTGGCTGGGGCGACGACCGGCCAAAGCTATAACGCCTCTATCGTTGCATCCGGCGGCAGCGGTTCGGGCTACGTGTTCTCGGTAAATGGAACGGCAATTCCAAACAACGGGACGGCTCAAGTCATCGCGGACGGCATTGCGGTCTCCAGCCTGGGCGGCAACACGCTCAGCGTAACTGGAGTGCCAACCACGACCCAAACTGTGACAATCACCAACGTCACAGTGAAGGACAGCGCCAACGACTCCGCCGGCCCGGATACTTACACTATCGCGGTGAATCCAGCCACGCCGCTGACGTTGCAATCCTCCGGGCCACTGCCTGGTGCAACCACGGGCCAAAGCTATAACACATCCATCAATGCTTCGGGCGGCAGCGGCTCAGGGTATGTGTTCACTGTCAATGGAAGCCAAATTCCCATCAACGGAACGGCTGTCCTCATCGCGGACGGCATCTCGGTCTCGAACCTGGGCGGATCTTCGCTGAGCATCAGCGGAACACCAACTTTGACGCAAACAGTCACGCTCACCAATGTCACGGTGAAGGACAGCGCGAACGACACGGCCGGCCCGGACACTTATACCATCGCCGTGAATCCGCCCGGCTCCTCCGTGAGCGGGCAAATCCTCCTTGAGAACGGCTGCAACGCACCGGCCTTGCCTGCCTTTACGCTCAGCATCAACACCAACCCCGTGCAGCAGACGACCACCGACTCCGGCGGCAATTACACCTTCACCGGCATTCCCTACGGAACGTATACCATCACCCCGTCGATCTCCGGAGCGAGTTCCGTATTCAATCCCGCAACCCAGACCGGCGTGCTCGTGAACAGCAGTTCAGTCGGCGTAGGAATCTTCGGCGCTTCGGTCGGCTATACGGTCAGCGGCACAGTCAGCTACAGCGGCGCGAAGACTGGTCAGGTTTATCTGGTCCTCAATAATGGCTGCGGCGGCAACCCTACAGGGACAAGCATCACCGAGGCCGAACTCAAGTCGGGTGGTGCGTTTACCATTCGCGGCGTGACTCCGGGCTCGTACACCTTGCAGACCTGGATGGACGATCTGGGCTATGGTGCACCCAATGCCAACGACCCTGCGGGGAGCACTTCCAGCTTCACAGTCACTGACGCGAACCTGCCAGGCGTCTCTGTCAACTTGACGGACCCTGTGGCGGTTACTCTCAGCACAGGTCCAACTCTGCAATCGGTAAGCCCCTTCAGCGAGGGGGTGGTAGTTCCATTCAAACCAATTCAGAGCAACGGCGTGGAACTCGCTTCCTCCTACACTCTGGAATGGAGCGTTACGGCCGGATTCACGGCCATCGCCGGGCAAACGAGTTTTGCGGCCACGGGTGTCAACGGCAGCGGTGTCTGGTTCGTGAATGTGAATCATGTTACCGGGCTCTTGGCGGGCAGCACGTATTACTTCCGCGCCCAGGGCGTCGCGGGAAGCTCAACCAGCCCGTGGTCGTCGACCATTGGCCCGGTGACCATTGCCGCACCCAGTGGCGGAGTGACAGTAACTGGCACGGTGAACTTCACCGGCACGGCCACCGGTCCTCTTTACGCAGGCTTCTATAACCAGAAAACGAACACCGTGTATGCCACCGTAATCGGAAGCCAGGCCAGCCCGCCAACCAGCGGAGCATCCTACACGGTCGACGTTCCACCGGGCGGCAACTACGTCAATTTCGGGATTGTCGACCAGAACAACGATGGCATGGTCGATCCGGGCGACATCGATAACGTGAATGGGAACGGACCTCAATCAAGTGTCACCATTCCCAACACCGGACCTGTGACTGAGCCACCGCTGACATTGCCCAGCGGCAACAGTATTGCCGCGTTGACCACGGCCAAGACAGTCGGCACCAACCAGGGCGGAACGTACACTTCTTATTCCATCAACTTTACGGTCAGCGGAGTGGTCAAACTACCGGTGGCTGTAGCGCTTGTTTCCGCCACCAATCCCGATGTTGTTTTGCCGGTGGACATTGGCGAATGCACCAATTGCGGCAATGGCAATGGCCAATTCAGCTACTACTCAAACCTGACCGGCTACACGCCGAACGTCGGCGACTCCTACGGCTTGCAGGTCACCTATAGCGACGGGACTCAGGAGACACTCCCGGTCACAGTGGGCACGGTGTTGAGCGCCGCAGCCAGCAACCTCGCGCCTAACCTGACGACGTCCAACGTAAGCCTGACACCCACCTTTACCTGGACAGACCCAGCCAACGCGGCCAACTACACCTATTCGTTCACGCTCTGGGATCAAAACGGAAACCAGATCTGGCAGATACCAGGCAACAACTCCAACTCCAACGGCTTCTCAAGCGCCATTACTTCCATCACCTGGCCAAACGATCCAACCGGAGGCGGAAGCACGCCCTCGGTGCCGAGCCTCAGCAGCAACGGCACGTACATGTGGCAGATTCAGGTCGCGGACAGCAGCGGGAATGTAACGCAGACGCAGGCGAGCTTTACAACACCCGAAGGGAATCTGTCGCTTCCGGCAGCCAACACCAACCCGCTGGGGTCGGCGCTGATCAACGTGCCTTACTCGGGAGGGATCGTCGCTACGGGCGGCAGCGGCTCGGGCTATTCATTCACGGTGAACGGCAATACGGTTCCCAGCAACGCCACGCCGCTGACCCTGACTGACGGCCTGAGCGCAGTGAACAGCAGCAGCAGCGCTCTTCTCATCTCCGGCACGCCTACCACGGCAACAGGCGTCTCGCTCACTGTTTCGGTGGAGGATGGCCAGGGTCACACCGCGGGTCCCGTTACCTACACTCTGCCCGTAAGCGCAGGGCCGAACGGCGCCAACAACAGCTACCTAAGCGGCCAGTATGTGTGCTCGCTGGGCGGCTTCCTTGACAGCAACAGTTCCCGCTGGGCTTCGTTGTTCAGCTTCACGGCCAATGGCGCCGCGGGCACATTTACCAACGGCATATTCGACTCCAACGGCAACAGCTTTGCGGCAGATGTGACGGGGACGGCAACCGGCACGTATAGCGTTGGCTCCGACAACAATGGGCTCGCAACTTTGAATACGTCTGTGGGGACAATCGGCGGGGCGACGACATCGAAGTGGGCGATTGCGCTTACCAACTTCGCTGGGCCGACGGCGTCGGAATTCGAATTGGTGGAGGCCGACGATCTGGGAAGCCCGCCATCCGGGCATCATGGCACTGGACAATGCCTCCGGGCAACGCCGTCCGCCTTCATTGCAAGCACGATCAGCGGCCACAGTTTTGCATTCCAGATAAGCGGTGAAGACAGCGCCGGTGGTCCCAGGATCGACCTGGGGCGTTTCAGCGCATCCAACGGCAGCGTCACCACCGGCGTAACGGATCAAGTGAAAGGCACGCAGGGCAAGCTGGGGAATACGGCTTTCACGGGCAGCTACATCTTGCCCACGACGCCCAGCTTCGCTACTTACGGACGTTATACGCTCACATTCACCGATACAACCGGCTCAGTGAATTACGCCGTATACACGATCGACGCCACCAGGATGTTCCTGCTTTTGTCGGATGCCGGCGACGGCACGGCCGCTGGGCAAATGCGCACTCAGCAACAGGCGACCTACTCGGCAGCGAATCTGAACGGCAACTTCGTCTTATTCGAGGAGGGCTACGAAGTCAGTAGCGGCGTCTATTCCGGCAGCTACTCCCAGGTCTACCAGGGAGCGGGCGATGGCGCCGGCAACCTGACCATCAATGCCAGCTACATGGACGACAACGGAACTTTCGCGGTTGGCAGTGCAGACGGCACGCTTCCAGTAACGTTCGACACCGTCAATCCGGGCCGAGTTACCTTTGCGCCCGGCGGCGGCAGCGGGTTCATTTACATGTACGACAACAACAGTGCATTCATCATGACGGCAAGCAGCAACGGCGACGCGGATGCAGGCAGCATCGAAGCGCAGACGCAGACGACCTTCACGGATGCGGCCGTGGCCGGGAACTATATGCTCGGAGGACTACCACCGGAGTCTCCGGAAGCACCCGGCACGGTGGGAGAATTCGACGTTCTCGCAAGCGGCGCCACGACAGGCAATCTCAGCACAGCGGGCGAGGGATACTTCAGCTTCGACCAGCCGGGGAGCGGTTTGAGTTACAGTTGGCTCTCCAATGTCTATGGCGTATTGTCCATCGCCGACGGGGGATCGGCGTTAGACACCTGCGTTGTGATCACTTCGTCGAAGACGGCCTGCATAGGCAACACCAATTCCCTGCCTTCCATCACGATTCTGCAACAGTAGTCAACAGAAAAGAAACAAGTGGCGGTCAACCGATGGGTTGGCCGCCCCTTCATTCACTGCTTCATCGCAGCGCGAGTGAATCGGGATTGGTGAATGGATTGGCAACGGTTCCGCACATAAATTCGAACATTTTTGGTATGGCGCAGGGGTGAAACTCGTGTAATATCGGTGATGTTTTTAAGATGAAGCAGCGACTTTTCGAGATTGCGGGGGCTGCGCCGCGGAGGACGCGATGGCAACGAATGTCCAGATGCAAACTGTGGCCGGCGGGGGCAAGATCTGCTTCCGCGGAGATGACCGCGAACCGTAGGCCATGTTCCGGGCGGGATTTCTCTCCCGCAGGACAAATGGCTCCATCCGCTACAACGAGGCGAGTCCCGCGCCGTTGCTGATCCGCGAGGAACATGCTTCGAGCTACAAGGCGCAAGGTTTCAAGACCGTGATCGGCAAGACCTTCGACCCTTCAGGCATGTCGCCGAGCGAGATTTACGAGCGCACCCTCGATGGCAAATCGCCGAAGGGGATGCATGTGGCCATTGTTCCGCGCACCGCGGATATCGACAGCCCCAGCGCGGTGTGCATTTCGCCGCGATTCTCGATGGCGATTCTTTTCCCGCCCAAGGCGAATGCGGGCGATCAAAAGGAATTTACGTGGGTCTACGCCGTTTTTGTGCGCGAGCTCTACAACACGCATGCGCAGGAGGTTTGCGATGGCCTGAAGGCAATTGAAGGCGAGTTGCTGGCGCGGGACAAGACCGCGCAAACGGGTGCCAGCCCCTACGGGGGCGCGACGTTGAGGGATGCATACGTAGAGAACGTAGCGCTGTGGCCGCTCTACGCGCAGGAACTGGCAACAAAGAAGATTGAGCCGGCAGATATCATCTGCGCCATCCGGGTCAGGCGCACGTGGAAGGGAAAAGACTTCACCTTCGGCTGCGACTACGACCTGTTCAAGAAGACGTTGAAATTCAACCGCCGCTGCACGGTGGACAAGTCGCAGGTGAAGGCGATCAAGGCCTTCATGAAGGCGGAGCCGGACAATGGGACAACACCGAGCCGGAATACCGGCTTCCATAAGGACGACGAGAATACCCGGGTCAGCATCGCAATGACTCATCTCAACAGCAGGATTCAGGAGATGATGAAGAACCGGGCTCCTGTGACGGAAGACGATTCCGACGTGTCCGATAGTGAGTGGGAATGATCGCGTCTCAGGCTTGACCGGGGCGGAGACCTCACAACCGTAACCCTTGGGGCTATTGCGATCCCTTTGAGGATGACGGAGCGCTCTCGCAGCGCCCCACCATGGCGCTATCCGTCCTTGCCCTCCCAACCCAGCATTCCGTCCGTCGCGCCACCCCGGCCGCGGCGGACTTTATGCTGGGCTACTATCGTTCGCTCCCTCCGGGAGGAGAATGCATCCGGTGGCCATGGTAGAAAGGTAAGTTGTGGCATGGGCGCGGGATCTGTTGCGTGACCCACGCTTCCCCTCATGCAACAAACCGTCTCTGGAGACCCATGTCGAACCCCGTGAAAGTCCTGATTGTGGAAGATGAGCCGCATGCATTGATGGGGTTGGCGGAGTTGATCTCCGGATGGGGATATCGCACGGAGACGGCGCGCGACGGCATGGACGGATGGGAGAAGGCGCGCGCCTGGGATCCGGCGATTGTGGTGACCGACCTGAAGATGCCGCGCATGGATGGCATCGGCCTGCTGACCAAGCTGAAGGAAGAGGGTGCGGGACTCAACGCGAACCTGGCGGTGGTGGTGCTGACGGCGATGGGTTCGATCGAGCTGGCAGTGGACGCGATGAAGCTAGGCGCGTACGACTTCTTACAAAAGCCGGTGGACGCGACGCGGCTGCGCACCATCCTGGCCAACGCCACGCGGCAGCGGGAGACGGAGATTGAGCTCGAAGTGGCGCGGCGGCGGCTGCGCGAAACCGGCGTGCTGGGCGGACTGGTGGGCAATTCCAAGGCGATGCGCGAGATTTACGGACTGATCGAGCAGATTGCGTCGTCGAACGTGTCGGTGTTGATCACGGGCGAAAGCGGGACGGGCAAGGAACTGGTGGCGCGCACGCTGCATACATTGAGCTCGCGCAAGGCGCGGCCCTTTGTTGCGGTGAACTGCGCGGCCATTCCGGAGACATTGATTGAGAGCGAGATCTTCGGCCACGAAAAGGGCGCTTTCACGGGAGCAGTGGAGCGGCGAGCGGGCTGCTTCGAGCTGGCTTCCGGCGGCACGCTGCTGCTGGATGAACTGGCGGAGATGCCGGCAGGCACGCAGGCGAAATTGTTGCGGGTACTGGAAGAGCGAAAGCTGCGCAGGCTGGGGGCGCGCACCGAGCAGGACGTGGACGTGCGCGTGCTGGCTGCTACCAATCGCGATCCCGACAAAGCAGTTGCCGAGGGGCAATTGCGATCCGATCTTTATTACCGGCTCAATGTTTTTCACATCGCCATGCCTCCGCTGCGCCAGCACATGGAAGACCTGCCGGCGATGGCCGAGGTGATGATTGTGGAGATGAACCAGAAGCATACGCGCAGAGTTTCCGGCGTGGCGCCTTCGATGCTGGACCGGATGATGGCTTACGACTGGCCGGGAAATGCGCGGGAGTTGCGCAACACCATCGAGCGAGCGGTAGTGCTTTGCCCGGATGGAGCGCCGCTTGACGTGGGCCATCTGCCGCCGGGATTCGGCAAGGCACAGCAGATTGCGGCGCACGCCGCCGATGCCAGCATCGTGGAAGTGCGGGTGGGGACCACCGTGGACGCAGCAGAGCAGGCACTGATCGTTCGGACGCTTGAAGCGACGGGCCAGAACAAGACGCGCGCGGCAGAGATTCTGGGCGTGAGCCTGAAGACGCTGCACAACAAGCTGAAGGAATACAGCCGGCGACTCGGCGACCAGCGGGGGTAAGTCATGCGGCTCAAGACCAAACTTGTTCTGGCCATTACCACCCTGGTGTTTCTCGTCTCCGGGTTGCTGTCGTTGGTTTACGTTTTTCAACTGCTTCACTCCGCGGTGCAGCAGTCTTATGAGACCAACCGCATGGTTGCCAACCAAGTACAACTGGCGGTGCGCCACGCGCTGGAAACAGGCCTGAGCGATCAGACGGTAGACCCCAACAATCCGGCCCAGTTGCGCAACCTGGCGGCAGAAGCGGTGCGCAATAACGAGGCGCTGCAGGCGGTGGTTGAATCGGTCAACCGCTATTCGCTCACGGTGTACGACATCAACATCGGCGACAGCCATTCGATCACGCTGCTGAGCACCAATCCGGAAAACGAAGACAAGCCGCTGCCGGTGCGGCCGAATTACGAGCAGTTGCGGGATGCCAACCCGATTCAGTTGATGAAGCAGGTTTTTGGACCTCCCAAAGTGTTTGACGTGGTGGTTCCGCTGGAGCGGAACCGCGAGCCGTTTGTAACGGTACACGTGGGAGTGCGCACTACGCTGTTGCGCGCCTTCTATGCGCCGCGGCTTCAGGAGGGGCTGGAGCTGATGGGCTTTGTGCTGGGGACGGCGCTGCTGGTGGCTTTTCTGCTCAGCAACTTCGCACTTCGTCCCATGGAGCAGATCAGCCAGCAACTGGATTTGTTGAACGGGCCCAGCGAGATGGCGCTGGAGGAGGAAAAGACACGGCGGCGCGATATGGCCGTCAGCGTCTCGCACAAGATCGAGCGCTTCGGCCAGCGTATGCGCAATGTGCAGGAGGTTTTTTCCGCGTTGAAGGAGAATCTGGATCAGATCCTCGGCAACCTGCAGGATGGAATCCTCCTATTTACCGGGGACGGGCGCGCGGTGCTGGTTTCAGAAGCGGCGGGGCGGTTTCTGAATATGGAGCGGGACAACATGCTGGGCCTGCAGGCGCGGGAGATCTTCGACCGCTTGACGGTCCTCGGGCGTACTCTTTGCGACGCCTTCGATGCGGGTGTGTCACTGATTCAGGAAGAAATCCTGACTGAGACGGGAAGACGGGTGCAGGTTTCGCTCGATTTCATCTTCGATGACAAGACGAGCCAGGGACTGGGCGCCCTGCTGACCCTGCACGACCTGGAATCCGCCGAGGCGATCGAGTCGGAATTGGAGCTGTCGCGGCGCATGGCGGCCATTGGGCGGCTGACTTCCGGGGTGGGGCACGAGGTGAAGAACCCCATCAACGCCATCGTGGTGCATGTGGAACTGCTGAAGAACAAGTTGAGCGGCGCCGGCATACCCGCCACCCGGCACCTGGAGATTATTGAGGCGGAGATTCATCGCCTGGACCGCGTGGTTCAACTGCTGGTGGATTTCAGCCGGCCGGTGGAGCTGCGGCTCCGGGAGCAGGATTTGCGCGAGGTGATCGACGACGTGCTAGTGCTTTCGGCGGCGGAGCTGTCGACGCACAATGTGACTCTGGAGAGCCAAGTGCCTTCCAAGCCGCTGATCGTGAATATCGATGCCGACCTGCTCAAGCAGGCGGCGCTGAACGTGATTCAGAATGGCGCACAGGCCATGCCCGAAGGGGGAACGCTGCGCGTGGTTCTTGAAGAGCAGCGCAAACACGCCCTGCTGCGCATCTCGGACGAGGGTTCGGGCATTCCGGACGACATCCGGGAGAAGATTTTCGATCTCTATTTCACCACCAAGGCGGGCGGCAGCGGCATTGGCCTGGCCATGACTTACCGGATTGTTCAGTTGCACTATGGAAGCATCGAAGTACAATCGAATCCAGGGCGGGGAACCGAGTTTCTGCTGCGCATTCCGCTCTCCGCGACGGAATGGGGACGCCGGCATCTGCAGCCGGCGAGCGTGCACAACGAGGAAGGGCTATCAGGATGAACTTGCGTGCCAGGAAAGTTGCGTGGCTGCTGCCGTTCTTCCTGACCGGCTGCTTCCACTTCCACAAGGCACAAATCCAGCCGGATCAACTCTTTGCACCGCCGCTTGCGAATTTGCCCAAGCCTCCGCTGGTTCACCCGGACCTGCCTGAAGACGCGCTCGTTATCCCCATGCAGCCGCTGGCGACAGATGCCGATATGGAAGAGGAGCCCCTGCCGCCGGCCAAACACCGGAGGCCGGCCAAGCCCCTTCAGCAGGCTGCCGATACGCCTCCCGAGCCTGCGGAGACCCCCGGGGTCAGCGCCATCGGTCAACTTTCTTCCGGCGAGCCTGCGGATTTGCGCCTGGAGACCTCGGATTGGATCGCTGCAACCGAGCGCAGACTGAACAGTCTGAGTCGCACGCTCAGCGGGCTGGAACAAAAGACCGCCGCGCAGATCAGGGAGTATCTGAAGCAGGCCAGGCAAGCTCTGACCTCCGGCGATGTGGACGGGGCGCACACACTTGCGGCCAAGGCCAAGGTATTGCTGAGCGAATTGAACCAATAAACTGCGGTCCAAATCGCCAATCTCCAGATTTCCAACGTCGAATCGCCACCCGAACTTCCCCAGCCGGCGGCCTTGCTTTCGACTTTACCCGGTAGAAAGTACACTGCGCTAAAAAAACTACATGGCCGCTTGCCTTTCAAAGCCCGACAAGCAGCGCTGCAAAGAATCCGAACAACGGGCTAAATATAGCACTATGAATGGCTTAACTTCTTAGCTCTCGACGGCCTCGCTTTGGCACGTGTGTTGCTATGTATGGGTCGAGCAGACGGTACAAGCTCAGCTCGCAGATCCGCTTTGGACTGCGAAACAAGAGCGGCGAGGTAATCCAATTCATGAAAAGCAAAATCACAAATTTGACACCCTCCCCCAGCCAGCTGGCGGTAATTTTGCTGGCATCTGCACTTGGGATTCCGGCAATGGGCCAGCAGGACCAGGCCACGGGAACCCCGCAGAACACTCCTCCTTCAACCGCGCAGCAGCAGACCTCCGCCACGCCCCCGATCACCCCCGGACGGGAAGGATTTTGGGGACGCGTGAATCCATGGGCGCGCAAGAAGTGGGTAAAGAAGCAGACTGACCCGATCAATGACCGGCTTACCGAGCTGGACGGCGTCAACGCCAAGAATGCGAAGGACATCCAGGACGTAGACAGCCGGGCGCAGGCGGGTATTCGCCAGGCTCAATCGGCGGTTGACGCGGCCAACCAGACGGCCACCGCAGCAGGGAACCAGGCACAGCAAGCCAGCACGACAGCGCAGGGCGCTTCAAGCCACGTAGACCAGTTGAACGGCACAGTCAACGGCCTTGACCAGTACAAGCAGGTGACAGAGGCCGACGTGAAATTCCGCGGCGGGCAGCCGATTCTTTCCGCCGATGCCAAGAAGCAGCTCGACGACCTGGCCACGACCGTCGACGGCCAGCACGGATACATCCTTGAGGTAGAAGGTCACTCTCCCATGGCAGGCAGCGCGGGCATTCAAAGCTCCCAGCGCCTGGCTGAGGCAGTAAAGCGCTACCTCGTAACCGAACACGAAATTCCCGTCTACCGGATGCATGCGGTGGCTCTTGGAAATGCACAAAGCGCTGACGACGCAAGCCTGGACGCAAATGGCAAGCCGCAGCGTGTGCGTATGAGCACCGTGCATGTCCGGTTGATGGAAAACAGTTTGGCGGCCCAGGGAGCCGCACCACCCCAGGGTGCTGCCTCCTCGACGGGTGCGGAGCGGCCATAAAGCCGCAGCCCTCCCCCAAGGCGTTTTCGCCCCGACGGCCCAAGGCCGCTCGGCCGCCAA
>Ga0302324_100021656_pt1 | contig 12525 bp, 9 predicted proteins | sample Palsa_T0_1_FD_201949 | JGI IMG/M metagenome (GOLD analysis project Ga0302324, IMG submission 201949) | Peat permafrost microbial communities from Stordalen Mire near Abisko, Sweden - Palsa_T0_1 | ecosystem: Environmental > Terrestrial > Soil > Palsa > Peat permafrost | place: Sweden: Abisko...
TGCGACGCGGTATTACCCCGGATCGCGGCAGGTGAACTGATCGCGACCGCCGCCTTCGCCGAAGACGGCTCGGCCCGGTTGCCGGCGACGATAGCCACGGCCGCAGGTCAAATCGGCGACACCTGGCACGTCACCGGCTACAAGCATTTCGTGCTCGACGCGCAGTCGGCGGAACTCCTGTACGTTCTGGCCGCCACCGATGCGGGCCCCGCCGTGTTCGCGGTCGATGCCGGTGCTCCCGGCCTGGCTGTGACGCCGCTGACCACGGTCGACCCGACCCGCAAGCAATGCCGTCTGCAATTCGTCGATACCCCGGCACGTTTGATCGGCCGGCCGGGTGCCGGCGTCGAGGTGTTCAGTGCGGCGCTGGACGCCTGCGCGCTGGCCTTGGTCAGCGAGCAGGCCGGCGGGGCGCAGCGCGCGGTCGAAATGGCCACCGAGTACGCCAAGACCCGTTACCAGTTCGGTCGCGCGATCGGCAGTTTCCAGGCCGTCAAACACATGTGCGCCGACATGCTGCTGGAGGCCGAATCCACGGTGTCGGCGGCACGCTTCGTCGCCGGCTCATTCGCCGAGCATGCACCCTCGCGAATCGCCGATCTTGCTCTGGCACAAGCGTATTGCTCGGATGCCTTCGTCTTCGTCGCGGCGACCAGCATCCAGGTACACGGCGGCATCGGATTCACCTGGGAGCATCCGGCACACTTGTATCTGCGCCGAGCCCGAAGCGACGCCCAGCTGCTGGGCAGCCCGTCGTGGCACCGGGAACGCTACTTGCAGCAGATCGGAGCCTGAGCTGTGACTGACGACGAGCTGCGGGACGAGGTCCGAAATTGGTTGTCGGCCAACTGGAATCCCGACGTCGATCGCGCCAGCTGGGCCCACATCGTCGTCGACGCCGGATGGGCGGTCCCCAGCTGGGAACCAGAGTGCTACGGCCGCGGAGTTTCAGATGCCCAATCCCGGCTCGTTGCCACGGAATTCGCTGCGGTCGGTGCGCACGGCTGCGGTCACGACCGTGGGAATCTCTTCGCCTGCACGCTGCACGACGTGGGGACCGACGAGCAAAAGCGACGGCTGATTCCGCCGTCGATCCGAGGCGAGAGCAAATGGTGCCTGCTCTACAGCGAGCCCGGCGCGGGGTCGGATCTCGCCGGCCTGCGCACTCGGGCCGAGCGCGACGGTGACGAGTGGGTGATCAACGGGCAGAAGGTATGGACGTCGTTCGCCAAAACCGCCGACTACGGCATGTTGGTGGCCAGGACCGACTGGGATGTGCCGAAACACCAGGGCATCAGCTTCTTCATGCTGCCGATGCATCAGCCCGGCGTCGAGGTTCGGCCGATCCACCAGATCACCGGCGAATCGGAGTTCAACGAGGTCTTCATCGAAGACGCTCGCCTGCCCGCCGAGAACCTGGTTGGCGAGCTGAACGCCGGGTGGTCAGTGCTACAGACCGCGCTCGGTTACGAGCGACGGTTCATGGCAGACATCGCCCGCACCGCCAAGGACGCCAAGCGGCCCCAAGCCGAGAAGACCCATCTCCTTGTCGAATTGGCGCGGGAAGCCGGCCGACTGGATGACCCCTACATTCGTCAGCAGATCGCCCGCGTCGACGCGTTGGCCACGGTCAACCGTTGGAACACCCAACGGTCGAAGGCTGCGAACGATCGCGCCGAGGCGGCCACCCTGATGGCGCTCGGCAAGATCGCGATGTCACGGATCCTGCACGAGACGGCACGCGTCGAAACCGAAATCGTCGGAGCTGAAGCAATGTTGACCGGACCGGACAATCCCATCGGTGATGCGGTGACGTTCCGGACGCTGAACGCCTACTTCACCTCGATCGGCGGCGGCACAGATCAGATTCAGCGCAACATCGTCGGCGAACGGGTGCTGGGCCTGCCGAAAGAGCCTGAGCCCTACCGCAACACGCCGTTCCGCGAGCTGCCGCACTGATTCGGCGCGCTGCGACGCGCCCGGGCCGATGCTTGAACTTTGCCTGCGCTACGCCCATCCTGATTGCGTGGCCCCTCCCGAAATCCCGTTTCGCGGGATTCTTGACCCGGTGGCACGCAAGCTGCGTCTCCCGTTCCGGACGCCGGACTTCATCGATCGGATCATCCGCGGAGGGGTGAACCAAGCCGGTCGACGAACGCTGCACATGCTGATCACCACTTGGGATGCCACCGGCGGTGGTCCGTTCGCTGCCAGCGCGATCGCCACGGCGGGGCTGGCCAAAACGGTCGACCTGGCGCAGGGACTGTTTATCGGCCCGATCTTCGACCCACTACTCAAGGCGCTCGGTGCCGACCAGATCACGTTTCGCGCCGCGCTGTGTTCCTCGCAAGTGGTCGGTGTGGGCATCATGCGTTACGTGGTGCGCGTCGAGCCGATCCAGTCCATGGATGTCGACGCTCTGGTCGACGCGGTCGCACCGACGTTGCAGCGCTATCTCGTTGGCGAGATTTCTTGATTCACCCGGCCGCGTAGACCATTCTCCCGCTTACGACGGTTGCGGCCACCATCCCTGCGTCCAGTTCGGCGAGCGCGGTTTCGGGCGGCACGCTCAGCACGCACAGGTCCGCCGGCTGGCCGGGTTCGAGGGTTCGCAGATGGGTGGGCTGATCGGGTCGGCCCAGAAACATCGTCAAAGCCGTTCGGGCGGAGACGCATTCATCGCTGCCCAGGACGGCTCCGCCGCGCGTGCAGCGGTGCACCGCGGCGCGGATCGCCACCCACGGGTCACCGTCGCCGAAGGGCATATCGGTGGACAGTGCCACCGGCACGCCCGCGTCGAGCAGCGACGCCACCCGCCAGAGTTGACCGTGCTCGGCGGCGGGGATCTCATCGAGGTACTGATCACCGCGCTCCGCAACGAAATTGGGTTGGGTCACCACGGTCACCCCGAGGTCGGCCAGATCAGCCAGACAATCCGCCGGAACCACAGCGGCGTGCTCGATGCGATCGCCCGCCCTGGAGCCGGCTTCGCGCAACGCAGCGATGGTGACCAACAATTGAGCGGCGGTGACGCAGTGGATGGCCACCGGGTGGGTGTCGCGATGCCGGCCGGCGATCCAGCCGACTAGCTGCTCGAGGTCCAGGTCGTCGTCATGCAGGATCCGCTTACCCGGGGCCAGGCAATGCACGCGCTGCCGCAGCTCACCGTGCCGGTGCAGCTCCGACAATCGGACCATGTCGGCGATATCGAGATCCGGTGTGGCATCGGTGATTCCGGTGACACCGCAGCGGCTGAGCCGTTCGCTGAGGTCGGCCAGGCTGGTCACGCTGCGACCCAACGCATCGGCCCAGGAGTCGGCGCTGCGCAGCCGGCCATCCGGATGCCCGGCCAGACCAACGCGCTCCAGACCCGCCGAGTTGAGGATCCACAGCACGCCGCTGCGATGCTGAACGCGCAGTGGCACCGCCGGAGCCACGGCGTCCAGCACGCCGCGGTCCAGCGGTCCGGCGACCGAGTCGTGGTAGCCCACGGCGCGGATCCAGCCGTCCTCGCCTGCTTCGGCGCTCGCCAGTGCGGCGGCCAGTCCATCGCGATCGCGGACCTGCGGCGGCCCGACCCGAATCGAGGTCGTCGCGGCCGCCGCCGAATACAGATGCACATGATGGTCGTGCAGCCCGGGCAGCACGGTCCCGCCCGCTGCGTCCAGCACGTCCTCGCCGGGCCGCGGCGTCAAGGTGTCGGCGACCTCGTCGATCGATGCGCCCACGCGCAGGTCGACGGCCGCGCCATCCAGCGTCACCGCGCGCTGAATCAGCATGGTGCACAGAGCCTCTCGGATACGAGCAGCTCGACCGCGGCGTTGTCGGCTCCCAGCGGTGACGCCGGCGGAACAGCCGGCGGTAATGTGGGCGACTCGGCTGGCGCGTCGGAATCCGGCGACTGCGTCAGGGCCGCGTATCGGGCGGCCACCTGGGCCATCGACACCTCAACCACCTCACCGCCACCACGGCGCAGCGACTCCCCCACCGCGCGCGCCGCCTCCAGTCCGCTGAGCGGATCCGCGATCGCGTCGCCGCGGAACACCGGCCCGTCGGCGCCACCGCCGACCAGTCCGCCCGCAACCGCGGCGTCATCCCCGAACGCCGGCCGGTCGGGTTGGTCCCGATAACCACTGATACGCAACCAGATCCGACCCTTCCGGCTGGCCAAATCCTCGGCGCTCAATCCACGTCGTCGCAGCGCCGCGGGACGAGAGCCCTCGATCACGATGTCAGCAACATCGAGCAACCGGCGCAACGCATCGCTTTCGCTGTCGAAATCGACGCAATACGAGAGCTTTCCGGCATTCATCCAATCGAAGAAGGCCGGCTCGCCACGTCGGGTTCCATCCGGTCGGCTGGGGCTTTCCACCTTGACAACGACGGCGCCCGCGCGAGCGAGCAGCTGACCGCACAGCGGTCCGGCCCACAACGACGACAAGTCCGCCACCAATAGCCCGTCGGGCCGCCGCGGCCCGGTGCTGGTGCTGGTGCCGCAGCGTCGCACGGTCGGTGGCTCCGCTGCGGCTTCGCCCAACGCTGCGACCGCGATGTCGAGGAGTCGGGCGCGGTCTACCACCTCATCGGTAGAATGCGTTGCCGCCCAACGGGATAGCACTGCCCACGGATCGCCGGTGACCGTGTCGACTTCCATCAGCGCCGGTAGCGCCGCGACGTCGTCGTCGCGCGGCAATGCGACCGCGCACCAGCCGTCGACCGTGCGTAGCAGTCGGGTGGCGCCGCCCGCCGAGGTCCGGCCGGGCCCCGCCAGGTTCATGACCGCTGCCCGCCTCGTGAGAATGGTTGCGGCGTCGACCTCGACACCGAGAAGTCCGGCGATATCGGCGGCGACCCGGCGGGCTTCTACCAGCACGCTGGCCCACTCCGACGTCGCGCTCACCGCCTGATCCTCAGAACTGCAGCGCACTGAAACGCCAGTCCAGGACTTGGCGTGGCTCGTCCTGCGGGTCGCTGAACGCGTAGACCAGCGACCGCAATCCCAATACCCCGCCGCCGTCGGTCGGCTCGGCGGATTCGATGTGCAGCTCGCTGTAGAGGGTGTCGCCCTCGTACACCGGCGCGGTGTGATCGCAGGACTGCCAGCCCAGCACGGTCGCAAGATTGGGCAACAGCTTGCTGGCCTGCGCCAGCGCCAGTCCGATGGTGTGGCCGCCATAGACCAGGCGACGTCCACCGAGGCGCGAATCATGATGCACCCCAGCAATATTCAAGGTGAGGCGGGCCAGTTCCGGTGCGCTGGTGACAACGTCTGCGCTACTGTGCAACACCGATCCGGCCAGGCCGGCATCGAAGTGCGGCCCGGTGACACGTTCGCGAAAGACCTCGCCGTTCCAATCGGCAGCCGCCGATGGCGGCGCAGCCAGATCGGCACCGATCTTCGACAGGTCGTCGTCATGCTCGGCGGAGTCAGGCTGGGCGCCGGCGCTCAGCGGCAGCATCGCGCAGCGGTAGAAGTCGAGGATGAGCCGATCGGCCTGGTCGATGGTGGTGATCCGTAGGGCCATCAGGCCGGTGGGCGCCCGGCCCGGCTTGGCGGAATTCTTTTTCAGCCCGACAACCTCGGTGCGGGTGAACAACGTGTCACCGATCGCCGGGAAGCGGAAGAACGTCAGTCCGCGGTAGAACAGGTTGGCCTTGACGTGCTGAGTGGCCAGCGTCGACTGGCCGATCGCGACGTCGCAGACCAAGCCCGGATGCGCCAACGGCGCCGGCAACCCGGTGACCGCGGCGGACAGTTCGGCGTCCAGTGGCAACCGCAACCGGTCACCGAGGATGCTCTGATGCACGGCGGCCAGCCCCGGGGTTAGCGTCATCGAAGGCGCACTGGTGAAGACCTGGCCGGTGTGCACCTGGTCGAAGTACGGGCCGACTGTCATGGTTGCCCCGCTTCGCCGCATGCCAACATTGCCGGATGGGTACGGGACTGAACGACGACGAGGCGATGCTGGTCGCCACGGTGCGCGAGTTCGTTGACAAAGAGGTCAGGCCGACGGTGCGCGAAGTCGAGCATGCCAACGAGTATCCCGAAGCGTGGATCGAGCAGATGAAGCGCATCGGCATCTACGGCTTGGCCGTGCCCGAGGAGTACGGCGGCACCCCGGTGTCGATGCCGTGCTACGTGCTGGTCACCCAGGAGCTGGCACGCGGCTGGATGAGCCTGGCCGGCGCGATGGGCGGCCACACGGTGGTCGCCAAGCTGCTGACGCTGTTCGGCACCGACGAGCAGAAGCAGCGCTATCTGCCGCCGATGGCCACCGGTGAAATGCGCGCGACGATGGCACTCACCGAGCCGGGCGGCGGCAGCGATCTGCAGAACATGACGACCACCGCAACGCCGGACGGCGCTGATGGCTCAGATCTTGTCGTCAACGGCTCGAAGACGTGGATCTCCAACGCCCGCCGCTCCGGGCTGATCGCGCTGCTGTGCAAAACCGACCCGGCCGCCCAGCCTCGGCATACCGGTATCTCGGTGCTGCTCGTCGAACACGGCCCCGGGTTGACGGTGTCGCGCGATCTGCCCAAGCTGGGCTACAAGGGTGTGGAAACTTGCGAGCTCTCGTTCGACGGCTATCGGGTGCCGCACTCGGCGATTCTGGGCGGCAATGCGGGCCAGGGCTTTTCGCAGATGATGAAAGGCCTTGAAACCGGGCGCATTCAGGTCGCGGCGCGCGCATTGGGGGTGGCGACCGCTGCCTTCGACGATGCGCTGGCCTACGCGCAGCAGCGCGAAAGCTTCGGCCAGCCGATCTGGAAGCACCAGTCGGTTGGCAACTATCTGGCCGAGATGGCGACCAAGCTGACCGCCGCCCGCCAGTTGACCCGTTATGCCGCCGAGCGTTACGACAGCGGCGAGCGCTGCGACATGGAGGCCGGGATGGCCAAGCTGTTCGCCTCCGAGGTGGCGATGGAGATCGCGCTCGACGCCGTGCGCATCCACGGCGGTTACGGGTATTCCACCGAATACGACGTCGAGCGGTATTTCCGCGATGCTCCGCTGATGATCGTCGGCGAGGGCACCAACGAGATCCAGCGCAACGTGATCGCCGCGCAGCTGGTGTCCCGCGGCGGGCTTTAGCAGACCGCGTCGACCAGTCCCCAGGCCAGCGCGGTATCGGCGTCCAGGGTAATGCCGCTCAACACCAAATAGGCTGTGCGCCAACGTCCTATCCGCCGGGTCACGCTCACCGTGCCGCCGGCGCCGGGAATCAGGCCGAGGCTCAGCTCAGGCAACGCGAACACCGTGTCGGGCGCCGCCTCGACCCGACCGCAGAATGCAGCCATTTCCAGTCCGCTGCCCAGCACCTGACCGTGCACCTCGGCGCGGCACGCCGCCCCGAGCCGGCTGGTCACCGCGTCGAGCGCGAGCGCCGGGCTGTAGCGGGTGCGAGCCAGATGGGCGCTGGCCGGGTCGGCGAATGTGCCGAACTCGGCGAGGTCCCCCCCGCTGCAGAACGACGGTCCATTACCGGTCAGCACGACCTCGGCGACCGACGAATCAAGTTGCGCCACAGCCAAAGCCTCGAGCAGCGCGGCGCGGGCGTCAGTGGAGAACGCGTTGTGCCGCTGCGGGCGGTTGAACGCGATCCGTAACGTGCCGCCGTCGCGATGGGCCTGCACCGGATCGGCGATATCGGGCATGACAGCCGGGCCGCGGTCGGCCAGCCAGCGGGCGAATTCTGGGCCGGCCTGCAGAGTCGAGTAGGCCAGCGACTCGGTCACCACTCCAGACAGCGCCGGACCGGCCGGATCCACCGAACGCAGCACGTCATCACACGTCGTCGCCGCGATCGGCCAGCGTTCGGTCCGCGCGGTCAGGTCACTCAGCGCCGCGTCGATCGATGCGACGGTGATCACCCGGCGATCGTCGGCGTCGTCCTCGGTAAGCGTGAATGTCGCTTGCTGAAGCCAGAATTCGGATGCCTTCGCCAACGACCCGACGGCCACCACCGGAGCTCCGAGCAGTGCAGAGTCGAGCGCGGAGTCAGGCTCCGAAACCTCGACGATGCGCAGCGTCACACCGAATACTTCTCGACCAGTTCGTGTTTAAACATTTTTCCGGTGTCGCTACGCGGCAGCTGTGCCTCGAACGAGATCGACCGCGGACACTTGTAGTGCGCCAACCGCTCTCGCAGCCAGCCGACCAGCTCATCCGCGAACTCGCCGGTCGCGTGCGCCGGATCGACGGTTTGCACGGCGGCTTTCACGCTTTGGCCCATTTCTTCGTCCGGAATGCCGAACACCGCTGCGTCCAGCACCTTTGGATGGGTGACGAGCAGGTTTTCGGCTTCCTGCGGATAGATGTTCACGCCACCGGAGATGATCATGTGGTGGCGACGGTCGGTCAGGAACAGGTAACCGTCCTTGTCGACGTAGCCGACGTCGCCGACGGTCGTCCAGCCGTGTTTGTCGCGGGAGGCCGCGGTCTTCGCCGTGTCGTTGAGGTATTCGAACGAAAAACCTCCCTCGAAATAGATTTCGCCGGGTTGGCCGGGCGGCAACTCGTTGGCGTCCTCGTCGAGGATGTGGAGTTGGCACATCATCGGCTTGCCGACCGAGCCGGGGTGCGCCAGCCATTCTTCGGCGCTGATCAACGTCGACCCGATGGCTTCTGAGGACGCGTAGTACTCGTCGACAATCGGCCCCCACCAGTCGATCATCTGCTTCTTGATCTCCACCGGGCAGGGAGCGGCGGCGTGCATCACCCGTTCCAGGCTGGACAGGTCGAACGAATTGCGTATTGCCTCAGGCAGTTTCAGCATTCTGGTGAACATGACGGGCACAAACTGTCCGTGCGTGACCCGGTGACGCTGGATGGCATCCAGGCAGCCTTCGGGATCGAACTTTTCCAAGACAACCGTCGTGATGCCGCCGGCCTGCACGGTCATCGACCACACCGAGGGCGCGGTGTGATACAGCGGCGCGGGGCTGAGATAGACCGCATCCGGGTGCATCCAAAACCCGACCAGCGCCGACATCATGCCCGGCGCCTCCGCGGGCGGGACGTGCGGCAGCTCCCGCTTGATGCCCTTCGGGCGGCCGGTGGTACCCGAGGAGTACTGCAGCAGATCCCCTTCGACCTCGTCGTCGATCGGTGTATCCGGTTGATCTGCAACGCATTCCGGATAGCGCGCCCAGCCATCCAGGTCGCCGGCTTCGGAGCCGGCGATCATCAGCAGCGCGGGCAGGCCGTCGGGCAGTTGCTCGGCCAGGTTCTCGCAGGTCTTGCGCAGCGCGGCGGAGCCGATGATCGCCTTGGCGGCGCTGTTGTCGATGATGTACGCCGCCTCCGGCGCGGTCAGGTGCGTGTTGATCGGCACGTAATACAACCCAGCCCGCCGAGCCGCCCACATGACGGCGTGAATGTGCTCGTTGTTCTCCATCAGAATCGCGACCGCGTCGCCTTCGACCAGACCGGCCTGACGGAAGTAGTGCGCCAGTCGATTGGCGCGGGCTTCCAACTCGTCGAAGGTGATCACCGTGCCGGACGGGTGAAGAATGATCGCGGGTTTGTCGACCGCGCCCTGGCCGGAGGTGTGCTGGCGAATCTGCATGGGCAGACTTTACCGCCGCAAACTTGACAGCTGTCAAGAGGGCGCTATCCGCTGCTGCAGCTAGCTTTCGTGCACCGGTTCGGGCTGGTGGTGCGGGTGGCCGCCGTGACGCTTAGCCTTACCGGCGAACGGAGCGGCCAGCGTCGGCAGCACCTGTCGGCGATTGCTCACCAGCGCGACCAGAGCCACCGCCGCATACACGGCACTGATGGCGAAGCGCCCTTCGGTCGAGGTGAGCGGGAACTGCACGAGGAACAACCCGAGCAGCAGCCACGCGGCCCAACGCTGGAACCGCAGACCGAGCAACAGTGTGACGCCCATCAATGTCTGGGCGGCGGTGAGCACGATCTCCTCGACCTGGCGGCTGTCCAGGTGCATCGAAGCGCCGCCACCGCCGAGCATGAACGCCACCGGCAACGACCCGATCAACAGCGTCCACTGGTTGACCTTCGCCGAGACCAGCGTCGAAATCGCGGCGCCGCCCTTGCCCCGGGCGGCGAAGATGGTCGCGATGATGAACTCCGGCGCCTCCGACGCCAGCGGGGCCAGCCACTGCACCAGCAGGAAGCGGTCGATACCCAGCTTGGTGCCCGCGCCGATCAGGTTGTCGGCAAAGGGTTTTGCGCATGTCACGATCACCGAGGCCGCGAAGACGAACAGTGCGGCTACCGCGATCCGACGTGCCCGGTCGGGAAGTGCGCCCAGCGCGGCCGCGGTGCCGACCAACTCGGGCTCCTCGACCTCGCCTCGGCTCAGCTTGTAGAGGTAGAAGCCGAACCAGCCCAGTAGCGCCACACCGAAGGCGATGTGGATGCGACCCGTCACCGGGATGACGAAGGCGACCACTCCGGCGACCATCAGGAAGCCGATCTCCACCCGGTTGCTGGCGTCGAGGTCCAGTCCGCCGACTTTGCGGCCAGTGGCCCGGCGCGCCACCAGCACGCTGACCAGGACGACAACCGGCCATCCGAGACCCATCAGCAGCCGATTCGAGCCGGTCATGTTCGCCGCCGCGTACTGCGTGTAGGCGGGCACGTGGCCGGCGGTATAGGCGTAGTACAGGTCGACGGCGTACTCGGGAAGGACGGCGATGACGGCCAGCACGGCGACGGCCAGGCTGCCCGACACGTCGATCTGGGCGGCTTCCGCAGCCCACGCCAACACAAAGCTGGCGCCGACGACGGCGCCACCGTAGATGAGCAGACCCAGCACGGGCTCTGGTTGAACACCGAAGATCCGCAGCACCAGAGCGGGGCAGATGACGACGCTGACGATTGCAAGTGAGCGGAACAAGGTCCGCGACCGGGCACCGGACTCCGTTGCAGCGGATGCCGTGGTTGCCACGTCGTTAAGGTACCCGCCCAGCATCCATCCAGCAACATAGACCGGCTACTGAATGGATACGACGTCCAACGCAAATTTGCTGGTCAGCGGGGTGGCATCCGAGAGTTCGGCTAACCGATCTTTCGGTTGTGGCTACCCTGCCGTAGCCGCGGGCATACTTAGTCGGACTCGGCCAGACGCTGCTTAAGCGCCTCGAATTCGTCCCTGACGCCGGTGGGCAGCTTGTCGCCGACGAATTCGAACCACTCTTCGATCAGCGGCAACTCTTGGCGCCACTCGGCGGCATTGACCGCCAGCGCGCGGTCGACGTCGGAGGCGTCGACGTCGAGCCCGTCAAGGTCGAGGTCGTCGGAGGTGGGAACGACGCCGATCGGCGTCTCCTGGCCACCCGCCTGGTGCTCGATGCGGTCGACGATCCACTTCAGCACCCGGCTGTTCTCACCGAAGCCCGGCCACAGGAACTTGCCGCCCTCGCCCCGCCGGAACCAGTTGACGAAGAACACCTTCGGCAGCTTGGACTCGTCGGAGTTCTTGCCGAGGTCGATCCAGTGCTGGAAGTAGTCGCCGACGTTGTAGCCCAGGAACGGCAGCATGGCCATCGGGTCACGGCGCACGTCGCCGACCTTGCCCTCGGCGGCCGCGGTCTGCTCGCTGCCCATGGTGGCTCCCATGAACACGCCGTGCTGCCAGTCCCGCGCCTCGGTCACCAGCGGCACCGTGGTCTTGCGGCGGGCACCGAACAGGATGCCCGAGATCGGCACGCCCTGTGGGTCATCCCATTCCGGCGCCAGGATCGGGCACTGCGACATCGGTGTGCAGTACCGCGAGTTCGGGTGCGCGGCTTTGGTTTCCGTCTCGCGGAGCTCCCAGTCGTTGCCCTTCCAGTCGATCAGGTGGTCCGGCTCGCCCTCCAGGCCTTCCCACCACACGTCGCCGTCGTCGGTCAGCGCGACGTTGGTGAAGACGGTGTTGCCGCCCTCGATGGTGCGCATCGCGTTCGGGTTGGACTTCCAGTTGGTGCCGGGTGCCACGCCGAAGAAACCGAACTCCGGGTTGACCGCGTACAGCCGGCCGTCCTTGCCGAACCGCATCCAGGCGATGTCGTCACCGAGGGTCTCGGCGCGCCAACCGGGGATGGTCGGCTGCAGCATCGCGAGGTTGGTCTTGCCACAAGCCGACGGGAAGGCGGCGGCGAAGTAGTACGCCTTGTTCTCCGGCGAGATCAGCTTGAGGATCAGCATGTGCTCGGCGAGCCAGCCCTCGTCGTGGGCCATCGCCGAGGCGATCCGCAGCGAATAGCATTTCTTGCCCAGCAACGCATTTCCGCCGTAGCCGGACCCGTAGCTCCAGATTTCCCGGGTCTCGGGAAAGTGCGTGATGTATTTGGTGTCATTGCACGGCCACGGCACGTCTTTTTGCCCGGGCTCCAGCGGCGCACCGATCGAGTGCAATGCCTTCACGAAAAAGCCGTCATCGCCAAGCTTTTCCAATGCGGCCTTGCCCATTCGGGTCATCACCTTCATCGAGGCGACGACGTACTCGGAGTCGGTGATCTCCACGCCGAGCTTGGGGTCGTCGGCGCCGAGCGGACCCATGCAGAACGGGACGA
>Ga0302324_100021659_pt1 | contig 12525 bp, 15 predicted proteins | sample Palsa_T0_1_FD_201949 | JGI IMG/M metagenome (GOLD analysis project Ga0302324, IMG submission 201949) | Peat permafrost microbial communities from Stordalen Mire near Abisko, Sweden - Palsa_T0_1 | ecosystem: Environmental > Terrestrial > Soil > Palsa > Peat permafrost | place: Sweden: Abisko...
TGTTTTCTGGTCACCTGAAGTGACCCATTCTGGAATCGCTTTCGTCGCACGTTAATCCTTTCGTGCGCCCTCGGCGATGCATACAGATCCGATAGGATCATAGCAGTTAACGGGAGGGCGGATCGACTGTCTGTTGGCTTCAAATGGCCGGGGCGAACATGCCGGGTTGGCTGTATGCGTCTGTGAGGCGCGCACAGGCCAGATCGAAGTAATCGGGCCGCTTCTCAATGCCGATGAATTTGCGGCCAAGCTTCAGGCAGGCAACTCCGGTCGTGCCCGAGCCCATGAACGGATCAAGCACCGTTTCGCCCTCGTCGGTGAATTTTGCAATCCAGTCCATCACGAGCTTGAGCGGCTTCTGCGTCGGATGCTCCCCGCGCTCGACATTGCAGACCCATACCGCATGATGGCCGCCGCCGTTCCAGCGCTTGCGGCCTTCGCGATGCAGGATGGCGATGGCTTCCCAGCCGACTCCGGGGCGGTCTCCGGTAAACTGCGGCGCCCCATTGGGCTTGTGCCAGATACCCAGGCGCACCAGCGGCACGCCCGCTTTTTCAAGCAGCGCCGCATGCTGCCAGGCGCAGGACATGACGACCCAACGCTTCGCCTGTGTAACCGCGTTGCCGCAAAACTCGATGAACTGGGCCTCGCTGAGGCTTTCGAAATCGATTTGCGAGACAGCCAGCGAATTGACCGAGCGCGCGCCGGAGTGCGTCTTGGCGTTGTAGGGCGGGTCGGTGATGATTGAGTCCACATCGCCAAGCTCCGGCATCAGCGCAAATGCGTCTGCGAGGTAAATCGTCGCATCGCCGATCTGTTTCTTCTGCGCGTGGACACCTCTGTTTGTTTGGCGGATTGTAGGGGGACAGCGCTTTTTTGCAGGCATCTCGCGTGCCTCACTGCTTCTGCTCCGTCGCCCTTATCCACTCCTGAAGACTCGACCGCCGCACCATCCGGCGGCGGCCAAGCGGTAAGGAGGGCAGGGGCCGCGTGTGCGGAACCTTGCCCTGGATCAGGTGTTGGACATGACCGCGAGAGCACCTAAGTTCGCGGGCGACTTCGCTGATAGTCAATAGCCGGTAGGGGTCGTCCTGCGACAACGGCTCCGGGATATAGTCATGCGCGCGAAGGGCTTTCACTGGACACCTGCCTTCCGAATGCACCCGCACTTGCATGGCGGCGGAATGGTCTTGTGCGGAGCGGGGCGCGGTGGATGGGTCACCATGAAGACGACCATGACGAAGGACAAAATCAGGACGCCGAGCAAACCGCCGATAACGGCCCATATGCTGTTCATCGTGCCCTCTGCAGCATGAGGCTTCCGCCCTGGCAGTTTCCCTCTTTCCATTCCGCGGCGGTGGCGCTGGCGCCGAAGGGCGTGAGGGTCAACTCGCTCACGGAGCAGCCGTTGATATCCGTGCCGATGGTCTTATCCGCATGGAGTTGGATAGCGCCTTTCTCAACGATGCCGGTAAGGATCGCCGCGTCAGGATTCATACTCGTCATCAGATTGGCCATGGTGTTCGCGCCTTTCGGGGCACCGAGCATCGACTGCACGGGAATGCAGGAGAAGCGCGAATAGCCGGTGTAATGTCCCGGATCGCCTTGCTTCAGTTCCACGCGAAGGTTACAGATGCCTCTGGACGGCGTTGGCCCACGCCCCTCCCAAACACCGGAGAAATTGCCCAGAGCCTCCGCTTCTTTGGCAAGGGTCGATTCGGCGGTGTCTTTTACAGGAGCGGCAGGCTCCGGCTTCTGTTGCTGCTGATTGACCTGCCGCTGAATCATCTGCTGCCTGGCGTAGACCGTGCGCCGGTAAGAGGTGACGAAGGAGCGCGCGATATAGGAGCCGATAATAATCGCGACGCATATGAGAAGGAGTTTTTTCGTTTTGGGGTTCATGGTTTTTTACCTCGTTAATTCAGTCGTTTTCGCCCGATACAACACGGGCCATGTGCTTCAGAAAGGACTTGCGGATATCAGGCGCGAGATCCTTGGGAAAACTCGCCAAGTTGACGGTGCCAAGGTCCTCATCTTCCGAGGGGTTTTCGGCCAGCCGCGCCAGCTTTGGCCCCATGAACTTGGCATCCATTAATTCGCGGATGAGCGCCCATTCCATGTACCAGCGGGTGTAATTCTTCATCGCCAGGAAAATGGCCGAGATCAGAAGGAAGTTGCCCGCGCCCGGTTCCAGGATGAAGAAGTTGGGCAGTACGCTCGAAAGGACGAGCAAAAACAATGGCTCATACACGATCTTGATGCGCCAGAAGGAAGCTTTCGGCAGGAGCTTGAAGAAGAAAAGCGGAGCGCCGGAATAGTAGCTGTTCTCCTCGCGCTCCATGTGCCACATCAGCCGCCATTTGCGAATGCCGTGGATCGCGAGACCCAGGAAAAACAGCTTGGAAAGGCCCCACATGCCGATCATTCCGAAGGAGGCCTGCGCACGGTGAAAAGGAATCATGCTGCCGACCGCCCCGACAAAGCTGAAAAACGTGGGGATGAAGAGCATCATGCCCATGCTGAGAAGCATCACGATGGGCGGGAAATAGCGCGTCCCGTGGAACGGTCTTAAGGCAAGCTCGACCGGCATGGTGACGATGGAGCAGATGTTGTAGGTGACATTGATCATTTGGTCTTGCCACTGATCGATGTTCATTGGCTGTTGTGCTTTGGACATGGAGGGCATCATGGGTTTGTTTTTCCTTTCAGATTTCGCGTGAGAAAAGCACGCGAAGATAGGTATTGCCTTTCGGGTTATTCTGGGTCTTCGTGGCGTTGAAGACGCTACCGGTGTAAACGATGGCCTCGGCGTAGGGATTCTGGCCATCGGGCTTCACGAGCCTGGACAGTTCCACGGGCTCCAGAATGTGTGCAAGGTGTCTCTGGCCGCCGACATTGGCATGTGCCTGGGTGCCCCTGCCGCCCGCGCTGAAGTTGTCGAGATAGCGGTATTCCTGGCCGATGAGATCGGCGGCATATTGCCGGGTTCGAATGTCGCTCTGGTGGTGAAAGATTTTGATGGTAAGGTTGCCGAGGAAAGAATAAGTCTTTGAACCCGGCTCGTTTTCACCGAACTCTTCCGATGCCAGATTGAGGATGTTGGTGGTAAGGCAGATGGGCGCAATAGCCGATGAACGGACTACCGTGTGGAAATGATTCTCCAGACGGTGGAGCAACATGCTGAATTCATCCTGAAAAAGGAATCCGCCATTGCAGCAGCCGGGCACGTACTGGTGTCGCAGCCAAGCCCTTTGGAAAACGATCTTGATGAGAATCTGGCATATGCGGGAGGCCTCGCGACCGAATTCGAGCACCGGAACGTCAAGCAGGATGAGCCTGCGCTCGTGGGTCACCTGCTCTGGCGTGAAGTCGTACTTCCCGCTGCAAAACATTCGCCTGAGCGGGTCATAGGTGAATTTGCTCGCCATTCCGGTCCAGGTCGAAAGCACATTGCTGCGTGTCCGGGGGTCTTCCTTCGGCCATTCTTCAAGGGCAAACCGAACGGCGTTGTCGAGATCTTCCAGTTGACCCTCGCTGAGGCTGTCGCAGCGCGCCTTGATCTTTTCAACGAGCTTTGCGGCTGCTGAGGACGCTTGCCAATCCGTGGTTTCGATCTGGCCGGGTTCCGTGGGAAGGGAAACAATTATGTTGTTCATGGAAGTGATGGAGATGGGCTCGCCTGCAAGGGACTGCATGACGAGGGTGGCGCGCATCAGTTCCTCGACGGCTAATTCGAAATAGCGGCTTTCACTGCTGGCGTGGGCTTCCGGTTTGCCGATCGCAATAAGGGTCGTAAATAATTCGATGATCGATTCGATGTATCCCGCGCCTCGGCCCGGCTGGTTCCATGTATATGCGAGGGGATCAAAGGAGAGGCCGCTTTCGGCGCTGAAAATGATCAGGTCGTCCGAACGTCCGGCTTTGGAAATATAGTCTTTCCAATGCGCCGTTTCGTCAGATTTGACGGTCAATATCAGGCCGCCAATGCCGGCGCGAAGCATCCCCATAGCGAGGGCTCTTCCGCTTGTGCTGGACTTTCCTGAACCGAGTCCGCCGGTGATTAATACACCGCCTTCAACGAGGTGGCGGAAGGTGAGCATATCGGATTCGGATAACGCCAGGATGGGCTTGTCCAAAACGTCCTTGTTCTTCATGGGGATCTCCTGTTGGGCGCGCGGCTTCCAGAGAGCCCGCGCGCCCATGCCCGCTGTCTATTGCTTTGCCGGTTTCGCCGGACAAGGCTGCGGTTGATTGGCTTGGTCAATGGCGGATGTTGTGGTTTCCTGAACGCCGGGCTTAACGTTGCCGTTCGTGGCTTTGCCGATCTCAGCGTCTGCCTTTGCCGCTTGTGCCTTGGCCATGCTTTCAAGGTGCTGTTTTACCGCTGCGCGCCATCCCTTCTTTTTCGGGAGAACGACGCAGGTTGATTCGGCCACGGCCTTCGCGGTCTGCTGAGGTTGCGGGGTAGGGTAGGTGTATATCGAAGGCGCGGAGGCTTTCTTCTCGTTTGCGATGGCCTCTTTGAGCATCTGATCGAACTTCCGGACTTTCTGCTGCATTTCCGGGGAGAGCTTTTGGAAATCAGGATCGTCTTCGACGCTACGCGTTGCCGGTGATTGGACCTGCGGCGTGGAGGCGGCGGGTTGGGTGGTTTGCTGGCCCTTGACCGCCGGCGAAAGCAGCAAGGCAGCACCTATAAACATCGTAAAGATATGCTTCATAAAACCCTCCTTTTGGGTTGTCACTTCTTTCGGACACACTTCGAGCGCGGCCCCCGCGAAGAGGCTTTGCGAATTTCAATTCAGGCGTTTATTTCGCCTGGGGTTCTGCCGCCCTTTCGGCCGCGAGTTCCCCGTGCGATCCGCTGAGGCGGGATTGCGTCGGCCGTGTTGCAGAAGCGAGTCATGGCTTACAGATTTATCGTCCTGCAAAATGTGACCTCGGTCTATAGAAGAGAGGTTATGTTGCAGCTAACACCCGGTGCCAATGCTGCTTAAACACTCCTGGAATTGCGCATGCGATCATAATTGGTTCATGCGTAAACCGCTCCTTTACGAGGCGCTATCTCAGATCGAACTGATTTGCAGAAACAAGAAGTTTGTCAGGGGCGAAAAGAGCCAAGGGCTGTTGTACTACCTCGTTAGAAAGGCATGCGGTGAGAGGGCAGGGGCCGACCTTAAAGAGATCGTCATCGCCGTGGAGCACTTTGGAATTGAGGACTACGATCCGAAGAAGCATTCCTCGGTACGCGTCGCCATAAAGTCATTACGGCAGGATCTTGAGGAATACTATGCCACCGAGGGCCGACGGGACCGCGTTCTCATTGAGATTCCCATGGGTTCGTACCTGCCGGTAGTGTTTTTTAATCCCGCCGTCGCCGAGTTGAGCGACCAGGCCGCAATGAATCTGTTCAACGCCAAGGCGGCATTCGGCAAGCGCACACTTAGTGGCCACGAGGCGGCGCTGAGATTTCTGGATTTGGCCCTTAGAGAACATCCTGACCATCCGCGAATCATCGCGCTTAACGCGATGATTCATCTCGCGCGCGCGATGTACGGATTAGATCCGCGCGTAGAGTTGAATGCGGCGCAATTGCTCTTACAACGCGCGAATTTGAAAGAAGAAACGCCGTGGGAGTACCTTCTGGCAAGGGCGTGGATTAAAGGGGCCTTTGAATGGAAGTGGGGTGAAGCTGAAGCTCTATTCTCCCAAGCAATCTCGGCGAGCCACGGTGAAGCGCGTTATGACCCCTGGTACACGTCTTTCCTGGCCAGCCAATTGCGGTTTGATGAGGAACTGGCCATCCTAACGGAGGCTGTGTCGCACTTCGGTCGTGATGTTCCTTTCATACGAGGTGATTTGGGGCTGTGTCAGATCATGCTGGGACACCTCGAAGATGCGGAGCAAACGCTTCGGTCCACGCTCGAACTGTTTCCCAAAGCTCACTATCTTCCGTATCTGTATCTGGCCATAATTTATGACTTGCGAGGCAATGGTAAGGAGGCTCTGCGCCTTATAGAAGAAGCGCCGGGAACGCCGGGGGAAAGCAAGGCAATGCAGGGCATTTATTACTACTTCGTGGGACGAAACGGAGATCACGACAAAGCAAGACGAGGGTACGAAGCACTCCAGTATGAGAAACGGGCAGGACCGGACTTCATTGATGCATTCCAGGTGGCCATGGCGGCGATCGGAGCAAGTGACTATGAGGGCGCTGTCACGTGGCTAAAGCAGGCGGCGATCGTCGAGCGCGATCCGAAGATGATATGGGCTGCGGTTAGGCCCTTCCACCGTCACCTTTATGCGAACAACGAATTCCGTTCCCTCATCAAGGATACGATGCGGCTCGAACTGCTCCCCCAATAGCCTTATCATTGGTTCTTACCTAACGGCCGACCCGAGGAGCTTTTTCGACGGTGTCCGGTTGTGGCCTATTGTCAATCCGCCGAATAAGTTCTTGGTCGGTCATAGTTTCGGACGCATAGACGCCGGGAATCGCATCGGTCCAGCGGCGGACGTACTGCCGGTGCCTCTCTGCTGCCTGTTCGGGAGTAAGCTGACCCAGCGCGTAAGCGGTAACATAGTCGGTCGCGTCTTGTATTCTCAGTTGTGCGGCCTTCGTTATATCGAGAACCTCCTGGCGCAGCCATAGGGCTAGATCTGCCTTCGTATAGTGGTCGGACTCTTCTTTATTTGGCATTGTAGGACTTAATGATTGCGAAAGGCCCAAGATAGAGTCGCAGCTTGTGCGCGTCAACAATATTGTGTTGACCGGTCTCGCCTGCGTTAGCTCGCTCCTAACTCCGTACATCTGGTGTATCGGGAAATCGTGCCGGACAATCGAGGATGTAAGGAGGGAACGAGGTGAGCTTCCTCGATTTCATCAAGAACAGAAACGCAGCGCCGCAACCGCCTGTTGCCCCGGTGCAACAACCCCAGATTCAAGCAACGCCGTCCGTCGCGAACCTGCCTGAAAGCGTAAAGTCACAGGCCGTCGAAGCCGCGCGGCCGGCAGCGCAATTAATGGACAAGGCGTCAAAGCCCAGCAGCGCGCCCGTCCAACCCCAGGCAACACCAAATTCAGTCAACCGCGGACGCTCATTGAGCATGGAGCGCTGACATGTCTCCCACAGGCGAGCCCCATGAACTTTGTATTGTGCAATCCAAAAATGTAATCAACGCCGGCGTACCGACTGAACGACGTTTAACGGCCCTTGAGTACAGCACGCTTCAGGATGCTTATGACCATTTCAACCGTACCTTGTTCGACGGACATCTGCCGCAGGTGCTGATCACGTTGCAGCGGCATGCGCACGCGCGCGGATATTTCGCCCGAGATAGGTTTCGGCGTCGCGGTCGCGCTCTGGCACACATTCACGAAGTGGCTCTGAATCCGGATTGTTTCGGCGGCCGCAGCGATCAAGAGATCCTCTCGACGCTCGTCCATGAGATGGCCCATGTCTGGCAGGAAGAATACGGCCATCCCGGTCGAGGGCGTTATCACAATCGCGAGTGGGCTTCGTTTATGTACGGCATTGGCCTCATGCCGAGTTCGACCGGAAAGCCTGGTGGATCTGTCACGGGAGACCATGTCTCTCATTACATTCTTGACGACGGCCCGTTTGCAGGGGTTTGTCGGGCTTTCCTCGAGAGATACCGCCTGGCATGGGAATCGGCGACGGTGAGCGATCCGGCGTCGCATTCTCGGAACCGGAGCGTCGTTGGCAAGAGCCAGACGCGCACAAAATTCACTTGTCCGATCTGCGGGCTGAATGTTTGGGCAAAACCCGACGCGGCTGTGGATTGCCATTCGTGTTCTCAAGAAGTGGGCGAGCCGGTGGTTCTCTGTCCGGTGGAATAGCGGAGTCTGAAGGTGTTTGAGTCGGATTGTACGAGGTTGTTATGGCGTTTCTAGATTGGGTCAAGCGGCGGAGAGAAGCCAGCGAAATGAAAGCTATAAGCGAGAAATACGGTCATGCCCTCGGAGCGCCTGGAGCGGAAGTGAGGCATTACCGGAAGCTCTCGGAGCTGCGGAATGAGCCGCCCAAGGCAACGGATTGCAGAAGCCCGAAGAAGATCGGACGGCCAGTGCCGTCATGGGAGCGATGAGGTGCCTAAGCACCGCTTAGGGGACAGGTGTATACGGATTTATGCATACGGATTTATGCATACGGATTTATGCATACGGATTTATGCATACGGATTTATGCATACGGATTTATGTGGTTGCTTTTCTTACTTGCCGCTTTCACGTTTTGGTTGTATCCGACGGATTTCACCGTGGGTGAATAGCCGATGATATTCATCAACCACCAGAAGTCTTCGAGCGCCGCCAAAGACTACTACACCCGGCACATCGCGCCGGGTGACGGCCGCTACTACACGGAAGAGAACGCCCAGCAGATGAAGGGCGTGTGGCATGGACGCGGTGCGGAATTGTTGCAACTTACAGGCGAGGTTCGCCAAGAGGAGTTCTTCAATCTCTGCGACAACCTGAATCCCTCGGGTGAAAAGCTGACGGTGCGTGATGCTGCCGACCGTAGGGTGATGACGGACATCACCTTCGACGTGCCCAAATCGGTAACGCTCGCCTATGAGCTGGGAGGCGATGACCGCATCCTCAATAGCTTCCGCGAATCGATGCGCGAAACGATGGCGGAGATGGAGAGCAACGTTCAAACGCGGGTGCGGAAGAACGGTGCCGACCATGACCGCGCGACAGGCAACATCGTGTGGGCCGAGCATATTCACCGGACTGCTCGGCCGGTGACGAAGGAAGATAAACAGACCGTTGACCCTCAGCTCCATGCACATGCCACGGTTTTCAATGCAACGTTCGACCCGGTAGAGAAACGCTGGAAGGCCATCCAGCTTGGCGACATCGTCCGCGATAAAGGCTATTACCAGGCCGCGTTTCACGCCCGACTGGCATCGAAACTCAAAGCCCTGGGCTACGGCATAGAAAAGGACGGCAACAGCTTTAAGCTGGCCGGAATCGACCGGGCAACGGTCGAGAAGTTCTCCCGGCGCCACGGCGTCATTAACGCGCAAGCGGAACGGCTGGGAAAAACCGATGCCGACAGCAAAGCGCGAATCGCTCGAAAGTCGCGCGAGAAGAAAAACCCCGAGCCGCAATCGATGGAGGAATTGCGCAAGGAATGGGACTCGCGCCTAACGCCGGAAGAGCGGCTGGCCCTTCGCACCGCCGCCATGGGGATGGAAAAAGGCGATGCCGCGATAACGCCGGAGCAGGCCAAAGCCTATGCCCTGGAACATGCGTTTGAAAGGGCGTCTGCCGTCTCTGAAAAACGCCTTCAGGCGGAAGCTCTGACCCACGCGGTCGGCTCTGTGGTGCCAAAGGATGTTGCCGATATAGCGCAGCATCCCGAGGTCATTACGCGGCAACATGACGGGCAGGTTTTCGCCACCACGAAAACAGTGCTTCGTGATGAACTGGCAATGCTCCAGTTTGCTAAGGACGGGCAGCGGAAGTTTAAGCCGCTCGTCAGCGACGCCGAGACCATTAAGGAAACGCTCGCGGGCCTTTCCGGGGAACAGCGTAAAGTAGCGCTGCATGCGTTAACCAGTCGCGACCAGGTAACCGGCATTCGCGGCGCTGCCGGCACCGGAAAAACGCACACGCTTCAAACCATTAACGCTGTCATCAACGGCATTGAAAGCCGCACCGACGATTACAACCGCGTCTATGCCTTTGCGCAGTCGAGCAACGCGTCGAGAGGCGAGTTGCGAAAGGTCGGATTCAAAAACGCCGACACGCTGGCATCACTCTTCAATAGCGAGAAGATGCAGGCCAATCTCCACCGGCAAGTCATCCTGGTGGATGAAGCCGGGCAGGTGTCCTCAAAGGACATGCGCAGGCTCTTTGATATTGCTGAGCAACAGGAAGCGCGCGTCCTCCTGGTGGGCGATTATCGGCAGCATTCCAGCGTCGAGGCAGGCGATGCCTTCCGCCTTATCGAAAAGGAAGCCGGAATCCGTTATGCGCAGCTGACGGAAATCCGCCGCCAGACGATGCCCGGATATAAAAAGGCCGTCGAGGCAATCGCGGAGGGAACCGGCAAAGCCGCGCAAAAGGGATTCGATGCGCTGGACAAAATGGGCTGGATCGTCGAGGCCTCCGGCGACGACCGGCACGAGCTGCTCGTGAAGGATTACCTGAGAGCGCAGGAGGATGGCAAGAGCGCCTTAATCATCGCCCCGACGCACGCGGAAGGTCAGAAGCTTACCGAGGAGTTGAGAACGGCTCTCAAAGAACGCGGCGCTCTCGGACAGGAGCATGAATTCACCACCCGGAAATCAACCGGCTGGACGGACGCCCAGAAAGGCGATGTTCGCAATTACGAGCCAGGCATGGTGCTGGAATTTCATCAGAATGCGAAAGGTTTTAAGCGCGGCGAAAAGCTGGTCCTAATCGGTGCGGAGAGCACCGCCGGGATACACCAAAAAGCTGTGCCGAAGCTGGGGCGACGCGGCGTTAAATCCGAACAGACCGGCGAGCTGATGGCCTTGCGGGAAGACGGCAGCAGGGTAAGCCTCCCTCTCGATCAGAAGGCGCGCTTCGATGTCTACCGCACGCGCAATGTCGGCATTGCCAAAGGCGACCGCATCCGCATCACCAAAAACGGCGAGGCGAAGGTCGAGGGCCAAGCCAAAGGCACACGCCTTAATAACGGCGATGTCTTCACGGTGGAGGGTTTCAGCAAGGAAGGCGATATCAACCTCGGCAAGGGCAGATACCTTCCGAAGGGCTGGGGCCACATGTCCCTTGGATACGTCGATACGAGCTATGCGAGCCAGGGCAAAACGGTGGACCGGGTCTTCATCGCTACGGGTAAGGATTCGCTTCCGGCCGCCAACCAGCAGCAATGGTATGTGAGCGCTTCCCGTGGCCGGGAAATGGCGAAGGTCTATGTCGATGACAAACAGGAAGTACGCGATGCCATCGCGCGCACGGGCGAGCGTTTGTCGGCCGTCGAGCTGACGCAAACGCAGCTTCGGACGCCGTGGCGGCGTCAGCTCCGGCAAACGCTTGAACGCAACCGGGTAGGGCGTTTCCTGAAAGCGCGGGCACAGGCGATATCGGAGTACTGGCGCGGCAAGGAGGGCATGCGCTATGCCTGAAGAAAAAAGCCAGTTCATCAAGGACCTTCTGAAGAAGAAATCCGACGGGCAGGACACCGACAAGGAGCCATTCACCAGTGAGCGGCAACTGACGGCGCAGGCGCTGAACCTCCATTTGCAAAAGCGCACCGGACTCCATTCCGAGGGCTTTGGCTGGTCGCATTATGCCCGATACAAGTGGACCGACGAAGGCACCCACGAAAGGCTTGCAATCCTCTTCGGCGGCGCGGGCGCCGTCGAAATCGAGGGCCACAATCTCGGCCTGATCGTTGAGGATATCCGGCAGGGCAAGCTGAACGGCATTGAAGAGATGATTACCGCCGACGTGCAGTTGAAGCGTGCGAACGGCCATAAGGGAGCCATTATCAGCAGCGTCAAGATGTATCCCGATTTCGATGAGCTTTTCAAAGAGATAAAAGGAGACGACCATGAACCTGGATTTGCTGGCAAAGTGCGAGGACGATGAACTGCGCGCCGTGGCCGCGCGATGCGAAGAGCTGCTTGAGCAGCATGACCGTGAACGAAAGAACAAGGCGCTGGAAGACGCGCGGGCCATTCTCGCAATCGCAGGGCTGAATCTCAGGGATGTCGCCTCCGGCAAGCCGATGAAGAACGGCGTAAAAGCGCCTTCTTACCACGGCGGCCATACCTACCAGCATCCTTCCGACAAAACAAAGGTTTGGACGGCCATAGGGCAAAAGCCGGGATGGCTGCGTGCCCTCGAAGCCGAGGGAAAACGCGCTATCGAGGTCGCTGCCGAAGCGCCACGCGGAACCTCTTTGGCGGCGGAGAAGAAGTGATGGATGAAGCGTTTGATTGGGAGCGCAGTGAAAACCAATACTGGGCGCAGTATGGCCCTTTGGCGGTCCAAGACTTCCACATGCAGCAGCGATTTAAGCAGGAGAGGCGAGCGCAGATGAGTGGGGTCGGTCGCTTTGCGGATTGGCTTGTCGAACAACTCTTTCCTCTGCACTATCGCCGTTTCAATTACACGGTCTGGCAGCGTCCGGGGATGCGCTTGATTTACAAAGACGGAACGCCGAGCCATCTTTTTGTGCGTGCGCCGCTGCCGCGATTAAGGGTGAAGAATCCCCTGAGCAAGCGCACAAGCAGTGGCGGGGCGTTGCGGGGTGTCCCCGCTGGGAGGGGTGTCGAAAGCCCGACGGGCTGAAGACAGGGGAGGGGCTCCTCCCCTACAGAAAGCTGAGCGCCGCAGCTGAACGGCGAATTAAGAAAGGTGAAAAACATGAACGCTCGATCGTGTGCGCATCCGCGGAGCCAAGCCCTCAAATCAACACGCCCTCGACCAAGGCGCCCGCAACTAAGCCCCGAGTCAAGCACTAGGATGACCCAATGCTCACGATCCGAGCCATGTCCGACGGA
>Ga0302324_100021665_pt1 | contig 12524 bp, 13 predicted proteins | sample Palsa_T0_1_FD_201949 | JGI IMG/M metagenome (GOLD analysis project Ga0302324, IMG submission 201949) | Peat permafrost microbial communities from Stordalen Mire near Abisko, Sweden - Palsa_T0_1 | ecosystem: Environmental > Terrestrial > Soil > Palsa > Peat permafrost | place: Sweden: Abisko...
CGACCGGGGCGGGGTCCTGGGATTTGGCACCCGCCGAATTATGGGGCTTGGTCTGCCCCTGCTTTCAACGATGACTGTTTCCCAGTTCCGCGCCGTGCTCGCCCACGAATTTGCTCACTATTACGGCGGCGATACCAGCCTCGGCCCTTGGGTTTACCGAACGAAGGCTTCCATTGTCCGTATCTTCGAAAATATCGGATCGGTCGGCAAACTCGCCCGCATCGCTGTTCTAGCCGTAATGTACTTGGCTGTGACCACCTTGTTGAAGTGGTACTTTGTCTCGTTCCTTCGCATAAGCAACTACGTCTCCAGGAAGCAGGAGTATCGCGCCGACGAGCTTGCCTGCATTGTCGCTGGCCGCCAAAATCTCATCGATGGATTACAAGCACTCCACCGCGCCGCAGCCGTTTGGCCCACTTATTGGAAGCAGGAAGTGCAGCCCATTTTAAGTATGGGCAGCCTGGTTGCCATCGGGGATGGCCTCACCCGTTTCATGGCTGTTCCCAAGATCTCAGAGGGGCTCAGTAAGGGCCTCGAGAAAAGGCTGCGCGAAGAGAAGTCCAAGCCCTACGATATTCACCCGCTACTCCGTGACCGAATTGTAGCCTTGCAGAAATTGCCAGACGACCCCGTGTCACAAGATTCGCGGACTGCCAGCTGTTTGCTTGAAAACCTGCAAGAGGCTGAAATGAGTCTCGTGGAAGACCGCGTGGACGACATACGCCCGGGATCGCTGAAGTACGTTTCATGGGATGACCTGGCTATCCGAGTCACGATCCCCGGCTGGCAGCAGTTCGTCTCGGAATATTCAGAACCTCTGAGAGGAGTTACTGCCGAATCCTTGCCCGATGAGGTCCCGAAGTTCCGCGAGATCGGATCTCGTATTCGCGACCCCAAAGGCATGCTCCTCTCGCCGGAACAGCGGACAGCACGCGCTGCGAGCCTTTTCGCCGCCGCACTGGCGCTAGCGATGATCCAAAGTGATTGGGAACTGCAAGTGGGACCTGGATTGTTTCGCATGTCGCGGGGCGATCGCGAATTCAATCCATTTGTCGGCGTCAACCAATTGATGGCCAAAAAGCTTTCACGAGAAGCTTGGACTGTCCAGTGTCGGGAGCTAGGGCTCTCCCCACTTGTTCTCTTGCCGTCGAGTCCAGTCGAACATAACCCAGAGCCGTCCGCACAAACAGAAACCCGCTGACGCCTGGGCTACCGGCTGGGATCCCGTTCATAGTTGAAGATAAATCGCCACTACGCTTGACACCTCAAAATCTGTTGGGCAATTTGGCGATAGACCGGGCAAGATCGAAGTGCGCTCGACGGGCAGCCGGGGGCGGCTGTCCCCACACAGGCCAGAAAAAACCTTAGCTGGCGGCTTGCTCTGTGGGCGCGGGCGGCGTGGGCTGCTTCACATGCGAGCCGCTGCTGGCTTCGTGGCGGGCCAGGTCGAGGTCGGAGCGGAGGGAATCCAGGGCGACCATGGGGAGTTCGGTGCCGAAGTTGTCGAGTTCGGCTTCGGTCCAGCTGCCGTTCAGGCGCATGGCTCCGGTGATGTCTTCGGGGAAGGCCTGGCGGTAGTCGCCTTCGCGGATCAGGATGTCGCCGATCAGGCGTCCGGTGTGCACGTCGTAGACGCGGCGGCTGGCCTGGCCGCGCGAGGTAGTCAGGCAGAGAAAGACTTCGCCGATACCGCCAAATTCCTCGCGGTAGTACCAGGCCTGGGGCGCGTCGATTTTTGGATGATGCCGTTTGGCGCGCGTTGTCGAGGGCTTCAGGTCGAGCATTTCCTCGGCGGGGTTGAAATAGAGAATGCGCTGGCAGGAGTCGCAAATAATGGTCTGCAGGCCGGTGCGAACTTCGTTATAGGTCTGCGGGCGGAGCTTGACGCGGCACGCCATACACTGCTGGTCGCGGACTTCGGCGATCCCGCTGCCGCGGAACTTCGATACCCGCTCGTAGTGGCGCAGCAGGTCTTCATTCACGCCGGTGCGAATCTGGTCGCGCTTGCCGCGCCACTCAGCCAGAAGCTTTTCGTCTTCGGCGGTGCGCTGGCGGGCCTGTTCCTTTTCTTTTTCGATCTCTGCCGTCTCGGCTTTCAGTTCCGTCTGCGCGGCTTTCACTTCTTTGTCGCGGGCATCGGCATTCACCATCAGCTCGAGAATCTTATCCTCGTTGGCGGTGATTTCTTTCTCCGCGAACTGAATCTCGTGCAGCAGCGCTTTATATTGCTCGTTGGTTTTCACATCCAGTGACTGGTCGCGATATTTGGAAATCTTGCCCCGCAGGTCGGCGATGGCGGTGTCGTATTTGCGGCGCGCGGCTTCGTCGGCTTTAACGGCGGCCTGGGCTTTTTCCAGTTGGGCTTTGGTGCCGGCCAGCTTCTGCTCAATCACGGCCGCGCGCTTGGGGAATTCGGCGATCTCGTCCTGCAGGCGCCGGATTTCTTTATCCGTGCCCTGCAGCTTCAGCAGATTTTCGATGTCAGGAAGCATTCAGCATTGTGTCTGGGTTGATTCTAGCATGGGGTGACACGCGATGCCCGCCGAATGAGTCAACCACAGAGGACACGGGGAACACAGAGGACACATAAGGAAAACCGAAGATTGGTCTCGATTTCCCGGCGGGCTCGCCGCATGGTCCCGAGGACCATCGACATGCCCGGCTTTCCAAGGCCGGTTTTGATCGGAGAGATGGGACCTCGCCTTGGAGAGACGTCTGAAGACCCGCGGCGCTTTCGTTCTCAGCCGTTCACCAGCGCCATGATGTGTTCTGGATATCTCTCGCCTGCCGCAGACTCCGGGGGAAACGCTTCGTTGATGCGCCCTAGATCTTCGGGGGAGAGCTTCACCGCAAGCGCGCCAACATTTTCCTCCAGATATTTGCGCCGTTTGGTGCCCGGGATCGGCACAATCTCGTTGCCCTGGGCTAGCACCCACGCCAACGCCAGCTGCGATGCTGTGCATCCCTTCTCGCGAGCAATCTCTTCAACGCTGTATACCAGATCCAGATTCTTCTGAAAATTCTCGCCCTGAAAACGCGGCGAGTTCCGCCGGTAGTCATCTTCCGGAAGATCGTCGAACTTTTTGAACTGACCGGTCAAAAATCCGCGGCCCAGCGGACTGTACGCCACGAATCCAATTCTCAACTCGCGGCAGGTCGCCAGAATTTCGGCCTCCGGATCGCGCGTCCACAGCGAATACTCGGTTTGCAGCGCGGCAATCGGATGTACCTTCACCGCTCGCCGTAAAGTCTGCGGCGAAGCCTCGGAGAGCCCCAGATACCGCACCTTGCCTTGCTTGACCAGTTCCGCCATCGCACCCACGGTCTCTTCAATCGGAGTGTTGGGATCGACGCGATGCTGATAGTAAAGATCGATGGTCTCCACCCCCAGCCGCCGCAGACTCGCCTCGCAAGACTTGCGCACATAGTCAGCCTTTCCGTTTACTCCGCGAACACTGGGATTCGCCGGGTCGCGCACAATCCCAAACTTCGTGGCCAACACAATTTTGTCCCGCCTGCCCTTGATGGCCTTGCCCACCAGTTCTTCATTCTTGTGCGGGCCGTAAACGTCCGCGGTATCGAGGAAAGTAATGCCGAGATCGAGCGCCCGATGAATCGTTGCAATGGATTCGTTGTCATCGAACCCGGTGTAAAACTCCGACATGCCCATGCATCCCAAGCCTTCGGCGGAAACCTTGAGACCACTGTGTCCAAGCTCACGTATCTGCATAATGAATCGTCGCAATTCGACAAATTAGACCGTATCGCGCATACCTTCTAAGAGATGCAGCAACCCCTCCCTACGATTGCAGGAATTCGTGAATCGTTTGGTGCTCCCGCGCATATTCTTGTGCGGAGGCGGTCTTAAGCGGAGGAAGTCTATGAGTCAGGTGCCTGTCTGGTTTGAACGCAAGTTTGAGTTTTCGCTGCCTATCGAACTGCTGCCGAATCTGCTGGCGCGCCTGCGCGGCACTCCGGCCAGACTGGAAGAAATGTTGCGCGAGCGTTCCCCGGAAATACTCGTCGCACGGCCGCGGGAAAAGTGGTCGGCCCAGGAACAAGCCGGTCACCTGCTGGATCTCGAACCGCTGTGGCTTGCCCGCGTAGGCGATTATGTCGCGGCCAGTGCCCAACTTACCGCGACCGACTTGCAGAATCGAAAAACCGACGAGGCTCACCACAACGTGCGCCCACTGAAACAGATTCTGGCTGAGTTCCGCGCGGCACGATTGCAGCTGCTGAATCGAGTGGATGAATTGGATGCGTCTCTATTCGCACGCGCCATTCCACATCCGCGGCTTAAGACCCCTATGCGCCTCGTCGACCATTTGTATTTTGTCGCCGAACACGATGACCACCACCTCGCGCGAATCTGGGAACTGGTCCGCCCTCCAGAGTGAAGGCCGGTTCTCCTGTCGCGCGCTTTGCGATAGGTGGTTCTTCGCGTTCTAGTTCGTCACGCGGATGCGAGGCTTCCCGCCTGGAAGGACCTCACCGATCTGCACCGCCGTGACTCCTGCATCACCGAGAGCCCGCGCCAACAGCCCCGACTCAGGCATAGGCACCGAGATCAACAGTCCTCCCGACGTCTGGGGATCGAATAGCAAGGCCCTCATATCGTCGGCAACGCCATCGTCATACTCCACCAGACATTCCGCAAAATCGCGGTTATTCTTGAGTCCCCCCGGAATAAATCCGGCCCGCACACACTGCAGCGCGCCGTTCAGAAAAGGTACCTGCCCCGCGGAAATCCTGATGGAAACATCGGACGCCAGCACCACCTCACGCGCATGCCCGATCATTCCGAAGCCGGTCACATCGGTCATTGCGTTCACGCGAAAATTTCCAGCGGTGATTACTTCGGCCGCAGGCTTGTTCAGGGTGGTCATCGACTTCACCGCTGCGTCAATCCACTCCGGCCTGGCCTTACCTTTCTTGATCGCGGTGGAAATGACCCCCGTGCCAATCGATTTGGTAAAGAGCAGAAGATCGCCCGGCTGCGCGCCGCGGTTAGCGAAAATTTTCTTCGGATGCACCATTCCAGTCACGGAGTATCCGAATTTGGTTTCTTCGTCGCGAATGCTGTGGCCGCCAATCACGGTGCATCCGGCTTCGATCATCTTCGACAGGCCGCCGGCCAGGATGCGCTCCAGAATTTCGAGATCCGCCTTCTCCGGAAAACAAACCAGAGCCAGCGCAGTCAGCGGCTTTCCACCCATGGCATATACATCACTCAACGAATTGGTGGCCGCGATTTGTCCGAACGTGTAGGGATCGTCGACGATGGGCGTGAAGAAGTCTACCGTCTGCACCAGCGCCTGATCGGGCGCGATGAGATACACTCCGGCGTCGTCGGCATGATCGAAGCCGACCAGAACATTGGGGTCGTGTTGCCGGGCTAATTTCCCAAGCACTGTGTCCAGCGCCGCCGGACTCAGCTTGGACGCTCAACCCGCCGCTTTAACCGACTCCGTCAGACGGAATGGCTTAGTGTCCACCATGGGGCCATTGTAGCGAAGCGTTGGCATCCTGATCGAAGGCAGTCGGATCAATTCTTCGCTTAGCGGACAGTGCCTAGCTCTCGCGGAAAACGCGCGCGAAAAACGAGCACTCGCATCTTAGTTCTTGATTGCGGACGAAAACTGCACTGTGGATTGTAACCCGTTGGTGGAGCTAACTGACTTTTTGAGGAATGCGGGGCAGGGGCATGGACGAGGCCATTTTCGCGCCGAAATATTTGGTGCGGGCCAGCAGGAGCTTTTCGATTTCTACTTCCTGCAACGGCTGCTGGCGGCCGAGCAGGTGCGTGACCAGGGCGATCTGGGCGAAGTGTTCGACCGTCTCCATTTTCATGTAGGCGTGTTCGAGGGTATCGCCGTAAGCGACTACTCCGTGATTCGACATAAGAATGGCATCGTAAGTGGGAACGTAAGGCTCAAGCGTTTGAGCCAGTTCCGACGTGCCCGGAGTGCCGTATCGGGCCAAAGGAATGCAGCCCAGGCCCATAACGACCTCGCACACCAGGGGCTCGGTGAGCGGAATGCCGGCGGCGGCAAAGCCCGTCGCAGTGGGGGGATGAGCGTGACAGATGGCCTGAATATCGGGGCGCATGCGATAGACCAGGAGGTGCATCCCGATCTCGCTGGTCACGTTGCGGCGGCCGGCGACGCGCTTACCCGCTAGATCGACAATAACCATGTCAGCGGGACGCATGGCGCCTTTGCTGAGACAGGTGGGGGTGACTAGAATGCGATCTTCTGGAAGGCGAACGGAAAGATTTCCGTCACAGGCAGCCACAAATCCCCGCTGGTGAAGCATTCGTCCGTAGTGAACGATCTCTTCCCTATGTTTACGTTCGGTAGGCATGGGTACCCTTTTGGGGGAGTCAACACAAAGCGGGCCGCACTCTGGCAACCGCATAGTAGCAGCACTCCGGGCGCATAGACAATTCAATTTTCGATAAAAATGTCCGGCGATGTGTAAACGCAGTTCCAGATTGGTCTGCGTCCCTATAATCGAAATGCGTGCTGGTCTCTGATTTTCACTATCACTTACCGGAGGAGTTGATTGCGCAGGAACCGCTGGTCGATCGCGCGGGCGCGCGGATGCTGCATTTGGAATCGGCCACGGGAAGCTGCAAGGATTTGCGCTTTCGGGAACTCCCCGAGCTACTGCGGCCCAGTGATCTGATCGTATTCAACAATACGCGCGTGTTTCCGGCACGGTTGTTTGGCCGGCGGGGCGGGCCGAGTTCGCATACTTCGACAGCAAGGGAGGTTTTTCCGGGACGGATCGAGGTTTTGCTGACGCGACAGGTACAGCGAGAGCCGAACGAGTGGGAATGTTTGGTGCGGCCCGGACGAAAGATTGGGGTGGGCGAGTGGTTACTTTTCGGCGCGAGAGATGAGTTGCAGGCTGAGGTGATTGCACGCGGAGAATTTGGCGAGCGGAGGATTCGGTTTGTGCGGGCGCAGGAGGGCTGCGCCCTCCCGGACAGCCGAGGGCGGCTGTCCCCACATAAAGATGAACCGGGTGAGGCGGATGGCTTTTTCGAGTCGCTGGAGAAGTTGGGGCACGTGCCGCTGCCGCCCTATATTTCGCGCGCGGATTCTTCCGGGGATCGCGAGCGCTATCAGACGGTGTATGCGCGGGAGCATGGATCGGTGGCGGCGCCGACGGCCGGACTGCATTTTACACAGCAGATTTTGGAGCGCATTCGGCAGCGCGGAGTTGAGACTTGCGAAGTTACGCTGCACGTTGGACTGGGAACGTTTCAGCCAGTGCGCGTAGAGCGAGTGGAGGAACACAAGCTCCACACGGAGGCTTATTCGATTTCGGCGCAGGCGGCGGAGAAGCTTTCGCGGGCGCGCAGCGAGGGGCGGCGGATCGTCGCAGTGGGGACTACGACTGTACGTACATTAGAGTATGCGGCGCAGCAAGGCGCAGGGGAGATTCGTGTGGGCGCAGGTGAAGCGAATATCTTTATTTATCCGGGGCACAAGTTTCAGATGGTGCGGGCGCTGCTGACGAATTTTCATCTGCCAGAATCGACGTTACTGATGCTGGTATGCGCGCTGGGCGGGAAAGAAAATGTAATGCGGGCGTATGAGCACGCGGTGCGGGAGCGGTACCGGTTTTATTCTTACGGGGATTGCATGTTTGTGGAGTAGGGACTCAGTTGCTCCGTTTATCGAGGAGCTTTCTTAGCAAGAACCTTCAAGATCGTTGTCTTTAATCCTCCACAACTTTCGACGGCTCGTTACTCGGTTTAGCGCCGTCGTTGATGGTGATGGTTTCGGCGCATTCGCCTTTTTCGTCGTAGTCGCAGGCGCGACCGGGGTGGGCCCGTTTGCATTTCTGGCACAGTTGAGTCGCCATTTTTTGTAGTTTCTCCAGACTCGTGGTCGATCACATCGTTAGGATGCGGCCTAACGGCAGCCTTGCGATTCCGGTCGCATGCCACGTTCTGACATCAAAGTCTGTCAGCCTGTGTTCATCCATTAAACGCGGTATTCAGGTCGGTGTATGGTCAGAAGCGACCACTCGGGAAAGTTGTCATCTCCGGCGGGATCGAGGGTGTGTCGTTTGGCGATTCGAGGGGGCGGCAGTTAAGACCGCCCCCTCGTGCCAGGAAGCTCAGAGTATCTTCTTACGCGGTTACAAGCTCGTGCTGCTTGAGGGTCGAAGTCACGACGTCGAAGGTGTGAACTTGGGGTGTTCCCTCGATAAATCTTGCCAGAGTCTTCAACACCTCCGGATAGGTATTGGTGTTGTAGTTGTCGGCATCTTTCTTGTTTTCCCACAGACTGATCGCGGTCACATCAACTCCGCCGGGACCAGCGAGAATGATTTCGTCCTTGAAGCCATGCTGTTTATGGAGCAAAGGAAGGACGTCTTTGTCGAAGGCGCGCGTGCAGTCGGAGAGCATATCGGATTTCAGATGGAAAGAGATATTGCGTGCAAACATTATCAACCTCCTAAGGCTGTCGTCGCTAAGAGGAAAGAACTTCAGATGGGCTGACTTAGTTTCAGGAACCTGAAAGAGGTGACGAGTTCTGCCTCGGCTTTCATTGGTGCACTTGAGTGGCCCTCGGGGACGACGCGCAACTTGTTGAATCGATAGGACACAACGCGGGTCCGTTCGCCGCAGGGTCCAGGGCTCCAGCGGGTACTTTTGGCGGGAGCGAGTACAAACGAAGTGGCGCTGGCGAAACCCAGAAGACCGGATGGCGGTCATCCGCGATGGCAGCTTACTTGATGGCCAGCGGGATCGGATAGAACTTCTGGATCATTCTTCCCGTCATGAGGCCGCCTTCGTATTCTGGGATGATGACTTCGTCGGCGCCGGAGCTGCGAATGGCGTTGGCATAGCGCTGCTGGCCGGCGCGGGTGATGATTTTGATTTGTGGATTCAGCGAGCGCGAGGTCACGGTGATGTAGAGGTTGTCGGCATCGTTGTCGATGACGATGCAGATGCCGCGGGCGCGCGCAATGCCAGCCTGGAGCAGGACGTCATGGCGTTTGGCGTCACCTTGGATGACGGGAATTTTGTCGGTGAGCAACTCGCGATAGAGGCCTTCGTTGGTCTCAATTAAGACGAAGGGGATCTCGAGGCGCTGCAGTTGGTCGACGACGGTGCGGCCGACCTGTCCGTAGCCGCAGATGATGAAGTGGTCGCGCAGGCGATCGACATTGACTTCGTTAATCATGGTTCTCCAGGCCTCCACGCCGTGGCGGCTGAAAATAGTGAGTAGCACGCGCTCGGCGATCCAGATCTGCAGGGCGAATACGCCCGCGTACACGAACAAAGAGAAAATCTTGGTGGACTTGTGGACCGCGCGAAATTCAATTGCATGGGGGTGGATCACCCAGAAAAGTGCGTCGAGCGGGCGCAGGCCTTCGACGCGCATGTAGAAGACGACGCATCCGCCGAGGAAGGCGGCCAGGACCACGAGCGGCAGCCAGAGGCGGCGTAGAAAAATAAGGATGATTCGTCCCATAGGATTCCGTACGACACAAATCAGCCTTCAGAAAAAGGGAACCAGTATATCAAGGCGCCGGCTTAGTAGTAGAAAATCTTCGGCCGCGGCGAATACGGGCACCAGCGCTGTTTCTTGGCTAACTATCGGCTGACTTTGGACATTTCAGCTCAAGGGCATCACTTTAACCAGTCAAAGCTTTGGGAGCGTGAAAAAGCGCCGGTCGTTGATTCGAATGCCGCAAAAGCAAAACGGGCATCCTCGCGGATGCCCGTTGCAGAACATTAGCCGACATCAGTCCTAGATACACCTGGCGATGAACTTACGCCCTGGCTCCAACTGCGGCCGGTTCGCTGACGGGAACCGACTTGTCTTCGCCGTTGGGCTTCGTCTGGCCGGGTTGTCCGCCCTTGCGAATATCGATGCCGCCTTTAAAGAAGGCGCCGTCTTCTATGGAGATACGGGCTGCGATAACGTCGCCAGTCAGGGAGCCGTCGCTCCGAATGTCGACACGGTCGCTGGCGGTGAGATTGCCGCGGACTTTGCCCAACACGACGATTTCGCGGGCATTGATGTTGGCGGCAACAACTCCGTTGCGGCCGATGGTGACGCGATTGCCGGCGAGATTGATAGAACCCTCCACGCGGCCGTCAATGTAAAGTGACTCCGAGCCAGTGACCTCGCCCTTGATGACCAGTGACTTGCCGATGGTGGCCTGATCGGCAGTGGTGGTGGCAACCGGGCGTGGCGCGGGCTCAGCGGCCATGGATGAGTTCATAACGGGCGCGCTGGGAGTAGACGGAATGGGACGCTCGGGCTCGGCGGGCCGGGCAGGGGTTTGAGGCTGATTGGTCGGCTTCCACATGGGTAAAAGTCCTTTCCTAGTTGGGATTAGGGGTCACAGGCCGCACTTTCGTGACCAAATTCGATTGTACTCCCCTGTCTCAAAGTGAGCACTGTGGAAAAGCCTTTATTTTCAACGGGAGTTCCTTCAGGGTTACGTCCCCAACCGAGTTAAAACGCCACCCCGTCAGTATTAGCGGCAACACCCCCTTTCTGCCCTGTCCAAGCCCCATCGAGAAAAATTTGCCAGGCACCGTGCCCTTTCACCGGGCCGGAGGTTTATGCTGTCGGGGTCGAAGATTTATCGAAAACGGATTTTGAGATAGAGAGTCTAACGTCTCAAGAATCGGGCCCTGGAAAATCATTCAATGTGGGAGCAAAACGATGTTAGAGCCAGCAGTAGTTTCAGCTGCAACGTTCACAATTGCGCGGCCTGAACCGGGCGAGTGCGCGCCTTACTATGATCGCTATATTTCGTTGATCGAGGGGGGCGACATTTTGGGCACGCTCGACGCGCAGCGGCGGCAGATGATGTTGCTGCTCTCGGGACGCGATGAGGACGACGGCGACTATCGCTACGCCGCGGATAAATGGAATGCAAAGGAAGTGCTAGGACACGTTTGCGATACGGAGCGCATCTTTGCCTATCGCGCGCTGCGGATCGCGCGCGGCGACCGGACGCCGATGGAAGGTTCGAGCAGGATGATTATGTGAAGAATGGTCCGTTCGCGACGGCGCCGCTGGCGGAAGTTGTGGAGGACTACATTGCGGTGCGGCGCGCGACGATTGCCCTGTTTCGCAATCTGGATGAGGAGGCGTGGACTCGGCGTGGCGTGGCCAATAAGAATGAGGTGAGCGTGCGGGCGCTGGCATATCTCACCGCGGGGCACGAGCTGCATCATCGCAAGATTTTGGAGGAGAAGTATTTTTCGGAGCGCTAGGCGAATGCCCGATCTGCTCGCGCAGATTACCGGTTATTTGCTTTGTCATTCTAAGCGAAGCGAAGAACCCATGTAGTTCGCCGGATCAATAAGTGCCCGGATCCTTGGCTCCGCTCAAAATGACAATTGAATAGTCGACTCCAATGTCTGAGTGCGCACTGACGGAGTTGTTGCAGGGCAAGGGCGCGCACGCCGATCCCGTCGCGTGCGTGGAGGATATGTCTGCGGAGCTGGCGGGGCGGCAGGTTGCAGGATTTCCGCATTCGATCGCGCAGCTTGTATTCCACATGAATTACTGGATGGATTACGAACTCCACCGCATTCGCGGGCAGAGGCCGAAGTATCCCGAACACAATTCTGAAAGCTTCCCGGCTGCGCCGGCGGCCGTAGATGCGCGGGAATGGGACCGGCTGCGAAGTCAGTTTTCAAAGCTTCTGGGCGAGTTCGCTGCCCTGTCGAAATCTTCGCGGGCGGAAATGGATCGCCCGGTCGACGCCGCGCACGAAGGCGACAAGAAAGTTGCGGGAACGCTCGAAGCTGCGTTGTGGCAGATGGTGGCGCACAATAGTTACCACGTGGGGCAGATCGCGATGATGCGGCGTATTCTCGGGGCGTGGCCGCCGCGCGGGGGCGGGGACTCGTGGTGAGTGTGAGAATATTTGGCAACCATCGATTATTTGGGATTAAGGAGCTTCCGCTTTGAAATGGCTGATTGAAATTGCGGAGGGCGCCGCCGTTGCTCTCGGGGGTATCTGCTTCGTTATTCTCTGGACTCCTCCATCCTCGATTAGTTTCATCGTAAGATTTGGCGCACGTGTAGCGGGAAACGACTGCCGCCCTGTCGACGGCTGCCAAACGTGCTATGAAATCGCGCCCTCCGCTTGGGATAATTTGAGAGCTGACGGCTGATAGCTAATTCGCATGCTCTCCGATTCCACTATTCTCAAACATATAGCTCGGCAGCCCAAGCGGGCGGCCAGGTTCAAGCAGTTGGTACGCGAACTGGGCTTGCATGGCGAGGAGCGCGCCGAACTCGACGCGCTCCTGCGCAAGCTGATCCGGAGCGGCGCGCTGATTAGGGACGACTCCGACCGGTACGCGTTGCCGCAGGCCGCTGCGGATAAGAATTTGGTGGCGGGGCGGCTGACGATGCATCGCGACGGGTTCGGATTTGTTATTCCTGACGCGAAGTCGCTTTCGCCATCGCTCAAAGCGCGGATGACTGGCGATATTTTTATCGCGCCCCATCTGATCGGCAATG
>Ga0302324_100021666_pt1 | contig 12524 bp, 12 predicted proteins | sample Palsa_T0_1_FD_201949 | JGI IMG/M metagenome (GOLD analysis project Ga0302324, IMG submission 201949) | Peat permafrost microbial communities from Stordalen Mire near Abisko, Sweden - Palsa_T0_1 | ecosystem: Environmental > Terrestrial > Soil > Palsa > Peat permafrost | place: Sweden: Abisko...
CCGACGTGCAGGAGCAAATCACCACCTTCTCGTTTACTGTAACCGCCATGCCCGGCGTGTCCATCATCGGCGCTCGCGCCACAATAGCCGGCCAAACGGCGGGCAGCTCCATCAACCAGGCTGGCTTTAAGGACACTCTGTGCCCCGGCGGAAAATTCGATAAGAACGGCGCCTGCGTGGCGAATGGAAAATTTATTTCGATCGTGGATCCATTTCCGACGCAGAACACGAAGTCCGAGACGGAGATGTTCACGGACCCAGTCACGTTTGTCAGCGCTAACCCGCGGGTCCGCGTTACATCGATCGAAGCCAAAGGCAGCGCGTCCCTGGTTCAGGCCACGTCCGAATTCCAGGTCACGCCGGAACCCTCCAGTTTCACACTCCTCTTCCTCGGCCTGGCCGCAACATTCGCCACCCGGACAACGAGCCGCCATGCGTAGCATGCGGGGTAGCATAGTCAACGAAAAGATCCGCATGCTGAATGCGAATGCTCGTACGCCGACCGTTCGGAGCCGCGACCGTCAGGAAGCGGTTAGGCGGGAATTGTCGCAGTCCCCGCCCTTACGGCACGGGGTTATAAACCCTGGCCTGAGCCAGGGGATTCGACCACCGATGATTTGGCTGCGACAGGCGACTGGTCAAATAGATTATGCCCGATCCACTCTTACTTCCCTGTCCATCGTGCGGCGCCACCAATCGAGTCCCGATCGAAAAGATCGGCCCGGGACGCGAGCCGGTTTGCGGCCGCTGCAAGTCCCCTCTTCGAGTCGGACATCCCATCGACGTCACCGACGCCAGCTTCTCCACGCATATCGAGAGCGCGCCTCTCCCGGTCTTCTTGGATATGTGGGCGCCCTGGTGCGGTCCTTGCCGCGCGATCGCTCCGATTTTCGATCAACTGGCCGCCGAAATGGCGGGCCGGGTTCAGTTCGCCAGAATGAATGTCGACGACAACCCGCACACTTCCGAGCGCTTCAGGATCCAGAGCATCCCCGCTCTGCTGATTCTGAAAGGGGGCCAAGAAGTTGACCGGATCGTCGGCGTACAACCCAAAGCCGAGATGCTCCGCCGCCTCATGCGCGCCATCACCTGACGATTCTATAGTTGTGATGGCGATGCTCTCGCGAAGACTCTTACTGCTAGCTCCCGTTGTCCCCTTGGCCGCGGCGGCCAGTGGAGGGAAAATGATACTCAGCCTGCATCAATATACGTCCGCAAACGCGGGGTTTCAGAAGTCACTCGAAGGCTGGGCCCGCGCGGGAATCAAGAATGTGGAAATAACCGCGGCGCTGCTCGACGAGTTCCTGAAAACAGACACGCTCCAGGCAGCCGCCCGCCTGATATCCGATCTCGGGCTGACGCCGGTCTCCGCCGCCTGCGGCGTAACAGGCTTGTGGGAGCCCAATCCGAATCGTGCCGCGGCGCTCGAGAATCTCAAAAAACGCTGTGAAATGTTTGCTTCTATCGGCCTCCCAAAAATCTATGCGCCGACCACCGCCACCCGGAAGTTCACACCGGACGACTATAAGGCCGGCGCTCAGAACATGCGCGAAGCGGGAGAAATCGCCAAACAATTTCGCTTGACCGCGATGGTGGAGTTCGTGCGTTCCTCGTCCTTCGTCTCCACGCTGCCGACTCTGCTGAAGATGACGCGCGAGGCGGCGCATCCGAATCTGCGTCCCATGCTCGACTGCTATCATTTCTGGTCCGGCCTGAGCAAGTTCGAGGACCTGGAATTGATCCGCCCGGGTGAACTGGCTCATGTTCACTTTCAGGACGTGCCCGATATGCCGCGCGAACTGCTGGACAACACGACGCGCTTGATCCCCGGCGACGGCGTCTCTCCACTCCAGCGGATTCTACGCAAAGTGGCGGAGAAGGGCTACTCGGGGCCTCTATCGGTGGAGTTGTTCCTGCCGGAGTTTCAAAACGCGGACCCGTACCAAGTGGCGCGCCGGATTCGCGAGCGTGCTGAACCCGTCATGCGCGGAGCCGGTGTAATCTAGGATGCTATGACTGAGTTAACTCGACGCGGATTCACCGTTTCCATGCTGGGCGCGCTCGCGCTGCGCGGCCAAAGCTCTGACGACCTAACGGAGTTGACCCTTGCCGAGGCATCCGCGCGCATCCGTGCCCGGACCGTCACGCCGCATCAACTGGTGGAGGCGTGCCTCGCTCGCATCCAGATCTACAATCCCAAGGTCAACGCCTTCATCACAGTCATGAAGGGTGATGCGCTCAAGCAAGCCCAGGAACTAGGAGCCGAACAAAAAGCCGGCAAGTTTCGGGGCCCTCTGCACGGCATCCCGATCGCCCTCAAGGACAACATGGACACAGCCGGCGTGCGGACCACCGCCGCCAGCGCCGTGTTCGACGAACGAGTGCCCACCGAGGACGCGGAGGTAGTTCGCCGCCTGAAAGCAGCGGGCGCGATACTGATCGGGAAAGCAAATTTGCACGAGTTCGCTTTCGGTGGAACGTCCGCCACCAGTTACTATGGGCCCGTGCGGAACCCCTGGGCGCTGGACCGGAACCCGGGTGGATCATCGGGAGGCTCGGCGGCGGCGGTTTCCGCGGATTTGTGTTTCGGCGCGCTGGGTACGGATACGGGCGGGTCCATTCGCACTCCCTCGTCGTTTTGCTCCGTGGTCGGATTGAAACCGACTTACGGGCTGGTCCCGATTCGCGGAATTATTCCGCTGGTTCTCTCCTTGGATCATTGCGGGCCGATCACCAGAACCGTCGAAGATACAGCGATGATCCTCAACGTCCTGGCTGGCTACGACCGCCTGGACATCACGAGCGTGGAGCATCCCCGGGAAGACTACGTCGCCGGAATGAAGCAGCCCGTCAGCGGTTTGCGACTGGGCATCCCGCGCGCGCCGTTCTTCGATCTGCTGGACGCCGATGTAGCAAAACTGGTCGAAGACGCGATCGCCGTGCTCGCCAAGATCACAAAAGGCGCGAAAGACGTTTCTCTTCCGCCGACTGGAAACATCGCTTTGGCGGGCGAGACCTTCGCTTATCACGAGGAGTTCTTCGCCCACGGCGCCGGCCGCTATCAGATCCCTACGCGCCGCTCGCTTCAAAATAGCCAGAACGCCAAGGCAGCCGATTATGTGCGAGCTCGCTGGAAGCTGGAGCTTTTGCGTCGTACGATCGACGACGCGTTCACCGACTTCGACCTGGTCGTGCTTCCGACTCGTCGCCACACGCCGCGCACCGTCGACGCTTCGATCAAGCGCGAGGAGAGCGATAAGCCTCGCAACCCGGAACTCGAAAATACCGGACAGTTCGACATTTACGGCATTCCCGCCATCTCGGTCCCATGCGGCTTCACCGCCGCGGGGCTTCCTGTCGGGTTGATGATCGCTGGTCCGCGGTTTTCAGAAAGCAAAGTGCTCGCGGTGGCGAATGCCTACGAACGCGCCACGGAGTGGCATCGCCGCCGGCCGCCGTTAAAGCCGGATATGCCGGTGCCCGCTCTCGCGGTAACCGATGACAGAGCTTAGATCATTCCTGCCGCAACGCCGTGAGCGGATCGATGGACGTCGCCTGACGCGCGGGCACAAAGCATGCCACGGCCGCCACCAACAGAAATATCACCGGAATCGCCGCGAAGGTCAAAGGATCCGTGGGACTGATCCCATAGAGCATGCTTGCCAGTAGCTTGGTCAGCGGCGCCGCGACCAGCGTGCCGGCCGCGATTCCCGCCACGGTCAGCACGATCCCCTGCCGCACCACCATTGCAACCACCGAACTGCGCCGCGCGCCCAACGCCATCCGCACTCCGATCTCGCGCGTCCGCTGGCTCACCGAAAGCGCCATCACCGCGGCGATTCCACTCGCGCTGATCAACAGCGCCAGCCCCGCGAAGATCCCCATCAGAAAGGTCATCATGCGCGGCGGCTCCAGCGACTCATACTCCGCATGCTCCACCGTCTGAACCTGATCGATGGCCAACAGTGGGTCGAGCTCGTGAATGGCCGCTCGCAGCGTCTGCTCCGCCGTCTCCGCATTGCCTCCGGCCCGCACTACCAGTCGATTGACGAAGCCGTCCCGCAGCGCGCCATAGATTTCGCCCACGGCCGGCTGGTTCAGTCCGTATTCCCTTACGTCGCCGGCGATGCCCACGATCTCCACCCAGGTTTCGCCCTTGTCGAAGCTGACTCGTTTGCCGATCGGATCTTCGCCGGCAAATTGGTTGCGGGCCAGCGTCTGGTTGATCACCACCACCTCGGGGCTCGCGAGTTCGCAATCGTGTTGGGTCAGGCTTCGCCCCTTGACGATCGGCTGGCGGATGGTTTCAAAATAGCCCGCGGTGACTACTCGGACATCCGTCGTCATCGTCGGTTCTCCCGGGCCGTGCGGCCGGCCCTGCACCAGGTACTGATTCTGGCTCGGGCCGAACACGAGGCCGGCTGGATTGAATGGGAACGTCGTGCCCATGGCTGCCGATTCCACTCCCGGAGCCGTCCTGATCCGGTCCAGAATGCGATCTGTCAGGAGGCGGGCCGTCTTCATCGTGTACGGCGGCATGCCGGGGCTGATCCGCATCGTGATCAGCCGATCCGGAGCGAATCCAGGCCGCACCTGCTGCATCTTGACGAAGCTTCTCATCATCAGTCCCGCCGCCGCCAGCAGGATCACCGAAAAAGCCACTTGAGCCACCACTAGCGCCGAGCGCAGCCGGCTGCGCCCGCGGCTCGCCGTGCCACGCGACGACGCCTGTTGGAATGCCGTCCCCAGCCATCCGCTCGTAGTGAGCACCGGCGCCAGCCCGAACACGATCCCCGTGCCGACGCTCACCAGGAAAGTAAACAGCAGCACCGGTCCATCCATCCGCACCTCGGCCGCGCGCGTCGTGAACCGGCCGGCGAAACCCGTCAACACCTGCAATGCGAAAGGCGCCAGCACCACGCCCACCAGTCCGCCGCCCACCGCCAGCAACACGCTTTCCGTAAGCAACTGCCGCATCAGCCGAGCTTTCCCCGCGCCCAGCGCGGAGCGCACCGCCAGTTCCCTCTCCAGCTTTAGCAGCCGCGCCAGAAACAGGTTGGCCACGTTCGCGCACGCCGCCAGCAATACGAAACCCACTACTCCCAGCAGCACTAGAAACATCGTGCGGGCGCGCTGCGTCAGGTCGTCGCGCAAGCCGTCGGGGCGGACCCGGTAGCCATCCGCCGCCAGATAGATTCCGGGATAGGCCTTCTGCGTACTCGCCGCGATCACCGCCAGATCCGCCCGCGCCTCGGACAACGTGACGCCCGGCTTCAGCCTGCCGAATACAGTCATCATCCGCGCGTTGCGATTGTTGATGAACCCGGCGCTCGATCGCGTCGGGCATTGCGACGTCGGCATGTATACATCGCTCTCCACCGGATACTGAGGAATGGGCGGCAGCACGCCGATTACGGTGTGCGGATGGTTGTTCATCTGAAACACCTTCCCCACGATCTGCGGATCGCCGCCCTGATGCGTCTGCCAATACTTGTAGCTGAGAATCAGCACCGCGGGCGCGCCGTGGCCTTCATCGCCCGCCACAAACGTTCGCCCCAACAGCGGCTTCACGCCCAGAACTTCGAAAAAGTTGGCCGAAACCACCGCCGTCTCCACTCGCTCCGCGGTCTCCTTCCCGATCAGCAGAAAGTTCATGGTATGGTGCTCCGCCATCCCCTGCAGCGTGTGATTCTGCTCGCGATAGTCGTCGATCTCCTTCACCGAAAATGGATAGTCCAGTACGTTCGCGCCCGGGGCGTCCTGGTGCAGCACCACCAGCTGCTCGCCATGCATATAAGGCAGAGGCCGCAACAGCACTCCATACACTAAGCTGAAAATCGCCGTATTCGCTCCGATTCCCAGAGCGAGCGTAAGAATCGCCGCCAGCGAAAAGCCCGGGTTCCTCGCGAGCACGCGCAGGCCGTAGCGGATGTCCTGCGCCATCGTCTCGATTGTGCGGCCCAGCCGCGCGTCCCGGCACTCTTCTTTGAGCTGCTCCACCCCGCCCACCACGATCGCCGCCTGCCGCACGGCCTCCGCGCGACTCATGCCGCGAGCCATATTTTGCTCCACCTGGCGGTCGTAGTGCTCGCGCAGTTCGGCGTCCATTTCACTCTCGAATCGCCCGCGCCGGAAAAAGAACCGAAAAATAGAGGCCAGCCTGTTCATCTTCATGTCCCCCTTATGTCCCGACGATCCGCGCCACGGCTCCCGAAAGCCGCAGCCAATTCTCTTTTTCCTCGGCCAGCTGCTTCCGCCCGCGCGCCGTCAGCTCGTAATATCTCGCCTGGCGATTATTCTCGGAGGTGCCCCAGGACGCCCGGATCCACCCCTGCTCCTCCAGCCGATGCAGCGCCGGGTACAGCGATCCCTGGTTCACCTGGAGCACGCTATCCGAAACCTGCTGAATGCGTTGCGTGACCCCCCATCCATGCATCGGCTCCAGCTCCAGCGTTTTCAGAATCAGCAAATCCAGCGTCCCCTGCAACAGGTCCGCTTTCAGTTTCGCCATGTGCGGTGTTCCTCTCGATACTCTACAAGAGTGTACCCGACTCTTGTAGAATGTCAAGGGGTCGCTCGACCACCCAGCGCGTGACGGCCTGGTGGTAGTTCAGGTATCCAGGTACGGTGTTGTAGGTTTTCACGTATTGGAAGCCGGCCTTCTGAAGCGTGCGATTCGGCGCAACATTGAAAGCATTCGGCTCGCAAAACAGGCTCTTCAGCTTCAGCCGCTCGAAGTAGATCTCCACACTTCTGCGAACACACTCCACCCCTATGCCCCGCCCCCGATGATCGGCATCGATGATGTGCAGGTGCATGTTCGCTCGATCGCCATAGAATATTTTGTCGGAGGTCGAAAAACCGATAGGCCGTTCGTCCGCGAGCCAGCTCAACAGAAGCGCCGTCCGCTGCTGGATGGGCAGCGTATATTCGCGACGATACCGCTCGCGCCAAGCCTCTGGATCCGGCAGACGTGTAGGATCAATTCCAAGCGTTTCGAAGTGCTCCGGCGTGGAGTTATGAAAGTAATCGACGATGAGGTTTGTCTCTTCGACAAGCATCTCCCTGACTGTCAAACCCATGAACCGGCTCCCTCCATCGATTATGAGTGAATCCGAGCCAGCGGTATCATGACCTTTACCGCCAACCACCTGGTGACACAGACTTTAGAGGCTGCGGAAAAGGCCGCATTGGAGATCGCTCCCTTCGGTCGCGGCGCGGTAAACTGCTGATGGCTCGTGCGGTTGGTTCCGAGCCGCGACCGAGTTTTTCAGCAGCCTATAGTTTCTTCGGACCCTTACTCTTCTCATGCGCGTTGGTCGACGCTTCATGCGCTCTTGCCGAATGATCGTTTGCCAACTGCGAGTGCTGCGTCGCCTGCTCCACGTCGCCCAGTTCATGCGCCTCTGCCGCTTTCCGATGTAATTTAGCCGCCTCTTCGTGGTGGCTCGCTGCTTTGTGATGGTCGTGTTTTGGCATTGGTTCTCCTGGCATCGGGTGAGCATTCCGGTGGCCCATCCGCCAGCTGCGTGTCTCCGCGATCTTCAACCTGGAATGCCCGGCGCTTTTTGCAGGGGCCCGCAACTCCTGCACCCGCTTCGACGTTATCTCCTCTCCGCCGGGAATCGCGAGTCGATCGGTTTATCCGGGTTCGCGTGAACCTCGAGCACCGCGCAATGATGATAACTATAATCGCCGTCCTTATTAAGGCCATGTGCCGCCATGAACTCTACTATTTGAAGCGTGCATGCGCCGCAATTGATGTTCGGGATATCTACGTCGGTTTCGAGTTCTTTGTCGAACTTAGCGGTGTGCGGAAACAGCCCGTCGGCGAGAACAGGCGGAACGGGAGGAAAATGGATCGCCGCCGACACCGATCGGGGACCTTTGGCGGAGTCCTCGGTCTTGACCTCCGGATCCGCCGGAAGTTCATCGCGCGAGTTCACGGCCAGCGCCACTCGATAAAATCCCGGATGGAAAACAGTCTCGCGCAGCTTGATATGGAGCTTGTCGCCGCCTTGGACCTTGGTTACCGCGCTGGTAGGCTTGCCCGCATCGGCCGAAGTGCCGCCGCATGGCGCCTTCTTCTGCGGATCGCCGAGCTGCGATTCCTCGAGCCAGGAGGCAGGTTCCAGCAGCCTGAAATGTGCGCCGATGGGCGCAGCAGCGATCAACGCGAGGGAGCCAATTAGCAGGCTGTGTGAGAGCTTCATAGGATTGAACTCAGTCTTGAATATACGCCATCCAAAACTCCGCGCGCCTCACGATGAAACGCTCTGCGGGCTGGAGTCACAGTACAATATGCAGCACCCAATCCCGGCCGATGAGGACCCCGACCTTCAGTTTGCTCGCCGACTCTATGAAGGCTGCTTCGCGCGTCTGGGAGAACACCACGAACTAACCCGCATCGTCGCCCGGTATGTAATGGAACTGGAAAACCGGGGCTCGACGATCGCGCGGCAACGCTCGCCAGCATGCGAGTTGGAAACGACTTTCGTGCCCTTGCCTGCGACCCAGGCCGCGCGTAAATGATGTTCAGTCTTTCGGCAGGTGGCCGGTCTTGATAAGCGCCTGGATCCGCCGGAGGTGCTTCTCCATCAGGAGCCGATTGCGCGATGGCCTCTCGCCTGGCGCCGTCGGCGGAAAAAGCGCCATGCCGCGCTGCACTGCTTCGAGAGCCTTCGCTCCATCCCCCAGTTGCTCGTAACATTGCGCGGTGTAAAAGATCGCGCCAATGTCCTGGCCCTTCGCCAACTGATCCGCGCGCTGGGCATAACGGAGCGCGCGGCGATAATCGAGCAGCGAAGGTATCGCGCTACCAATGAACGCCGACGCCGCTTCTTTCAGGTTCTGCGGAGCCGCATCCGGGCGTTCGGCAATCTCCGTCCAGAAACTGAGCGATGCTTTCGTGATTTGCTCCGCCTCCTCCATCCGTCCATCTTTAACCAGCACCTGGGCGAGTTTTTCCTGTAGCTCCGCGCGGATTAGCCGATTGGAAATTTTGGTTGGATCGATGGCGATCATCGCATCCAGAATCTGTATCGTTTTCCGGTAATCGGCGATCGCGTCTTTTACGTGCCCCGCGCCTTGATTGGCGAACGCGCGCGTGCGATACAGGTTTACCCGCCGCAGTGCGATGGTGGCGTTCTTCGGATCCGCCGCCGCCAACCGGTCCAGGATTTCCTGCGCCGTCGTCAGCGTGCCGATTGCCTCCGCGTAGAGACCCGTCTCTTCCTGGCAAAACCCGATCATCGTAACCAGTCTCGCCTGCAGGGCTTGGCTAGCCGGATCAGAACGCTGGTCCGCGGGGAGCTGATTCAGGGCCTCCAAACCCGCACGGTAGCTTGGAAGGCCCAGCGCGATGTCGCGCGCTGCCTGCGTATTGCCCTTCAGATTATAGGCCTGCGCGAGCCCCAGCAGCGCGCGCTTGTCCCCCTCTGAAATTTCCCGCGCGGATCGAAAATTAACGATCGCCTTGTCGGCGGCGGCCAGCACGCGATCGTGCGTCGCCATTTCTATGAACCCGCCTCCGCGCCCGCTGATCGCGTCACCCAAGGCCAGGTAGGCGCGCCCGGCGTCCACAAAATTTTCGACATTCCGCGTGTTCGATGCGGCCAGCCTGTCGAAGATGGTCGCGGCAGCGGTAAGTTTCGCCACGCCCTCGTCGGGCTTGCCCCGAAGATTCAACACGGACCCCAAGGAAAGATACGCGCGCGCCAGATCCCTCTGCACCCGGTCGCCCTCCTTGCCTTCCTGGCTCAGCGATTCCAACAGCGCCACCGCTTTTTGATCGCTCTCGAGCGCCTTGCCGGTGTCGCCAAGACTCTCTCCCGTGCCTACCGGCCCTTCGAGTATCGTGCCCAGCCGGACGTAGCCTTCGGCTAACTCCAGTCGCAGCGCATGATCTTTGCTCTTCGCGGCCGCCAGCCGGTCCAGGTACTGAAGCGATTGGCCGGCCATCTCCGCCCGCACCGGCAGTGACCCCGGCAAGGACTGAACCGAATCATAAAGCGGAAACAGTAAATAGTTCGCCAGCTTTCTGGCGTCGGAGAAGCGTTGCTCGGCGAGGGCCCGTTCCCGGTTCGCCACCCGCGCCTGCCAGAGCGTTCCTGCGAGTCCGCCGATCAGGGAAAAAAAGATCAAGCCCGCCGCCGCCACTCCCACCCGATGACGGCGCACGAATTTGCGTGCGATATAAACGCGGGTACCCTCCACGGCGCTAACCGGAAGCCCATCCAGATGGCGCCGGACGTCCTCTGAAAGCTGCTCCACGGAGCCGTAACGTTCCTCTGGTTTCTTCGCCAGCGCCTTCATCGCGATGCCGTCGAGATCCCCTTTCAAACTCGCTTTGAGAACTTCCGGCGCGATCACGCTCGGCCGCGGAGCCTCTCTTGTCACCACCGCGGCAATCAGTTCCGCGGGTGTCGAGGCGGTCGAGGAATAAGGCCCTTTGCCGGCCAGTAATTCGTAAAGAATCACGCCCAGCGAATAAACATCGCTGGCCACCGTGCACGGCAGCCCCTGGATCTGCTCCGGGCTCGCATAGAGCGGCGTCAGCAGCAGACTGCCGGTCATGGTCATTGTCTGTTCCGCCGGATTGCCAGGCTCGGCGATCACCTTGGCGATTCCGAAGTCCAGCAGTTTTGGCTCGCCCGCTTCGTTCACCAGAATATTCCCGGGTTTTAAATCCCGATGGATAACCAGGTGCTGATGCGCGAAATGAACCGCCGCGCAAATCTTGCGGAACAGTTCCAGGCGCTCGGGAATCGACAGGTGCTGGGCCTCGCAGTATTGGTCCAGCCGGACGCCCTCGACGTACTCCATCACCAGGTAGGGTTGCCCCCTGTCGGTGATTCCTCCGTCGAGCAGACGCGCGATGTTTGGATGATCGAGCCCGGCCAGAATTTGCCGCTCCTGCTGAAACCGCCGTGTCATCAAGGCAGCTTCCGCGGGACTGCCGTTGATCAGCTTGATCGCGGCGCGCTGCTCGAAATCCCCATGCCGCCGCGCCATATAAACGGCGCCCATGCCGCCTTCCCCGATCTTGCAAACGATGGCGAAGGCGCCGAAGCGTGCGCCCTCCGTGGATCCATCCCCGCGCCTCGAATCGATCCGGTCCTGCGCCTCATAGCCTTCCAGAATCTGCTGCACCTCGCGCGCCAGTGCATCATCGCCGGCGCACCGTTCGGAAAGGAAAGCCGCGCGCGCGCCGGCCGGCAGCTCCAGCGCTTCATGAAAAATCTCCTCCACCTGCTGCCAGTATTCAGCCCGATCCTCAGACATGCTCGACCGCTCCGTCGGAACGCAGTCTGCGATACAGCCAGCCTCGCGCGAATTTCAGATCCCTCTCCGCGGTCGGCACGGAAATATTGAGAATCTCCGCCGATTCCGGCGTCGTGCATCCCAGCAAGTAGCACAACTCCACCATCTGAACTTTCCGCCGGTCGATGCGATCCAATTCCTCCAGCGCCCGGTCTAAGTCGAGATACTCCGAACCATTCAGATCGACCCATGGCAGCTGATCGGTCAGAGGAACCTGTTCGCTCTTCCCTCCCCGCTTCGCCCTCTGGTTGCGTCGCGCATGATCGGCCAGAATCATGCGCATGATCTTCGCCGTGAAAGTAAAAAAATGCGCCCTGCCCTCCCAATTCGCCTCGCGTTGATGGCACAGCCGCAGGTACAACTCGTGCACCAGTCCGGTGGCTTGCAAAGTGTGGCCCGCGCGCTCCCTGCGCAGATAGCTCGACGCGATGCGCTTCAGATCGGGGTAAACCAGCGGAAGCAGCGCCTCGAAAGCCTCGCGGTCGCCGTCCCGCCAATCGCGCAGCAGCCGCGTGATTTCTCCCGCCTCGGGCATCAATCAAATTATATAGATCGATGATGGCTTTCGCGGGCGTCTGGCGCAGTATGTGTCGGAGACCTTATTCCAATGCGCACTTTTTTCACCGGTTTACTCCTCTGCCTCGCATCCGCCGACGCCCAGGTCGTTGTGACCCACGTCTATAACGGCGCCAACATCAACGCGAATCTCTGTCCTGGGGTCGAAGTCGTCATTACCGGCTCCAATCTCGGCGCCTTTGGAGCAACAAGCGTAATAACCGTCGGCGGTCAACAGGCGCAAATCATCCAGAACGGATCGGGCGAAGTTGTCGCGGTGATCCCTTCCACCGTTCCCGTAGGCGCGACAACTTTAACCGTCAGTTATAATGGCCAGACGTCGGCTCCGTTCCCCATAACGCTGATGACTTACGCGCCCGCGATCACCCAGGTCAACAGCGCCTTTTTCTTTCCCCTCTGCCAATGCTTCGGCTCCGTTCTCAATTCTCAGCCGCCGGGAATTAACGCCGCGAATCCCGCCCAGCCCGGTTCGCAAGCCGGAGCCTTTGTGACTGGTTTAGGCGCGAACGCATCCGCCATTCCGACCGTTACTATAGGAGGTCAGATAGCGTCCGGCGTCTCCTCTCAGCCGGAAGGAAACTTCCTCGGAAACTCCGACGTTGTCTTCACGGTGCCGAATGGGCTGA
>Ga0302324_100021668_pt1 | contig 12523 bp, 9 predicted proteins | sample Palsa_T0_1_FD_201949 | JGI IMG/M metagenome (GOLD analysis project Ga0302324, IMG submission 201949) | Peat permafrost microbial communities from Stordalen Mire near Abisko, Sweden - Palsa_T0_1 | ecosystem: Environmental > Terrestrial > Soil > Palsa > Peat permafrost | place: Sweden: Abisko...
TGCGGCAGAACTGAAAGGATATGTCGTGGCATGGAATCCTGCTGTTGCGAAGGAGGCGTGGCGCATCGATCTGAAGGGCCCCTGGAACGGTGGTTTATTGAGCACTGCCGGCAATCTGCTGTTTCAGGGCAACGCATCCGGTGAGTTTGCGGCGTATCGCGCGGATAACGGCGAGCGTTTATGGTCGCAGGCCACGCACACGGGTGTGGTCGCCGGCCCGATGACTTTCGAGGTCGATGGCGTCCAGTACGTAGCGGTACTTGCCGGGTGGGGCGGCGTTTTTCCGCTGGTCGCGGGGGAACTTGCCGAAAAATCCGGCAAACAGCGTAACGTCAGTCGCTTGTTGGTCTACAAGCTTGGCGGCAATGCTTCGCTTCCGGGGCTCGAGACCAGCGATCGCGCCCTGGATCCGCCAATTGAGAGCGTCGACGAGGACACGCTCACCGCCGGCCATGCGCAGTACGCCAATTTCTGTGCTGACTGCCACGGCGCACGCGCACACAGCGGTGGTGTCATTCCTGATCTTCGCGCCAGCGGCCTATTGGGCAGCGACGCGTGGTTCGACGTGGTTCTCGGCGGCGCGTTGAAAAGCGAGGGTATGGCATCGTTCGACGACGTGCTCGATCATGGCCAGGCTGCCGCCGTTCGCTCCTGGGTCATATCGGTCGCGCAGGCGGACAAGGCGTCTGGAGCAACGACGCAGTCACCGCCGTAGAAGAGCTGGTAAAGCCGCCCCAGCGGGCCGCCTGCACTGGCCTCAGGGCTGCGCTTTCAAGTCCAGGATCAACCGCGCCAGCCCTCGCGCCTCCTCGAGACTCACCCCATCGTTGGGCACCATGGGGACCACGCCCCAGTTACCACCGCCGCCGTTGACAATCTTGTGGGCGAGCACCTCGACCGTCAGCTCCTTGTTGGGATCCGCACTGTGACGCGCCGCCACAGCGATGAACGGTGGTCCGATCAACACGGACGTCATCGCATGACAGGCGTTGCAGCGCTTTTGCATCAGGGGCGCCGGCAGTGGTGCCGGATCGGCGCGACAGATCGAGGCGCTGGCGCCGATCGCCAGCAGCACCCCGAGCAATGAGCTGCGGCGCCAGATAGCGCTAAACCTGAGCACCGGACATGAGTTCAGCATGGATGCGGCCGCCATTGGTTCAGTTGTCCTTTTAATGCGCACTCGCCGCGGCGGTGTGCCCGGTGCCGGCAGCGGGGGCATCGCCCGGATCAATCATGACCGCCATCCGCGGCCCATGGACGTATTCCACGATGTTACCGTAGGTCGTGATCAGCGCCCCGGTCGTCTTGTCGATGCCGACCATCCGCAGGAAAGCCCCTTCGCGCGGCAGCGGCAGGACGGCAAAGGACTTGTCGCGTGGATCGAAGCGGTAGATCGCGTTGGCATTCGCGGTCACTACCCAGACCACCTTGCGTTTGGCGTCCCAAGTCACCGAGTACGGAGCACTGGCGCGATCGGGCAGATCGTACCTGCCGATCATCTGGTGCGCACGCGTATCGTATTCGATCAATTGTCCTGCGCCGTACAAGGGCACGTAGAGAATATCGCCGTCGGACATGGTGATCCGACGCGGACCGGCGTTCTTGTCCGGCAATTCGATCAGCGTGTCGAATTTCCTGGAGTCGATATCGAAGCTGCCGATACAGCCAATAGCGAGCTGGCTGTACCAGATGTGCCTTCGATCCGATGACATCGCGAGGCCGTAGGGCAGTTCAGTGCCGACGCGGCCCGGCACGGGGGGAATCGGATAGACCTGCGACTTGCCGCTCTTCGGATCGAACCAGCCGACCCCGTTGTGAATGATCTCCGAGTACCAGATCCGGCCGGCTCGATCGGTCAATACGTCATGATTGAGGTCAAAAGACAGATCGTGGACTCCCACTGGCCCCAGTTTCGGAACTTCGAGCCCCCAGGTCTTCCAATGCTCGGTCTTCGGATCCAGCCGGGCAACGATGCCGTTGAAGAACGGCGTGATCCACAGTCCACCCTCCTTGTCGCGCACCAGGGTGTGAGGACCCATCAGCCGCGCGCTAGGCACCTCGAGCGAGCGCGTGGCGCCCGTGACGGTATCGACCCGAATTACTCGATTCGCGCTGACATCGGCCAGCCAGATCACGGTCGGATCGTCCAGCGTCAGCGCCTCGCGCACGGCATTCGGTCGCGGCACATCGTATTCGCGAATCACCGTATGGGCATTGGCGAGCACCGGTGCCCCATATTGATATCCCGAGACTTCACGGAACGAACCCAGCATGGTGCGCGCCAGCAGTGCCGTCGTGGATGCAAGCGGACCACCGGAATAGACATTGTCCGCATTCGGCGGCGGGGCGTCGCCACCGCGGCCGAATTCCCATGCCGAGATGTAATTCATGTACTGGACGATGGCGCGCCAGCTGTTCTCGCGCGCCTCGACCGGATCAACGTCAGGCATGTCATGAATCAGGTTCGCGTATGCCCGCACCTCGGGCGCCGGGATCTGGTGGCAGCCGACGCAGGTCTGGACCAGCAATGTCCTGTCATTGGGATCAGCGATGTCCTTCAGCCAGGCGGAGGCTGGTGCCACGCCGGCCTCATTGGGATCGGGATGCATGATCACCGTCAGATCGAGCGCCTCGCCGGAGGGCTTGGAGATCGTGTCGACGGTCTTGTAGCCCAGCAGCTTGACGATGGGTGTCCGCGCGCCCTGTACACCTGGTACTGGAAACTGGAAATGTCCTTTGTCGTCGGAAAATACCGTGATGGCCGCGGGCCCGGGCTGCCCGGCGCCCTTCTCGAGCGTCACCATCGCCTGGCTCAAGGGATTTCCATTCAGATCGACGATCTGCCCTGACACGGACGGGGCCGCCTGGACCGCCAGGCACGTCAGGGCTCCGGCACTGACGGCGGCCAGCCGGGCCCAACGACATAGCTGCCTGCAAAATCTGCTCATATCAACTCCCGCGCCGATCGCGCCGCGAACAATCTCACTGCCACTTCAGTGCCTGGTGTAGGCCGTAATCCACTGGATCACCGTGTCGACCTGTTGCTGCTTAAGCTGTTCAGAAATACCCTCGAACAGATGATCCGCACCGGGCACCAGCACCAGCCGTGCGTTGACCCCCTTCGCAATCAGCGCGTCGTAGAGTTCCTGGCTCTGCTTCCATGGCACTCGCCGATCCGCCAGCCCATGCATTAAAAGCATCGGCGGCTCATCGGTTGACAGATAGGAGATGGGATTCGCCGCCTGCAGCCGCTCACTCGGACAGTCCACGAGCGCACAGCCCAGATAGTCCGATTCACGCGATCCAGCGGCGCCATGAATCCCGGCGGCAGCGGGCGGGGAGTCCGTTTGGGCGTCCAATTGGGAGAAGTCCGTCGGTCCGAACCAGTCGATCGCAGCTACTACGCAACTGGTGACGTCCGGGTCAATGAAAGGCGTGTGCAGCCCGGTGAGACTCTCGGTCGGCGATGTCACCGGATCGAATTGCTTCAGATGACAGGTGGTGGCTGCCAGCGCGGCGAGATTGCCGCCGGCCGAAGCACCCCAGATGACCACTCGTTCCTTATCGGCACGATACCTTGCGGCATAGGTTTTCATGTAGCGAATCGCCGCCTTGACATCGATCAGCTGTGCCGGAAACGTCGCCTCGCCGCTCGTGCGGTAGGATGGAACGGCAACTGCGTATCCGAGTCCCGCCAGTCGAACCAGCGTCGCTGCACCGCTCGGGCCCTCCACGCCTTCGGGATCCAGCTTCCAGCCACCGCCGTGTACATACACCACGATCGGAAATGGCTCGCGGCCCGACTTGGGCAAGTACAGGGTCAGCTTGATGGGGCGAAATCCCTCTATCACCGAGTAGGTCACATCCGATAAGGCAATCACCTTGCCGTAATCGAAGTGCGGCCGGCTCATCACATCGACCGCGCAGTCCGCCCACTCGGAGGGCGCCCAGATCGCGCGGGGTCCATGGCAGGCCGCAGGACGCTGCGCTTGCGGCCCCGCCAGGTCCGCCGTGCCCGCCGCCGCGTGTCCCCACAGTGCAGCCGTCAGCAGCGCCGCGCCTAGCCTTGGGCGAACAGCCGATGTAGGCCGGAATCGGGAATCCGTTGCTTGCCAAGTCTGAGCTACCATCCGTTCCAGCTCCGGGACGGCGCGCGCTACATCCCGGGCGGCAAAGCGCGCCGCGACATACCGGTCGGGACGCACGATGAGCAGATGGCCTGCGTGCTCCGAGAGTTCTGGCGCCGAGCTGCTCGCAAGTGCCAGGCGCTGATCGATCAGGCGGTCCCAGCATTCGCCCAGCGAAAGCGTGTTGACGATCTCCTGATCCACATCGATTCCCAGCAGAACAAAGCACGCGCCGAGCAAATCGTCGAGTCGCTTGGCCGCATCGGGGCCCGCGCGCAAGCGCGGTTGTGGGATCATTCGTCCCACTATCCCATTGCGGGTGAGCATGGAATCGACCAGAAAGCCCTGCGTGAATCGCGGCGGCGGCTTGTACTTCATCTCGGCGAAATAACTGCGTGCCGCCGGCCACAGCGCCAGCGAACGAAACGCCGCTCGTGTAACGGCGCCGTGCAGCCATGATCGCGGCCCCATCACCGAGCCCATGCGCAGAGCTAACCGGATCATTTCTCCGACGTGACTGGCGCGCTCCTGCTGGTAGGTCCGAAGCAAACCCGGACCGAGTCGACCTCGCAGGACCTCGGCTAGTTTCCAGGCCAGATTTTGCGCATCCCGCACTCCGCTGTTCATGCCTTGACCGGCAAAGGGGGGCGATAGATGGGCCGCATCGCCGGCAAGCCAAACGCGGCCCCGCCCCCACTGTTGCGCGATCCGTGAATGAAAATGATAAACGGTCTTGCGTATGACCTGACTCCCCGGTGCCGCGTCATGACTCGCCAATAGGGCCGCGACGCTTGCATCGGACAGCAGTTGCGCTTCGCTTTCGCCCGGCATCACTTTGAATTCGTAGCGCCGGGTCGAATGCGGCCCTGGCAGCGCAACGCAGGGCCGCCGCGGATCGCAGAAGACCACGGTTTCCCGACTCGGTGCGGGCGACGCCTCGAGGTCGATGATGAGCCATTTTTCATCCAGCGTGTCGCCGACCATAGCGTAGCCGAGAGCCTCTCGGACCGAACTGCGCGCCCCGTCACACCCGACCATAAAATCTGCGCGAACCGTCCGAGTGCCGCCTTCCTTGAACCGCAACCTGGCGCTCACTTGCGCTGCGTCTTCGGTGAATCGCTCGACGGTGCACCTGAACAGCGTCTCGACCCCAACAAAGCGCTTCAAGCCTTCGTGCAGCTGCGCTTCGAAGATCGGTTGCCGGAACGCATTGCGGCGTGGGTGGCCGTAGGGCTCAGCCTTGGGTTCCACCCGCAGGAATACTCGCCCCGCCGGCGAGCGATACTCTGATCCGTAGCCGCGCACGATTTCCTTTTCTACCGTCTCAAGCAATCCTATTGCCTGTACGGTACGCAACGACTCGTCATCGATCGAAACGGCCCGCGGCTCGCCCACTGTGGCGTCATTGGTTTCGACCAGCAGAGTGCGGATCCCCGCCTTGCCCAGTAGGTTTGCCAGTACCAGTCCCGTGGGGCCGGCGCCCACGATCACTACCGCGTAGTGTTCAGCGCATGCTCGACCCGGCACGAAGACAGCCCCCGTCAGGCGACGCTGGATTTTGGGAAAGGGAGTACATGGATGCGCTTGCCGGTGGCGGCAAACACGGCATTGGCCACGGCCGGTCCCACGGGGGCAACACCAGGTTCGCCCACGCCCGTCGGGGCCTCGGTTGAGGGTACAATGTACACCTCGACCTTCGGCATCTCGTTCATGCGCAGGACCCGATAGCTGTTGAAGTTGTCCTGTTCGACGCGGCCGTCTTTGAGCGTGATCTCTCCATACAGCACCGCCCCAAGCCCAAAGCCAATGCCGCCTTCCATTTGCGCAGCGATGATGTCGGGATTGATGGCGGTCCCGCAGTCGACCGCGCATACGACCCGATCGACCTTGATGTTGCCGCTGTCCTCGACACTGACCTCCGCGACCTGGGCAACAAAGGTGTTGAAGGCTTCAGCGACTGCGATACCCCGCCCCTTGCCCTTGGGCATGGCCGCCTTGTTCCACCCGGCCTTCTCGGCCGCGAGGTCCAGCACGGCTTGCATGCGTGGCTGGTGATCGAGCAGCTTGCGTCGGAAGCTGTAGCCGTCCTCGCCGGCCGCATGCGCCACCTCGTCGATGAAACTTTCCACCGCAAAAGCGGTATGCGAACTGCCTACCACGCGCCACCAGAGAATCGGCACGCCGGTCTTGGTGGTCGCCAGATCCACCGTGATGTTCGGGATCGCATAGGCAATGCTCGCGGCGCCTTCGACCGAGGTCGGATCGATTCCGTCTTTGATGAGTATCGGGGCAAAAAGGGTGTCCGCCATGATCGACTGACCCACAATGACGTGCCGCCAGCCGGTCAACTCCCCCTTTGCGCTCAGGCCCGCTTCCAGCTTGTGAAAGTACATCGGGCGGTAGAGGCCGCCGTGAATATCATCCTCGCGCGTCCATTGCAGCTTGATGGGCGTTCCGTCAGCCCCGTACGCTTTGGCAATCGATACTGCTTCCACGATGTAGTCGGACACCGGATTGGCTCGCCGTCCGAAGCTGCCGCCGGCATACAGTGTGTGAATGCTGACCTGCTGCGGCTGCAGCCCCGCGGTCTTGGCGGCATTGCCCTGGTCGACAGTCTGGAATTGGTCCCCCGCCCAGATCTCGCAACTGCTGGCGGTCAGTTTGACAACCGCGTCGAGCGGCTCCATCGGCGCATGAGCGAGATAGGGGAATTCGAAGCTGGCCGACAGCTTGTGGGCGGCGTTGCGGATTGCCAGGGCCGAATCTCCCTGTTTGCGTGCGGATAGCGCCGGCTGATCGGCGAGCCGACGGTATTCATCCATTAACGCTGCGGAGCTACGCTTCTCGGCATTGCTGTCGTCCCATTGCACTGCGAGCGCATCCCGCCCCTGCTTTGCTGCCCAGAAACTCTTCGCAACCACCGCCACGCCTTGTGGCACCTGGCCTACCTTGACCACGCCCGGTATCGCATTGGCCGCAGCGGCGTCGAAGGACTTCACCGTTGCACCGAACAGCGGTGGACGCTTGAGCAAAGCCACGAGCATCCCGGGCATTACGACATCCAGCGTGAACTGCGCAGTGCCATCCACCTTCGCAGGTATGTCAACTCGCGCAGCCTGGTGGCCGATCAATTTGAATTCGCCTGGTTGCTTGAGAGTGATCTGGTCGGGGGTCGGCATCGACGACGCCACCGCTACCAGTGATCCAAACGACGCTTGCCGTTTGCTGGCCGGGTGATAGACGATCCCTTTGACGACGGTCAGTTCCGCGACCGGCACACGCCATAGTTTGGCGGCAGCGCCGAGCAGCATCGCGCGCGCCTTGCCTCCGGCCTCGCGCAGCTGCGTCCAGGAATTGGACATGGCAGAGCTGCCGCCGGTGCCCTGGATTTTGCCAAACAGGAAATTGTTGTAGCGTGTGGCATCGGCCGGCGCGCTCTCGACGCGCACCAGGGACCAATCGGCATCGAGTTCTTCGGCCAGGACGGTGGCGATCCCGGTGTAGGCGCCCTGCCCCATTTCGACATGCTTGGCGATGACCGTCACACTGTTGTCAGCGCCAATCCGCACGAAGGCATTGGGTACAAAAGCCGAGCTCGCCGTGTGCGCCGCAATGGCAGCCGCACGCCGCGTCGTTGCCGCCCATTCAAACCCGATTGTCAGTGCAACCGCGGTGGACGTGACAGCACCTTGGAGAAATGCTCGACGACTCGACTGCGGGGATGCAGAGAACTGATCTGTCATGGCTATGCTTTGAGTGATTGTGCCGCTGAATGGATCGCCGCACGAATACGGGAATAGGTGGCGCAGCGGCATATGTTGCCACTCATCGCCGCATCGATGTCGGCGTCGCTCGGAGCCGTATTTTTTTCCAGCAACGCAGTTGCAGACATGATTTGCCCGGACTGGCAGTAGCCGCACTGAGGCACCTGCAATGCAATCCAGGCTGCCTGTACGGCCTTTGCCGGGCCGCCCTGCAGACCCTCGATCGTGGTCACCTGACGACCCTCGACCGCGGACAAGGGCGTGACGCATGAACGCACTGCCTGGCCGTCCAGATGCACCGTACAGGCACCGCACAGCGCCATGCCGCATCCAAATTTCGTCCCAGGCAGGCCCGCAAGCTCCCGCACGGCCCACAACAGGGGCATGTTCGGATCGGCATCCAGAGTCATGGGTTTCCCGTTAAGAGAGAATGCTGTGGGCATCTATCCCCCCGCTGCTGCGCCGATTGTACAAAATTCGATGGCACTCGTGAATACGGTTGAGTATGGTATCAGAATGTAATGGGTCGACCCGACCTGACGGTGGAATGCTGCCACGAATGCATGCCGGTCCACATAATCCGCGGGAGTCAGCGGCGGAGCAGCAGGATATGGATAATCACGTGAAGGATCGACTCGAGATTCGGGAACTGATTGAAAGCTGGGTGGTGTGGCGTGATGCCGGCGATTGGGAGCGCTTCCGCACCGTTTGGCATGGTGATGGCCGAATGATGGCCACCTGGTTCCAGGGCAGTGCCGATGAATTCATCCGCGTCACAATCGAAGGATGGAACAAGGGCGTCAGTATCCTTCACTTCCTGGGTGGCACGACGATCGACCTGCTCGCTGATCGCGCGGTTGCGCAGACTAAAATGACGATCTCGCAGCGCGCGCTGGTGCACGAAGTGCTTTGCGACGTGGTATGCACGGGGCGCTTCTATGATTTCCTCGAGCGCCGCTCAGGGCGCTGGGGACTGGTGCTGCGGCAACCCATCTACGAAAAGGACCGCATCGATCCGGTGGATCCAGGCGCCGTGCTGGCGCTCGATCCGGCGTTACTGCAGAGGTTTCCAGTCGGGTACCGGCACCTGGCCTATCTCCAGACCTGCATTGGCTACCAGGTGAAAGCTGACATGCCTGGCCTCAGGGGTCTCGCCGTGGAAGCGCTATACGCACGCGGGCGCGGATGGTTGGTCGGACAGGACTCGAGCCTGGAAACCGGATAGCCGCAGGATTCGTTGCAGTTGCCAACAGCCAGGGGAACACCATGACGAGGCCCGGTCTCTCCTTCAGCCATCTGGGATTGTTTGTCTACGATCTCGATCGAATGGAGGACTTCTACACACGGGTGCTCGAGTTTACGGTGACCGACCGTGGGCAATTGCCCGGACCCGACGGGCCGGTCGATATCGTGTTCACCAGCCGCGATCCGGATGAACACCACCAGATCATATTGATGAGCGGCAGGCCGGCTGATATTGGCTTCAATATCATCAACCAGCTATCTCTGAAGGCTGACAGTCTGTCCACGTTGCGTGAGATGCATCGGCGCTTCGTCGCCGAGAAGGTTCGCGCAATTACACCGATCACGCATGGCAACGCGATCTCCGTCTACGGACTTGATCCCGAAGGGACGCGGCTCGAGCTGTACATTGAAACTCCCTGGTACGTACTGCAACCGGTGCGTGTGCCGTTGGATTTCTCCCTCGATGACGAGGCGCTGATGCGCCGCGTGGAAACACATGCGCGCTCGTTGCCGGGATTCCAGTCGCGCTCGGATTGGCGCGCAAGAATGGCGCGTCGCATGGGTGTACAGTGATCGCGTATTCGCGGCCGGAGACGGTCAGCTTGAGCTATCGAAGGGCTCGGGCGTGCCCGTTGGAACCGGCACATGAAACGCGTTTATCGTCATGCAGATCAGCGAGTAGTACCCCATTATCCCAACGAGGTCCACAACGCCAGCGACACCCACGAACGCGCTCAGGCGATCGAACGTTGCGTCGCTTACCCGTTGCGTTGCAAGTAACTCTCGAGTGAACAGATACACCGCCTTTTCGTCCTGCTGCAAGGAAGGCTCGCGTCCGGACCGGATGGCGGCAATGGCCGAGCCGCTGACGCCGGCCTGTTCGGCGATGGGCGCATGTATGGCCCATTCAAATCCGGCACGCCAATAGGCACCCACGGTGATGATCGCGAGTTCCGACAATCGTGGTTCCACACTCGTCTTGTAGCGACAATAAGCGCCCAGGGCTTGCGCGCGCTCGGCCAGTTCGGGATTGGTGAGCCAGACCCGCAACGGGCCTTCGACTACTCCGCGAGGACCCGACCGAATGAGGTCGTATACGCGTCGCTGCGGAGCTGACATGGTGGCCTCGTCGATGTCTGTAATCCTGGATTGTCGGCTCATATGTCGTCCGCCACGCCTGTCATGGATGTTGTCGCCACGGTAGAGTGATGTCGCGCGATCATACAGACAGCCCGCACCAATTGAGACTGCCTCCAGGGCAGCGTCCAGGGTCGCAACGTGGCATCTATCGCTGGTACGTCGTGTCGATATTGTCTGCGGTCTATGCGCTGAACTTCCTCGATCGGCAGGTGATCAACATCCTGGGCGAGTCCATCTAGCGCGATCTTAACATTTCGGATACGCAGCTCGGGCTATTGATGGGTACCGCTTTCGCGCTGTTCTACTCGACCCTCGGCTTGCCCATTGCACGACTTGCCGATCGTACTCACCGGGTCAATATCATTACCGCAGCCTTGCTGTTATGGAGTGGCTTTACCGGCGCCTGCGGCCTCGCTGCGAGTTACCTGCAACTGTTCCTATTCCGACTGGGGGTGGGGATTGGCGAAGCGGGTGGAACGCCGCCCTCGCAGTCGCTGATCTCCGACTATTTCCCGCACCAGCAGCGAGCACTGGCTCTTGCCCTGTTCAATTCAGGTCCCCCCCTGGGTGGATTTCTCGGCTTTCTGCTCGGAGGCTATGTCGGGGACTGGTTCGGATGGCGGACCGCATTTCTGATTGCCGGTGCGCCGGGACTGCTCGCCGCGCTGCTGCTCAATGTCACCGTCAAGGAACCGGTCCGCGGCAGAGTGGATGGGCTGGAGCGATATGCACAGCGCTTGCTGCCGTTCGGGCAGGCCGTGCGGTCGCTGCTGAGACTTGCATCCTATCTGTGGCTGATTAGCGGCAGCGCGTTCGCCATCTTCTCGGTTTATGTTTCCGGCGCCTGGCTGCCGTCGTTGTTCATGCGTCTGCACGGATTCTCCGCACATGAAATCGGACGCTGGTTGGCGCTCAGCGCGGGCCTGGGCGGGATACTTGGCTCGCTTGGCGGAGGCTTTGCCGCGACACTGCTCAAGAGGCACTGGGCACACGGCGAACTGTGGTTGACCGTCATATGCTGTGCACTGGTCAGTCCACTGCTGTTGGTGACCGTCCTGGCGCGCAGCACCAGCCTCGCTCTGGCCGCGATGTTCCTGTTGTATGTATTGGCGTGGGTGTGGATTGGACCCACATCCTCGCTCATTCAGCGCGTGGTGCCGATTCGAACGCGCTCGCTCGCGGTCGGTTTCATGCTGTTCATCTCCAATGCCACGGCCCTGGCATTCGGACCGCCCTTGGTGGGTCTCGTCAGCGACGCTCTGCATGCGAGCAGGGGAGCAGAGGCACTGCGTGTGGCGCTGTCGTGGGCCTCGCTCGCGGGACTGTGCGCTGCTGGCTGTTACCTGATGGCGAGCGTTTATATTGCCAGGGATATCCAGCGCTACGATATTGAATCTGCCAAGGACTGATCAGCCGCAACCACTGCATTCCGGCTCTCAGTCCGGCTGCACCGATGGCTGGCGCCACGCCAGCACCACTGCACAGATGGCCCCAACCACCACGATGGGTAGTATCCCAGTAAGAACCTGCGCGGTGGAGCGCCCCGAGCCGACCAAAACTCCGCCCAACAGCGGACCGGCAATTGATCCGATTCGTCCCATGGCTACGGCGAAGCCAACACCCGTACCGCGAGAGCGTGTCGGGTAACACAGCGGTGCAAACGCATACAGGACCGCTTGCGCCGCCACCACTGCGGCGCCAAGGGCAAAGACCATCCCCGCCACAATCAGCGCATGGTGCAATGTCGCAGCGAGCAGCGCGAGTAACACCGGCATGCCACCGAATGTCATCACCACTACCTGGTGCCGCTGCTGCGTATCGAGATGCGAGCCAATATAAAGCGTACTCAGGCACCCCCCGAGATTGAAGCCAATCATGCAGATCGCCACCTGAGGCTTGTCGAGACCGCTGCTGGAGAGCAAGGTTGGCAGCCAATTCAGCAGCAGGTAGAGGGTAAGAAGGGCTAGAAAGAAGCTCACCCACAGCAGCAGCGTGCGCACCACCCCACCTTCCCTCAGGAATGCAAGCGCACCCAACCCGCCGTCTGCTTTACCCCTTCGACTGGCTCTCAGGCGGCAGAAGGCCTCGGACTCCTGCAGCCAGATGCCGATCGCCGGCGCGACGGCAAGAGGCACCATGCCACCGACTATGAAAACCCAACGCCAGTGCGCAACGCTGGTCGCCAGGCTGATCAGGCTGGCCAGCACGCCTCCGAGTGGCAAGCCGGCATAGATAATCGTCACCGTT
>Ga0302324_100021669_pt1 | contig 12523 bp, 8 predicted proteins | sample Palsa_T0_1_FD_201949 | JGI IMG/M metagenome (GOLD analysis project Ga0302324, IMG submission 201949) | Peat permafrost microbial communities from Stordalen Mire near Abisko, Sweden - Palsa_T0_1 | ecosystem: Environmental > Terrestrial > Soil > Palsa > Peat permafrost | place: Sweden: Abisko...
CCACGGCGCCGCGCAGGAAGCGGCGCGTGCGGGTGAACTCGGCCGGCAGCGTGCCGAGCCCGCTGCCGCCCGTGCCGGTGCCGGTCGGGTCGCCGCCCTGCGCCATGAAGCCTTCGATCACGCGATGGAACGGCGTGCCGTCGTAGAACCCTTTGCGCGCCAGTTCCTTGACGCGGGCGACGGCCTTGGGCGCGATGTCCGGCAGCAACTGGATCACCACCCTCCCATCCTTCAGGTCCAGGTAGATCTCGTTCTCGAGGTCCGGTGTGGCAGCTTCGCTCACGGTGGCTCCAATCATGGCGGTTGCGGGCACGGCGGCGGCAAGGCAGGCAAGCAGGGCGCGACGGCGCATCGGTCGGTTCTCCCCTTACGTCAACAAGCAGCGAACGACGGACAAAAATCCACCCCCGGACACGGCGGGTCAGTGGCGCGGGCGCCGATATCAGGCGCTCCGGCCGACACGGGCCAAGGTGCGCTCCAGCGTCAGCGGCGGCACGAAACTGGTGATGTCGCCGCCAAGCTGGGCGATCTCCTTGACAAAGCGCGAGGAAATGAACTGGTGCCGCTCGCTCGCCATCAGGAACACGGTCTCAATGTTCGAATCGAGCCGATAGTTCATCCCCGCCATCTGGAATTCATAGTCGAAGTCGGAGACCGCGCGCAGCCCGCGAACGATCACGCTGGCGCCGACGACATGCGCGAACTGGATCAGCAGCGAGGCGAACGGCCGCACCTCGATCGCGGTGCCGGTGCGTTCGGTCACCGCCTGCAGTTCCGCCTGCACCAGCGCCACGCGCTCCTCGATCGGGAACAGCGGCCCTTTGCCGGCATTCTCGGCGACGCCCACGACCAGCCGGTCGAACATGCGTGCGGCGCGCGCGATGATATCCAGGTGGCCGTTGGTGATCGGGTCGAAGGTGCCCGGATACAGACCCACCCGGAAGCCGCCGGCGACTTCAGACATGGGCGACCTCAGGCATCCTCGTCCTCCCCGGCCGTCTCCCCCGGTGCCTCGGGCGGCGCTGCGTCGGCGTCGTCCAACACCGGGAACACGCTGGTCACGCGCTCCCCTGCGTTCAGCCGCAGCAGCGTCACGCCCATCGCGGAGCGCCCGGTCAGCCGCACCTGGTCGGCGGGCGTGCGGATCAGCCTGCCCGCATCCGTCACCAGCATCACGTCGTCGCCCGGCCGCACCGGGAAGGTCGCGGCCACCGCGGCGCCGGTGCGCGGGGTGAGCGTGATGTTGGCAATGCCCTGACCGCCCCGGCCGGAGACGCGATACTCGTAGGCCGAGCAGCGCTTGCCGAAACCCTGGTCGGTCACCGTCAGCAGCAGTTCCTCCGCTGCCTCCAGTTCGGCGAAGCGTTCGTCGGTCAGCGTGACTTCCTCGACCGCCTCGTCGGCCTCGACGATCGGCTCCGCGCCCTCCTCCTCGCCGTTGCCGTTGCCGTTGCGGCGGCGGGCGACGGCGGCCTTCATGTAGGCGATGCGCTCTTCGGTCGTCACATCGACGTGGCGCAGCACCGAGAGGCTGATGACCTCGTCCGGCGCCTTGCCGTTCGCCAGCCTGATGCCACGCACGCCCGACGAATCGCGCCCGGCGAACACGCGCAGATTGTCCTCGTTGATCTGGAAGCGGATGCAGCGGCCGAGCCGCGTCGCCAGCAGCACGTCGGCGCCGTCGCGACAGGTGGCGACGCCGATCAGATGGTCGCCCTCGTCCAGCTTCATCGCGATCAGCCCCGACGCCCGCACATTGCGGAAATCGGAGAGCCGGTTGCGCCGAACGTTGCCCTGCGCGGTCGCGAACACGAGGTGCAGGCCGTCCCACAATGTCTCGTCCTGCGGCAGCGGCAGCACCGTGGTGATCTGGTCGGAGCCCAGTTCCGGCAGCATGTTGACCAGCGCGCGACCCTTCGCCGTCGGCCCGGCCTCCGGCAAGCGCCACACTTTCTGGCGGAACGCCTGCCCGCCGGACGAGAAGAACAGCACCCACTGATGCGTGTGCGCATTGAAGCTGCGCGTCACGATGTCGTCGCCGCGCGTGCCGGCGGCCGACCGTCCGCGGCCGCCGCGATGCTGCTGGCGAAACGTCTCCAGCGGCGTGCGCTTGATGAAGCCGTCGCGGGTGATGGTGACGACCATCTGGCCCGGCTCGATCAGGCTCTCGTCGTCCTGGTCGGCCAACCCGTCGACGATCTCGCTCATGCGCGGGCTGGCGATCTCGGCCCGCACTTTCGTCAGTTCGTCGCGCATCACCTCAAGGCGGCGCGGCCGGCTGCCGATGATCTCCAGCAGATCGGAAATCTTCTGCGCGACCTCGCCCATCTCGGCCGCGATCTTTTCCCGCTCCAGCCCGGTCAGGCGCTGCAGCGTCAGGTTGAGGATGCCGCGCGCCTGTTCCTCGGTCAGCCGCACCGCGCCATCGGCGCTCACGACATTGCGCGAATCCTCGATCAGCGCCAGCAGCGGCAGCACGTCGCCGGCCGGCCACACGCGCTCCATCAGCGCCGCCCGCGCGGTCGCCGCGTCCGGGCTCGCGCGGATCAGCCGGATCATCTCGTCGATGTTGGCGACCGCGATCACCAGACCGACCAGCAGATGCGCGCGTTCCCGCGCCTTCATCAGGTCGTGCCGCGCGCGGCGGAGAATCACGTCCTCGCGGAAGCGAATGAACGTCTCCAGCGCGTCCTTCAGCCCCATCAGCCGCGGCTGGCCGCCGTCGAGCGCCAGCATGTTGACGCCAAAACTGGTCTGCAACTGGGTGAAGCGGAACAACTGGTTCAGCACCACGTCGCCGGTCGCCTCGCGCTTCAGCTCGATCACCAGGCGCATGCCGGAGCGGTCGCTCTCGTCGCGAATGTCGCTGATGCCCTCGACCTGCTTGGCGCGCACCAGTTCGGCGATGCGCTCCTGCAGCGTCGCCTTGTTCACCTGATACGGGATCTCGGTGATGACGATGGCGTTGCGATCCTTGCGGATCTCCTCGATCTCGGCGCGCGCGCGCAGAATGACGCTGCCGCGGCCGGTCTCGAAGGCCGAGCGGATGCCGGCGCGGCCGATGATCAGGCCGGCGGTCGGGAAGTCCGGCCCCGGCACGATGCGCATCAGGTCTTCGAGCGATAGCGCCGGGTCGGCGATCAGCGCCAGCGTCGCGTCGACGATTTCGGTCGGGTTGTGCGGCGGGATGTTGGTCGCCATGCCGACGGCGATGCCGTTGGCGCCGTTGATCAGCAGGTTCGGGAACGCCGCCGGCAGCACGCGCGGCTCGACGTCGCTCTCGTCGTAGGTCGGCTGGAAATCCACCGTGTCGCGGTCGATGTCGGCCAGCAGATGCATGGCCGCACGCGCCAGCCGCGCCTCGGTGTAGCGCATCGCCGCCGGCGGGTCGCCGTCCACCGAGCCGAAATTGCCCTGCCCGTCGATCAGCCGCAGCCGCATGGAAAACGGCTGCGCCATGCGCACCATGGCGTCGTAGATCGCGCTGTCGCCATGCGGATGGTAGTTGCCCATCACGGTGCCGACCATCTTGGCGCATTTGCGATACGGCTTGTCCGGCGTGTTGCCGTCCTGCTGCATGCCGTACAGGATGCGCCGATGCACCGGCTTCAGCCCGTCGCGGGCATCGGGCAGCGCCCGGCTGACGATGACCGACATGGCATAGTCGAGGTAGGAGCGTCGCATCTCCTCCTCGAGCGTCACAGGATGCATTTCCGGCGACCCGGATGTGGGGCCGTTGGGATCGTCGGGAGAGTCGCTCAACTGGGTCTCTGATCCGCGGTGGGAGCGCGCAGCCGCGCCCACCGCCTGTTATGAAAGCGGGCAGGCGCCGCGCGGCGGTGCAGCATCTAGCACAGGCCGGCGCCAGCGCCAAACCCGGCGACGGCGTGCGGCTTCGCGCCGCGGGCCGCTCTGCTACGCTCGGCAGCGGCACGACGCAACGAGGGGATGGCCATGCAAAAATGGACGATGGCAGCGGCGCTGGCCGCCGGGACGGTTTTGTGGGCAGGCGCGGCGCATGCCGGCGACTGCGCCGGTCTGGGCCGCCTCAAGATCGAGACCACCAACCTGCTCTCCGCCGCCGAGGTGCCCGCTGCGGGCGACCTGCCGGCCTACTGCCGTGTGCTCGGCTATGTCCGCCCGGCGATCAATTTCGAGGTCCGGCTGCCGCTCGCCGACTGGAACGGCAAGTTCTACGAGGCCGGCTGCGGCGGCTTCTGCGGCACGCTCGATGCCGACCGGCCCGGCATGTTCAACTCCATCATCTACGCGCAACGCCGCAACTACGCCGTCGCGACCATGGATTCCGGCCACTGGGGCGCTTCTTCGGTCGACGGCCGCTGGGCGCTCGCCAACCCGGTCGCCAAGGCCGACTGGGCGTGGCGCGCCGTGACCGAGACGGCGCGGGTCGGCAAGACCCTGGTGCGCGCGTTCTACGGCGCGGCGCAGAGCCACGCCTATTTCAACGGCTGCTCGACCGGCGGCCGCATGGCTGGCGTCGAGGCGACGCGGTTCCCGGCCGATTTCGACGGCATCGTCATGGGCGCACCGGCGCTCGACTACACCGGCCTCGTCGCCACCGCCTTCGCCTGGATCACCCGTGCCAACACCGGGCCGGACGGCAAGCCGGTGATCGGGCCGGCCAAGCTGCCCTTTATCCGCGACGCGGTGCTCAAGGCGTGCCACGCCACCGACGGGTTGGTCGCCGACCCGCGCGCCTGCGATTTCAGGCCTGCCAGCGTGCAATGCACCGGCGCCGACTCGGAGGGCTGCCTGACCGGTGCCGAGGTGGCGGCGCTCGACAAGCTCTACGCCGGCCCGCACGACGGTGCCGGACGCCAACTCTATCCCGGCGGCCTCCCGCTCGGCAGCGAGGCGAACTGGGGCACCTGGATCACCGGCGCCAGCAAGGCGCCGCCCGCCCTGCCGCTGTTTGGCCGCGACTTCCTGCGCTACCTGGCGTTCGAGCCGGATGCCGGCCCGACCTACGCGGCCAGCCAGTTCGACATCGAGCACGATCCGGCGCGGCTCGCCCCGATGGCCGCGCTCTACAACGCCGCCACCTGGGTGCCGGGCTCGCCCGGCGAGGTGAAGGGCGCCGACCTGTCGGCGTTCGCCAAGGCGGGCGGCCACATGATCGTCTGGCACGGCTGGGGCGACCCGCTGGTGCCACCGTTCTTCACCGTCGCCTGGTACGAAGCCTGGGCGCGCGCGGCCGGCAGCATGGAGGCGGCGCAGCAGACGGCGCGGCTGTTCATGGTCCCGGGCATGGACCATTGCGGCCTCAACGCGAACAACGCCAGCATCACCGACACCGGCCTCGACCCGCTGAGCGCGCTGGAAGCCTGGGTAGAGCGCGGCACACCGCCCGCAACCCTGCTCGCCACCAAACGCTCACCGGATGGGAAAACCATCTGGCAGCGGCCGATCTGCGCCTATCCGCAGGCCGCCCAGCTCACCGGCACCGACCCGTCGGTCGCCGCAAGCTGGAGCTGTGCCGCCCCCTGACCGCGGCGCCGGGCGCCGTCAGGCCAGTTGCGGCATCGCCAACGCGCGCGACGGCGCCGGCACGCGGCCGCTGAAGAAGGCGCCGCGGACCGTGCGCAGCAACTCGGCCAGCGTGGACCACACGCTGCCGTCCAACGCATCCAGGCGGACATCCACCGCGACGAATTTATAGCCGTTCGGCAAGCGCACCGCGGCACCGACGAAGGTGCCGTCGATGTCGACGACATGGGATTTCAGCATGGCAAACCCTCCAGCGCGCACGAGCGCGCGTGGCTGACGAGACGGGGGCATCCGGCGGACCGTCGTGCGGAAGCAGGCGCGAAGCGCCGACACCGCATTTGCCGCTGCCGCCGGGGGAGCGGCACGGGAAGGTTGGTCTGAACAATCTCGCTGGACATGGGGAGTGCCTCGACCCGGTAGGACCGTGGCAGCATTAATTAGCGATTTCGCGTCGTGGTCAAGATCAATTGCACGTTAATCACTGGTAAATCCTTGCTTCGCGGACGAATGTCGCTCGCGCGGGTTAAGCAAGTCTGACCAGTGCCGGTTCCCGTGCCCGGAGGAAAAGGGCGCCGTCATGCCTCTCCGCCGCCTCAGGCCCGCCGTTTCGCCCGCCGCGCCGAGGTCGCCGGCGCCTCCAGCAGCGGTGCCAGGAAGCGGCCGGTATGACTCTCCGGCGCGGCAGCAATGTCCTCCGGTGTGCCGGCGGCGACGATCCGGCCGCCGCCCTCGCCACCCTCCGGCCCGAGGTCGAGAATCCAATCGGCGGTCTTGATGACCTCCAGGTTGTGCTCGATCACGATCACCGTGTTGCCGGTATCGACCAGCGCGTGCAGCACCTCCAGCAGTTTCCGCACGTCCTCGAAATGCAGCCCCGTCGTCGGCTCGTCGAGGATGTAAAGCGTCCGCCCGGTCGCCCGCCGCGCCAGTTCCTTGGAGAGCTTGATGCGTTGCGCCTCGCCGCCGGAGAGCGTGGTCGCCTGCTGGCCCAGCTTGATGTAGCCGAGGCCGACCTGCTGCAGAATCTTCAGCCGATCATGGATGCGCGAGACGGCGGAGAAATACGGCACCGCCTCGTCCACCGTCATGTCCAGCACTTCGGCGATCGACTTGTCGCGGAACTTGATCTCCAGCGTCTCGCGGTTGTAGCGGCGGCCCTTGCAGGTGTCGCAGGTCACGAACATGTCGGGCAGGAAGTGCATCTCGATCTTCAGCACGCCGTCGCCTTGGCACGCCTCGCAGCGTCCGCCCTTGACGTTGAAGCTGAAGCGGCCGGATTTGTAGCCGCGCGCGCGGCTCTCCGGCAGTTCGGCGAACCAGTCGCGGATCGGCGCGAACAGGTCCGTATAGGTCGCCGGATTGCTGCGCGGCGTGCGCCCGATCGGCGACTGGTCGATGTCGATGATCTTGTCGAGCAGGCCGAGATTGTCGATGCGCGTGTGCGCCGCCGGCACCTCGCCGGAGCCCATCAGTTTTCGGCTCGCCGCCTTGTACAGCGTGTCCACCACCAAGGTCGACTTGCCGCCACCGGAGACGCCGGTCACACAGGTGAAGGTGCCGAGCGGAAAATCGGCGGTCACGCTTTTCAGGTTGTTGCCGGTGGCACCGACCACGCGTAGCACCCGCTCCTTCTGCATCGGCCGGCGCATGCGCGGCACTTCGATGCGCCGGCGGCCCGACAGGTAATCCCCCGTCAATGACGCCGGGTTCGCCGCAACCTCCGCCGGCGTCCCCTTCGCCACCACGTAGCCGCCGCCAATGCCGGCTTCCGGGCCCATGTCGATCAGATAGTCGGCGGCGCGGATCGCGTCCTCGTCGTGCTCCACCACCAGCACCGTGTTGCCAAGCGACTTCAGCCGCCGCAGCGTGCCGAGCAGCCGCTCGTTGTCACGCTGGTGCAGCCCGATCGAGGGCTCGTCGAGCACGTACAGCACGCCGGTCAGGCCGGAGCCGATCTGGCTGGCCAGCCGGATGCGCTGGCTCTCGCCCCCCGACAGCGTGGCGGACCCGCGCGCCAGCGTCAGGTAGTCCAGCCCGACATCCACCAGGAACTGCAACCGCTCGATGATCTCCCGCAGGATTCTTCGGGCAATTTCCTCCCGCTGCGGCGTCAGCGTCGGCGGTACGTCGCGGAACCATTGCAGCGCGCGGCGGATCGACAGCTCCGACGCCTCGGAAATGTTGCTGCCGGCCACCTTCACCGCCAGCGCCTCGGGCTTCAGCCGCGCGCCATGGCAAACGGCACAGGGTTTCTCGGCCTGATAGCGCGACATCTCCTCGCGCACCCAGGCGCTGTCGGTCTCGCGCCAGCGCCGGTCGAGGTTCTTCAACACGCCCTCGAACGGCTTCTTCACCGTGTAGGCGCGCACGCCGTCCTTGTAGGTGAAGGCGACGTCTTCCTCGCCGGTGCCGTACAGGATCGCGGTGTGCACGGCCTCCGGCAACTCGCTCCAGGCCACGCGCATGGAAACCTTGAAGTGCTTGGCAAGGCTTTGCAGCGTCTGGTCGTAGTACGGGCTCTGCGCCCCGGTCCACGGCGCCACGGCGCCATCCGCCAGCGGCCGCCGTTCGTCCGGCACCACCAGATGCGGGTCGAAGAAGGTTTCTACCCCCAGCCCGTCGCACGCCGGGCAGGCACCATGCGGCGAGTTGAAGCTGAACAGCCGCGGCTCGATTTCCTCGATGGTGAAGCCGCTCACCGGGCAGGCGAAGCGCGAGGAGAACACCGTGCGCTCGCCGTTATCCGCGTGCTCCGCGTAGACAATCCCATCGGACAGCGCCAGCGCGGTTTCAAAACTGTCGGCCAAGCGGCTGGCGATGCCCTCGCGCACCACCACGCGGTCCACCACCGCCTCGATCTCGTGCTTGGTTTTCCGGTTGAGCGCCGGCACCTCGCCGATCTCGTAGAGCTTGCCGTCCACCTTCACGCGCGTGAAACCGCGGCGCTGCAACTCCGCCAGTTCCTTGCGGTATTCGCCCTTGCGGTCGCGCACCACCGGCGCCAGCAGCAGCAGCCGCGTGCCCTCCGGCATGCCGAGCACGCGGTCCACCATCTGGCTGACCGTCTGCGCCTCGATCGGCAGCCCGGTCGCCGGCGAATACGGCACGCCGACGCGCGCCCACAGCAGGCGCATGTAGTCGTGGATCTCGGTCACCGTGCCGACCGTCGAGCGGGGATTGCGGCTCGTCGTCTTCTGCTCGATCGAAATCGCCGGCGACAACCCCTCGATCGAGTCGACGTCCGGCTTGCCCATCAGTTCCAGGAACTGCCGCGCGTAGGAGGACAGGCTCTCCACATAGCGCCGCTGGCCCTCGGCGTAGATGGTGTCGAAGGCGAGCGAGGATTTCCCCGACCCCGAAAGCCCGGTGAGCACCGTCAGGCTGTCGCGCGGGATCTCCACGTCGATGTTCTTCAGGTTGTGCTCGCGCGCGCCACGCACATGGATGGAGCCGGCCATTCGGAGGGTTCCCAGATGCCGATCGGAAGGAATCGGATTGTGTTCTACAGGTGTTCTCATTATATGGCCCTTTGGGGGCCGCTTGGAAAGCCTCCCGATAGCCTGCGGCGGTGGGCCGGCGTAGGCTCCTGACAGAAGCGAGCGTGGAAGGGACGTCGATGGCGGGCAGCGTGAACAAGGTCATCCTGGTGGGCAACCTGGGCAAGGACCCGGAGGTGCGCACCAGCCAGGACGGCACCAAGATCGTCAACTTCACCCTCGCGACCAGCGAGAGCTGGAACGACCGTGCCTCCGGCGAGCGCAAGGAGCGCACGGAGTGGCATCGCGTGGTGATCTTCAACGAGAACCTCGCGGGGATCGCGGAGAAATATCTGCGCAAGGGCAGCAAGGTCTATGTCGAGGGTGCGTTGCAGACCCGCAAATGGACCGACCAGGCCGGGCAGGAGAAATACACCACCGAGGTGGTGATCAGCCGTTTCCGCGGCGACATCACCCTGCTCGGCGGCCGCGGCGAGGGTGAAGGCGCGGGCGAAGGCGGCAGCGGCTATCAGCCGCGCGAGCGTGCCCCGGCCCGCAGCGCCCCCGCAGGCGGCGCCCGCAGCGGCGGCGGCGGCGCTTCGCCGTCCTGGGACGCGCCGAAGGGCGGCGACCTCGACGACGAGATCCCGTTCTAGCGTCCCGCCCCGCCGCGACTTCCCCGGCGCCCCATGGCGCGACCCACAGGCTGGCGCGGCAGCGGGCCGATCCCACCGCCCCCGACCGTGCCCGGCCGCCCGGAAAGCGGGGCTCGCCGAGCCCCGCCTCCGCCCGCACCGCCCACCGGCCACAATTCGCCCCGGCGCGACGGCAAGCGCGAGGGCGTGGTGCGCCTCCCCGCTGCGGCGGCCGATGCCAAGCGCATGCCGTGGCCGATCACCGCGTCCCACCGCGGCCGCGCGACACCGCAGGCCGCCTCGCTGCTCGGCCACGCGGTTCTGCTCGCCGGCCTGCTGTTCGCCTGGGGCAGCGCAATCGTCGTGCCGGCGCCCCCCGCGGAGCTGACCGTCGGCCTGGAGTTTGCCGCCGACACCCCGCCGGCGCCGACACCGCCTGAACAGCCGCCCGCGCCGCCAGCGCCCACGCCGCCATCAGCATCGCCGCCATCACCACCGGTCGAAGCGCCCCCCCCGCCCCCGATCGAGGCTCCGCCGCCACCGCCGCCCGCACCGGCCGCCGAGGCGATCCCGGCGCCGAAGCCGCCGCCGGTAACGCCGAAACCGATCGCGGCCAAGCCACCGCCGAAGCCGGCGATCGCCCGCCCTGCCCCGGTTGCACCTGCCCCGCCACCGGTTGCACCTGCCGTTCCGGCCCCGGTTGCACCTGCCGCGGCGCCGGTTGCACCTGCGGCACAGGCGCTGCCGCCCACGCTGGTCGGCGGCATGATCGGCGCCGGCTGCATCCCGATATATCCGCCGAGCGCAAGGCGTGCCGGCATTCAGGGCGAGGTGGTGATGCGCGTGCAGGTCGCCGCCGATGGGGCGCCGACCGGGATTTCGGTACTCACCAGCAGCGGCTCCGACAAGCTCGACCGCGCCGTTGCCGACGCGCTGCGCGCCTGCCGCTTCCACCCCGCCACCAGCGGCGGCCGCCCGATCGCGGGCGTCACCGACGTACCGTACCGGTTTTCGCTGGCGAACTGATCCCCCTTGCCGACCAACCGTTACGGCCGCTAGCACGGAGGCCATAAACGGGAGGAACGCATGCGCCGCGCCTGGAGCACCATCGCGGGATCGTTGCTGCTGCCCGCCCTTGCGCTCGCGCAATCCGCCGCCCCGGAGCCCCCTGCGGCCGACACCCAGCCGATCTCGCGCCAGCCGGAGGTGAACATCATTGCCCCGGCGCCGCTGCTCGGCACCGGTATCGACCGCGCGAAAGTCCCGTCGGCCGTCACCTCCGTCGGTGCCAACGACGTCGTGCGCACCGGCATCGCCAACGCGCTCGGCGCGCTGAACGACGAAGTGCCCGGCGTCGCGCTGGACGAAGCCGCCGGCACGCCGTTCCAGCCCGACCTGATTTTTCGCGGCTTCACCGCGTCGCCGAACGACGGCAGCGACGAGGGCATCGCCGTCTACGTCGATGGCGCGCGCTTCAACCAGCCGTTCGGCGACACCGTGCTGTGGGACGTGCTCCCCTCGGTCGCCATCGACAGGATGAACATCGAAGGCGCCAACCCGGTGTTCGGGCTGAATGCACTCGGCGGCTCGCTGAACATCAAGCTGAAGAACGGCTTCACCTACCACGGCGGCGAACTGACCGTGTACGGCGGCTCCTACGGCCGTGCCGCCGCGCAACTGCAATACGGCCAGCAATCCGGCAACACCGGCGCCTACATCGCCACCAACGTGCTGCACGACGACGGCTGGCGGCAGGATACCGGCGCCGACCTGCGGCAGCTTTACGCCGACCTCGGCTGGCGCGGCAACGCGGGCGAGGCGCATCTGTCGATCATCGGTGCGCAGAACGACATCGGCGGCCCGGGCACGTCCCCGGTGCAGGAACTCGCCGTCAACCGCTCCGCGCAGTTCACCGGCCCCAACGAGGTGCACAACAAGTATCTGCAGGTCAACCTGAACGCCAGCTACGACGTCAGCGACGACACCACGCTGTCGGGCCTGCTCTACTACACGAATTTGTCGCAGCGCATCGTCAACGGCAACACGCCGAACTTCCAGACCTGCAACGCCAGCAACGGCTATCTGTGCGAGCAGGACGGCGTGACGCTGCTGACCGGGCGCAACGGCGCGCCGATCCCGGACTATCTGAACGGCGGCCCGTATTCGGAACTCGACCTGACCGCGCTCGACAGCAACGGCTACGGCGCGTCGCTGCAGGCCACCAACAACACCGACCTGTTCGGCCTCGGCAACACGCTGGTCGCGGGCGTAAGCTTCGACGGCGGCATCAGCACGTTCGATGCCCTCTCCTACACCGGCGGCATCAACGCGCAGGCCGACTATATCGGGCCGGGCGTGGTGATCGACCAGGCAGACGGCTCCATCGCCCCGGTGCGGGTGATCGCGACCAACGCGTACTACGGCCTCTACGCCTCCGACGTGCTGGACCTGACGCGGAAACTCTCGGTCACGCTGTCGGGCCGGTTCAACGCGGCGAGCGTGGACCTGTCCGACCAGGACGGCACTTCGCTGAACGGCAACCACCAGTACAACCGCTTCAATCCCGGCGCCGGCGTGACCTACAAGTTCGCGCCGGCGCTGTCGGTGTATGGCAGCTACGCGGAAGCCAACCGTGCGCCGACGCCTGCGGAACTGTCCTGCGCCAGCATCACCAGCCCCTGCACGCTGGCGAACTTCTTCGAAGGCGACCCGAACCTCAAGCAGGTGGTGTCGCGCACGCTGGAGGCCGGCGCGCGCGGCGTCGTCACCCCGTTCACCGGCGGCACGCTGAACTGGGACGTCGACCTGTACCGCACGGAGACCACCGACGACCTGATCTTCGCGCCCAGCACCCTGCCCGGCCGCGACTTCTTCCAGAACATCGGCCAGACGCAGCGCCGGGGC
>Ga0302324_100021670_pt1 | contig 12522 bp, 9 predicted proteins | sample Palsa_T0_1_FD_201949 | JGI IMG/M metagenome (GOLD analysis project Ga0302324, IMG submission 201949) | Peat permafrost microbial communities from Stordalen Mire near Abisko, Sweden - Palsa_T0_1 | ecosystem: Environmental > Terrestrial > Soil > Palsa > Peat permafrost | place: Sweden: Abisko...
TGCGGCCGGCTCGCGCACTGGCCCAGATCCTGGCCGCCACGGGCCAAGCGGCCTGGGCCATGCTCGCCACGCGGCTGCCTGTGGACGCCACCTGCGCGGATCTGGATTTGGCCTTTACCCGCGAGCCACCGCCTCTCCCCAGACAATAACGCCCCCTACACAGACCTTGTCAACAGCCTGCTGTCCTTGCAACGCTTCGACGAAACGCGGCAGATCATCCGCGAGGGACAGGCGCGAAAACTGGATAACGTCATATTCCACAATGCTCTACACGCTCTGGCCTTTCTCGGTTCGGACCCAGCGGCGATGGCGGAAGAGCAGCAGTGGTTTGCGGGCAAACCCGAGTATGAGAACTTTGAACTGGCGCTCGCATCCGACACCGAGGCGTATGGCGGTCATCAGGGCAAGGCGTGGGAACTGGCCAAGCGGGCTCTGGACTCGGCCATTCGGGCGGACAGCAAGGAAAATGGAGCGGTATGGCAAGCAAATGCCGCACTCGAACAAGCCGCTTATGGCAGCACAACAGAAGCCCGGCAGTCGGCGGCAGAGGCTTTGAAACTTGCTCCCACGAGTCAGGGTGTTGACAGCGAAGCCGCGCTTGCCTTTGCTATGGCGGGCGATACGGCACGCGCCGAGTCCTTGGCCCAAGACTTAGGAAAACGCTTTCCACTGGACACGCAGATGCAGTCGTTCTGGCTGCCCGCGATTCAGGCGCAATTGGCGCTGGACAAGAAGAACCCTACTGCTGCCCTGAATGTGCTGCAAGCGGCTTCCCCCATTGAGTTGGGGCAGATTCAGTTCGTTGTCAACATTTCCTGCCTTTATCACACTTACATACGCGGAGAGGCATACCTGGCCGACGGGCAGGGCAAAGAAGCCGCCGTCGAGTTCCAGAAGATCATCGACCACAGCGGGATCGTCTGGAACTGCTGGACGGGAGCGTTAGCGCATCTGGGAGTGGCACGTGCCAATGCCTGGCAAGCGAGAACCTCGCAAGGTGCGGATGCCGACGCAGCCCGCGGCCGGGCGCTCGCCGCCTACAAGGATTTCCTCACCCTCTGGAAAGACGCCGATCCCAACGTTCCCATCCTGAAGGAAGCCAAGGCCGAATACGGGAAGCTGCAATAGAGCCTTGACCCATTTACCAGGAACCGAACAAGTTTGGCAATACGTCCCCGAGCTTTGCCCAGTCAGACGGGTGCTGCCTCTTTTTTGCAGTTCTCTACGCCTTCGACAATCAGGTGAATACCACCCGCCACCGCCAGCACCCCGGCTAAGGCATCATGACTGTCTGAAGGGCGAGGTGCTAATCCCGCCAAACAGACCGCAAGCCCGACAAAAATTTCAGCGATCAGGGACCTGCGGTGCAACCCTACGAGCGCCGTAAAGTAGCAAAGCCAACAGAGCACATCCGATTGTGATTGCAAAGTGAATCCAAGGAGTGTTCGCAGCCGCGACAATGTCTTTCCATAAGAGCACGGCAAACGCAGGCCACGACACGAGGTCCAGGGCCAGCGACAAACCCAGTACAGCGGTTGCCATCGTCACTGCCCAATCCTTTGCTCTTGCTCTTTTCCAGTCCATAATGTCGGCCCCTAGAGCGGCTGATACGACTTGCCGGGTGTTCGCAATCATAAATGCAACAACCTATCAAGCCGCCCAATCTTGCGGGACTGGTTGGGTGGGTCGGTTGGCGCTGGGATGCGCACGCCTGGCTGTTCCAAAAACCGCGGGCAGGATTTCGATGGAGAAGGTGGCAGTTGGGGTGGCTGGTTTCCTAACTAACCCGGCACGGGGGACTGTGGCTGTACTGAGGCTGACACCCTGCGAAAACACGTTCCAGAACCGCACAAGCCAAACGGGGCGCTAAGAGCTAGGTCCTAGTGTTCACAACAAGATTGAAAAAGGAAATTCGTCCTACCCCTTTGGTCAAGAGTGTACACATTCACTGCAGCGGAATCGCCTCGTAGCCAGACGCATACAATGACTCCATGAACGACCTCAGGAATCGAGTTGCTCTTGTCACTGGCGGGAGTCGCGGAATCGGAGCCGCCGTTGCAATCGCATTAGCGGAGTCTGGCGCCAATGTCGCCGTTAACTACCGTCAGCGTGCCGACGCTGCGAATGCGGTCTGCGCCGAAATCAGAGGGATGGGGAGGGAGACAATTTCAGTTCAAGCCGATGTGTCAGTCGCTGTCGACGTGAAACGCATGGTCGCAGAGGTTGAGGCGCAAGTCGGTAGCATCGACATCCTCGTCAACAACGCGGCGATCGCTCATCCCCGCAAATTGGAGGAGATTACAGAGGCGGAATGGGACGAAGTGCTCACCGTCAATCTGAAGTCGGTGTTCTTGGTGACGCAGGCGGTGGTTGCCGGCATGCGACGACGAAAGTGGGGGCGCGTCATCAACCTGTCTTCGGTTGCCGCACAGACGGGCGGGGCTGTCGGAGCCCATTACGCCGCGTCCAAGGCAGGAATTATAGGGCTGACGCACTCCTGCGCTTCATCGCTCGTTCGAGATGGAATCACTGTCAACGCCATTGCGCCTGCGCTGATTGAGACCGATATGGTTACCAGCAACCCGAACGCCAACCCGAATCTTATTCCGATGGGGCATTTTGGCTCGGTGGATGATGTCGCATCGGTGGCTGTGATGCTGGCGTCGAATGACTATATGACCGGGCAGACGGTTTCAGTCAATGGTGGGTGGTATATGAGCTAGTCCCGCCAACTCTGCCCGGCGGTCGCAGTCACGAATCGCGACTTCGCCTTCGTTCTCCATCTTCAGCTAAAGTATTAGCCGATGAAATTGACCTTCTGCGCCATGTTCTTGCTCTTCACCATGAGTGCTGCCGCCCAAGAGACAGGGGAGTTCGACGCCAGAGCGGCTGAGCGGTTTGCAAGTCTTGCCCTTGCCTGCGTACACAAAGAGTACCCAAATCACATCAGCCACACGTTGAATAGCGATCGAGACGTGGCCCCCCAAGGAAATTGACGCCTGCCTTTTATGGTTGCTACGACTGGCACTCTTCTGTGCACGGGCATTGGCTTCTCATTCGCTTGGTCAGGACTTTTCCTAACGCTCCGTTTGTTCAAGCCGCTCGCGAAGCACTCGGCCAAAGTCTCACCGCAGAAAACATCGTGCAGGAGACTGAATATCTCCGGGGAGAAGGACGCAGCAGTTTTGAGCGCCCGTATGGGCTGGCATGGCTCCTTCAACTCGTTGCGGAACTACGCGAGTGGGACGATCCGCAGGCTCGAAAGATGGCGGCTAATCTGCACCCGCTTGAAGAAGCTGCACTCGATCGACTGAAGAACTGGCTGCCCAAACTCTCCCACCCTGTGCGGATCGGCGAACACGACCAGACTGCGTTCGCGCTCGGTCTGATGCTCGATTATGCGCACGGCAATGACGATCAGAAGTTCGCCGAATTGGTCGTGTCCAAAGCCCAGCAGTTCTACCTCAGGGACCAGAACTGTCCGCTGACGTATGAACCTTCGGGCGAGGATTTCCTATCGCCGTGCCTCGGCGAGGCGGACCTGATGCGTCGTGTGCTGCCCAGCCCAGAGTTCGCTCGCTGGCTTTGGACGTTCATGCCCCAAATCTCCACGTCGGGCGACGAAAAGTGGTTACAGCCTGTTGTGTCGCCTGATCGAAGCGACCCGAAGCTGGCGCACCTCGACGGACTCAATCTCAGCCGAGCGTGGATGCTGCAGGGAATCGCGGCCGGTTTGCCTAAGAACGACAAGCGGCTGCCGTCGATCATGGCGACCGCCGAGGCTCACAGGCGGGCTGGTTTGGCTGCCGTGACCGGCGAGCATTACGAGGGCGGTCATTGGCTGGGGAGCTTTGCGGTCTATCTGGTCACCAAGCGAGGGATTTCAGGCTATCTGCCGCTTCCGGTTGACCGCCCAGCGCCTTCTCTTAGATGATTGTGATCCATGGACGTTGAACGCACCATTCAAGAGATTGAGCAGCTACAGGAAATGTTCGAAGCGCCGGATACTCGACCACTGAGTTCGAGCGACGTTGAGGCTGCGAACCGAAGGCACGACGAAATGCTCGCGCATAGCCCGTGGTTTCGTCTTTGGCAACGGTACGGCGTCTGTTGCCGAACCGAGCCTCCAGTGCTTCGACTGGGCGAAATGGAGAGCTAACCTCATCGCCGAATCGACGGGAACAAAGTGAAGAAGAAAACTGCTAATCTCCTCACGAAACTCACGGAGGCTGAACAAGACCTCCTGTCGCACATGCAACAGGGTTACCAGCTTGAAACGGATTCGCTCGGCGGCAACCTAGTCCTGCGGCGTTTGAAAGACAATAAAGACCATGAAGACATACGCCCTCTGTCGGCGAATCGCAATACCATCAAAGCGTTGGAACAGCGGGGACTCATCAGTCCCGGCAAAGGTCGCGACCCGCTCACCATCCTTTGGCGTCTTAAAACAAAATAAACTAGGACCTCTGCGATTCCGGCAACCCTAGCTTCAGGAACCGTCTCTCACGCTTGCCGGCCAGTATGAACCGATCGGAAGAATGCAAACTTTGCCACCTCCGGGAAGCATCGTCTGTGTCCTTCCCGCCTTCGTTCTGAGGCAAGCCAAGCTGTCTACACCTCAGGCCCTCCTCTTAAAAACACGACGTCCCTCTACCCGACTCGGTGTTAGACACGATTCGATACGCTTTAGAAGAGAATTCCGGCGACCTGCTCCGCCACGAGACTTGCCCTCTCGCGGCGCGTCTTTGGCATCATCGATGGGTCGTTCTGGATACTGGAGCTCACGCTCACGACGAAAGCCCGATCGCGTACCCGGCCCACTACCATCTCGGCGTATTCATCTCCCTGGCCCTGAATGCTGCACATTACAGCCTCATTGCCGATGGCCGGGAGAGGAGTACTTTTCGGCGGGCATTGTCCGAGGTAAGGGGGGAATTGTTTGGGGACGTCGGTCATCGAGTTGACCGAGATGCGCAGTTCGTGAACTGCGGCTTTTTGCTGCCGTGAAAAGTTGCAGACTCCAAAGCCATGGTCGCTGATTTTGACGGTCGCAGTTACGGCGCCGCCAACAATTCCTTGCGCCGTGGCTGCATTGATCCAGGGACACGTCGCCTGGGCATGGCATACCGTGGGCATAAGCATCGCCAGGCCGAGCAGAAGCAGAAGCGGATTGGAGCTTCGCGTCTTCATCAGTATCAGCTTCCAGGTTCCCGGTGCGGCCGGCTACGATTTCATCTTCATCACGGGCTTCAACGTTTCCGCCTTGAGGATCTTGCCACCCTCCTGAATGACGTAGACGCGGTTTACTTCTAGATCCTTCAATTGGTCGATTTGCCCGCTTAGCCAGCGAATCTCGACCATGTCGACCTTGGTTGCCTGCTCCAGGCCAAAGTGCATGCGCATATCATTCTGTGAAAAGTAGCTGCCGCCGCTGCGCAGTTCATCCATCTGAACGAGCGGCTTTTCCGCGGCTGGGATCGTCTTGGCGGTTACGAGCACGCGGCTGCCTATGCCGGTGCGATTGGATTTCACGCCCACAAGCTTGATCTTGATCCAGTTCCGGTTGAGGGTTGAGTCGCAACGGAGGAGCTGGGGAATGGCATTGATGCAGTTGACTGCGATGTCGAGATCGCCATCGTTGTCGTAGTCGCCAAAGGCGCAACCGCGCGCCGGGGCGTTCTCCACAATTCCCGAACCACCTTGATTGGTGACCTCTTCGAACCGCCCGTTGCGTAGATTGCGGTAGAGATACTTGTGTTCCGCATACTTCAGATCGGCCTTCGACTTGTCCACCTCGGGATAGACGTGGCCGTTGGACATCAATATGTCGAGCCAGCCGTCATTATCCATGTCGAAGAAGCCAACGCCCCAGCCCAGCAGACGCGTGTTGACGCCAAGTCCGCTGGGATAGGTGCGATCCTCAAAAACACCCTCGCCCAGATTCGTGTAAAGCGAGTCTGTATCGCCGGCAAAGTTCGTCTTCACCACATCGAGATTTCCGTCGCGGTTGTAGTCGCCGATTGAAACGCCCATGCCGGCCTGGGGTTTTGCCTCAGCGGAGAGCGCTGCTCCGGCTTCGATGGCAACGTCTTTGAAAGTGCCGTCCTTCTGATTCAGATACAGCGTCGCGGGCGCGGAATCATTCGCGACGTAGATGTCAGGCCAGCCATCGTTATCGAGATCCGACGCGGCAACGCTGAGACCATAGGTGCCAACGGCGTTCCACATTCCGGCCTTTTGACTCACATCACTGAAGGTTCCGTCTCCGTTGTTGTGATACAAAATGTTTTTTCCACCCGGCAGCCCCGGAGGACCGCAGGCGACGAGGATGCCTTTGTAAGTACATGGACCGTCCTCGGGGAGGGGAGCCGTCTTCAAGTCAAAGTCCACATAGTTCGCAACAAACAAATCGAGATGCCCGTCGCGGTCGTAGTCAACCCACGTACAGCCGGTATTCCAGCGTGTCTTCGGTCCGGGCTGGAGCAGCCCGGCCCGTTCTGTGACCTCGAGAAATGTTCCATTGCCGTTGTTCCGATAAAGGGCATTTTGCCCGTAGTAGGTGACGAACAGATCGTCATAACCGTCGTTGTCGTAATCGCCGACGCAGCAGGCTTGTCCCCAACCGCTGCGGATTTCCAGGCCCGAACCCTTCGTGACGTCGGTGAAGGTGCCGTCGCGGTTGTTCTTGAATAAATGACAATGCGGCTCTTTGCCTTTGGCAAATCCTTCCAGCCGCCATCCATTGACCAGGAAGACATCCAGCCAGCCATCGTTGTCGTAGTCATAGAAGGCGAGTCCGCAACCCGTCGTTTCCAGCAGATACTTGTTCTTGCCCACGCCGCCGTAGACCGTTTCGAGGTCGAGCCCCGAACCCTTGACTACATCCACGAAGCTGACACCAAGTGGCGTGCCCTCGATCGGAGATTTCGGACCTGGCGGAGGAGGAGCGGGCTTCGCATCGTAGCTGCGCTCGACCGGACCAATATTCTTTCTTGCCCCATTTTGTGGGACCCCCTGCTGTTGAGAAGCGGCCAAGGCCAGAATATCTGTGAAGGGAAGTACAAGAGCGGTTCGGCTCAGCGAACGAAGAAATTTTCGGCGATCCCAATCCAACACAAATCCTCCTCCGCTACTGCTGACCGCCACCGCTGGGCATGTCGTGCTCCAGTTCCATGTGCGTCAGGTCCGTGTGCATGTGCCAGGGCACGCTCTCGGTCGATATCTCGGGATGCTTGCGCAGAAAATCGAGTGAATAAGTAGGAGCCGCGGGATCGATTCTCTTGGTGGCATACAGCGCGGCCTGGGTTGCGGCCTCGGCTTTCATGCCTTTGCGGCGATACAAGATTGCGAGATTGTAGTGCGCGGCGACATCGTCAGGATCGATGACCTGCAACGATTCAAACTGCGCCACGGCCTCATCGGAACGATGCTGTTGGTAGTAGGCGATGCCAAGTTCACGGCGTGCATCCCTCGATTGCGGATACTGTTCCACGACCCTTTGCAGATTGGCGACCTCAGCTTCAGGATGTCCCTCGCGGCGTTCGACCAACGCAAGGTAGTAGAGGGCCCGGGCGTAATCCGGATGCAACTCGAGCGCCTTCTCCAGAACCGGCCGCGCTAACGAGTATTTTTCCCACTCGATATAAGTCAGGCCCACATTCACATAGCCGTCGTCGTAGTCAGGCCGCAGATTCACCACGTGATCAAAGGCCTCAATGGCGTCGGAGTATTGTTGCTGGTCGAGAAATCCAATGGCGACATTGTTCCACCGCATCCAGTCCTGATTGTCGCCGGGTTCGGGTGGAGTAGGATCGTTGGTTCCCATACGCAACGTGCGGGTGCGGGAAGCCAGCTCCACCACCGGGTAAAGCGGATGATCCGGACCGAACACGTTATTTAGATAACTCTGCCGCAGGTGACGATAGTTCACGCGAGCTGTGATGCTGAGTGGCCCTTTCGCGTCAGGTGGGACCCGGAATTCATAGCGTACCAGGGCGGAGCGTCCGGACTGAATCGAGTTGTCATAGGCCATGGAATGGATCGTCGCGACCTTGTGATTGTCGACAAACTCGCCGGAGAGATTCACCGGCCGGTTGGTAAAGCTGTGCGCGCGAGTATCCAGCATGCCATCGGGCTTCAGGTAACCACTGTGATAGATAGCCTTCCCGGAGGCGTCCTTTACCATGACCTCAACCCATGCCTCGTAGAGATCGCGCACCTCGGGAATCAGCGAGTGGCCAATGTTCTTGTTCTGGATGACGACGTATGCCTGCACCATGTCGTTCGGCTCCAGCCGAAAAGGCACGGAGCCAAGGGGCGCGATTATGGTGTCGTCGCTCGCCTTTTTCAGCGCGAAAATATCAACGTTGAGGAAAGTGCCCCGCTTTAGAAACTCAATCGTTTTCTCTAGTTGCTCGTCGAAACCGTAATAGAACGGTACCGCAGTATTTCCCGCCAGCCAGCGATGCGACGCCAGCAATCCTGCCTTGGCGCCGTAGTCGGGCAGAGTGGCCGCTACGCGCGGCATGTGGCAGCTCTGACAGGGGGTAAAGCCAGCCGAGTAAAAGGTCAGCGGATTACGGTTGGAGAACTTGGAGTTCTGCCACTCGTCATAAACCGTAAAAGCGCGGATGAACTTGTAATCGTTCAGCGTACTCGGCAGGTTGGCCTTATGACAGGCGGCACAGAACTCCGGCGTCTTATAGAACGGCTGCATGACGGCCTGCGCGTGACGTTCAGGATGCTGCAGGATATCGCCGAATGGAACCTTGCCGGGAATGCGGTTGCCTTTCTCATCCACCATGACTGCGGGCACGCCCATCACATAGCCGCCATTCCCGGAGGTCGACTGCAATCGCTGGATCGAATGGCAGGTGGCGCAGGTCAAGCCGTCCTTGTCAAAGGCGCGATCGACATGCGAGTCCGTGGTCAGGGCGCCCGACAGCACAGCGATCGGATTGTGGCAGCTATCGCAGTGCCGTGAGTACTCGATGCCTTCGGTGCGGATCAGAATGTTAACGCTGGTCCGGTAAAACGGGGTGCGGAATGAATTGGAGTGCAACGCCTGACGCCACTGGTGGTAGGCCTCTTCGTGGCAATGGCCACAGTATTCGGCCTCAGGAAAAGCGCCGGGCTGAATGAAATCGTTGCCTTCGATCGCAGCATTTCCGGGGAGGGACAAGTTGTCCTTGCCAAAAAGAAAGTTGTAGGTCTTGCGTATCTCATCAGAGTAGCTTTTGCCTGCGGGATTCTCGCTAGACTGGGCGTGAGTAGTGAACTGTGGAATTCCCGTGAGCCCGGTAATCATCAGGAAACCGGCGGCGCTCAGAAGAATTCTGCCTGTTCTCGATTTCATCCTGGGCCACCTGCGTCTGGTATAGCGCATCCCGAGCTGACTGTAAATGGCCGCGTTCGCAAGGACGCATTGGCAGGGATCTGGTGCCGAGCCGAAAGATTATGGCTGCGGCCGTTCCAGTTCGTCGGCTTTGTGCCGTTCGGCCGCGGCTTCCTCCTTCTTGCCTTGGCGTTCGAGGGCGTTGGCTAGTCCGCGATGAGCCTCAGCATAATTAGGATCGTCCGTGAGCGCCTCCTGGTAACGCTCGATGGCATTTCCGACTTGCCCTTTCTGCAGCAGCGAGTTGCCTGAATTGGTGGACACTTGGGCCCGCTGGCGATTCATGGCCACACGCTCCAGATCCGCGCCTTTCTTGCGTTCCGCGGCCGCCTCGACCGCCTGGCCCTGTTGCGCGAGCACGGCTGCCAGGGTTAGGTGAGAGTCGGGCTGGTCCGGCATTCGACGAATCGCTTCTCTTAAAGCGTCGGCCGCCTCCGGCAATTTGTCCATCTTGCGATAGAGGCTGCCGAGTGTCGCCCAGCCGTCAGCATTGTCGGGATGCAGCTTCATCGCCAGCGAAAGTTCGCGGCTTGCGTCGTCGTAGCGGCCGTCTTGCATGTAAAGGACGCCGAGCGTGTAGTACGGCTCATAGGCCGAAGGCTTCAGCTTAGAGGCAGTCTCGAGCTCTGGGATGGCGGCTGCATTGTCGTCCTTCAACTTGAGGGCGAGGCCGAGATTGTAGCGGAGCTGGAAGTTCTCAGGATTGGTCTTTATGCCGGAGCTGAGCACATGGATGGCTTTATCGACTTCGTCCATTTGCAAGTAGGCGGCAGCCAGATTCTCATGCGCGGTGGCATCGGCGGGCTTTTGTTCAAGCGTACGTTCAAGAAATGGAATTGCATCTTTTGGGTTTCCAGTCACCAGCAGAGACAATCCCAGGCTCGATCCTGCTTCGCGGTTCTTGGGCTCAGCGGCCACTACCTGGCGAAGCAGGGGAACAGCTTCACGATCGTGGCCGGCGCGCTCGAGCGCCCTGGCCAGTTGATACTTAGCTTCCGTGTACGCGGAATCGAGGTTGATCGCGCGCTGGAATTCCACGATGGCTTTGTCGTCTTCGTTATTCGCCACATGCGCGTTGCCGAGTTCCGTGAAGACGGCTGCGCTCTCCGGTGCCAACTGGGAAGCCACAGTCAGCTCCTCGATCGCCACCGCGGTCTGTTGCTCGGCCAGCAGCGCCATCCCCAAGTGCAGGTGAGCCGCGGCGAACTGCGGATTGAGCCGAATCGCTTCCTGGAATTCGCTGACCGACGAAGGCCAGCTCCGCTGCTGGCCGTACAGCGAGCCCAAGGCGTCATGTAGTTCGGCGCTCTTCGGCGATTCACTGCTGGCGATCTTCATCTTGGCGACTGCCTCCTGCAGTTGGCCCGTGGCAGCTAACGAGCGAGCGTAGGCTGCTAGAAAAAACGCAGGAAGCGCATGGGAGACATCCGCGGCGGGCTTGCGCTGCGCATCGGCTTCAACACTCTTAAATAGAACAATCGCTTTCTGGTTAGCGCCCGTTTGCTCGTACGCCAGGGCGAGGTTGGTCTGGGCGGAAATATCGCCGGGCTTCAGCTTGAGCGCCGTTTCCAATTCTTTGATGGCTTGCGGAAGTTTCCCGAGATGCGCCAGGACCGCGCCCAAGGCGCTGTGTCCCTCTTCGATCTGAGGCACGAGACGTACCACCTTCTCAAATTGTGCCTCTGCGGTCTTGAAGTCGTTATTCGCGGCCGCTGCAGCGCCTGCCTGATAGGCTGCCTGAGCCTGGTGGTTGATGTCGGCCTGTGAGGCGGACGATGAAGCGCTCTGCGCCGCGAAGCAGATCCCGGTCCCGAGCCCCACGATCAGAACGAACACGATGCGGGGTGAATAGGTTGTCAAAGGTTGCCGCCGTGCGAGTGCGAGGGACATGACCAGAATACACATCGAACCCGCAAACCTATATGAGGCCAACGGGGCTCAGACGAGCCCTTGGAATTAAGATATCCGGAGGGTATGGCCGCCCCGTCGCCGCAGCCGTCCCGGCTGATCGCCACTTTCTGGCAGCTTCTGCGCCTTTTATTTCGTAAGCTCACCGATAAAAACGCCGAAAGGTTCGAGCGAAACCTCACTTCCGTTCGCTCCCGATTTTCCTGTTGCCAGCAGGCGTGTCGCCGCGGCGAAGCCGTTGCCCTTCAACTCGAGGTTCACCTTCTGCGGCGTGTCCGACATATTCAGCGCCACTACCACGCCGTGGTCTTTATAAACGCGCAGGTAGGAAAGCACGTTCGCATCACTCTCATTGATCGCGGTGTAGCTTCCGTCCACGAGCGCGGGGTTCGTGTGCCGCAGCTTCAGCACGTTCTTGTAGAACACCAATATCGAATCCGGATCCTTCGACTCATCCGCCACGTTGTGCGTGCTGTAAGTCGGAGGCACGGGAAGCCACGGCGTCCCTTTGGAGAAGCCCGCGTTTTCGCTGCCGTTCCATTGCATCGGAGTACGCTCGCCGTCGCGGCCTTTCTCTTGCGGCCATCCGGTGCGACCGATTGGATCCCTCACATCCTCCTGGCGCGTCGGGGGCGTAGTCTTCATTCCAATCTCTTCCCCGTAATACATGATCGGAGTTCCGCGCAACGTGAGATAAAGCGCCGCCATTAGCTTCGCGATCTGGTCGTTGTGCTGGCCATCGCCATAGCGGTCGTAGGAGCGCACAATGTCGTGGTTGCTGATCACAAACGTCGGCCAGCCGGAAGCCGCGTTTACCGCGGCAATCTGCTTGCGAAATTCTGCGGGGGACAGTTTGTTGACCATGGTGAAAAGAAAATCCATGGGCAACTGCAGTTCGTTATTGCCTTCGCCGTAATACCGGTTGAGTTCGGCGACATCAGCCGTCCAGGTTTCGCCGACCAGGACCGCGTTATGTTCATCCGCCACCTGGCGCAATCCGCGCAAGATTTCATGCACTTCAGGCAGTTTCGTGTTGTATTTGTTCTCCTCGATCGGGTCTCCGAAGGCGTTCGTGCCGGAACGGGTGATAGGGTTGTCTTGAAGGTTTGGGTCTTCAAACAGAGTATCCACCGCATCCAGCCGGAACCCCGCCACACCGCGCTTGTACCACCAGCGGGTCACGTCGAACATCGCATTTTTGACCGCCGGGTTGCGCCAAT
>Ga0302324_100021674_pt1 | contig 12521 bp, 9 predicted proteins | sample Palsa_T0_1_FD_201949 | JGI IMG/M metagenome (GOLD analysis project Ga0302324, IMG submission 201949) | Peat permafrost microbial communities from Stordalen Mire near Abisko, Sweden - Palsa_T0_1 | ecosystem: Environmental > Terrestrial > Soil > Palsa > Peat permafrost | place: Sweden: Abisko...
GATCCGGCAGAACGTCATGATGTCGGCTTCACTGCCTGGCTCCTGCGCACCAAACTGATTGCAGGGAAAACCGACCACGGTGAACTCTTGCGTGGCGAGATCGCGCTGCAGCTGCCCAAGGCCGCGGTACTGCGGGGTGTAACCGCAGCGACTTGCGACATTGACTGCGAGCGTCACCTTGCCGCGCAGCGGGCCCAGAAGATCTGCGCCGCCATCGATGCTCTGCACGGGCACGGAGAAGAAGTCGTTCATGCGCGGGGTGAGTCCATTTCAGGATCCTTTACAGCAGGGATTGTAGCGCCGCCGCGCGATTTTGCATTACGTGTCCGGGGCCTCGGGTTGCGGTGCGTGCAGTGCAGCAGCGTGCGGCAGTTCAAGGTTTGAAGAGTTAAAGAACACCCTTGCCGTGGCATGACGGTATACAGCTTCGGATGGAGGCTCGACACAGACAGGTCTCGGTGCCGCCCGACCGCTTTGAAGTCGTCGCGGACGATACCGTCTTCACCGTCAACCTGCAGTCGGCGCTGGCGCTGTGCATCTATGACGCGGTGGAGGATGCCGGCGCCTTGCTGCACCTGCGCTTCATCGCCCGTAGCGCGCAGCACACCGAAGCCACCGACACGACGCTCGCCACCGAGCTGCTGCTGCTCGACCGCTGCGTGGAGGCGTTGCGCGAGATCGCCCCCGGCGCGCGCGCGCTGCAGGCAAAGATCGCCGCGCACTTGCCCGAAGGGCAGACGCAGCAGGGCACCTGCGATTCCATGCTGTCGCTGATCCGCCATTTCCTGGCCGACGTCGAAATCAAAGAAGTCTCGGCCGATGTCTCCGCGGGTGCGCCACGCACGCTGCGCTTTCGTCCGAGCATGGGGACTTTGCAGATCAGCTGAGCCAGCGCGGCGGGCAACGCCCGCCGGCGCGCACTCCCCGCAATTGTGCTTTGCGCCTCTCTGACCGGAGAAACAGCGTGATTTGCCCTTGCCAATAGCGCGGGCGCATGCTTGCCAGCCAGGTGCGAGCGCCCCGGCACAATGACCACCGAAGATAATCGCGTACCGCCGCCGAGCGAGGTTTCACGCCTTGACGGGGCGGGCCCGCATACGCACGCGCACCACCCGCAACTACATCTTCGGCTACTCGAGCAACTGAAGCAGCGCAACGTGTTTCGCGTTGCCGCACTCTATCTCGTCGTGTGCTGGCTGATCCTCGATCCGGTGCATGTGGTATTTCACATGCTCGACGTCCCAGCCTGGGCCAATCATCTCGTCGTGGCACTGATGGCGCTCGGTTTCCCGCTGGTGGTGATCTTTGCTTGGGTGTATGAGATCACTCCCGAGGGCCTCAAGCCCACCGCAGAGGTGCCGCACCAAGAGTCCATTCGCATTCACACCGGCCGCAGGCTCGACCGCGCCATTATTGCTGTGTTTGCTGTGACGCTTGGCTACTTCATCGTCGACAAGTTCTGGCTCTCCAAACATTCGCCCGCTGCGCAGCCTGGCGCAGTCGCGCAAACGCCGCCGGCGCGGCACCTCGGCGCCGCTGCATCCACCTTCGCGCCACCTGCGCACTCTATCGCGGTGCTGCCGTTCATCAACATCAGCGGCGATAAGGAACAGGAGTACTTCTCCGACGGACTGACGGAGGAGCTCCTGAACTCGCTTGCGCGCATGAACGAACTGCAGGTCGCGGCGCGCACGTCGGCTTTTTCCTTTAAGGGAACGAGCGACGACATCAGCACGATCGCGCACAAGCTCAACGTTGCTGCGGTGCTCGAAGGCAGTGTGCGGCGCTCCGGCAATACGGTGCGCATCACGGCGCAGCTCATCAATGCCGTCACGGGTTTTCATCTGTGGTCGCAGACCTATGACCGCAATTTGGTCGACGTGCTGAAGCTGCAAACCGAGATTGCGAATGCGGTCGCGCGCGCGCTCAAGATCACTCTGCTCGGCGATGCGGCCGCGAAAATCGAGTTGGGCGGGACGCGCAATCCGGCGGCTTTTGATGCGTACCTGCGCGCCTGGAAGATTGCCAACGCCGCGCAGGACGCCCAAGGCTTTCAGGCAGCGGCGGTCGAATACACGCAGGCCATTCGCCTGGATCCGCGCTACGCGCTCGCGTTCGCCAGCCGCTCCGAATCACTGCTGTTTGCCGCTGGCCTTGACACGCTCGCGGCCGCTCGGCAGGAGTTCGACCAGGCGCAGGCTGACGCGCGGCAAGCTATTGCACTCGCGCCGGAGCTCGCCGAGGGCCACATGGCGCTGGCGAGGTGTTTCGATGGAACCTTGGATTTTGCGCGCGCCACTGAGGAATATGAGCGCGCCGTGGCGCTCGCACCGGGCGATGCGGCTATCTTGCGAAGCTATGCCCGCTTTGGCGTCAAGATGGGCCACGTCGATGCGGGCATCAACGGCGCGCGCCGTGCGGTCGTGCTCGACCCGCTGAATTTCCACAGCCACTGGGAGCTCGCGGTTAGCTTGTATTTCGCGCGCCACTTTGATGAGGCCATTACGGCCTTTGACGACGCGTTGGCCCTCAACCCCGACTATGCGCCGGTTTACGGGTTGCGCGGGCTTGCCTACTATGCGCGCGGCGACTTTGAGAGCGCCCGCGCTTCATGTGAGGGCAAGACTAACCACTGGGCAAGTCAGGAGTGCCTGGCGGTGACTTATTGGAAGCTCGGGCGACCTTCCGATGCGGCCTCCGAGCTGCAAAAGATGGTGGCGTCGCTCGGTGATGCCGCGGCCTATCAATACGCCGAGATCCACGCCCAGTGGGGCAACACTGCCAAGGCGCTCGAGTGGCTGCAAATCGCTTTGCGGCAGCGTGATTCAGGCCTGGCGAACCTCAAAGCTGACCCGCTCCTTGATCCTCTGCGCAAGGAAGCTCGGTTTCAGGCCATCGAAAAGGCTCTCAAGTTCCCCAGCTGACAGCCTAAGATCGGTCAGGCGCCGCGAGCCGCCGCGGCGCCTGCGGCTCTACGGCACTGTCGCCGCGCGGCCTTTGAGACCCAGATCCTTGCTGTAGACGACGTTCAGCACATTGTCGTACCAGCCCGTCACGCTGGGTTTGACGAGATGTTTGTTGACGTAAAAGTACAGTGGCATCAACGGGTGCTCCGCCAGCATGAGCCGCTCGGCTTGCTCAAGTAGCGCCCGACGCGCCGCAACGTCAACCGCTGCGGCAGCCTGCTGCAACAGCGCGTCGTATTGTGCATTGTGGTAGCGCGGCAGATTGATGCCGAAGTCGCTCTTCAAATACTGCGCATAGGTGTACGCATCGTTATAGTCGCCGCTCCAGCTTGAGCGGAAAATCTCGACATCGCCGCGGTCGATGTCCTGCAGCAGGGATTTGAATTCGACCGCCACCAGGTGCGTCTGCACCCCCAAAGCCTCCTGCCACATCGAGGCGACTGCAATCGCAAGCTTGGTGTGGATCTCGCCGTCGTTGTAGCGCAGCTCGATGGCGAGCGGACGCGTCTGCGAATAGCCGGCAGCCGCATACAGCCGACGTGCCTCGGCGATCCGCTCGGCCATCGGCCTGCCGCGGTAGTCAAAGGACTGCGGGGTGTAGTCGTGTATGCCGGGCGGCACCCAGCCGTACGCCGGCAGCTCCCCGACGCGCAGCACCCGCTCGGCAAGCTTTTCGCGATCAATGACGAGCGACAAGGCGCGCCGCAATCCCGGATGATCCTTGAAGGGCGCGCGATTCATGTTGAAGCCATAGTAGTAGGTATTGAGCTGCGGTGAGATGTGCAGCTGCGCGCCAAGATTCGCCTTGATCCAGTCAAATTGCCCGCGCGGCACGACGGCCGTGATGTCAAGCTCATCGGCGCGATAGCGGGTGAGCTCGGCATTCTCGTCCGCAATCTGCAAATATTTGACGGCATCGACCTGCGTCGCCTTGTCGTTCCAGTAGTGATGGTTGCGCACCGCGAGCACATGAGATCCGGGGACCCACTCTTTGAGGACAAACGCGCCGTTCGACACCATGTTGCCCGGACGCGCGAAGTCGGAGCCGTACCGGGCGAGGGATGCCCGATGAACCGGACAGGTGCTCGGGTGCGCCAGAAGGCCGGGCAAATACGGCGCCGGCCCCGCCAGGTGCACTACCAGCGTCGAATCATCGGGCGCGGCCACTCCGAGCGACTCCACGCGCGCCTTGCCCGCGACGATGGCGCTGGCGTTAACGATGACATCGACCACCTGCGCGTACTGCGAGGCCGTCGCCGGATCAACCAGGCGGCGCAGGGCCGTCAGAAAATCCGCAGCCACCACGCGATCGCCGTTTGACCATCGCGCCTCGGGGCGCAGATGGAAGCTGTAGGTCAAGCCATCGGCACTGACGTCCCAGCTCGTGGCAACCCCCGGCGCGGGAGCCGCCTGCCTATCGAGCGAGGTCAGGCACTCGTAGAGATCACGCAGCACCTGATGCGCCTCATTCACGCGCGCCTTCTGCGGATCAAGCGAATCGGGCCCCGGCCCGTTGCCGACCAGCAAGGTGGCCGCTGCAGCGGGGGCGCTGCCCGGCGCCGCGCCCTGCGGCGCGCGCGCGCAGCCGCAAACGACGAGGACGATGAGCGCCAGCGTAGCTGGCGCAAAGAACCTACGCGGCATCGCTGCGCTTGCGCGCCGCATTGATGTCATCGCGCAGCGCGAGGGTGATCGCGCGTGCCGCGGTCGCGAAATCCTCGCCCGAAGAGGCATGAATGATGGCGCGCGAGGAGCTCACGATAAGTCCGGTGCCTTGCGCGCTTTGCCCGGCCACGACCGCGGCGCGCAGATCGGCCGCCTGCGCGCCGACACCGGGAAGCAAGAACGGCATGTCAGGGGCGATCGCGCGCACCTCGGCAAGCTCACGCGGGTAGGTGGCACCCACCACCAGAAGACAGTTGCCGTGCGTGTTCCAGCGCCGCGCGGCAAGCTCCGCCACGACCAGGAAAAGCTTGCGCCCGCCGACGATCTCCAGATCCTGCAGATCACGGGCACCGGGATTGGACGTGCGGCACAGGATGAGGACGCCACGCTCCTGGTAGCGCAGAAAGGGCTCGAGGGAGTCGCCGCCGAGATAGGGATTGACGGTCGTGGCATCCGCACCGTAGCGCTCGAAAACCTCGATGGCGTAGCGCTCGGCGGTAGGCCCGATGTCGCCGCGCTTGGCATCCAGGATCACCGGGATGCCCGGATAAGCACGGTGGATGTACTCGATGGTGCGCTCCAGCTGGTCTTCGGCCTCGCAGGCAGCGTAGTGCGCAAATTGCGGCTTGTAGGCGCACACGAGGTCCGCCGTCGCATCGATGATGGCCTTGTTGAACTGGAAGATCGGCGAGGCGTGCGCCGCGATGTGCGCGGGCAGCCGCTCGATGAGCGGATCAAGTCCCACGCAGGCGAGAGAGTTTCTTTGCCTCCACGCCGCGCGCAGTTGCGCCATGAAGCCCGTCATGCGACGCGGCTGCGACGGCTGAGGGTGTGCTTCTTCAAATAGACAAGCAGCATCGAGACCGCAGCCGGCGTCACGCCCGGAAGGCGCGCGGCCTGCCCGAGGGTGGCGGGCCGACACTGCGCGAGCTGCTGACGCACCTCGTGCGAAAGGCTGCTCAAGGTTGCGTAGTCAAGATCCGCGGGCAAAGCGGTCTCCTCGTTGCGCCGCTGCCGCTCCACCTCCTCTTCCTGGCGCTTGATGTAGCCCGCGTACTTTACGCGCGCCTCGCGCTCGGCTTTGAGCTGCGCCGGCAGACGCTCATCGATACCGAGGGGCTCCTCGCCGTTAGAATCGATGAGCCGCCGCTTCTCCTCGAAGAGCTTCCAGCGCTCATCAGCAATGAGCCCGAGCTCACGCCCGCGCGCGGTGAGGCGCAGATCGGCGTTGTCCTCGCGCAGCAGCAGGCGGTGCTCGGCGCGGCTCGTGAACATGCGATAGGGCTCGCGCGTGCCGCGCGTGACCAGGTCATCGACGAGCACGCCGAGGTAGGCCTCGCTGCGCCGCACTGTCCACGGCGTCTGCCCGCGCGCGTGCAGCACCGCGTTCGCGCCCGCCAGCAGACCCTGCGCGGCGGCCTCTTCATAGCCGGTCGTGCCGTTGATCTGGCCGGCGAAAAAGAGGCCCGCAAAGTGCTTGGTGGCGAGCGACGCCGTGAGGTCGCGCGGATCGAAGTAGTCGTACTCGATCGCATAGCCGGGACGCGTCAGGTGCGCATTCTCGAAGCCGGCGATGGTGCGCACGAACTCCTCCTGTGCATCAAACGGCAGGCTGGTCGAAATCCCGTTCGGGTAGACCTCGTGGGTTTCGAGCCCCTCGGGCTCAACGAAGACCTGGTGCGAGGCCTTGTCCGCGAAGCGCACGACCTTGTCTTCGACCGAGGGACAGTAGCGCGGACCCACCCCTTCGATGACGCCCGTGAACAGCGGGGAGCGGTCGCTCGCCCGGCGGATGATCTCGTGCGTGCGCTCATTTGTCTTAGTTATGAAACAATTTGCCTGTCTCGGATGCTCATTGACGTACCCAAGGAACGAAAATACCGGTGGGGGCTCATCACCGGGCTGCGGCGCCATTACGGAAAAATCGAGGCTGCGGCCATCGAGCCGTGGCGGCGTGCCGGTCTTGAGCCGCCCGACGCGCAGCGGCAGCTCGCGCAGCCGCGCCGCCAGTCGCTCAGAGGGCGCCTCGCCCATGCGCCCGCCCGCTTGCTTCTCGAGCCCGACGTGCATGCGCCCGCCGAGGAACGTCCCCACGGTCAAGACCACTGCGCGCGCGTGCAAGGCAATGCCGCTCGCGGTGACGACGCCGGTGACTCGCCCGCCCTCGACCGTAATATCGGCCACCTCCTGCTGGAAAAGTTGCAGCTGCGGTGCGCCCTCGATGAGGGCGCGGATCGCGCGCTTGTAGAGCTGGCGATCGGCCTGCGCGCGGGTGGCGCGCACGGCGGGCCCCTTGCTTGCGTTCAGGGTGCGGAAGTGGATTCCGGCGCGGTCGGCCGCGCGCGCCATCGCGCCGCCCAAGGCGTCGATTTCACGCACGAGATGACCCTTGCCGATCCCGCCGATCGCCGGGTTGCAGCTCATCTGGCCCAAGGTCTCGATGCTCTGGGTGAGGAGCAGGGTGCGCGCGCCCATGCGCGCGGCGGCGAGCGCCGCCTCCGTGCCGGCGTGACCGCCGCCGACCACGATGACCTCAAAAGTGTGTGCAGATCGCATGACTGGCTTGGGCGCGTTTAGAAAAGCCGCGCATTGTAACCGAAGGCCTAGGAGCGCCGGCAGAGCAGCGCATGGAAGCGCTGCAGATGCGACTGTGCAAAAGCGCGTGCCTCAACCTCGAAGGCGTTGTCCCAGTACCCGCGGCGCAGCCATTCGCACACGTAGCGCGCGCTCGTGAGGCGCCCCGTCTCCCATTGCAGCAGCACATGACAGAATTCGTGCAGCATTAACGAGGGGTTGGCGAAGAAGTCGGCGGCGCTGCCCGAGAGGTAGATATGCCCGCGGCGCGTGGTCGCCACCGCACCCGCGTGCGCCCGGGCAAAGAGCGAGTGCTCGATGATGCGGATGCGCCGCACGCGCTCTCCGAAGAGCTCGACCAGAGCTCCTTCGATCCCAACGGGCACAGCAACGGCGCGGCGCGGCCACATAACCCCGGCAGTTTCCCTTTGCAGCCGGAGCGTTGGCAATGCCTCGCTAGAGCGCCATCTGCACGCTCGGTGCTGGGCGCACGGCGCGCTCTTCCACCGCGCGTTGGGCGCGTACGGTTGCGTAGAGCTCGATGTCGCGCGCGACCAGGCGCGCTTGCTCGCGAATTTCCGGTACGGCCGTCAGCTCCCATTGGCGGCCACGCGTGAGCGTTCCGAGTGCGTAGAGCGTGCGCTGCAACTCACCGGCGCGCGCGACCAAGCGGAAGCGCTCATCGGTTGCAAGGCCGAGCGCCAGGGGATCCGGCCGCGCGAGGCCTGCGGCGAGGATGTTGCGCAGCAGCTGATTGGTTGTGGTGCGCACGTCGATGCCCGGCCCGGTGCAGTTGATGAGCACCGCGCCTTCAAGCACAGCGGCGCTCGCCCCGCCCCGCCGCAGGGTTGCACGCAACGTGCCGCGCTCGCCGAGGTGCTCAACTGATTCAAGCCGCCCGCGCATAACCGAAAGTTGGCCGCGCGCAAGCGCCCGAGAGACTCGGGCATGCACCTCCGGCGCGAGGCGGTGACGGTGCGCGTCCCAGAAGGGTCGGACATGGCGCAGGAAGCGCCGCCGCTCCTGGGTGTCCCAGGCGTCCCAGATGTGCGGCGCGAGCCAGCGCAACTCTGTCATCACGGCGCGCCATCGGTCGCCGCGCGCATCCTCGCCGCAAAGTTCGCGCACCCGCCCGACGAGCGCACGCAATGCCGTCGGCAGGCTCGCGCGCAAGCTCTCGGGCAGCTCAAGCGTTGCGCCGTGCGCGCGCGGCAGTAGCGCACGGCGCGAAAACGCATACAGGGGACCTGTGTGCCGGCGGTGCAGAAGGTCGGCCACCACGTCGATGGCGCTGAGGCCCGTGCCGGCGATGAGCACCGCGGCGTGCCGCGGCAGCTCGTTCAAGGCCTCGCCGCTCCACGGATTGTTGAGAACGAGGCGCTGTGCCGCGGCGGGCAGATCCACACCGAGCCGCGCCGGCGGCTCGTTGCCGGTCGCAAACACCACGATGTCCGCGCACACCGCCGTGCCGTGTGCAGGCAACACCTTCCACCCCTCACCGTTCGCCACGACCTCCTGTGCGGCGCTGCGCAGCCATGCGAGCTTGATGTGGGGCGCACTATGGATCTCGCGCAGTCGCGACTGCAGGTATTCGCCGTAGTACTGCCGTGGCGCGAAATCCTCCGCGCCCCAGTTAAAGCCGCGGCGATCACGTTCGCTGCGCAGCCAAAAGAGAAAATCGGTATCGCCGCCGCTTGCGGCCATGTTGCAGGCGCGCGTGTTGAGCAGATGCGCTGCCGAGCGCGTCGAGTATGCAACTCCCGCGCCGAGCCGCTCACGCGGCTCAAAGACGGTCACGGCGATCGGGCACGAGGCGCGTTCCTTGAGTGCACACAGCAGCAGCACCGCGCTCGCACCGCCGCCGCAGATGACAACCCTGAGCATGTTTGTGTGGTTCACCGCAGAAGTAGGAGGACATGCCCAATGAGGTTACCGAGCGCGGGTTATAAAGTCGGTAACACGCCGCGGGTGCACGGCGCGCCGTGGCAGCGCGCCTGCGCGAACGCCGCTGCAAAAGGTCAAACCATCAAGCGCTTGCGCAACAGTGTCAAACCATCACCGATGGGAACGAGCGCAAGATCCACGCGCTCATCGCGATGAACATAATCATTGAATGCGCGCAGCGCGACGGTCGCACTGTCGGTGTCGCGCGGATTGGCGACCTGGCCGCTCCAGAGCGTGTTGTCGACGGCGATGAGGCCGCCGGGACGGATGAGCTGATAGAGTTTGTCGTAATAAGCGCGGTAGCTTTCTTTGTCGGCATCGATAAACGCGAAGTCAAACAAATTTGCACCACCATCGGCGAGCAACCCGTCAAGCGTGCGCAGCGCAGGCTGCAAACGCAGCTGCACTTTTTTCTCCACCCCCGCTTCCTGCCAGAACTGCTGCGCGATCGCCGCGGTTTTTGGATTGATGTCGCAGGCAATGATGCTGCCATCGCCCGGCAGTGCGAGTGCGACCGCGAGACTCGAGTAGCCGGTGAAGGTGCCGACCTCGATGCAGCGGCGCGCGGCGATGAGGCGCACCAGCAGCGCCATGAACTGGCCCTGCTCCGGGCTGATCTGCATGGTTGAGTGCGGCATCTTCGCCGTCACTTCGCGCAGCCGCGCAAGCACCGGCGCCTCCCGCACGCCATGCGCGAGAATATATTCGTACAGTTCATCCGTCAGTGGAGTGGTTCGATCGCTCATGAGAGTACCCGTGTTGCAAATTAGGAAGCGCTACCTGAAGACGGATGGTACATGGTGATCTTTGCGGACCATGCGCCTGCGCTCCCGCGAGGTGCGTGACCAAGACCGTAGCCTTGATCGGTGTGCGACTTGCGCCGCAGCACAAGTGAGCGACATCCGCAAGCCGAGCGCAGCTTGCCTACCTACTTGCCTACGCAGAAGCCGGCAAAAATGCGCCCGAGAAGATCCTCGCTCGTGAACTCGCCGGTGATCTCGGCAAGCGCCTGCTGCGCGGAGCGCAGCTCTTCGGCGACGAGCTCTCCTGCGCGCCGTTCATGGAGCTGCCGCATCGCCTCCGCGACATGCGCGCGGGCGCGCGCGAGCGCTTCCAGATGACGCGCGCGCGCCGAAACCGTGCCGCCATCAAGACCGTGATAGTCCATGCACGACTTCAAATGTTCGCGCAGCCTGTCGATGCCCGCGCCGCTCAAGGCTGAGAGCGTGATGCGCGGCGGCCCGGAGGCGGTGTCGGCGACCGGCACGCCCACCGCAAGATCGCACTTGTTGAACACCAGCGTGACCGCCACGTCCGGCGGCAGTCGCTGCCGTTCGGCCTGATAGGCACCGCCCGCCGGATCCTCGAGCGCATCGATGACAAAGAGCACTCGATCCGCGCGCAGCATTTCCGCCTCGGCGCGCCGAATGCCTTCTTCCTCCGCCACATCGAGCGCGGCTCGCAAGCCCGCCGTGTCGAGCACATGCAGCGGCATCCCGTCGATATCGATGTGCTCACGCAGCACGTCGCGCGTGGTGCCCGGATGCGGCGTGACGATGGCGGCGTCGTAACCGGCAAGGCGATTGAGAAGACTTGATTTGCCGGCATTGGGCCGGCCGGCAATGACCACCGTCATGCCTTCACGCAGCAGCCGTCCTTGGCGCGCGCTCGCCTCGACCGCGTCAAACTGATCCTGCACTTCCTCCAGGCGCTTGGCGAGCGCTCGGTCGGCGAGAAAATCAATCTCCTCCTCGGGAAAATCGATCGCGGCTTCAACATAGGTGCGCAGCGCAATGAGTGCCTCGGTCACCCCCTTCACCATGATCGAGAATTCGCCCTGCAGCGAGCGCATGGCCGCGCGCACCGCCGCGCGCGAGCCGGCATCGACGATATCGCCGATCGCCTCGGCCTGGGTCAGATCGAGTTTGTCATTGAGAAACGCGCGCTGCGTGAACTCTCCCGGCAGCGCGCGCCGCGCGCCCAGCTCCAGAGCGCGCGCGATGAGCTCTTGCTGTACGACCGGGCCGCCGTGTCCCTGCAACTCAAGCACGTGCTCACCAGTGTAAGAGTTCGGAGCGGGGAAAAACAGCGCCAGGCCTGCATCGATCGGCTCTTGGCGCGCGTCGAGGAAGCGGCCAAAGGTTGCCAGGCGCGCTGTGGGCACGCGCCCCAAGAGCGCAGCGGCGATATCAGGGGTCTTCGGCCCGGACAGCCGCACGATTCCGATGCCGCCGCGACCAGCGGGCGTCGCCTGCGCGACGATGGTGTCGGTCGGCTCGGTCGGCTCCATGCCAGCGCGAGCCTAACACCTAGTCAGTCCTCTTTGCTGCCGCCGCGGAGATGCGGCGATTGATATTCCATTGCTGGGCGATCGAGAGCAGCGTGTTCGTCACCCAATAGAGCACGAGTCCCGCCGGGAAGAATGCGAAGGTCGCCGACATGATGAGCGGCATGAACAAAAAAACCTTCGCCTGCACCGGATCCGGTGGCGTCGGATTCAGCTTGTATTGCACCAACATTGCCGCGGCCATGATCGCGGGCAGGATGAACGCCGGATCGCGCGCGGAGAGGTCGTGAATCCAGCCCGCAAACGGCGCCTGACGCATCTCGACGCTCTCGAGCAGCACCCAGTAGAAGGCGAGAAATACCGGTATCTGGATGATGATCGGCAGGCACCCCGCCACCGGATTCACCTTCTCGCGCTTATAGAGCTCCATCATCGCGCGCCCAAGCTTCTCCTTGTCGTCCTTGTACATGTCCTGCAGGTTCTTGATGCGCGGCGAGAGCGTCTTCATCTTCGCCATCGAGCGGCCGCTCGCCTCCGAGAGCGGATAGAAGAGGAGCTTCAGGAGGAACGTAGTGAGGATGATGGCGACGCCCCAGTTGCCGAAGAAACCGTGGACCTTGCCGAGCACCCAAAACAGCGGCAGCGCGATCAGCGTGAAGGTGCCGTAATCGGCCACGCGGTCAAGATAGGGCGCGAGCGCCGAGAGCTGAGCCTGCAGCTTCGGGCCGACGAAGAGTGTCTCTTTGAAGGTGCCCGTGGTGTCGGGCGCGATCGTGCGCAGCGGCCCGGTGACGGTGAGCTGGAACTTGCGCTCCTCGATGCTGAGCGTAATGCGGTTCTGCAAGGCGGCCTCAGGAACGACGGCACCGACGAAGTAGAGCTGCACGGCGGCAATCCAGCCGCCGCGCGCCTGGATGTCGAGACTGTGGTTCTCGGGTTTGTCGACACTCAAGAAGCGGTACTTGGTGCCATCACCCACGGCGGGGCCGTGAGAGGCGTTACCTTCCACGTTGAAATAAGATCGTGCGACCGGCACGTCGTAGCGCTGGATCTGTCCGTAGACCGCCCCCTGCCAAGGCTCGCTC
>Ga0302324_100021677_pt1 | contig 12520 bp, 6 predicted proteins | sample Palsa_T0_1_FD_201949 | JGI IMG/M metagenome (GOLD analysis project Ga0302324, IMG submission 201949) | Peat permafrost microbial communities from Stordalen Mire near Abisko, Sweden - Palsa_T0_1 | ecosystem: Environmental > Terrestrial > Soil > Palsa > Peat permafrost | place: Sweden: Abisko...
TGGTTCCACTTGTTGAGCACGCTGGTTTTGGGATTGTCTCCCATGCGGCACGTGCCCACTTCGTGAATGCTGTATCCGGGCGGGTAGAAGCGATCGGTCTTGGAAACCAGGTCCCAGCCGGCAGTGTGGAAAATATCTTCGATGGTGTCGGCGGCGTCCTTGGCCATGTTCAGCTCATTGGGGCCATCCTTCACCTCGATGTGCAGCGCGGGAATGCCCCAGGCGTCGGCCACGTTCTTGTTGATGCTCACGTGGTTTTCGAAGCGGGCGGGGCGCTCGCCGAAAATGCTTCCCGATACGCAGGAGCCGGCGTAGTGATCCAGCTTTTTCTGCAACCCGTCGCCATAATCGGCGAAGAAATTGGGGCTCGCGCCGCCGCCGCTATTGAGCAATACGCAATAGCCTTTGATGAAATTGCGCTTGTCGTCCTTGGTGAGGTTGCGGAAGCGGGGCACGAATGCGCTGCCGCCCATCAGTCCCTCCGGACGCTTGCCATCGCGCGCTTCCGGCACCGACGCCACTACCTGCACTCCGTAAATCTGATCGTGCAGATAATGGCCCAACACGCCGCTCGAATTGCATAGACCGGAATTCAACAGCAACCGCGTGCTCTCCAGGCAACCCGCGGCCACCACCACAGCGCGCGCCTTGACGTGCATTTCACGCCGCGAATGCCGGTCCACGATGTACGCGCCGTTGGCCAGGCCGGTATTCTTATCGGTGGTAATCTCGCGCACGATGGCGTTCGATACCATCTGCAGCTTCCCCGTGGCCATGGCATCCGGCAGCAGCAGATTGACCGAGCTGGCGAGCCCGTTCTGCCCCAATGACGTCCGCATCTTGGAGAACTTCATGCCATGCTTCTGCTTGCCCACCTCCGCCATTTTGGCGATGGTCTGGCTATCCGGACCGGTCTGCATTTCGACGAAGTTGCCATCGGGAAACTCCGGCCACCCCTCCTTGCGGCCCATGACGCGGAAGATGCCTTCGACGCGCGAATAATAGGGGTCCAGATCGGCCAGGCTGATGGGCCAGTTCTGCCCCGTGCCTTCCAGATCGCCCGCCTTGAACTCGTAATCACTGAGGCGGAACGATTGCCGCGCCCAGAAGAGCGAACGGCCGCCCACCAGGCGCACGCGCACCCAGTTATAAGGGTTAGCGGGATCGTGCGTGTAAGGCGCCTCCTTCTCGTCCACCCATTGATTGGCGTTGAACTCGTTGGCTTGATAGACGTGCGGAAGGCGCCCGGGCTGGCCGAAGCCGTGGAACGGCAGCTCATAGGTGGCTTTGGTGACGCGGTTGTGTTCGAATTCGGGCTCGGGGCCGGCATTGAGCATGAGGCATTCGATGCCCTCTTTGGTCAGGATATTGGCCGCCATGCCGCCGGAGTGGCCGGAGCCCACGATGAGAACGTCGTAAATTTTTGTGGGCATAATCTAGCTCCGGTAGATGGGATCGATGGGGTTCAGATAAGATCCGCCGCCGCCGCGGCGTCTTCCAGACGCTGCTCCGGCCGTGGCCCACTCGCGCGAGTTCTGCGTCGCGGTACGGATGTCGCGGTGCGCCTCGGCGACGAACTGAAGCGCCGGGTCTTTGGGCGCGTCGTACACCCAAGGCACAGGTACGAGCAAGGGCCGGATGACAGCGTCCGCGTCGGCATCGCTGAGATCGGCGAAGGCTTTCTTGAAGCTCTTTTTGGCGTTGGCGTTGAGGGTATCGAGGCCGCTGCGGTAGAGCTTTTGGCGGTCGGGCAGAGATGCGCCGATCAGGAAATCGAGGAACTCGGGCGCCCGGCAATCGATGGCGCCGGGACTTCCCTCCGTGGGTGGCATGAGCAATGCGCTCAGCCTGCGCAAGGCGGAATACTGCGCGGGCGTAAAGAAGCGCGGTTCGGCATCCGCCACCAGTTCAGGCGATGTCTCGTCGAACGTGGGAATGTTGGCGCCGCCGGCGCGGCCTCCGCCTCCGCCTCCACCTCGTCCACCGGCGGGCGGCTGGACCGCGGGAGTTTGGGGAGCGGGAGACTGCGTCTGAGACAGCAGCGCCGGAGCCACCGGCAGCGCGGCTAGAGTTTTGAAGAAACCACGGCGTTTCATTTTACGTGATGATAACATTTGCGGAGCCTGGAGTCTGCCCCAGGGTTCCCCAGGTTCTCTCGGGGTTGCCTCCGTGCTCAGTCCTCGTGGGATCATGATGTCGAAAATATGCTAGAAATCTGGCGCTTCGAAGACGGCCGGTGAGTGCGGAACACGGAATTTGGGCTTATGATGAATCGGGGCATCCAATTGATGGAACTTACCAGGAGGCAGTTGGTTCATTTAGCGGCCGGAATATCCGCCGGAGCGGGACTTGCCAGGGCTCAGGTTGTGCGTGGCGGCGCCGCCGAGTTCCGCACCCAAGGTTCGATGCTCACGTTGGGGAATCCGCACCTCTCGATGTCGTGGCGTTTGGTTGACGGTCACCTGGCGGCTGTCGAACTGGCTGACCTTCACACTGCACAGAAGCTCGCGCTGGGTCCCGACGTTTTCCGGCTTGAACTGGCTGGCGGCAGGGTCTTGAGATCCAGCGAAATGGCCTTGACTCAGAAGCCCAAGGCAGCTCGCCTCTCTGGCGACCCCAAGTCCATTCAGAGGGCCGGACAGCGTCAAGGTAGAGAATTGACGGCCGCCTTTCGCGATGCTGAAACCGGGGCCCTGCTGACATGGCGAGCGATCGTACTCGATGATTCACGATACGTGCGGCACGAGCTGACGATCGCCGCCGGATCGCAAGATTTTCCTCTACGCGAGATTGTCCTGTGGGACTTCGACGCTCCCGGCGCCAAGGCCGTGGGTACAGTAAAAGGATCGCCGGTAGTTTCAGGCACATTCTTTTTGGGATTCGAGCATCCGCTTTCGCTGACCAGCGTAGCCAGTCCGCATGCGCGATGTTCACTGCCCAGGCAACTACCGGTTCGGGCCGGCCAATCGCTGGCGTGCTCGTCGGTAATTGGGACTACACCGGAAGGCCAACTGCGACGGGGATTCCTCGAGTATGTGGAAGACCAGCGGGCCCATCCGTTTCGCACTTTCCTGCACTACAACAGTTGGTACGACCTGGGGTATTTCAATCATTACGATGAGGCTGGGGTGCTCGACAGGATCAAGGCGTTCGGCACGGAGCTGAAAGTGAAGCGTGGGGCGGTGCTCGATTCCTTTATGTTTGACGATGGCTGGGACGACCCTTCCAGCCTTTGGAATTTTCACTCGGGATTCCCCAATGGGTTCACCAACGCCGCCAAGGCCGCGGCCGCGTACGGCGCGGGAATCGGTGTGTGGCTTTCTCCCTGGGGAGGCTACGGGGCGCCTAAAGCGGAGCGTGTGAAGTTTGGCCGCGAGCAGGGATTCGAGATTGTGCGGGACGGATTTGCGCTTTCCGGCCCGAAGTATTATGAACGCTTTCGCGAAGTCTGCCACCGCATGATTGCAGACTACAATGTCAACCAATTCAAGATCGACGGCACCGGCAACGCCAACAGCGTGGTGGCAGGGAGCCGGTTCGACAGCGATTTCGACGCGGCTATCTCACTGATCGGCGATCTGCGTAAGTCAAGCCCGGATCTCTATGTGAACCTGACGACGGGAACTTATCCGTCCCCATTCTGGCTTCGCTTCGCGGACTCCATCTGGCGCGGCGGTTCGGACCACGATTTTGCCGGTGTGGGTTCCTGGCGCCAAAAGTGGATCACCTACCGGGACGCGAATACTTTTCGCCGCGTAGTGACTGCGGGTCCGCTATTCCCCATCAACTCACTAATGTTGCACGGGCTGATCTATGCTAAGAAAGCCAAGAATCTGGATACAGACCCGGGCGGCGATTTCCGTAGCGAGATTAGGGACTATTTTGGAACTGGGACGCAGTTACAAGAGATGTATATCTCACCGGAACTCTTGTCCGCGGAGAATTGGGACGATCTGGCGGAAGCCGCTAAATGGTCCCGAAGTCACTCCCAGACCCTGATTGATAACCACTGGATTGGTGGCGATCCTTCCCGGTTGGAGGTATATGGGTGGGCCGCATGGTCTCCCGCCGCGGGTATACTAACGCTGCGGAATCCGAACGAGAAGGCGCAGACACTCAGCGTCGATATCGGTACAGCCTTTGAGTTACCGCCGAATGCTGCGCGCCGTTATCATGCTGCCAGCCCGTGGAAAAGCGACTCCGGCAAGTTTGAGCAGACTCTCGAAGCCGGTAAGCCGCAGGAGTTCGAGCTGGCGCCATTCGAGGTCCGGAACCTCAACTGTACGCCCGTCGGTCGGTAGGGTACGCTTTAGCTTGCCCCGCGGCCGAGCGCAAGGTAAAGCATTCGCTACCCTACTCGTCGCGCAGCGCAATCATCGGATCGACGCGCATTGCCCGCCGGGCCGGGAACCATGCGGCTCCGAAGGCCACGGCCAGCAGTATCGCAATCGCGGCGGCGATGGTGGCCGGGTCGTTGGGCCCAATGCCGAACAGCAGCGTGGCCAACACGCGCCGCATAGCCACGCATCCCACCGCGCCGAGCGCCGCGCCTACGCAGGATAGCGCCAGAGCGCGCCCCGTGACCATGCGGAAGACGCGCGCCGGCTGCGCCCCCAATGCGAGCCGGATACCAATCTGCGCGCGGTTCGTGGTGACCATGTACGACATTACGCCGTACAACCCCACAGCGGCCAGCAACAGCGCGAGCACGGCGAAGGCGCCCAGAATTTCCATCTGGAAGCGCTGCCGCGCCAGCGAGCCGGCCAGCACCGCGTCCATGCTTCGTGCCGTGGGAACGGTTTCCGGATTCACCGCGTGGATGGCGTTGCGCACGGCGCCAGCCAGGTTTGTGGGGTCCCCGTGCGTCCGCAACACCAGGGCGCCGCCGCTTAGCAGGCCTTGGCTCTGTTGCTGCGTATAGCTGACATAGGCTACCGGATAAGGGCTGCTCGTCAGGCTGCTTTGGCGAACGTCGGCCGCCACGCCCACAACGGTAAGCCAATGTTCCTTGGCGCCGAAACTGTCGAACCAGAGACGCTGCCCGATGGGTTCGGCGCCGGGCCAGTAGACGCGTGCCATCTCCGCGCTCACGATGGCCACCGGCTGGCTGTTCTCCGAATCCAGATCGGTGAAGTCGCGGCCGCGCACCAGCGGAATCCGCAGCGCCTTCAAGTAGCCCGCGCTGACCACCATGTAGTCGGCGTCGGCGGCTCCCATCTGCGCGCGCCGTCCTTCGATGAAAAAGTGCCCGTCGGGTGGAGGGCTGTCAATCGGCAGGCTCCGGGTAGTGCCGGCAGCCTCCACGCCCGGAATGGCGCGCACCCGCTCCAGAAGGTCGCGGTACTTGGGAATCAGGCTGGCCTTGCCCTGCGGCTCGAACGACATATTCACGGTCAGCACGTGGTCCGATCGGAAGCCGGGGTCGATGGCGCGCAGATTCCAAAAGCTGCGCGCCAGCAGTCCCGCGCCCGCCACCAGCACCAGCGACAGGCACACTTCGGAGACCACCAGCGCTGCCTGCATGCGGTGCGACCGTCTGCCGGCGGTGGCCGAGCGCGAGCCCGATTTCAGAGCTTCGTTCACGTTCATCCCGCATGCCCGCCACGCCGGCAGGATTCCGAAGAGCAGGCCGGCCGCGGCCGAGACCGCCAGTGCAAACGCGATCACTCCGCCGTCGATGCGGATGTCGCCTACCCGCGGCACTTCGGCGGGCAATAGCACCCGCAGCAGATCCATGGACCACATTGCCAACAACATTCCCAACGAGCCGCCGGCGAGCGCCAGCAGCATGCTTTCGCCGAGCATCTGCCGTATCAGGTGGCGGCGCGACGCGCCGAGCGCAGTGCGCACCGCGAACTCGCGCGCCCGCGCCGTCACTCGCACCAACAGCAGGTTGGCGACGTTTACGCAAACAATCAGCAGCAGGAATCCCACGGCGCCGAACAGCATCAGCAGCGCCGGCCGCACCTGTCCCACTACGTGCGCCTGCAGCGGCTCCACGGCTGCGTCTTTCGACTGGAACGGCGACGGATGCTCCCTTTTGATGCGCCGCTCGATGCCGCCGATATCGGCTTGGGCGCGCTCCCAGGACACGCCAGGCCGCAGCCTGCCGACCACGCGCCCGTTGTGTCCGGTGCGGACATTCATGCCCGGATCGCCAAAGGTGGCGATGGGCATCCACAGCTCCACTTTATCGGGAAAGCCGAAGCCCGGCGGCATGATCCCGATGATGGCCAGATCCACGCCGGCCAGCCGGATGGAGCGGCCAATCACGGCGGGATTGCCGCCAAACGCGCGCTGCCACAACCCGTATCCGATCACGGCCGTGGGCGCGGCGCCTTCCACCTGCTCGGCGGGTGAGAAAATGCGGCCCGTTCTTGCAGAAACGCCCAAGGCGGCAAAAAAATCCTGAGTCACCATGGCAGCGTGGGTGCTCTGGGGGAGGTCGCCGCCGGTGACCGTGGCGGGGCCCTCTTCATAGGCCGCTATGACCGCGAAGCTGTGATTCTGCTCCTGCCAGTCCAGGAAATTCCGCAAGGCCACCTGCGTATGCTTCCCGGAATCGTTGACCTCGGCGATCCAGGCGATCCGGCCGGGTTCGAAGTACGGCAAGGGATTGAGCAGTACCGCCTTGACCACGCTGAAGAGCGCGGCGCCGGCGCCCACACCGAGCGCCACCGTCAGTATCGAGATCGCCGTGAGGCTGGGAACGCGCAGCAAGGCCCGAACGCCGAGCCGAAACTCATGGAGCAGCATGCGGGCGGGTGATGCAATTGCGGCGCCGTGGCTATGTTATTGGAATTCCGTTATCTGCGGTCGCTACAGTGTCCGGCAGTGGGACTAGCCGCCCGTCCCTGATTCAGCGAGGAAATGCGTCTGCAAGGCGCACGCAGGGCGACGGGCGTGCGTCATCGCCTGCGGGTTTGTAGGTTGTACTACTTCTCCGGGCCGATATGAAACACGATGGTTACCGTGCTCGAGACCGGCGTTTGCCCCCGGCGGGCCGGCTGAAAACGGCACAGCCGGGCTGCATCGGTTGCGGCCCTCAGCAACAGCGCGTGTATGCCCTTTTCGGCGATCGCATCCGCGCGGGTTACCCGCCCCGCTTCGTTGACATCGACGCGAACACTGACAGCCACGGGCTTCGTGAGAATCGGGAGCAGCTCACGCGGCGTATGCACGCCTTCCTGAGCAATAAGTACCGGGGCTACATAGCTCTCTTCCGGCTGTTTGGCTGGCTCGCTATTTGGTGCGGCGATGGCTGGCGGTGACAACGCCGGCCCAAGGGGCGAATGCGCGGGTGAATCGACACGCTGCGAACTTGTCTGGATGGCCGGTTTGACTGGCTCGCTCCGGATCGCCGGCGATGGCGTCACAGACCCCGGTGAGGACGGCGCGGGTACGTCAACACGCTGCGGACTCGCCTGGGTCGCCGTCTTAGCTGGCTCGCTTTTGGGTAACGCGATAGCTGGCGGCGACACGGACCCCGCTGGCGACGGCGCGAGTAGATCGACACGCTGCGGACTCGTCTGGATGGCCGTCTTGGCTGGCTCGGTCCGCGGTGCGGCAATGGCCGGAGGCGCCGGCACGGACTCCATTCGCAGCGGTGCGGGTAGCTCGACGCGCTGTGAATTCGCCTGAACGGCCGGAGGTATTTCGAGCTTAACCAGAGGCTTCGTTTCGCGATTGCCGGCCGGTGGAACAAAAGCACGGTTCGACGCCAGGCGTTCCGTTTTCACCTCGAAAGGGACGCGGGTAATCGGTTGGCCTTTACTGCCGGACTGCGGCTGCTGCGGTCTTCTCAAGAGCACGAGGACGGATTCTTGCTTCGTACTTTGATTGTCCTTGAGGGTAGTCAACCGCATCGAGACCTGTTCCGACACAGGCGTGTACAACAGGCTGCCGAACCGGACCTGATCGGCGGTCATCGGAATCTGTCGCTTCGAACCGCCATCATCAATGTCGAGAACGCCTGAAGTGGCGCCGGCGACTTCCGGTGAATTGAGATCCCACAAGATCTTCAAGTCCTCGCCTTGCCGCTCGGCCCGCAGTGACGTTCTGGCGGCAGGCAGCGCGCTCCTAGCCGCTCCCACGCTAATGACCCGGTCATTCGGCCTGTATAGGAACAGCGCGGCGGAAAAGGACGCTACCGCTACCAGGACGACGGCCGCGAACGTCCATAAGCGGGTCGCCGGCTGCATGGGTGAAGCAGCTTTTTCATTTGCGGCGGCGGACGGTAAACTTGAGGCGGAACTCGGCGGCGGAAGTCCGGGCGCGGCGGCGTTGGCAACTGCCTCCTCGTCGATTCTTCTAACGCGCTGTGCTTCACGCTCGGTCAACCTGGCCACATCGAGAGGGAACTCGAGGAGCGGAAGATTCAGATATGCTCCGTGCTCCAAAAAGAAGAAATTGGCTTCGGGACCTCCTGCACGGCGCTCAATGAGCAGGATCACGGATCCAGGTTTTGAGAAAAGTGTTACGGCGAGATTGTTTTCCGCCGGCGTGAGTTCAAGTGAGTCTCCTTCCCGAATCCGGTAGTAGCCCACCACGGGATCGTGCGCTTCTGCGATCGCCCTGCGCGTCTCGTCCACCCCAAAAACCGCCAGGGCGTGACTGCTTTCCACTACGGCGCCGACAGCGCTCGGCTGCCCGCAGAGAATCCCCTGTCGGTCTCCGCTCTCGTTGCGGACGATTCGCTGCAAGGTTTCAATCAATGAAATATGGATGCTGACCGGGACCGGGCAACCCGGGAACGTACACCTATATATCTGCGGTGCTGCCGCCCTCTCGGAAGTGGCCATAAACTTCACAGGGAGATATTATACTGAATTCGGATCGCCACGGCTGAGCTGAGGTACTAATACGGATTCGGGAAGGCGTAGCTGGCACGGGGGCAAACGCGGTGAAAGCTAAATCGCGCGGGGAGTCCACCACTGAGGCGGTCGACGACTACCTCAAGGCGATTCTCGAATTGAGCGGCCTTGCGGAACAGCGGGTAAGCAGCAACGCCCTCGCCGGGCATCTGGAAATCCGCGCCGCCTCGGTCACCGGGATGCTGCAAAAGCTGGCCAACCAGCGGCCCTCGTTCGTCAAATACGAGAAGCACTACGGCGTGCGCCTGACGGTTAGGGGCAAGCGCCGGGCTCTAGAGATTCTGCGCCACCACCGTTTGCTGGAACGATTTCTTCACGACGTGCTCGATTTTTCCTGGGACGAAGTCCACGACGAGGCGGAGCGCCTGGAGCACTATATCTCGGAACGCCTGGAAGACCGGATCGCGGCCAAACTCGGCGATCCGGGCGTCGATCCGCACGGGCACGTAATTCCCGAAAAGAGCGGAGCGGTTACGGCTCGCGATGAGGTCGCTCTTTCGAAGTGGCCATGTGGCGTCCCCGCGGCGATCAGCAGTGTTTCGGACCGGAACCCTACCGCGCTCCGGGAAATGAAGCGCCTCGGGCTGACGCCAGGCGCCGGCTTAATGGTGCAGCCCGGCAGGCGGAATGCATCGCTATTGGTAAGCATTGGCGGAAAACCGGCGCTCCGGGTGAGCCATGAGCTTGCTTCTGAAATCCTGGTGCTTGCCGAATCGACCGCCGTGCCCCGATAATTCCCGACGATTGCGACCCCGAGATTTGAAACTACCGTCAAACCGCTTGCTCGCGGGGCTCCCTCTCGCTCCGATCAGAGCCATGGTTTGACAGACGAAAGCGTCCTACCTCCAGGTTCAATACCCGCGCTGTTTATCGACCACGTTCAGCAGCGGCAGCCCCTCGCTGTAGCGCCGTACGTTTTCCGCGAAGAGGTCGATCACTCTCACCTGCCGGTCGGGACTCCAGCCGGAGGTGTGCGCCGACATGACCACGTTGGGGCAATCGAAGATGGGGTGGTCCGAGGGCGGCGGTTCGATCGGGAACACGTCCAGCCCGGCGCCCGCAATCCAACCTTCCTTCAGCGCGCGCACCAGCGCCATATCGTCATAAAGCTTGCCGCGCGAGAGCGCCAGAAAATGTGCGCTTTTCTTCATGCTGCGGAAAACTTTCTCGTTGAACATGCGCTCAGTGAGCGGCGTGAGCGGCGCGGCGGCTACCAGCACATCCACCTGTGGAACCATCTCCATGAACCAGCCCGGGTCGTGCAACGCGTCGACAAAATCCGGCTTCCCGATTGGCTTGGCATCGGTCGCTATGATCTTCATATCGAAGCCATAGTGCGCGCGCCGCGCCAGCGTCGAGCCAATGCCGCCCATTCCTACGATACCCATCGTCCGCCCAACTAACTCGGTGTGATGCGCCGATTTCGCTGTGCCCACGTGCTGCATTGTCCGCTGTTTGTAGAACTGCGGCATGTAGTATTTCGCGATGCCGCGGGTGAGGCACAGCAGCAGGCCCATGGCCGTTTCCGTAATGCCCGGCGCGAAAATGCGCTGGTAGTTGGTCAGCGTCACCGGGCTTTGCCGCATCGCCGGATCCATATTCTCCATGCCCGCTTCACTCGATTGCACCCATTGCAGCTTCTTCGCCGCCTGCAGCGTTTTCGCGCGGACATCGCCGTACACCACTTCGGCGTCCTTCACTTTCTCGTTGAACTCTTCGCTGGAATTACAGATCGCCAGCTCCACCTTTGCTTTGGACGAAGCGGCCTTGATTTTCTGCGCTTCGGCGGGGTCGAACTTATACATGGTCACGATCCGAAGCACATCCTGCGTTGCCATGGGTTCGCTGAGAAGAACGTTGGGCACTACCACAGCCTGCCGGGTGGCGGCGATTGCCGGGGCCGCGCTTGTGGCTGCCATAAACGAGCGTCTGGACAAGGGTTTGTTCGGCATGGCTGGAAGCATACATTGCGCCGCACGCGTATGCAAGCGGAGGCTACGGCGTCAGAGATCCTTGCGTCGCAACGGCGCACCTTCCGTACACTCGTAGGCCCCCGCGGCCACCTTGGAGAATTCCTGCACCGCGCCGCTGGGCCACTCCACCACCACGCGGGTGGCGGATTCCCTGAGACCTAGGCCGAAAGTGAGAGCCGGTTCCGATTGGGAAAGGTAACTCGATCCAGTCTTCACAGTGCGCGATTGAGTACCCTCCGGAGTAGTTAGCCGAACCACGGCGCCGATCGCGTCGCGGTTGGATTTCGTGCCGATGAGCCGCATACGCAGCCAATGCACGCCCGGCGCGACGTCGTTGCGGTATAAGTACGCCCGGCCCTGATTGGTAGTCATAAGTAAGTCCAGGTCGCCATCGCGGTCGAAATCGCCGTAGGCCAAACCGCGCGCTACCTTGGGCGCGGCGAAGCCGCCGCCGGCCTGAGAAGCCACATCTTGAAACCGGCCCCCTCCGCGATTCAGAAAAAGGTGCGGCGGCTGCGCATAACCGGCATTGCCGCGAATCTGGCGGACGGTTTCGTCAATGTGACCGTTGACTGCTACAAGGTCAAGGCGCCCGTCCAGATTGATGTCGAGAAATGCGCATCCGAAGCCGAGACTCTCGCGCGAAGCCTGGCCCACGCCGGCAGCGATCGCGACATCGGTGTACACTCCGGAACGGGAGGCGCGGTAGAGCGCCATCATCTCGTTGTCGAAGTTGGTGATGGCGATCCCTTCGACGCCCGAGTTGTCGAAATCGGCCGTATCGACGCCCATTCCGGCGCGGGCTTTGCCGTCTTCGCTGAACGCCACCCCGGCGCGAACGGCTACATCCTCGAAGGTTCCGTTGCGCAAATTGCGATATAGTTTGTTGGGCTGAGTGTCATTGGCGATCAGCACATCCGGCCAGCCATCGCGATCGTAATCCACCAGGGCGACGCCCAGAGACTTCGACGTGGGGTCGAAGATGCCGCTCTTGGCGGTGACATCCTCAAACGTGCCGTTTCCCCGATTGCGGAATAGCCAACAGGTGTCTCCATGATATGCCTCCGGCGTACAGTAGGACTTACGCTTGCCGTCCACGCTGCAGAAAACGTCGCGTTGGGGCGACCACTTGACATAGTTACAGACTAGTAAGTCGAGTAAGCCATCGCGGTCGAAATCGAACCAGAGCGCGGAGGTGCTGAACCCGGTCCGTCCACCGAGGCCCGACTTATCGGTGATATCCACGAAGTGTCCCGCGCCGGTGTTTTGAAACAGCCGGTTCTGGCCCACGGCAGTAATCAGGATGTCCGCGAACCCATCGTTATTGAAATCCGCCACGGCGACGCCCATGCCGTACATTTCCACCGCCAGGCCGGCGCGTTCCGTGACATCGGTAAAGGTCCCATTGCGATTGTTGCGATATAACTTCAGTGTGCTGCGCTGGCGCTTGTGACCCGGCCAATCCATTCCATTGACCAGCAGAATGTCGAGCCAGCCATCGCCGTCGTAATCCAGAAATGCGCAGCCGGGACCCATGGTCTCGGGCAGATACTTGGCGCCGAAGGCGCCGCTATTGTGGCGAAAATCGATACCGGCGGCAGCAGTCACATCGGTGAGCGAAAAGCCCAGCCCACTCCCCGATGCGGATGCCGATAAGGATGCGAGCGGCCGGCC
>Ga0302324_100021683_pt1 | contig 12519 bp, 11 predicted proteins | sample Palsa_T0_1_FD_201949 | JGI IMG/M metagenome (GOLD analysis project Ga0302324, IMG submission 201949) | Peat permafrost microbial communities from Stordalen Mire near Abisko, Sweden - Palsa_T0_1 | ecosystem: Environmental > Terrestrial > Soil > Palsa > Peat permafrost | place: Sweden: Abisko...
GGCGTTACCACCAGATCCAGTTTCTCCGTGTGCCGGATGACCGTGACCAATGATGGGATGCCAATCACCTTCGCGACGAGGTGGCGATGCAATTCGTCCATCCCCGAAACAGGTTCGCCGCCAAAGGCAACAATGACATCACCTTCGCGCAGACCAGCGCGGTTTGCAGGACTGCCGGGTTCGATGCCGGACACCAGGACTCCGTGTTCGGCTGCCAGCCGGTGGAACACCACAACCCGGCGATGGATGGGCACGCTCTGGCCGACCACTCCAATCCAACTGCGGCGGATGTGGCCTTCCTTGATCAGCCACGCCGCCACGAACTCGGCGGTGTTGCTGGCGATGGCAAAACAAATTCCCTGCGCGGGCAGAATGATCGCCGTGTTCACGCCGATGACTTCACCGCGCGAATTGACGAGCGGACCGCCGGAGTTTCCGGGATTCAACGCCGCGTCCGTTTGAATGACGTTGTCAATCAACCGGCCGGATTGGGAACGCATCGAGCGGCCGAGCGCACTCACCACGCCGGCGGTGACCGTTTGCTGAAATCCAAACGGACTTCCAATCGCGATGGCAATCTGCCCGACGCGAATGGATTTTGAATTGCCCAGACGCGCGTGGGCGAGCTGCGAGGCGTTGATGCGGAGGACGGCCAAATCCGTTTCCGGATCTTCGCCAACCAAGCTGGCGCGATGCACCTGGCCATCGGCCATTGCGACTTCCAATTTGTCCGTGCCATGCACGACATGGCTGTTGGTGAGGATGAAACCATCCGGCGCAATGACAAAACCAGAGCCAGAACCGCCAGATTCCGACCCGCGCGAATTTTGCCGGCTGGTTTTATGTGCACGGATATTCACCACCGCCGAACCGACCATTCCAACGGCACGCGTGACGCTTTTAGAATAGCTGTCCAGCAATTCATCGTCGGCTGATGGCGGTTGAATCGTAGCCTCGGCAACCACGGCATCGTTATCGTTAAATGTGCGAACCAATTCCGCCGTCCGGCGTCCTTGAAATGTGGTCGGGATTTTCATCGTTGGTTTCTGGTTGATAGTTCAAGCTGGCGCGGCGGCCTTCTCCAATTTGGAGAGGATCGCCCGTTTACTGATAGCACCGATGGGTTTGTCCCGCAATTCGCCGGCCTCGAAATAGAGCAAGGTCGGGATGGATTGGATGCCAAAACGCGCGGCCAGCACGGGATTGCTGTCCACATCCACCTTGGCGACCTTCACGCGACCGGCTTGTTCCACGGCAATTTCCTCAAGCGCGGGTGCGAGCATTTTGCATGTCCCGCACCATTCGGCCCAGAAGTCCACGAGGACGGGTTTATTGGATTGGAGAACTTCGCGCTCGAAGTTCGATTCATTGATTTCAATGGCCGCTTTCATAATTTAGTCGTGTTGGTGGTTCACGCCCTAGGTGTAGAATTGTTTGTGCTCATTATGATGATTTTCTCTTGTGGATTTGCCTGTTGGACATGAACATTGAATCAGCGATGGCCGCCGGAAACGAGCAGCGTTTCGCCCGTGATCCACGATGAGTCGTCGGATGCGAGAAAAGTAACCGCCGTGGCGATGTCCTGCGGCTGGCCGATGCGGCCGAGCGGGGCATTCTTGACATATTGGTCATGGAATTCGCCGGAGGTGAAGCCGCTGGTGTTCGTGCCTTCGGTTGCCACCAGGCCGGGCCGGACGGCATTGACGCGGATTTTGCGCGCGCCAAGTTCTTTCGCAAGCGAGCCGGTGATGGTGTCCACCGCGCCTTTGGTCGCGCTGTAAACCGCCGCATTTGCCGGTGCCAGGGTGCTGACCAGCGAACTGATGTTGATGATGCTGCCGCCGGCGGGGCTGAAATATTTCAACGCTTCCTGTGTGGTGAGCAAAAGGCCGAGCACATTCAAATTAAATTGTTTGTGAAAATGCTCCTCGGTGATCTGCTCCAGCGGGGCAAATTCGTAAATGCCCGCGTTGTTCACCAACACATCAAGCTGACCGAACACCTTCCTGGTTTCAGTGAACAGGCGTTCGATGTCCGCTTTTTTGGCGACGTCGCCCTGCACCGCAACGGCCTTGCCGCCCGCACCGGTGATTTCCGCGACGACCCTGTCCGCGCCCGTTTTGCTGGAAGCGTAATTGACGACGACCGCTGCGCCTTCCGCCGCGAGGTGTCTGGCGATGGAAGCGCCGATGCCTTTGGAAGCGCCCGTGACGACCGCAACTTTGCCCGCTAGTTTTTTGATGTTTGTACTCATATGTTTGATCTTTCCTGCTTTGTTGTTTTTGTTTATTTATTTGTTACTAAATAAGTAACAATAAAAGATAAATTTTTTTTACTTTGTCTTCACGTCGGAAACGATCTGCGCCAGGCTGATTCCAGCCAGGCTTGTCTCCATCGCTTTCTGCGTTTTTGCCAATGCTTTTTCCAGCGCGGTTTTGATGTGGCAGCTCACCGTGCATATTTTTTGTTCCGGATAGATATGGATGGAAAACGACTTGGGCGCATCCACCGCCTGGTAAACATCCAGCAGGGAAATGGCCTTCGCATCCCTGGCAAGCCAGCAGGCACCCGCTTTGCCGGTGGCCGTCTCCACCAAGCCCGCCCGGGATAATTTGGCCAAAATCCGCCGCACAAAGCTGGGACTGGTGTTCACACTCTCCGCCAGATGGCCGGACGTGACGCCCTTGTCGCACCCGCAGGCCAGCCCGGCCAGGATGTGAACTGCGATCGAGAATTGAACATTGTTCGCCATAACTGTTACTATAATAGTCACAGAATAAAATAACGCAAGCGAAATTGCGGATTATTTGTTAAGGGCGTTTTTCTTCCGCCAATTCCTGCGGCAAGTGGGTGATGATGCGGGCGCTGCGACGGTAGGAGAAGTAGGAATAGGCCCACTGGAACAGCACGGAGGTGCGATTGCGGAAGCCGACGAGAAAAATCAGGTGGATGAACAGCCACGCCATCCACGCTGCCATGCCGGACAGTTTGATCTTGCCAATCAGCGCCACCGCCGCCGAACGCCCGATGGTCGCCATCGTGCCTTTGTCGAAATACTTGAACGGCGGCCGCGCCGCCGGCTTCGCGCCGGGGTGGAGTTCGGCCTCGATTATTTTTGCGACGTGTTTGCCCATCTGCATCGCAGCGGGCGAAACGCCGGGCACGGGCTTGCCGTCGGCCTTGAGCACGAGCGCCATGTCGCCGATGGCAAAAATTTCGGGATGCCCGGGCAGGCTCAAATCAGGATTCACTTTGACGCGGCCGCCCCGGTCAATGGGGACGCCGAGTTTTTTCGTGAGCGGCGTGGCGGAAACGCCGGCGGCCCAGAGGATGTTCCGGGCTTGAATGATTTCGCCATTATCGAGTTCTACTTCCCCTTCGCGGATGTTTTTCACATGGGTTGAGACGCGGACCTGCACGCCGAGGGCTTCGAGCTGGCGTTTGGCGCTGGCGGAAAGTTCCGGCGGCAGATGCGAAAGGATGGCCGGCGCGCCTTCGAGCAAAATAATGCGTGCCTGTGTGGGATCAATGTTACGAAAATCGCGGTTCAAAACCGTCCGCGTCAGTTCGGCGAATGAACCGGCCAGTTCCACGCCGGTCGGCCCGCCGCCGACGATGACGATGGTCATAAGCCTGTCGTGTTCGGCGGTGCTTGGCTCGTTCTCCGCCTTTTCGAACGCCAGCAAAACATGGCTGCGGATGCGCAACGCGTCGTTGAGCGTTTTCAAGCCGGGCGCGAATTGTTCCCATTCGGTGTGGCCGAAGTAGCCAGTCTGGCCGCCCATCGCCAGCACGAGATAATCGTAGTTGAGCGTGTTCTTTTCGAGCAGCACTTTTTTCTGCGCTAGGTCAAAACTCACCACCTTGTCCAGCAGCACGGTGATGTCCGAACGGTCGGAAAGAATGGAGCGGATGGGCTGTGCGATGTCCGTCGCGGCCAGCCCGCATGCGGCGACTTGATACAGCAACGGCTGGAACAGGTGGTGATTCGTGCGGTCAACCAGCGTGATGCATGCACCGGGCAAGTGAAAACTTTTGCAGAACGTCAGGCCGCCAAAGCCCGCGCCGAGCACGACGACATGGAACTGTTTGCCCCCCTCCACGCGGACAATCTGGGGCAAACCATGAAAAATGCAACTGTTGGTTCCGGTGGCGTGGACGCGGGCGGCGTAAAATTTTATCGTCGGGGGAAAGTGGTGTTGCTACGGTGAATTCCTTCATGACACGCGAAACACAGAATAACCTTCGCGCCGCCCGCAAACTCTGCGGACAGGGCCTGTGGCCGGAGGTGCTGGCGTTCGCCCAGAAATGGCAGGTGGAAAATCCGGCGGACGCGAAGGTGTTTTTCTATCAGGGCGTCGCGCTGGCGGCATTGGGCCGGCCGGTCGAGGCGGAGACGAGTTATCGCCGCGCGCTGGCGCTGGACGCGGCGGATTTCAAGACGTGGAACAACCTGGCGGGGTTGCTGTTTGAGAGGCTGGACCGTCCCGCCGAGGGCGCGAAATGCCTGGCGCAGGCTTTGCAGATTGATCCCGGCAACCAGCTGGGCTGGGCGAACCTGGCGAGCATGAACGGCCAGCTGGGCCGTCATGCGCTGGCGCTGGAATGTGCGGAACGCGCGCTGGCGCTCGATCCGCAGATGGCGGAGGCGCAGTTGCATCGCGCCCGCGCGGCGCAGATGCTCGGCCAGACGGAAATCGTCCGCGCCGCGAGCGAGGCGCTGGCCAAACTGCCGCCGGCAAAATTCCAACAGGCGCGGTGAACGGCTCCTTGTGGGCGGGGAAACATCTGCTACGCTGGCCGGGTGATTTACGACGCGTCATTGGACGAGTTGCTGCAAAAAGTCTGGGACGGCAAACGCATTTCCCAAACGGAAGCATTGAGGCTTTATCATCTGCCGTTGGAAGAACTCGGCGCGCTCGCCGACCGCCGGCGCCAGCTCACGAAGGCGAAAGCTTACGATGGTCGCGGCAACGACATCGTCACTTACAATGTTGATCGCAACGTCAATTACACCAATGTTTGCAATGTCTATTGCAAGTTCTGCGCATTTTATCGCGTGGAAAAGGACGATGATTCCTACGTCATCACGCTGTCCGAACTCGACAAAAAAATTGAGGAAACCATCGCGCTCGGCGGCAACCAGATGTTGATGCAGGGCGGACATCATCCGAAGCTCACGAAGCAGTGGTATCTGGATTTGCTGTCGCACGTCAAAAATAAATTCCCCACGTTTAACATCCACGGTTTCAGTCCGAGCGAGTTTGTGCATTTCCGCGACGTGTTCAACGAGCCGCTGGGAAAAATCATCGGTGACTTCAAGGCGGCGGGCCTCGGCTCGATTCCCGGCGGTGGCGGGGAAATTCTTGTGGACCGCGTGCGACAGCGCATCGCGCCACTCAAGGCGATGAGCAACGACTGGCTCGAAGTCATGGACGTGGCGCATCGCCTCGGACTTTATTCGAGCGCGACGATGATGTTCGGCCACGTGGAGACGATTGAAGACCGCATCGAGCATCTCGAACGCTTGCGAGCGCAGCAGGAAATTTCGTTGAAGCGGAAGACGGAAGGCGGAAATGAAAAAATGGGAAATTTCACCGCCTTCATCGCGTGGACGTTTCAAGCCGAGCACACGAAATTAAAGGCGCCGACGGTCGGCGCACACGAGTACTTGCGGATGCAGGCGTTGGCGCGGATTTACCTCGATAATTTTCCGAACATCCAAAGCTCGTGGGTCACGCAAGGTTTGGAGATCGGGCAGGTCGCGTTGAAATACGGCGCGAACGATCTGGGCAGCATCATGATCGAGGAAAATGTCGTGTCGCAGGCGGGCACGACCTTCCGCATGACCGTGCCGGACATGCACCGGCTCATCAACGATCTCGGTTACGAGCCGCATCAGCGCGACAACTGGTATCGGCTGGTGAATTGAAATGGAGATTTGCCACCAAAACGAGCGCCGGCTTTTGAACTTGTCCGAAATTATTGTGGCGGCGACACTCCCATCATGACTACTCGGTCTCCGGCGCGAAAAATCCGCAATCCCAAGACGCGCTTCAACTGGCGCGTCAGCGATTTCGTCCGGCGGTTCAAATCGTTCTGGCTGGAGACGCAGGCGCGGGCCAGCGGGCGCGGCTATTATTGCAGCGCGCTGACCGGCGAATCGGACTACAACCTCACCATCAACTCCGACCTCACCGTCTCCTGCAACTGCCAGGATTATGACGGCAGCGGACACCTTGGCGATCTGCACAAAAACACGTTCGAGGAAGTTTTTTTCGGCCCGGTTGCGCAGAAATTTCAGGACGAACTGGTGTCAGGAAAAATCCCGATCCCGACCTGCACGCGCTGCGGGGATTTCAAGCGGCTGGCGGCGGGACACAAATCGCCGCCAAAGGCGCATCTGCCGAACCGCGGGATTCTGCTGGAGAACACGGTGCGCTGCAACGTGGACTGTATCGGCTGCGCGCGCGAGGGCGCGGCCAACCTCCGCGTCAACAGGCAGGTGCAGATGCCGCTGGCCGAAATCACCCAGATGGCGGACCTCACGGCCCGGCTCGGGATGCAGCAGATTTTTTACCTGAACCTTGGCGAACCGTTCCTGTCGCCGAACGTCTGCCAGGAGCTGCCGATTTTGCGCGCGAAAAACCCCGGCAGCCGCATCGTGGTTTCGACCAACGGCGTTTTGCTGAACACGGACGCCAAGCGCGAGGCGGCGCTGAACTTGAGCCACATCCTTTTTTCCGTCCACGGCATCAGTGACGAGATGTGCGAGAAATACATGATCCGCAGCAGCTTTGAAAAGGCCTACGCCGCGATGAAGGCGATGGTCGAATATCGCAACGCGCGCGGCCGGCAGGAGCCGGTCCTGGAATGGAAATATCTTTTGTTCAACTGGAACGATCATCCAAAACACATTGCCAGGACCATTGAAATGGCCAAGGCCATCGGTGTGGACATCATCTCCTTCTGGCCGACGAGCAATCCGTTTTACGGCATCTCATGGCGTTACCGGCTTGGCCAGTTCAACAACGTCGGCGTGGCCTGCTGGAAAGGCCGCGAAGTGGATTTTCGCCAAAAGCCGGAGTTGGCCGCCAAGTAAGCGGACTTGCGCCGGAATCTTTCGGGAGCATTTTTTGCGCGACGCCGTCCAATCATTCGGCTATCAATCGCCATAAACAAAACAAACCATGAAAACACTCGCTTCAGTTCTTTTTTTCGGCGCGGCGGCAACGTTCGCGGCTTCCGCGCAACCCGCGCTGACCATCTACAACCAGGACTTCGCCGTCGTGCGCGATACCGTGCCGCTCGACCTGAAATCCGGCGCGAACGCCGTGATCTATTCCGGGGCGACCGCGCAGGTTGAGCCGGACTCAGTGATTTTGCGCGACCCGGCGGGCAGACATTCGCTGCAAATCCTCGAGCAAAATTACCGCAACGACCCCGTCTCGCAGGAACTGCTGCTCTCGCTGTTCGAGGGCAAGACGATTGATTTTCAAAGCTTCCGCCTGAAGGACAACACGCAGACGACCGAAACCATCCCCGGCAAAATCATCCGCAGCGGCTACGTTCCCGGCGGCGAGGCGCAGTCACCCATCATCGAAGTGAACGGCAAACTTCAATTCTCCCTGCCCGGTCAGCCGCTGTTCCCCGACCTCGGCAACGACACGATCCTCAAGCCCGCGTTCAACTGGCTGCTACAGTCCGATCAGCCCGGCACATTTGACGCCGAAGTCGGCTACATCACCGGCGGCTTCGACTGGAGCGCCAGCTACAATCTCGTCTCACCCGAAAAAGGCGACATGGTGGACCTCGTCGGCTGGATCACGATGAACAACAACAGCGGCAAAACATTTGAAGACGCGAAAATCAAACTCATGGCCGGCGACGTGAATAAAATCCAGCCATCGGGAGGTTTTGGTGGAGCCCGGTATAGAATGGTACAGGCAATGGCAATGGACGAAGCCGCAGCCCCTGCCGTAACCGAAAAGGCCTTCGACGAATTTCATCTCTATTCCATCGCGCGCCCGACAACTTTGCACGACCACGAAACCAAGCAGGTCGAGTTTGTCCATGCCGAGAAGATGTATGCGCCGACCATCTACGTTTATGACGGCGCCGAAGGCTACCGGTTTTATGGTTTAAATATTGACCAGGGCTGGGGCCAGACCGAAAACAAAAAAGTTCTCGTCCAGCGTGAATTTGTGAACGCTGAAACGAACCAGCTCGGCATTGCGCTGCCGGCGGGCAAGCTGCGCTTCTACCGCCGTGATGACGACGGCCAGTTGCAGTTTGTCGGCGAGAACACGATTGACCACACGCCGCGCAACGAAACCATCCGTGTCACGACTGGCAATTCCTTCGACCTCGTGGGCGAGCGCAAGCAGACCGATTTTCATGTGGACACCCGCGCGCATCAAATGGACGAATCTTTTGAAATCAAACTCCGCAACCGCAAGAAGGACATGCCGGTCGAGATTCGCGTCGTCGAGCATCTCTATCGCGGGAACAACTGGGACATCACCGCCAAGTCGGACGACTTCGTGAAAAAGGATTCGCAGACCATCGAGTTCCGCGTGCCGGTCAAACCCGACGAGGAGGAGACAGTGACCTACACGGTGCATTATTCGTGGTGAGCCTTTTCGCTTGCTGCAGCGCGTTGATTTCTAAAAAGTATCAGCAACTTGAGCGCTGAAATAAATTCTCCCGAAATCAGCTTCGTCATTCCCTGCCACAACGAGCAGGATAACCTGCGCGCGCTAGTTACCGCGATCCGCGAGGCGACCAACCCGCTGAAGCAGACTTATGAAATCGTCATCGCCGATGATTTCAGTTCAGACAATTCCTGGACGGTGCTGAAGGAACTCGCGGCGGGCGATGCGCGCGTGCGCGGGCTGCGATTCGCGTTCAACTGCGGGCAGTCGGCGGCGTTGTGGGCGGGCATGAAGGCGGCGCGCGGCAAATTCATCATCACGCTCGACGCGGATTTACAGAACGACCCGCAGGACGCGCCGAAACTTCTGGCCGCGCTGGAACAATTTGACTGCGCGTGCGGCACTCGAATTGACGCGCGTTCAAAGGGCGACAATTTCATCCGCATCGCCTCGTCGAAAATCGCGAACTGGGTACGGAACAAACTGTCCGGCGAAAACATTTCCGATGCCGGCTGCTGCTACCGCGCGTTCAAGCGCGAATGCGTCGCGGACCTGAAATTTTTCAAAGGCATGCACCGTTTTCTTCCAACGCTGTTCAAAATCGAAGGCTTCACGGTCACGGAGATTCCCGTCCGGCATAACGCGCGCTCCGCCGGCCAAAGTCATTATGGCGTCTGGAACCGGCTGTTCGCGTCATTTTACGACCTCCTCGCCGTGCGATGGATGCAGCGGCGGATGTTCAAATACAAGATCGCCGAAAGAATCAACTAAACCGGCCGGAGAACGGAAACGCAACAACGCGATTTCTTAAATGCAACGATTTTTGATCCAGTGCGCGAACTTTGCCCTGCTGGTGCTGCTGCTCATCGGCGTTCCGGCGGTGGCGCATGCGCAAATGGGCGACTGGCAGGTCTCCCCGGCTTCCACGCTGCACAGGCTGATTTTTGGAGGATTGCTGATCGCCGCCGTTGGAAATGGCACCGCCGCGGGCTTCCTGATCAAGAGCCGCAAGGAACGGGTTTTGTGCTGGGAGTGGGCGGTGGTTTTCGGCGGATTGCTCGCGGTCCAATTTGCCTTCACCCACGGATACTTAAATTTCGAATGGCTGAAGCACGCGTTGCTGTGGATGCAGAAGCATTTTTGAAAACTCCACTACTGCGTTTAAATCTCTTCGACATCCACGGCCACCCTCACGATGTGCCGGCCGCCGCCGGTGAGGATGCCCGCGACCGGGCTGACATCGCCGAAGTCGCGGCCGTAGGCGACGGTGATGTGTTCCTCGGCGGCCTGGACATTGTTTGTGGGGTCAAAATCAATCCACCCGGTGCCGGGAGAAAAAATTGAGAACCACGCGTGGCTCGCATCCGCGCCGACGAGCCGCGGCCGGCCTTCCGGCGAGCGCGTCCGCAGATAACCGCTGACGTAGCGTGCGGGCAAACCGAGCGAGCGCAGGCACGCGATGCCGAGATGCGCGAAGTCCTGGCACACACCGCGGCGGTTTGCCCAGACTTCCTCGAGCGGCGTCGCCACGGTTGTGGCCTTCGGGTCAAATTTGAAATCCTTGAAGATGCGCTGCGTCAGGTCGCGCACGCCGGCGACCAGCGGCGTTCCTTCCACAAAGCTTTCGCGGGCATAGTCAAAAAGCTCCAGGGATGCGCGGATTTGCGGCGAATCAAAAACGAATTCATACGGCTCGACCACCTCTGGCGAAACCGGGTCGCGGAACATCTCGGCCACGGATTCCCACGGCGCGGCGGATTCATTCTGCGCGGGCTTTTTCGGCTGCACCATCACGCGGCTGCTTGTGATGATTTCCAGCCTGGAATGAATTTCCTGGATTGCAAAAAAGCAAAGCTGGTTGCCGAAATAATCCGTGCGCGCCCGGCGCAGCGCCGGCATCGGAAAAATCTGGAGCGAAAAACTTTCGCGCGACTGCGTGGCCGTGGCCAGCGGCTCCAGCCGCGCGACATGATGCGAGACCGACACCGGTGCGGTGTATTCGTAGAGCGTGCGATGGGTAATGTGGTAGTTCATTGAACCTCCCCGCGTCCCGTGCGCGAGATGGCCGAGTGGGCGAAGTAACTCGCGGCGATGGCGTCGGACAATTGCGGCAGTGCGCGCAGGGTTTGGCGGACGGTCGCGGCCAGTCCGGAGTCCCGCCAGTCGGCGGACGGACTGGCCAGTTCGCGCGCGTCGGTCTGTTCCAGCCGTGACAGGCAGTTCTCGAGAATGGTTTTGCCGGGACTGGCCGCGTCGCCGCGTTCCTTCGGCAGCCTTTCAAAATGCTTGGCGAGCTGCTGGATCTGGAACAAGACGGAGCGCGGATTTTTGTCGTCGAGCAAAACCAGATCGAACACCGCCGGAATGGTCGGCAGCAGGTTGTAGCGCGAGCGGAACGTGATGCTGCTGTCCACGACTTCAAGGACGGCCTCGAGCAGGCTGGGATTTTCCGCCTCCGGCGAGCGCAGCGTCGCGTCGAGGAGCGTGCAGATATAAACCGCGCGCTCCAGCCGCAGGCCCATGTCGAGAAAACGCCACGCCTGCGCGCGCGTCATGTTCTCGCGTGCCAGGCCGTGGAACGCCGCGAGGCCGAGCAACGTCTGGTTCAACACGCCGACCGCGTCGCCCGTGAGCATGACGAGGCTGGAGGCCGGCGTCGCGAGCCGGTCGTCAATCTGGCTCAACACGCGCCACATGTCGTTCGAGGTGCGGTCGCGCACGAGCATCGCGAGCCGTTGCAGTTGCTCCGCCGTCTGGCGCAAACTGCCGGGGCGCGCCGGATCAAAAATCGCCGCGAGCAGTTCCGCCTCGAACGCCTCGGCGTTCGCCCACAGCTCGGGCTTCGCGGAAATGCCCGGCAACTGTCCTTGAATTTCCAAAGTCTGCAACAGCGGCGCGAGCAGCGGCCGCGCCCCGCCCGTGCGTTCGGGATTGAACCGCAGCAGCGCGCTCCGCAGCAGGCGCGACGTGGCGTCGGCGCGTTCCGAATAGCGGCCGAGCCAGAAGAAATTATCGGCGAGGCGCGACGGCAGATTGTTGCCCGTGCGGCGCAGCTCGACGCTCTGGCCCGACGTGTGCAGCAGCGTCAATTCCTCCACGGGCGTGGCGGACGGGATCCAGGTGTCCTTGCTGCCGCCGCCGCTCTGCATGGTGATGAAATTTCCCCCACTGTCCGGCAAGATGCGCGCCAGGCCGCCGGGCATGACGCAATAGCCGCCCCGTCCGTCCGCGACGAGAAAAACGCGGATGCTGACGGACTGTGCCGCGAGCGAGCTTTTCTGCCATGCCGGCGCGGTCGAGAATTCCACGCGCTCCTGTGCGACAAACAGGTCGGGGTCAAACTCGATCCGCCGCTTCAGTTCCCCATGCTCGGCCGCCAGGTTCACATGTGTGCGGAACGCGGGCTTGACGACCAGCCGGTCGAGATTTTTGAGGACGTGTTCGCGCGCGGCCTTTTGTCCGCACCACCACGTCGCGACGGATGGCAGTTTCAATTCTTCGCCAAGCAGATGCCGGCACAGGCCGGGCAGGAATGCCATGAATGCCGGGCTTTGCACGAGGCCGCTGCCGAGCGCGTTCGCGACGACCACATTGCCCGCGCGCACGGCCTCGACCAAACCGGGCACGCCGAGGATGGAATCGTTGCGCAATTCAAGCGGGTCGCAAAAATCATCGTCCACGCGGCGCAGGATCACGTCCACGCGCTCAAGACCGCTCAAGGTTTTCAGGAAAACCGAGTTGTCGCGCACGGTCAAGTCCTGCCCCTCGACGAGCATGTAGCCGAGATAGCGCGCGAGATACGCCTGCTCGAAATAGGTTTCGTTGTGCGGGCCGGGCGTGAGCATGACGACGCGCGTCCGGTCGG
>Ga0302324_100021686_pt1 | contig 12519 bp, 11 predicted proteins | sample Palsa_T0_1_FD_201949 | JGI IMG/M metagenome (GOLD analysis project Ga0302324, IMG submission 201949) | Peat permafrost microbial communities from Stordalen Mire near Abisko, Sweden - Palsa_T0_1 | ecosystem: Environmental > Terrestrial > Soil > Palsa > Peat permafrost | place: Sweden: Abisko...
TACCCGTCGAATCCGAGGCGCTCGCCGGCCATCGCAACGAGGTCCACACCCTCGAAATGCCCGTAGTAGGACCCCATGTGAATGGTGCCGGTCCGGAACGGGCCCGGTTCGGTGCGCGCGATGAGATCGAGCATCACCGGGACGTCGTCCGGGGTGAGCCGCCGCACCGGGACGGGCACGACCGGCGTCAGGGCGTCGGCATGAAGGAGCATCTGTAGACAATCGACCCGGCCCACGACGGCCCACCCCGAGGGCAGATCGGCCGGAACGTACCCGCTGAACAGCGCGCAGCTGCGCGACGGGCCGAGCACCGCGGCCAGATCGGCCCACGACGCCGGGTCGAACGTGTCCACGGCGGCAAACACCGAGACGTCACTGCGATAGGCGCGGGCCCGGCCGCGCGCGGTCGCCAGCGCCTGGTGTCGGGACCCCAACGTCCACCAGACCGCATTGTCGAGAGGATGGCGGTCCTCGGACGTCGTTTTCCCCACGTGACTACCCCTGGTGGACGAGACGGTCGACGAACGCCATCTTCGCGATGACGGGCGCGGCCAGGACGAACGGGTACAGGTCCTTGTGACCCATGGAACGGTTGATCTGATTGAGAGCGTAGGAGAGCTCCAGCCAGTTGTCGATGACCTCCCCGAACGTCGTGCTGCCGGCCGGCCTCGTCGGGTGGGCCCCGATGCGCCGGGTCAGACCCCTGTCCCCCGTGGCACCCGGTGTCCCCAGTCCGAAGCTCTCGGCGGTCTGGAGCGTGTCGAGGATGTGGAGGTAGTGGGCAAACGTCTCCGCCCAATCCTCGTACGGGTGCATGGTGGCGTAGCGGCTGATGTAGTTGGTCGTCCACGATTCGTCCTCGTCCGCCGAGGTGCTGTAGTGGTCCTTCACCGCCGCCGCGTAGTCGACCGAATCGTCGCCGAACAGGGCCCGGCAGGCGCCCAGCGTGTCGGGGTCCCGAACCAGAAGGGGCCAGTAGTAGTGGCCGATCTCGTGGCGGAAATGCCCCAGCACTGTCCGGTAGGGCTCGCTCAGTTGCAGCCGCAGGCGCTCCCGGTGCTCGTCGTCCGCCTCGGCCAGATCGAGCGTGATGATCCCGTCGTCGTGGCCGGTGACCACCTTCGTCTCGCTGCTCGAGAGGAGATCGAACGCCAGCCCGGTCTTCGTGGCCTCCCGGCGCGGTTCGACCGGAAGTCCCAATTCCGCCAGCTGAAAGATGAGCCGCCGCTTGGCCATCTCACTCTGCACCCATTCGGTCAGCCCCTCGGCATCGCCGTCGGCCGGGCGCGTGCGCGTCAACCGGCACGACGCGCAGAGCGCAGGGCCCCCGGCCGGCACCAACCAGTTGCACCCGGTGCGACTCGCCGTGGCGCAGCGTTGCCATGTGCCGGTCGGCGTGGCGAGGTCGACCAGGCCGCCATCGGTCAGCTCGGTCAGGGCGACGACGTCGCGTTGGCCGTGGACGTAGCCGAGCGGCGTCTCGCAGCGCAGACACCGGCTGTTGTCAAAGAAGATCAACTGGCCACAGTTTTCGCAGGTGAAGACGCGCATGAGGGTTCCATTCGAGTGACGACGGTGGCGGCGAGGCGGTGGGATCGCCGCCGGAGGGCCCGCGGAAAGAATCGAAACGGTAACGCTACCGTGCGGTCGCGAAAGCGGCGCGGGCCGTGAGCGCCACCTGGTCCCGTGCGTCCCAATGCGCGTTGCAGGCAACAGGGCACCCACTACTCCTGCGAGGAGGGACTCGTTAGTCTTGGGGCGAATTCGATGAAGCTCGGGGAGGCTCCATGAACCCCAGCCGCGTACATCGGCACTGAGGACGGCGTGCGATGGTGGCCGTCCTCACTGCGGCGGACAGAGCGGCGTTCAAGACCTGCCGGCGCGCCTGGGATCTGGCGGCGCGAGAACGCCGCAATCTCGAGCCCATTGTCGCGGCCGGGTCGCTCGACGTCGACCGTCTCATGCGGGACGCGCTCGCCGTGTACTACTTCCCGGGCATGTGGGACTGGGACCGGGGCGTGGTCATTCCCCTGGTGGGCCAGGCACTCGACAAGGCCCTGGCGCGCCAGCGCGCCCGACTCGGGCCGCAGCTGCCGCCGGCCCTCGAACGACAGGCCCGGGCGACCCGCCAGCTGCTCGCCGCCTACGTCGAGTGGGCCCCCGGCATCGAACGGCTGGCACCGGTGCTGGTCGAGGTGGAGTTCGCGGCCGACCTGGCCGATCCCGAACTGACGGACGCCGCGCTGTTCACGCCGGGAGGTGAGCCCGTCAACTACCGAGGTCGGGTTGATCTCCTGGGCGTGGACGAACATGACGCCTACTGGATCATGCGCCACCGGGTGGTCAAGGAGTGGACACCTCTGAGCACCCTGCAACGCGACGAGGAGGCGGTCGCGGCCTGCTGGGCCTGGCCGCAGTACTACATCGGCATGGAGATCGCCGGGACCATCCACAACGAAATGCGGCTGCCGACGGTCGCATCCCCGGGCGCTGACCCTGCCCCGCTCTCAGTCGGTGCGGCCCGCGGGGCGGCCGGCCCGGTGCCCCAGCACGAGGGCAGCGGCGGCGGACGCTCCGTCCCGCAACACCGGCGCCTGGACGCCCGCGCCTCCGAACCGGCGGAGCCGATGGCAGTCGAGCTCGACACCGGCCCGTGGTTCCGCCGCACCTGGATCCGGCGGGCGCCGCCCGAGATCGCCCAGGCGGGCCGCCAGTTGGCCTCCGAGGCGCGCCAGATCCTCGACCCCGCCGTGGCGGTGTTCCCAACTCCTTCGCAGCACGCGTGCGGCAATTGCCTGTTCGCCGCACCGTGTCTGGCCCTCTTCCAGGGAAAGGAGACCGAGGCCGCGGCGATCCTGACGTCGAGTTATCGGACGCGGACCGTCGAAGCGATCGAGGGGCGGCTTGGGGACGTGACATGGAGCACCGGACGAGGGGCGGCCCCGCCGCGCTTTTCGGGGCGGGGATCGTGACTGCGGACGGCCGGCGCACCAGGTGCGGCGCGCCGGGCGGGCGCCGGACGGACCGCCGGCCGACTACGGGTTCGGGTTCGGGAACGAACCGATGAACCGGTCGAGGGCGCCCTGGTCCTCGAAGAACACGGTGATGTGTTCGATCTCGTCGGCCATGTTGAACCCCACGACGGTGAGGCTGCGGCCCTTGTAGCTCCTTCCGTGCGACAGCGCGTGAATAGACGACAGGCCTGCCACGTGGTGCTCGCCGATCAGCCAGTCGTCCCATTTGAACGCCTCGAACGTCCCCTTCGTCCGCTCGACGAGGTCGGTCAGATGCCGGATCACCGCGTCGCGGCCGGTGAACAGGCCTGCCAGTGCGTTGGCGCCCTGGGCGCGGTACGTCACGTTCTCCGACAGAACGTCGATGGCCTCCGCGACGTCGCCCCGGCTGATGTGGGTGAGGAACACCTGGGCCGTCGCCAGTCGGTCACGGTGGGTCGAATCGGGCACCCCGTCACTATAGAATTCAACGTGGCGTTTTCCTCGATCGGGCTTCTGCATCCGGGGGAAATGGGTGCTGGGATCGGAGCGACGCTTGTGGGCGCCGGGCACAAGGTGTCATGGGCCTCCTCGGGTCGGGGGGCGTCGTCGGCCCGGCGCGCCACCGCGGCCGGCCTGGTCGACGTCGGCTCGGTGAAGGCGATGGCCGCGTCCTGCGACCTGATCATCTCGGTGTGTCCTCCCAGTGCCGCCCTGGACGTGGCGAGGCAGGTGGGCCCAGAGTTCGGCGGCACCTATCTCGACGCCAATGCAATCGCTCCCGCAACGGCACGCAAGGTTGCCGCCGTCGTAGAGCAGGGCGGTGGCACGTATGTCGACGGTGGCTTCATCGGCCCCCCACCCAGCCCTGCGCACTCGCCGCGCCTGTACCTGTCGGGCCCGTTGGCTGACCCGGTGGGCGACGTGTTCGTCGACACCACGGTGCAGGCTGTGGTGATCTCGGAGGACCAGGCCGCCGCATCGGCGTTGAAGATGTGCTTTGCCGCCTGGACGAAGGGGACGACCGCGCTCCTCCTCGACGTGCGCGCGCTCGCCATCGCCGAGGGGGTGGAGGGGCCGCTTCTCGCCGAATGGGAGCACTCCCTTCCCGACCTGGCGGGGCGGAGCCTTCTCTCGGCCCAACAGGCGGCGACCAAGGGCTGGCGCTGGGTGGGCGAGATGGATCAGATCGCGGCCACCTTCCGCTCGGCGGGACTGCCGGACGGGTTCCACCGGGCGGCGGCGGAGATCTACGCCAGGCCCGACCGCGACGAAGCGGCCGGGGCCGACGCGGCGACCATTGAGGTCGTCCTCCGCGCCCTGTTGGATCGGCCCGGCGCACGCTGATCCACCTGCCGGATCAGCCGACCAGTTCCGTGGCCTGTCTCCGGGCAAAGAGCGTCGCCGAATCCGCCAGGTCCGTTTGCACCTGTCGCTGGGCCTCGAGGATCTCCTCGGCCCACAGCATCTGTAAGAGGCTGCGTAACCCGTCACCCCGGCGTGCCCTTTGCGCTTCTTCGAACGCCTGGCGCAGCGTGACGCGCAGTGTCTCGTCGTGCGGAGGGGGCGGGTCGAGCGAACCACGCCGACCGGACAACACCTCCGCGAACTCCTCGTACCAACGGTGGCTCGAGGCGTAGGAGTCGCGCAGGACCGCGCCGGCGACCGACACCGATTCGAGCTCGGTCTGCCCGCCTTCGACGGAGAGCGGGGGCAGCGCGTTGAGCGTGTAGGCCGCCAACCGGATGCGGTTCGACCCGGTGAAGAGGTTGGCGACGTCCTCCACCGGGATCACCTTGGCCCCCCGCTCGGTGAGAAACTGACGGAAGGCGTCGTCGAGTCGCAGGTACGCGCTGTGCGAGGCCCGCTCGCCCGGCGTGGTGTCCACCCGCCGTGACGTGCTCGTCAGGCGGTCAACGACATCGGCCAGGTACCCGGAACTGGCGACGAACGCATCGGCGAGGGCGCGCCCCAACGCCGCCATGGCGCCCCGGGGCCAGAACAGCAGACCGACGACGATGCTCACCCCGCAACCGATTGCCACGTCCTCGATCCTGGTGAGGCCCACCCTCCAGCCGCTGGGTTCGATGATGTTGAACAGAATGATGACCACCAGCGTGAACCCGGCCTGCCCGGCGGCGAAGGAGATCATCGACGGGGCGACACCCGATACCAGCACCGCGACGGGAAGCAAGGCCCACAAGGCGGCCGCATGCGCTCCCACCCCGATCATGATGGCGGCGCCCACGACGAACCCCACCGCGGTGCCGCCGACGGCGCGCAGTGCCGTGGCACCGGTGCCCAGTGCATTCGACCTCAGTACGGACAAGGTGCCCAGGACCACCCAGAACCCATGTTCGACGGCGGTGACTTCGATAACCGCCACGGCCAACGCCAGGCCGGCACTGCCACGCACCGCGTTACGGAACCATACGGAACGGAAGGAGAGATGCGAGGCGAGCCGCCGCCAGATCGCCACCGCGGGCGCATCGCCGGTCATCCCGAACCCGCGATCGGCCCCGCCCGGCACGCCCGCCGCCTCGAGCGTCGCCGCCGCCACCATGGCTGTGGTGACACCCAAAATCCGGGCCTGGAAGCCCGGGTCGATTGAGGATGCGAGAGCGCCGGACTGCGCCGCGCTTCCGGACTTCTCGGCGTCATCCGCCCCGGCTACCGCCACGACACCGTCGTCGCCGGCGCCCTCCATGTCGATGAGGCTGGACACCTCGAAGTCGATCTCGGAGTCGATCAGCTGGGTCAGCCGCCCGGTCGATTCCTGCAACTCGCGGATGCGCACCGGGTCGTCCACCGGGTGCGCAGTCCCGTCGCAGATAAGGGCGGCACAACGACGGAGCGTCTCGGCGACGGTCTCGATGATCACGTGGACAGGGGGGATCTCCGAAGACGAAGGCCCGGCCCCGGTCAACGTCGTGTTGCCGGCCACCCATTCGACCCGACCCACCAGCTTGGTCAGCGCCAGCGCGCTGGCGGCGGCCCCGGTAGCCGGATACGGGGTGCCGGCCAACTCGCCCCGCAACAGCCCGATCTCCGACTCCATCGCCGTCTTGGCCTCGGCGACGGAGCCCCCGCTCAAGTGAGCCTCGGCCAGCCCGGCAACGGCGGACATGGTCGCCGACAGCCGACGGCGCAGGTTGTCGTGCCAAGGGGTCGGCCACACCACCATGCAGGCGGTGACGGAGAACACCGACGCAAAGGCCCAACCCAGCAGTCGGGGCCCCACCGCCCCGGCCGGCTGGGCCACCGCCACGGGCAACACGAAGACCAGGAGCGCCGCAGTCGATGCGGTGGCGACCTGCGGCGACACGAGTCCGAGGAAAAGGACACAAAACCCCACTGCCCCCATCACCACGACGGCGGCGACCTTGTCGGTCGAGGCGACCGTGCCCACGGCGATGAAGCAAGCGCCGACGAGTACGAGTGAGACGTAGGAGAGGAGACGGGTGCGCGGGGGCCCGGGGAAGTCCACCAGCAGCATGAGGGCGAACGAACCGAACGCCCCGAAGAGACTGACCTGGGGGTTCGCGAACAGCGCATGGGTCAGGCCGAAGACGCCGGGGATGATGACGGCGGCCCTGATCGACCGTTTGAGGGCGAGCGCGCCAGGGGCCTTTACGCCGATCCATTTGCCCGGAACCGACCTGGGCCGCTCCGGGACGGCGGGGGTACCCGCCCCGGGCGCGGCGTCCGCGCCGGTCGCCGGGAGCTCCCGATCTGTGGGGCGACTGTGGGGCATCTCCCTTCGAAACTACTGCGTCGGACCGCGCCCGGTTACCGGGGCGGCGGCGCGCAAACCGAGTGTCAGTCCGCCGGCACGGGGACCGCCTCCCGGCCGCTGAGCCAGGGTCGGCCGGCGGCCGCCACCTCGTCCCATTTCGACAAGTCGACCGCTTCCCCCTGGCCCAGGTCCGCCGGTGAAGGGCCGATGCGGTCCGCCAGTGGTTGGAGCCGCTCCACGTCGAAGCCGTAGAACTCGACGGCGTTCTGACCGAGGATGCGACGGGTGTCCTCCTCCGGGCAGTCCCAGAACGTCTCCTTCAGCCACTCCCGGGTGTGGGGCCAGGTGCCCTCGGGGTGGGGGAAGTCGTTGCCCCACATGATGTTCCCGACCCCGATCTCGTGGCGCCGGGCCAGCTCACGGCGGCGGGTGTTCGACGAACCGATCTTCACGTTGCGATCGATGTACTCGCTGGGGAGCATCTTCAGCTCGGGCGCGATGTGGGACATCTTCTTGGTGGCGTGCTCGCGGGTGTAAATGGTGTCCCACTTCCACAAAAGGTCCGGCAGCCACCAACACCCGCCTTCGGTCACCGCGAAGCGGAGGCCCGGAAAGCGCTCGAACACGCCCGACCACAAGAGGAAGACCAGCGGGCGGGTCGTCCACCAGATGGTCTCGGACGCATAGATGCCGACGTGAGGGCCATAGTCGGCGCGGGCAGCAGGTCCCGTGTGGTTGTGCACCGGCATCGACAGCTCCTCACACACCGCCCACACCGGGTCGTAGCGTCTGTCGTGATAGGGCGCGTAAGGCTGCCACAGCACCGGGATCATGATCCCCCCCAGACCGTCGGCGTGGGCGCGGCGGATCTCTGCGACCGCCTCGTCGATGTCATGGAGGATCGGGACGATCGCCAGACCCTTCCGCCGGTCCGGGCTGTCACGGCACAGCTCCCCGAGCCATTGATTGTGGGCGCGGGCCCCGGCCATGGCGAGCAAGGGATCCCCGTCCCCACTCAAGCCCAATCCGGCACCGAAGGGGGCGGATGCTCCACCGCGCACGGCGTCCGCGTCGGGGAAGATGACTTCGCCCACGACGCCATCGGCGTCGAGCTCTTTGTCCCGCCGAGCGGCATCCCAGCCCCCGCGCAGTCCTTCTTCGTTCTCTTCGTACCATTCCTGGACGAACTCGTTGTCGTCGGCGCCCATCGACTGCCGGACCGCGTCGCGTGCGGCGTGCCGAGCCCGCAGGTCGTCCTCGAAGGCGTCGTGGTACTGCGTCGGCAGGTAGCTCTTGTACTCCGCGTCAGGCAACCCGGCGTGCGTGTCGGCGGAAATGATCAGGTAGTTACCCATTCGTAGTCACCTTTCCTTCGGTGCCGGCGGTCCCGCGCCATGCGGCGGGTTCGTCGAGTGCTCGTCCATTGCGCTCCTGGGGCCGTGACCCGTTGTCGGCCGACTCGTCCGGCCAGCTGTAGAACTGCGCCACCCAACGGCGGTATTCAGCGATCTCGCCGTCGCCCTTGACCAGGACGGGGTGCTCACGGAATTTCTTGTGCTCCCAGATGGGGATGTCCTGGTAGATCCCGGCTCGGGAGAACCGGTCGATCATCTCCTGACCCAGTTCGTCACCCAGGCTGCGGGGATAGGCGAAGACCCATCGCTGATGGGAATGGCCTTCGTCCACCGGCGACGACGCGCCCATGAAGGTGAAGCCACCCGTGATCCGCAAGACGACGTAGCCGAGCTGGAACGACTCCCGGGTGAACGTCCCACCGTCCTCACGCGGGGCTTCGGTGATACGCATGCGCCCGTCCCACTTCGTGGTCTGCTCGGGTATGGAATCGCTGCCGTGCACATACACGAAGTGCACGGTGTCCTGATCGTTCTCCATCAACTCCTGCAACGCCGTCGCGATGAAACGATCCGTGTAGATGGGGCCGACCCACTCGGGGTCGTCGAACTCGTCGAGCACGGGCAGTTCCCACTGGGGCGGTTCCTCACGCGCGTGGTGCCAGGCAAAGATCAGGCCGTTCCTCTCCACCGCAGGGAACGCCCGGACGCGCGCCTTCTCGGGGATCCGGGCCGATTTCGCGTAGGGGATCTCCACGCATGCTCCCGATCCGTCGTAGCGCCATCCGTGGAACGGGCACTGCAGGCAAGCCCCCACGACGGTGCCCGGACCCGGCTCGTGCGAATCGGGCGATCCCGCGCCCACGCCCAGGTGCGCGCCGAGGTGGGCGCAGTACGCGTCCACCACGTGGGGCTGCCCATTGGACTCCTCCCGCCAGACGACGAGGTCCCGGCCGAAGTAGTAGACGTTCTTCGTCTCGCCGGGACCGAGGTCGTCGCTCTGCGCCACCGCGAACCACCCGTTGGGCACGGGGAACGGATAGCGGCGTTCGTCGGCCTCGGGGCCCTTGATACCCCGGGCCTGGATCCGACCCCACTGCGACTCGGTAAGCGTCATGGGACCCCCCCAAACGTGCGCTCGGCGCCCGGTTACGACTGTAACTCTATGACGGTGTATCAGAGGGTGCCACCAGCGTCAAGGTAATTTCGCAGGTGGCGGCCGCGACACACCGGGCACATCTGCTCCCGACGCTGGGACTGGGCCCAACTGGACGGCCGGCTCAGGAGCGAGGTGCAGGCACATGAACGAGGTCGCCAGCAACGACGGACCGGCCGCGGTCCGGCGATGAACCGGACGGCGCGGGGGATGTCCACCGAGGCCGTGCTGGCGGCGGCCACCGACATCCTCGAGCGGGACGGCCTCCTCGGCCTGAGCATGCGAAAGCTGGCTGCCGAACTGGGCGTGAGCACATCCACCGTCTACTGGCATGTCGGGACGCGTGACGAGCTGCTGGACAAGCTGATCGAGCAGATCACCGACGAGCTGGGGCGCGTCCGGCCCAAGGGGAGGGACCCGGTGGAGCGGATCGGCTCCATGATCAGATCCCTGCTCAATGAAGTGCGGGCCCGCCCGCAGCTGATCACCCTCTCGGCGACGCAGGGACGGGGCGAGGCCATCTTCACCAAGGCCCAGGTCGCCCTGGCCCACGAGCTCGCGGCGGCCGGGGTCCACGGCGAGGATGCCGCCTTCGCCCTGTCCACCATCCTGTTCCACCTCGGAGGATTCGTCCTGCTGGAGCACTCGCTGTCCCACGACTACCGGGTGCGCGGGGTGACCCGGTGGGCCGAGGAGGACCAGGAGCTCGACCCGGCCATGAGCGCCAGCCTCCGCCGCGGGGTGGATCTGGACCGGGTGTTCGATTTCACCCTCGGCGCCATCCTTCGTGACCTGCTCGGCCACGCAATCTCCGAGCCCTGAAGAGGGCGTGCACGGCGTCGCTCCCGCCCCTGGCGGGGCGGCGCGGTCGCACCCTGGCGGCCACCGCGCGGCACCACGATCACCACCTGTGGAGAACATGCTGCGAGGAAGGGCAGACTCAGAGAGAAGAGAGCCACCATGATCACTACCTTCAAGAAGGGTGAGGAGCGTGTGGCAACTCTGATTGACGAGACGAACCGCACCCACGCCGACAGCGCTCTGAGCCCGTGGTGCTACGAGCTGACCACAGAGGTCCACAACGTCGGCGTGATGGTCGCCGCCGCGTCCAAGACACTCAAGGTCAACCCCGCCTGGCTGCGCTTCGTGGTCCAGAGCGGCGACTTCACCGCATGCGTGGCCGACGAGATCGTGGCCTGGTACCTGATCGAAGAACTGACCAGCGGCGGTTGAGCCGGCCGTCGAAGGGCCGGACGCCTCACTCGCCGAGGTGCCAGGCGCCGGGCTTGGCCAGTGCGGCGGCTTCGGCCGGTCCCCACGACCCCTTGGCGTAGGGGATCGGCTCGGGCTTGTCACCGAGGATCCCCGCGGCCACCGTCCACACATGGGCCAGGCCGTCCGGTCGGGTGAACAGCGAGCGGTCGCCCATCAGCACATCGTGCAGCAGGCGGGAGTACGCCGGCAGCGCCGGAGTGTGAAAGCCGCTGCCCAGCGGGATGGTCACCGTGGACGTGGCGAGGGTCATGGAGGGTCCGGGTTCCTTGACCACAAGGGACAGTTGGATGTCCCCGTCGCCGGAGAGCTCGAAGCCCAGGACGCTGGCTCCCAGCGGTTGCCCCGGGAGGCCCTCGACCGGGTCCTTGAAGAGCACGCTGACCCGTTGATGGCTCTCGGCCAGGCACTTGCCGGTACGGAGGAGGAACGGGACACCCTTCCATCGTGGGTTGTCGACCCAGAGCCGGGCGGCCACGAACGTCTCGGTGCGGGAGTCGGGTGCCACGCCGGCCGTGTCCCTGTAGCCCTCGTACTGGCCCAGCACGACGTCGGACCACGTGAGCGGGCGGAAGCAGCCGATGACCTTCTCACGCTCTTCGCCGAGGCATTCGGGTTCGAGGCAGTGGGGTGACTCCATGGCCACCTCACCCGCCACTTGGAAGAGGTGGGTCACCAGCATGTCGAGAATGGCGCCGGTGGACTCGTAGAACGAGGCCCTCATGGCCACGTCGAGCGTCTCGGGCACATCGATCTGGACGCTCCCGATGTGCGTGTTGTCCCACGCGCCGGCGAACAGGCCGTTGGCGAACCGCAACACCTGGATGTCCTGGGTCGCCTCTTTGCCCAGAAAATGGTCGATGCGGTAGATCTGGGGTTCCTCGAACGTCGCGTGGGCGATGCGGTCGAGTTCTTCGAACGACGCCATGGACGTCCCGAATGGTTTCTCGTAGACCACGCGGGAATCCTTGGCCAGGCCATGGGCGCCGATGGCTTCGGTCAGCGGGCCGAAGGCCGCCGGCGGGACGGCCATGTAGTGGACCAGTTGCGGCCGGCCGCCCATTTCGGTCTGGGCCTCCTTCAGCACGTCGAGCAGGGTCCCGGGGTCGGCGCTCTCGAACCCACCACCTGCGAAGCGCAAACGGGAACGGAACTCGTCCCACGGCCCCTCGGCGGGTTTGGGCCCGAACTCTTCGAGACTCTGCCGCACCCGCTCGGCGAAGTCCTCATGGGAGCAGTCGCCCCGTCCGTTGCCGACGAGCCGCCAGTCCTCGGGGAGCAAGCCGGCAATGGCCAACTGATAAAAGGCCGGCAGTACCAACCGGTGCGCCAGGTCCCCCGTCGCCCCGTACAAGACAAAGACGGTTGCTTCCGGAACGAGACGGGGATCGGCCATGGGCGTCGCTCCTTGCGTGAATGGGCGAGCGTCGGAACAACGGTGAGCCGTCTCGCCGCGACGCAAAAGGAGCATAACCGAGCGGCGCTCCCGTCTGACCGGCTGGCCGGCCCTGGCGCGGCGACGCCCGGCGGCGGCCTACTTCTTGACCGCGTCCTTGAGCTTCTCGCCGGCTTGCTTCACGTTGCCGACCAGCTGGTCACCTTTGCCTTCGGCCTCGAGGGAACGGTCACCGACGGCCTTGCCCGTCGCTTCCTTGACGTGACCCTTGGCTGTCTGAACCTTGTTCTTCACCTTGTCCTCGGCGCTCATGCAATCCTCCAATTCGTCGAACGGTCTCGTCCCTCCCTACCCGGTCGGGCGGGTCGGCAAACTGGAGGAAGGAGACGGGTGCGCGTTCACGTGAGCTCGGGCACCGCCGTGGCGAGCCGGCGCATGGCGACGTCCAGATCGGCTTCGAACGGGACGGCGGAGAAGGTGAGCCGGAGGTGTGCGGCAGGCGCCTCGGCCGGCCAGAAGGCCCGGCCCGGGAGAACGACCACCCCGGAACGGCGCGCCACCAGAGCCGTCTCGACATCGTCGACACCTGCCGGCAGCTGGGCCCACAGATGCAT
>Ga0302324_100021688_pt1 | contig 12518 bp, 9 predicted proteins | sample Palsa_T0_1_FD_201949 | JGI IMG/M metagenome (GOLD analysis project Ga0302324, IMG submission 201949) | Peat permafrost microbial communities from Stordalen Mire near Abisko, Sweden - Palsa_T0_1 | ecosystem: Environmental > Terrestrial > Soil > Palsa > Peat permafrost | place: Sweden: Abisko...
CCTCCGCCAAGCCTGGCGTCTTGGGTACGCCCAGGCGTTCATGAACCTTGGACAGGCGGAGGTCCGCATCGATCAGGAGGACTCGATCCTCGCTTTTATGCGCCAGCGCCGCCGCCAGATTCACCGCCGTGACGGTCTTTCCATCGCCCATTCCTGGACTGGCGATCACGGTGATGGACGATCCCGGAAGCTGATGGAAGATCCTGGTGCGAATGATTCGGTATTGCTCGGCGGCGCGCCGGTCTTCCTGCTTAGGCGATAGCAGCGGGCGTGAATCTGAAATCTGAAAAGACACCCGCCTGACTCGCGGCTGAGTGCGGGTATCGGCGAGGCCGGGTATCGGCGCCATCTCCGGCGCTTCCCGCCAGCTTTCCTCGGGTTCTTCCGGCTGATCGTGGCTCTCTTTCCGTTGCGGCAACCGGACCACGGATGACTTTTCGAAGATAGGCTCCACTACGGAGGCTGGCCCGCCGCGCCGGCCGTTCAATTGCCGCGCCGTCGCGGCGCGGGCCACGGACGCCTCGTGACCGGGTTCGTCCAGGCAGTGCAAGACCAACTCCGGGACATCTCCGTTGGCGGTCTTCAGCGCTTTCAAAATCTTGCCCATGGTGTCACCTTTTACTCGATCGGCTGCTCGATCCGCCGTTTACCGGCCGGCCGTACCGACTTTTTTCCTCGGCGCATGTTTCTGGAAATCCGTGATCAGTTCCGCATCCGAAATTTCCTCCGCCGAGCCTTCCAGCAGATCCAGTTCTAGGCAACTCTGGCTCACGTGGCTGGCCTCCACCACGCGGCTTTGCTCGCCGAACGCCACGATCAGAGCGTTATCGCAAACCACGTTGATCAGGCGGGGAATGCCTTGTGACACACGCGCGGTCAGTTCCACGGCCTGCTGCGAAAACGGAGCCCGCTCGCGGCCGCCGGCCCGTGCCCACCTGCACGCGATATACTGGCCTACATCCTCCGGCGCCAAAGGCCGCAGCATCACCCGGAGCGACACGCGTTGCTTCAATTGCACGCAATCGTCGCGGTTCATCGTCGCGGCCAGTTCGCTCTGGCCGGCCAGAATGACTTGCAGCAGCTTTTCGGACCGTCTTTCGAGATTGCCCAGCAGCCGTATTTCTTCCAGCGCATCCACGCTCAGCTTATGGGCTTCATCCACAATCAGCGCCGCAACCTTGCCTTCCATCTGCGTCTGCAGCAGATGTTTCTCCAATCGCGCCAGCCGTTGCGGCTTGCTGGCCGGAATCTCCCGAATGCCGAAGCCCAACAGCACGGTCTCCATGAACTCCGCCGCGCTGAAGGTGGGGTTGACGATGGATGCAAACTGGACCCGGCTGGGAGGCAGCCCCAGTACCGCCCGGGCCAGCAGGGTCGTCTTTCCCGTGCCCGCGTGTCCGATCAGCAGGATCAGTCCTTTGCGCTCCAGCAGGCCGTAACAAAGCACGACCAACGCCTCGCGGTGCGAATCCGTGAAATACAGCATCGACGGATCCGACGTGAGGCTGAACGGATTTTTCTTTAGACCAAATGACTCTAGATACATAATGGCTCAGCTCTGCGGATTCTCGACCAGCATCTTCGGCACCCTGCCGACAACCACCGTACCGGGCGGCAGTTCCCATTCGCCCAGAAAGACGTTCCGTCTGGTTTCCAATAGAAAGGCGATGCCCGCGGCCATCGCTAGCGACAGCAGCACTCCGCCGGTCATGACCACCAGCCCATTCGGCGATGCCGGTTTTTCCGGTATGCGCGCGACATCCAGCATCACGAAGCGTTCCGCCTTCTGCCAGCGTTCCATGTTGGCGGCCATTTCCGCGGCCAGCTTCTTGTCGAGCAGCGACTTGTAGTTCGCTTTACTGGCTTCATAATCGCGCGTCAGGCTGGCCAGTTGCTGCTCCCGCATGGGCAGCTTGTCCATCCGGCTCTGGACCGCGCCGACGTCCCGCAGCACCGCTCCCTGCCGCTTCTCGAGGTCTTCGATATCGCGGTCGGTCAGCGCGATCTGCGACTTCAGGCTGGCGACCTTCTCCTTCTCGATCAACAGGGTAGGGTCGTTGTTCGCCACGCTTGCCGCAGTCGGTATGGCAGTTGCACCTTTCCGGTCGTTAGACGCGGGGGGATTGCCGGCACTCGCGGCCGCTTCCTGCTTTACGGCCTTCTCCAGCGCCGCCTGTTCCTGCAACAGCGCCTGGATCTCCGGGTGGCTATCGCGGTAGCGCAGCCGGAGCGTGCCGATCTTGGCGCGCGTGCGCGCCAAGTCCGCGCGCGGCCCCTGGGGGGGCGGCTGCCCGGCGTCGCCCGCCGCGCCCACCAACGTATCCTGCGTTGCCCGCCGCCGGACCAGATCCTGCAGCCGGCTGACGCTCTCCTCGGCCATCGCCAGCGAACTCGCCAAGATCAGCTTGTTCTGTTGCGCTCTCCCGATGGAGTCCTGAATGCCCAGTAACTCCGCCTTGTTCTGCCCGTTCGCCGCCAACATTCCCAGCTCCTGCTCAGGCAACTCGCCATTGTACGTCATTTTGAATTCGCGGAGCTTGCCTTCCTGCTCCTGCAAATTGCTCTTGGCGCCTTCGAGCTGGCTCTCCAGGAATTGCGAAGTGCCGTTGGCCTCTTGCTCGCGCTCTTGCAGATTCTCAGTGATGAAGAAGTTGCCGACCCGGTTCGCCACCTGGGCGGCGATCTTGGGTGAGAACGCCCGATACGTCACCCGGAAGGCGCCCGGCCGGTTGGCGCTCCAGCCCCGCTCCAGACCGATCGTGATATCGTGGCGCATCGCTTGCAGAACTTCTTCCATGGCCCGCTTCTTGCGCAGCGCGGGATACAGGTTCAATTCCTGGATCAGGCTCCAGAGACGCTCGCGGCTGAGTACCTGCTGCTTGAGTTGATCGAGCCGCTCTTCCAGTCCGGTCTGGACGGTCTGCGCTACGAAGTTCTCCGGAATCTTCTGCGATTCCACCAGAATCAGCGCGTCGGAGGTGTAGATCCGCGGCAGACTGAAGAGCACCACCATGCTCAGCACTATGCCGGCCGCCCACAGCGCCCCGATTAGCGACTTCCACTTCCACAGCGCCCGGACCACCGAGCGCGCCGAAATCGCGGAATTACTCACTTGCATTTGAAGAACGCTCACAACGATTCACCCCTCACAGTCGCCCATCTTTGTACACGGCGGCTGTCACGCGGCCGTATACTCTCTGCTTCTTGAGTAGGCCGGCTTGCTGGGCTCCGCCCAATCGCTCTCGATTTCCACCGTCACGGAGCGCCGCAGCATCTCCACCGATACCACCAGCCGGCTGCGATTCTTGGAGGCGATTACGATACCCTCCACCCCAGCCAAAGGCCCGTGATTGATGTACACGAACTGGCCGGCCTTCAGGAACGGCCAGGGCGCTACCGGCAGACCCGATTCGACAATTCTTTGGATCGCCCCAATCTCATCGTCCGGCACCGGAACCGCGCACTTGCCGATACCCACGATCGATGCCACACCCAGCGTGTTCAACAAAGCCACGCGCTCCCGCAAGTCCATCCGGCAGAATAAATAGCCGGGAAAAAGGGCGCACTCGACCACCTTCGTGCGATCCGACCAGCGGCGCTTCGCCAGGTACGCCGGCAAGAAAACCTCGTAGTCCTTTTGGCGCAGGCTCTGCGCCACGATCCGTTCATAGTTGCTGCGCACCGCCACTGCATACCACGCAGCATTGAGTATCCCATTATGCATCATCGGTTCCTCTAAAGTTACTTTCCCGGCGCGCCGCCAACCTTGTTGTTGCCGACGACTTCGGTGAGGCCTTGGATTGTTCCGGACAACCCTGAAATCAGTCCGCTCAAGGCAGTCACTCGCTCGGTCAAGCCGGAGAGTGTATATCCGCCTTCTTCGGCGACCAGGATCTCCAGGCCGGCGCGCGCCAAATCGGAGATGCTTCGTAATCCCTGCGCCCGGCAGAATGCCATGTACCTTTCAAACTCCGCTTCGCTCACGCGAAAGTAGACTACTTTCGTCCTGCTCCGAGTCAAATTCATTGCAGCCCCGCAAATACACTCGATGGAATTACAGGACTCGCGCATTGCCGACGCGAGATTCTTGGTATCCGCTCCAGCGAATTTTCATTTCTTATATTAAATATCGGTTCCACTCGTAGATCTCATCGGGAGCTTCGAGGGCAGCCTTCGGCCCCTTCTGTCACATCGACTGTTATTTCCGCGGTCCGCGTGAAGGCGCTAGGTCGTGCCCGAATATGTATCATCGCCGACTTTATTACAGTTGTCAATGAAGCGCCGCTAATTCCCAAGTACCCTGCCTCCTATGCTTTGGAGTCCTAGTACGAATGTCCCTTAAACCGAAAATACGGTGTTTGCGGGACCACATCAGGGGTCGCTTTAGGGTTTTTCGGGGTTCCTTGCCGTCAATTCATAATTGAACAACGGTTTATTTGAATTTGACCTGCTCAGAAGTACTCATGGGAGCGGTAGAACTAGACGGAAGACTCTCGCTGACCGCGTCGGTCCGGCCGTATTGGCGATTCGCTGTTTCGGGAGATTTCCGAGTCCGGCCGCGGCGTCCCGAGGCGGAAGTACCTTGCTAATGCTTTGCCAATGCTTTGCCAATGATAGCCTTGCGTACGAATCCATCAGACGCGGATCCACCGAGGGCAAAATCCAGCGGACTTCTTTCTTAAGGTATGTCTGGCCAGTTCTAAGTAGGGTCGGCAGAAGTTTATCATCGGTTTTACCAAAAGTACTGGGGGTTTTGATTAAGTTTGCGCAGCATCCTTAACAGCAGCCCATACGCACGCCCCCATCTGGCGTCACGGGCGGTCCGAAAGCCTCCGCCGGAGCCGGCGCGCCGCGGAGAACGGCTATCCAACGGCGGATCGCGCCGCAGACTACCAGAAGTACTCCCGCGATAAAGATGGTCGTCAGCATGGAATCCAGGTATCCGGTGAGTTGCTGGCCGATCTTGGAGGTCAGCGGCCAGAAGATGTTTTTCACCGAAAGAACTCCGGCGGTCACCGTGGTCACGCCCACGAAAACCATCGGAATGCCGGTCAATAGAGCATATTTCGCCTTCCCCATATTGATGAGGAAGGTGGTCGACACTGCCAATGCAATCGTAGCCAACAACTGGTTGCCGATACCGAACAGGGGCCAGATCGTCGAGACGTTGCCTGTATAGATGAGGTAGCCCCAGCCCAGCACGACCAGGAAAGTCGCCATCAGGTTGCCGGGCACCCACGCCGTATCGGCGAAGCTCTTGTGCGCGCGCCCGAGGAGTTCCTGCATTACATAGCGAGCCACTCGCGTGCCGGCATCGATAGTGGTCAGGATGAACAGCGCCTCGAACATGATGGCGTAGTGATACCAATAGGCCAATAGCCTGTCCATGCCCGGAAGGCAGCGGAAGATTTGGGCCATGCCGATCGCCAGGGAGACGGCCCCGCCGGTGCGCCCGGCCAACTTCTCGCCCACTTCGCGCGAGAACAGATCCAGATTCACGGGGTGCAGCCCCAGCTTTCCGAATTCCGCCGCCGTGCTGTTGATGGCGAAATAATCGCCCGGATACATGCAGGTGGCGGCAATCAGGGCCAGCACGCCCACCAGCGATTCCGCCATCATCGCGCCATAGCCGATAAAGCGTGCGTCGGTCTCCTTGTCGAGCATCTTGGGCGTGGTGCCGGAGGAAACCAGCGCATGGAAACCGGAAATCGCGCCGCAGGCGATGGTGACGAACAAGAAGGGAAAGAGCTTGCCCTTGATGATGGGACCGCCGCCGTCCACAAACTTGGTGAACGCCGGAAAACGGATGGCCGGATGTACCAAGAACACCCCCATCACCAGCGCGGCGATGGTTCCCAGTTTGACATAAGTGGACAGATAATCGCGCGGCGCCAGCAACAGCCACACCGGCAGCACGGAGGCGATGAAACCGTAGGCCGCCATCAGCAGGGTGATCTGGTGCGGCGACAGAGTCAGCGCGCCGGCGCCGCTCGACTGCGCGAACATGCGGCCGCCGATCACCGCGGCGATCAGCAATACCACGCCGAAGATGCTGGGGCCGGTGACGCTGATCCTGCCGCTGTGCAGCTTGAACATCCACACCCCCATGACCAGGGCGATGGGAATGGTGGCGCCGATGGTGAAGACGCCCCACGGGCTGTCCGCCAGCGCGTTGATCACCACGATGCCCAGGCCGGCCAACGACACCAGCAGAATGAATAGCACCGCAATCATGGTTACCAGGCCGGCGAATGGGCTGACCTCCGTGCGCGCGATATCGGCCAGGGAGCGGCCGCGGTGGCGCACCGACGCCACCAGCACCGTAAAATCCTGCACGCAACCCGCCAGTACCGCGCCCACCAGCAGCCAGAGCAACCCGGGGGCGTAACCGAACTGCGCGGCCAGCGTGGGACCCACCAGCGGGCCGGCCCCGGCGATCGCCGCGAAGTGGTGCCCGAACAGCACCCATTTGGGCGAAGCGATGAAGTTGTGGCCGTCCCGGAACTGATGCGCGGGCGTAACGCGCCGGTCGTCCAGCGCCAGCGCCTTGGCGGCAATGAAGGCGCTGTAATACCGGTAAGCGATCGCGTACAGGCATACGGCGCCGAGCAGTATGGGGAAAGTGTTCATCGGGTTTTCATGGCCGCTGGAGGGCGGGTGACCCGCGCGGCCATTGTCAGATCATAACCCGGTTTTCAATGGGCTGGGAACCTCCGGAACGTGACGCAGGCTCCGCAAGCTGCCGGCTTCCTGTTCGCGTTTGCCAACGTCGGTCACGGTTTCGCCCCGGCCGTTGACTGGCTCTCACCATCTGGCGAGCAGATTCGGCCTGAATGAATCACCTCGGCTATCTGCACTCCGAATCAAGGTCAACCTGCGGGCGCGCTTTTCTTCGTGGCTAGGTATGCCTACCCGCTGAGCCCGGAACGCGCGGGAAGATGAGATTTGCGACACCGGCTAAGGCCTCGCGGCCAAGGTAACCGCCGGCCAAGCCGAGCAAGAAAGGGAATCCATTCCCGCTCGGAAATTGGGGCAGTTGCTTCAGAATGCCGTAATAATAGAAAGCACCGTCGCGCCCCCGAGAATGCCACAGAGCAGCCACACCAGCCAGTCCTTAGCTTTGCATTTGCCGGAGCCTCCATCGTTGCGCGTGCCTGAGGCAAACGCCCCGCCAACCGAACCCAACGCGGCCCAGAGCAATATTGCACTCAGCGGCGCTACGAAGTAAAAAAAGGCTTCGTCGGGAGGCGCGGTCGCGCCTACTACCGACGCCTTAACATCGGCAGTAACCGAGGACTCGGAGCGCAGCTTGTATTCAACGACGCATTCGCCGGGGGGAATATACTTGTTCCGGTCGATGCCATCGGGGCCAAAGGGCGCCGTGGATGACCAGGAGTGGTGTCAAGCTTAACGTAGTTTGGATATTCGTTTTCAGCGAGCACGCGCTGGACCTTTCCCTTAACGATCCTATCGCCGAGAAGCAGCACGCTGGATTTTGTTTTTCCTCACCTGTGTTTGCATGAATGCCATAACGTCGTTCAATGCTGGCGCCGCCGATGTCGGACTTCTCACAGCCAGACTGATTAACCGTTTTCAGCCACGGGGTGTCCTGCCCTAACTCTCACGGTCTCCGGCATCGGATGGCCGCCAGTCGCGGAGAAATGAACCAACGTGTCATTACGAGGAGCAGTGATCGAGTTCTTGCCATCGGCAAGTGCCACCCGGCACGGAATCCACGTCCCTACCGATTCTGAAAGGTCCGAAGATTCGAAAAGTATGCGCGTCGGGGCATTAGTTCCGACTCGGAGTTGGGTGTCTGGGCAGCTCACAATCTCGCTTACTGTGTTTGGGAACTGTGGCCCCTGAAGAGTCACGCGAATTCGTCCGGACGCGAAGCGTGCTGAAATCGTGGAGCCGGAAATGTATCCGTCGATAGTCGCGTTGCCCAAATCTATAGTCGTGGACCCACTCCGATAAGTCCAACCGGAGAAACCTATTTCGATTTATTTCGATGTTGTGCCATTCTGGCTGATGAGCCCGCTTCTCCAGAGTAAATTCCAAGCTGTGAACGAAGGTGCTTCGCTACAAGGATCGCTTCGCCGTGGCCGTCACAACCCAGGATGTAGACACCGTTGAACCGCTCGGGCAATAGGACGCCAAGATTGCTGGCTGGCGGTGACGACCTGCAATCGAATGCGTCTGGCCGAGTACGCACAGTCCGGTAGTGGGTCAATTTGCCTTGTCAATCGGCGCGCAGGATACCATCCTACGCTTGGAGGGCAACCAATCTTGGCCGCAGCCGCCTTTTAGGCGGCCAGAGCCGGCTGCGGGCAGGATTGCCCGCCCTCCCAGGACGATTTTCGACGGTGCCACAAGCTGCAAACTGACCCACTACTGGGGGAACCTGTGTATCGGCTTGCACTGCCCTCATACTGAGAGTGATGGATGGTCCGCTGCCCTTGGGCCACAAGAGGCCGGAAGACCCGAGCATAGCCCTGCCCTTCAAGAGCGTTACAGGGATATGCCGGTGTTTATTGATATTTGCGAGCTTGTGAATAATGAAAGCAGGATCTCTTTCGTAGCCGTCCCGGTGATTGTACGGCTGAAAGCTCTCGATGATTGCAGTCTCGGCGCTAGGGACATGAGCGAGTCGTTTCCCAAAATCAGGCGGGTCCCCGAGGTCCTTCTTGGATGTAAAGAGGGGGAACTCATGATGTTTGGTGGGATTGCTACCATTGGCGAAAACTATTTCATAAACGAGATAGTCGAGGGCGGACCGCAGATTTTGAGCACAATCTCCTATGATGAGGGAGATACTGTGTGGGATGGGATGGAGAGACTCAAACCCCACGACGGCGCGACTGATATTTCGATCTGCATCCAACACGGCATTACCGGAGTTGCTTTGAGCGTACCTGTTAGCTTCGGCTTTAAGAATCTCGAAATGGTGTTTAGCCCAGTTAATCTTGTCACTGACTGATTGATAGATCATATGCCGCACTTCTTTTTACCGCGCCCCTGTCGCGCTCTCTCTTTGTCAGTCAACTTGACTAGCATGCTCAACCTTACCAGTCAACTGATCCCAGGTAAGTCGCTTGCCTATAGCGGCGCGCACGGCCAAGTCAAACCGTTCGCCGTCGTTCATCTGGCGGTGATTGAAACGAAACACTTGCTCGTCAAGGTAGCGGAACAGATGAAAGGGTTCAACCGACACATAAGTTCCCTTCAGTCCGCGCTTCAAGAGCGACCAAAAGTTTTCCATTCCGTTCGTATGCACTTCGTCACGCACGCACTCAACCGCGTGGTCAACCACTTCGTGCTGGAACTCGTCCAGACCGCTGTAGGATTGCAGCGCATCTGTAAACAGCGCGGACCCGGCGAGGACGTGCTCCCGAATCTCGGATTGCAAAGTCTTCTTTTTGGTGTTGTCAATAACCTTCACCCGGACCTTGCTGCCGATGGACTTCGGGCCGCGCTCAAGAATGCCCATGACGGCAGTCTTGTCTTTCCCGCCCGTGCCAGTGATCTTTTTGGCGCGCTTGTCCGCGTGCATGTTTCGCGCCTTGCCGCCGATGAACGTTTCGTCCGCTTCAATTTGGCCGGACAACTTATTGATGGTCCCGAGGGTCAGGGCGTGGCGAATGCGGTGATCCATGAACCAAGCAGACTTCTGAGTAATCCCGATGGCCCGGTGAACCTCGTAGGACGATACGCCGTTTTTGCAGTTCACTACTTGCCACATTGCCATGAGCCACTTCGACAGCGGGAGCGGGGAATCCTCGAAAATCGTCCCGGTCTTGGCGGTGAACTGCCGGTTATCGTGGCGGGCGCTGCACTGCCAGCGGTCGTACTTCGCAAGAAACGTGACGTTCTTGGAGCCGCAACGAGGGCATTCGACGCCGTTTGGCCAGCGCCGCACCACAACGTACTCGCGGCAGTTTTTCGGATTCGAGAAATGCTCGATTGCCTCTTGAAGGGTATTGAGTTCCGGTTCCATAATCAAATTGTATCGGAGTTCGCGTGATTTGTCAAGTAAGTTTTTACCCTTTAGCCCACCGTGCCCGAGCAGCCTTTCGAGCGCTCCTACGGCGCTGTTCTGGCGTCATAGCGGCGGCGCGGGCCTTTCCGCCGATCTTGCCACCCGCGCGCCCAAGTTCTGATAGGATCTGGGATCGGATGGACCTGGCTGGCTGTTCGGGTTCGGGTTCAATTGGGAGATCCCCAAGCAATCTGTGTACGGCCATGAACCCGGCCTGTACTTCGTCTTCTGGTTCTCTGCCTGACGGCTTTCGCATACACCTTAAGCGTTGCACGGTCTGGCGACTGGCGTCAAGCCTGTTCCAAGCCAAAGTAGCCCACTACCGGTTCCCCCTGCTATCGCCAGAAGCGGAGAGGTGCAAATGCATCGCCAGATAGTTGCTTCGATAGCTTTCGATGAAGGATGTGCCAAGGGTAAATTTGTAGCGGAGGTTTTCAGCGAAGCGTTTGCATATATCGAAGGAATCATCAGCAGATTTTAGGGGAGTCATCGCGCCCACTCCAGAACGGCGGTATGATGGGGCTGTATGCGATTCCCAACGCCAGCAGACATCCCAGACGGCGGCAGTCCCTCCGAACGCCTAGACATGGCATTCCGCAAAATCCTGACCGTGCCGAAAACGGCGCTAGTCAAGGATGAGGCGCGCGAAAAGCGGCAACGCGAAAAGGGGCGGGCCGCAAAGAAACCGAACTGAAGAGCGGCCCGGCCTGCCACGCCGTACCCATGGTACCGCGCGGCGTATGATTTGGCAAGTAAGTTTTTACCGGCTAAAGCGTCCTGACCACGCTTTTTCCCACGTTTTTTCCCGTAAGCTTTTTCAAAAGTCTTGACAATGCGTGAGCCGTATGGCATACTAGAAGTATGAACAGGCTCACTTCCGAACAACGCGCCAAGGTCATCAGTTGCCTGATCGAAGGCAATAGCGTCCGCTCCACCGTCCGCATTACCGGCGTTGCCAAAAAGACCGTCATGCGGTTGGTGTTCGAGGTTGGCACGTTCTGCGCCGAATATCAGAGCCGGGTGTTCCAGAACCTCAAATGCGAGCGTATGCAGGTTGATGAGTGCTGGTCGTTCTGCTACGCCAAACAAAAGAACGTGACGCCTGAGATCGCGGCGAACAACCCCGGCGCTGGCGACGCTTGGCTCTGGGCCGCGATTGACGCCGACACTAAGTTGGTTCCGTCTTGGTTGATTGGCAAGCGCGACCCTGAAACCGCCCGTGACTTCCTTGAAGACCTTGCGGGCCGTCTGTCGAACCGCATCCAACTTACCAGCGATGGACTGAAGATGTACATCAAGGCGGTTGATAAGGCGTTTGCTGGGGATGTGGACTACGCGATGCTCATTAAGATCTACGGCATAGCCGAAGGCGCAGAGAAGCGCTACAGCCCCGCTGTATGCCTTGGATGCGAGAGCCACACGGTTACCGGCAACCCCGACCCCAAGCACATCAACACCAGCTATATCGAACGCCATAACCTCAGCGTGCGAATGACTGCGCGGCGGTTCACTCGCTTGACTAACGCCTTTTCCAAAAAGATAGAGAACCATATCGCATCCGTTGCCTTGACCTACTTCGCCTACAACTTCATCAAGATTCATCGGACCCTCCGCACGACTCCTGCGATGGCCGCTGGTGTGACTGATCGGCTTTGGGAAGTATCTGACTTGGTTGCCGCTTGGGAAACGGAAGAGCGGGCCGAACAGGCTGCATGATTGTAATCCGAATCACACCTACCATAAGCCGCCAAGATGCCAATCAACATCGCTATGCCGATAAGGACGTTTACAAGGAAATGCCTTGAGGCTCTCCGCCGCCGCCCAGCCGTTAGCGGCCCCAGCAGAAGCGACAGGGACACCCTTGGTAAACGCTTAAAGCGCAGGGAGTCCTGGGGGGAGATCTTCGGAATAACTGTCGGCGTCGGATTAATTATCGAATACTGGGACGATATCCATGATTGTTTTGTCCATTGGCACGCTCCGCCCATGCCTTTGATTGGCGGACTGCTAGTGACTATCGGCGTGTTAGGGGAAGTGTTTTTCAGCCGATTAGTGGTATCGACTTCTGAGGAACTCCAGGCATTGGCCGATTCGGATGTATCCCAAGCGAACAGAAAAGCAGCAGAAGCTCTGGAACGCGCGGCGAATGCAGAGCGAGACGCCGCAGAGGCAAACTTGGCTCGCGTGAAGCTGGAGCAGCGGATGAGTCCGCGCACGCTATTTGGCCCTGGCCACGAAGAATTAAAGACCGTCCTAGCCTCGCGTGCTGATACGACCGTAGACATCGTCCTATTCGACCACCACGTACAAGAGACTGTCTTGTTTGCGGCACAATTGATTTCTGTATTTAGTGAGGCTTCTTGGAAAACAAGGTTATGGAAGTCACGCAGGGCTGTAACAAGAATAGCGGGACCTCCCACTCTCGTTATCACAGCACTAAACCACGCCAGTGAGTTTTCTTCGTTCACCTTAGATTTGA
>Ga0302324_100021689_pt1 | contig 12518 bp, 11 predicted proteins | sample Palsa_T0_1_FD_201949 | JGI IMG/M metagenome (GOLD analysis project Ga0302324, IMG submission 201949) | Peat permafrost microbial communities from Stordalen Mire near Abisko, Sweden - Palsa_T0_1 | ecosystem: Environmental > Terrestrial > Soil > Palsa > Peat permafrost | place: Sweden: Abisko...
CGACTCGGGCGGGGAGATAGGACCGCGGCTGTTCCCGACAGGAGAAGCCATCGATGGCGAGCGCGTGTATTACAGCATGATGATACCCACCACCAGCGAAGCGCAACTCTACCGTGAGCTAAACCGTCTCAAGGCTCTGGACTTCGATCTGGTGAAGCTTTACGTTCGCCTGTCGTACGCGTGGCAAGTGAAGGCCGATCATTTCGCCCATGAGCAAATGGGCGTGGAAACAGCCTCCCACTACCTGTTGCCCGCTGTTTCCCTGGGCAACGACGGCATGAGCCACATCAGCGCCACTGCTCGCACCGGCTATGCCTACTCCCGTTCCTTTACCGGCGTCAGTTATGAGGATGTGCGCAAGCTTCTCCTGGAGTCCGGCATGTGGACCATCTCCACCACCTTCAGCCCGGCACTCTATGCCGAGGACCCCGGGATGGCGAACGACCCCCGCCACCTGGTCGCGCCTCCCTGGGATCAGAAGCGGCTCTCGCTCGCCGTAGCCACCGCTAAAAAGGAAGATCAACAAAACGCCTTAAGACGCTTGGGCGACGAAGAATCAACCGTGGCCAGTGTTTTGCGCGGCGGCGGGACCATACTCGCAGGGACCGACTCGCCGCTCGATATTCCGGCAACCTCCCTGCACCTCAACCTGCGCGCGCAGGTCAAGTTCGGGCTGCAACCCTGGCAGGCTCTGGAAACGGTGACCTGGCTCCCGGCCAAGACCTACGCCCTCGACAAGGATCTCGGTACCCTCGAGCCCGGCAAACTGGCTGACCTGATCATTGTCGACGGCGATCCGCTGACAGACATCAGCACCGCCGCGAATGTGCAATGCGTGATGAAAAACGGCGTGATTCACTCAGTGGGCGAAATTATCGATCCCTTCGTTCCCGGGAACTCTATCGGCAAATCGATCTGCGGAACGCAATGATCCTCAAAAAGGAGACAAAAACATGGGCATAACCAGGCGTGAGTTATTAATGCGCGTAGGACAGGCCGGCGGATACGCCGCAGCGTTTACCACCATGCAGACGCTTGGGCTTCTGCCAATACCTCAAGCCGAGGCCGTCACGTGGAACCCTTCGCCAGTAGTCGGCAAGGGGATCAAAGTAGTGATTTTAGGCGGCGGCATCGCCGGGTTGGTCTCGGCCTACGAGATGGGCAAACTCGGCTACTCATGTACGGTGCTCGAGGCACGAACGCGCCCGGGCGGCCGCAATTGGACCGTGCGCAACGGCGCCACGATCGAATTCACCGATGGAACCAAGCAGACGGCAGCGTGGCAACCGGACAGCTACTTCAACGCCGGTCCAGCGAGGCTTCCATCCACCCACCGCACCATGCTCGGCTACTGCAAGGAGCTGGGGGTTCCCCTGGAAGTGGAAGTGAATAGCTCGCGCAGCGCTCTGATGGTGAACGACAAGGCCTTCGGGGGCAAGGCCATTCAACAGCGCGAAGCCATCAACGACACTCGCGGCCACGTATCGGAGCTGCTCGCCAAGTGCATCCAGCAAAATGCGTTGAATCAGGAGCTGAGCGCAGAAGACAAGGAGCGCATGCTGACCTTTTTGCGCACCTATGGGGACCTCAAGAGCGACTGCACCTACAAGGGCTCCGATCGTGCAGGCGCGCTGCGCTTGCCCGGCGCCGGCAATGTGACCGAGGAAATAAAGCCGCCGCTCGACATGGACTCCCTACTCGACGCCAACTTCTGGGGCGGCATGATGTTTGAAGAGATGCTGGATATGCAGGCCACCATGATGCAGCCCGTCGGGGGCATGGACCGCATCCCCTACGCGTTTGCCGGCAAACTGGGCAACGTGATCCATTTCGATTCCCAGGTCAAGGAGATCAGCAAGACCGCAAAGGGCGTCCGCGTGAGCTACACACAACACGGTAAACCCGAGGTGATCGAAGGCGACTACTGCATCTGTGCTTTGCCGATCAGTATTCTCAAGAGCATCCCCAATGACTTTGCGCCCCGTATCAAGCAGGCCATTGCCGAAACCAATTACGACCACGCCTACAAAGTCGCATGGGAAGCCGATCGTTTCTGGGAGACCAACTTCAATGTCTACGGAGGCATCTCGTGGGTCTTTAGCGGACCGGTAGCGACGGTGTGGTATCCCAGTGCAAAGCTGTTCAGCGATAAGGGCGTGGTCATCTCCGGCTATGGAGTGGAAAACGGCAGTGATTTTGGCAAGCTGCCCGACATGCAGGCGAAATTCGACGCTTCCCGGGCGGCCGTCGAAAGACTTCACCCTGGATACGGCAAGTCGCTCACTCGCCCCATGTATATGAACTGGGGCAGGATTCCCTACAACCTCGGCTCGTGGGTATCCCGTGCCATCGCCGATCCCGAAGACAAGAGCCCGGGATACTACGATGGCCCCTACAAGCAATTCATTGAACCCGATGGTCCCATCTTCTTTGCCGGCGATCACTGCAGCCACATTATCGGCTGGCAGGAGGGTGCGGCCCTCTCTGCCCATCGTGCGTTGAAGCTGATTTGCGAAAAGGTAGGCGCCGCAAAAGCATGACCCGGGGTTGAGCGAACTTGCAAGCGATAGCTGCCATTGGTTATCGTGGTCGCAGCTGGTGAAAGGGTCCGCTCACATGTCTCCATCGCGCCGCACATTCATGGCATCGCTAACCGCCGCAGGCGCGATGACGCAATTCGGCAAAGCAGCGCAAGCATTTGCCGGCAGCTGTCCATTCAAACTTTCCGTCATCAACGACGAACTGACGCCTGATTTCGGCCGGGCCTGCGAAATCGCCACCAAGGACTTCGGCTTGCACTGGATCGAGCTGCGCTCCATGTGGAACAAAAACGTCACCGACCTCGACGCCAAAGAGATCGCCGAATCGCAACGAATTTTAGAGAAATACCGGCTCCGCGTGACCGATATAGCCAGCCCACTCTTCAAAGTCGACTGGCCCGGAGCCCCGCTTTCCAAAGAGAGTCCAAAGCGCGACCAGTTCCATGCCGGCTTCGACTTCAAGCAACAGGATCAGTTGCTGGAGCACTGCATTGAACTGTCAAAGCAATTCAAAACCGATCGCATTCGCTGCTTCGACTTCTGGCGGCTGGAGAATCCGGCCCCCTACCGCGCCGCCATCAACGACAAGTTACGCGCCGCTGCTGAGACCTGCGCCAAGAGCAACCTGATCCTGCTGCTGGAAAATGAAATGGCGTGCAACACGGCTACGGGCGAGGAGTCGGCCGCCGTCCTCAAAGCCATCCCCAACAAGAACCTCATGCTCAACTGGGACCCGGGGAATGCCGCCGCTCTCGGCAGCACTCCCTATCCCGACGGGTACCGCCTGCTGCCCTTCGCGCGCATCGGGCATTGCCACGCAAAAGATGTAGTGCGGCCGCCAGGCAAAAAGTATGAGTGGGCGCCGGTGGGAGCGGGCGTCGTCGACTGGGTAGGCCAGTTCCGGGCGTTCGCCAAGGATGGCTATCACTACGCCGTAAGCCTCGAGACCCATTGGCGCGGTGCGGGCACCCCGGAAGCCTCCACCCGGGTCAGCATGAAAGGCCTCAAGGAGACTCTAAGCAAAGCCGGCCTCAACTGCTGAAAATCATCAATCCGCCGACTGCGGAGCACTGACCTCTTTGGCATAGAACATGTGCGAAATCCGGGGCGGCTCCTTGCCTCGATGGAAACTCCACACCCGATCCAGGATCTGCCGATCGGAGGCGGTGAAGCGTTCCCGCTGGCGCAGGTATTCCAGCCACGACTCGGTCACGAACGTCTCGTTGATGTGTCCGGGGTCCGAAGCATCCTGGTAGACGCCCCAGCGAATCGCACCGTCGCGCAGGCGCACGTCCCGCAGTTGATGGACCGCTTTGGTGAAGCCGGCATAGTCCCGCGGGTCAATCTGGTAATCGACAGAAACCCGGACCGGCCCTTCGCTGTCCTCGCGCTCCGAGTTCAGCTGGGGTGCCGGCAGTTTGTAGCGGTAGGGGCTGAGGTCAGGCTGCACCCCACGCAGCACATGAAAACGAAGAGATAAAGGCAGAGTGAGCGCCAGCCCGGCGGACGCGCAAAGCAGCGATTTTGAAGTCGAAACGTGCTCTGCGATTAACCCCCAGATCACCCCGCCCAGCGCCATGCCGCCGGCGAAGATCATCTGGTAGGCGCCCAGAGCCCGGGCCTGCACCCATGCCGGCACGGATACCTGGACTGCGAGGTTCAGGGTCGACATGGCGCTGGTCCAGGCAAACCCGCCGGCAATCAGCATAGGAATAATGAACACCGGGCTCTTTACCAAGCCCAGAACCGCCAGGGTCGCTACGAAGACACCACTGGCTGTGCCGATGATGGCGTCCGCACCGAGGACCCTGCGCACCCGGGGCAGCATGGTGGCGCCAATCACCGCGCCAAAGCCCATGCAGCCATTCAGAATGCCGTATCCCATGGCGCCCTGGCGCATATCGTTACGCGCCACAAGGGCCAATAGTGCCCACACGGCGCTCACAAACAGGGTGAAGATGAGCGTGCGCACAAATGCGGCCTGCAGCATGGGAGCGTAGCGGACATAGCGAATTCCGGCGCGTACCGACCCCCGTATACGCTCGGACGGCAGTGCGCTCTTGAACAGCGGGTTGCGCTGCCAGCGATACAAAACCAGGATCACGCCCACGAAGGAAAGGGAATTGAGCAGAAACACCGACGCGGCGCCGGTCGTGGCGCGAGCAAAAAGCGCCACTGCCAGGCCGCCCAGGGCGGGCCCCAGGGCGCGGGCCAGGTTGAACCCGGCAGAGTTGAGCGAGACGGCATCCGGCAGCTGCGCCCGGGGGATGACCTCGGGCACGATGGCCTGCCATGCCGGGCTGTTCATTGCCGTGCCGATATTCAGCAGGAAAGTGAGGATCAGCAGGATCCACGGCGAGATGATGTCGAAGAAAGTGAGCACGCTGAGGATCGCGACTGCCGTCAGCATCCACGCCTGCCAGAAAATGAGCAGCCGGCGGCGATCGAAAATATCGGCGGTTGCCCCGGCCAGCAGGCCCAGGATGACCACGGGAAGGCTGGCTGCCGTCTGCATCAGGGCAATCAGCAGGGGGGAGGTGGTGAGCACGGTCATCAGCCATGTGCCCGCCGTATCCTGCATCCATCCGCCCAGGTTGGAAACGATAGAAGCGAGCCACAAATCCCGAAAAAGCGGTACCCCAAGCGGTTCAAAGCCGTGCAGCTTGGGTGGGGTCTCCAATTGATCTGTGTTCAAGGTGGTCATGGGCGGGCAGGGCAGGGGGGCAGACCCCTGCTTGAATTATCCCAGAGTGCTATCGAACGCCGGCCCGGATGTGCCGATGAACGCAACACTGATTCTCCAAAAAAGACGCGGACGACTTTCCGCGATTCTTGCGGTCTTAGTTATCAGGCAACACGGAAGGGGACACAAATGAGTGGCAATGCTTTGGTATGCATGGCTTTTCATGGCGAAAGCAGGGCCTGGAAGACCCTGGCGGCCTCTCGCGGCCAGCAGCTGCTAACCCTATTGCTGACCTCCATCCCCTTGGCAGAGCGAATGTTGCTCTACCACGTAGCCATGACCACCTGGATCATGCTCCCCGAGCGTGGCCTGCTGGAAAAAACCCTACGATCCTTAACCTGGCACTAAAGCCTGGGATACCGGCGGATCGTTCCCCTGCCAATAAAGCGTGGGGCACCACAACACTCGACCCCAAATCCTGACCCCTAAAATAACCTACAGGAATTCACACCTGTTTCGGCCGGATTGTTCCACCACCAATAAACCCGGGTGCCCCACATCTCGCTCGTTTTTCGCGAGATGTGGGGTACCACCGCCCTAGACCCCAGATCCTCAAATCTAAAAATACCCACAGGAAACTGGACGGGTGCCCCACGTTCGCCCTAGCGTACACCGGATTTCCTGTTGACCTTGCTGGTGTTGGCGAACTTCATGCGGCTTTCCTTAATGAAAGCCGCACACGCGGGTGTTGGTGGCGCCCCGTGCAGGAAATCCGGATACGTGGCCGAAAAAGACGGGGCGAAGCCCCTCCATTGCTTTTCGTTAGGGCGTATCCTGAACCTGTAGTGACCCATCCCTCTCACGCCGCCGCGCGACGCATTTCACCCGCAACCATTGTGGCGTTATTGCTAGCTCTACTAGTGACCCAGGCAGCCTCTTTCGTTTGTGACGCGCAGTGTCTCCAACATCACCAAGGCACCCGCACCGCCGCAATGACCCACTGCCATCCAATCCACCAACAATCCAACGGCACCGCAGCCCAAACCTGCCCACCCACCGCCGCTTCCTTCTGTGTGATCGATCTTCCAGCAAACCGCCAGGAAAAAACCCTAGCCCCGGCAACCATCCACGCAGACACCCGTCCCACCAGCCAACTCCGCATCCTGAACATCCCCGCCCGCACCCCTGTTTTGCTGCGAACTAGCATTGGCGACCCGCCACTCATCACTCCTCTGCGCGTCTAGACGTCCCCAACCCTGTCTTTATCAACGGGGGCAATCTCCGCCTGCCACCGCGTCTTCCGCCATTGATTCACAAGGAGTCACCATGAGTACCCGACGTACCTTTCTAGGGCGCGCCCTCGGCGCCTGTTCCGCTCTTTTCGCCACCCGCGGCCTAACCGCCCAGACCATGCAGATGAATATGCCTCCATCAACCCCCATCCCGCCCCAACCACCGCCCTCCATCCACGCCCTGCCCTCATCAAGACTCCCAACACCCCTAGTAACCACCGATGTTGGCGATCTCGCCTACATCATGGACGGCCCCACCAAGGTCTATCACCTGGTCGCCGAAGTCCTTCGCCAGAACATCCACCCCGACAAAACCATCGACGTTTGGGGATTCAACGGAACCGCACCGGGCCCAACGATCCAGGTCAATCAGGGCGATCACGTCCGCGTTATCTTCGACAACCACTTACCCGAACCAACCTCCATCCACTGGCACGGCTTTGAAGACATGATCGGCAACGACGGCATGCCCGGCATCAGCCAGGAGCCAGTGAAGCCCGGCGGCCGCTTTGTCTACGAATTCGACATTCACCAGTCGGGCACCTACTTCTACCACTCCCACATGGCCATGCAAGAAATGGCCGGCATGCTCGGCGGCTTCATCATGCATCCCCGCACGCCCTACCACCCTCACTGCGACAAAGACTTTCTGCTCCACCTGCAGGAGTACGCCATCCTCCCCAACAACACCGTGCCCAACACCATGAACATGGAATACAACTGGCTGCTGTTGAACGGAAAAGCGGGGCCGGCCTCCACACCGCTGATCGTTCGCCAGGGCGACCGGGTACGCATCCGTTTTGTGAACCTGGGCATGGATCATCACCCTCTGCACATTCACGGATACACCTTCCAGGTCACGGGCACCGAGGGAGGCCGCATTCCGGAGACCGCCTGGTGGCCGGGGACCACGGTCCTGGTAGGCGTAGCCCAGGCGCGGGACATCGAAATCACCGCCGATCGTATCGGTGACTGGATGCTGCATTGCCACCTGCCGCACCACATGATGAACCAGATGTCCTCGAACGTGGGCAGCATGACCCGCCGTCCCGGCCAGCCAGCCGGAGTGGATATGAACACAGGCATGGGCATGCTGCAAGGCACCCCGGGTGCACCCACCGGAGACGACTACGGAACCAGCCTGGGCCGCGGCATGGGTTTCGGCAGCACTGCCGACATGGCCACCGCCAACGGGCCACTGGGGCAGCAGGAGGCGATGCATTCCATGCCGGGGATGGCAGACATGGCCGTCGATGTCGCTGCCAATGCAAACTCGGTTCCCGGCTTCCCCCAGGATGCCTACATGGAAGGCCCTTCCATGGCCATGGACCACAGGGTCGACAAGCCGGAGAACTACGGCCTTCGTCCTGGCTGGAGCGGCTACATGATGGGCATGATGACCTTCCTCCGCGTATTGCGGCCGGATAAATACGAAGAAGTGGTGGCGCGCATGAAGCAGGCGAAAAGACCCAACGATCCCTACGCCTCGCTATTGCAGACTATTTCCTAACCGACCAGGGAGAAGACGATGTACAAGAGATTCGCCCCCGTACTATGGTTGTGCGCCGCACCGCTTTTCGCCCAGAACGGGCAACAGCAACCAATGCAAATGCCAGGGATGTCGATGGAAAAACCGCCTGCGCCCCAGCTGCTCCAGGGTGTCGCCTCACGCGCCGCGCTCAAGCTGGAAGACTTCCTCACCCTGGCCGATAAAAACAATCCCACCCTGCAGCAAGCGGCAGCCATCGTCCGCCGGTCTGAAGCCGAAGCGAAACAGGCCGCCCTCTACCCCAACCCCTCCATCGGCTATGAAGGGGACCAGATCCGCGGCGGCTCCTACGGGGGCGGGGAACAAGGCGGCTTCGTGGCGCAAACCATCGTGCTGGGTGGTAAGCTCGGCCTCCGCCGCAACATATATGAGCAGCAAAAGCAATCTGACCAGATCGCAGCGGAGGTACAGCTCGCCCGCGTGCACAACGACGTGGCGCAACAGTTCTACGACACCCTGAGCGCGCAACAAATGGTGGTGGTGCGCGGCCGCCTTCTGGGCGTGGCCACCGATGCTGTCGAAACCGCTCACCAGTTGGCAAATGTAGGCCAGGCGGATTCGCCTGACGTGCTCCAGGCAGAGGTCGAAGCAGAGCAGGCAGCCATCGACTACACTGTGGCCCAGCGCCTCTTCCTGCAAAAGTTCAAGTCGCTCGCCGCGCTAGCCGGCAGCCCCACAACCGAGGTCGCCCCCTTGAACGCAGACCTTTCCGCCCCACCGGAGATTGACCCAGCCCGGATCGTGGACTCGATTGTGCAGCAGGGCCCGGCCGTAAAGCAGGCGCAACAGCAGGTTGCAATCGCCGAAGCAAGATTGAAAGACGCCCGGCGTGAAGTTGTGCCCGACCTTCAATTACGGGCGGGCGAGCAGCAGAATCTGGAGGCCCTCGCCGAAGCCCCAGGCAAGAAAACCGGAGCGCAGAGCTTCGCCAGCGTCGGCATCGAGCTGCCCCTTTGGAACCGCAACCAGGGCAACAAGCAGGCCGCAGAAGCAGAGTTGAACCAGGCCCGGCAAGAGATAACGCGCACCCAATTATCGCTGCGGCAACGGGCCGAAATCCTGGCCCAGAACTATCTTTCCGCCAAAGAAGAAGCGGAGCGCTACCGCACGGCTCTGCTGCCGCGCGCCCGTCGGGCGTATGAGCTCTACCTGGATAAGTACCGCAATATGGCGCAGGCGTATCCTCAGGTCATCGTGTCGCAGCGCACGCTTTTTGAGCTGGAAGTGCATTACATCGACTCTCTCGACCGCATCTGGCAGAATGCAATTGCGCTCCAGAATTTCACCCTGCAGGGCGGGCTCGAAAAGCCACCCGCAGAGGCAAGATGAAAGGAAGATGAATTGAATCCGCCCGGCAACGAGAATCTGCAACTGTGGTTGATACGTCACGGAGAGACCGAGTGGAGCCTCTCCGGCGCCCATACCAGCAGAACCGACATCCCGCTGACCGAGCGCGGAAAAGAGCGGGCTGCGAAAATTCGCGATTACCTCGCCCACCGAAAATTCAGCCTGGTACTCACCAGCCCGCTGAAGCGTGCCCGGGAAACCTGCCGCATCGCGGGCTACGCCGACGTGGCGCAGATTGAAGAGAACCTGCGCGAATGGGATTACGGAATCTTCGAAGGCCGCACCACAGCGGACATTCGCAAGGACCAACCCGACTGGTCTATCTGGGACTCTCCTGTTCCCGAAGGTGAACCCGTGGAGCATGTCGCTGCGCGAGCCCAGCAGGTGATCGATCGAGCCGTGCAGACGGGAGGCCAGGTTGCGTTGTTTGCCCACGCACACATCCTCAGGATCCTGGCCGCTACCTGGCTAGCTCTGCCACCCCGGGGCGGTCGCCTGTTTGCCCTGGGAACAGGGTCGGTGAGCACCTTAGGCTTCGAGCGGGAGAGCCGGGTCATCTCCACCTGGAACCGGTCGTTTGAGGAGTGAGCGTGACTTTCCACACCATTCTTGTCGGCGACAACGGAACCCCTGAAGCGGAACCAGCCGTTGCCGTCGCCATGTCGCTGGGGCAGCAGCTCAAGGCGAAGATCATTCTCCTGGGAGTGGTGGCGCCGCCCAGTGCAGAATCCCTGGCCGAGGGTTATGGACTCACCACCGTGGCCGCCGCGCGCAAGCGCCTGGAAGATCACCTGCAGCGCACTGCGCAATCCGGCCGGCAATCCGGCATAAACGTAGTGGTGGAGATCATGGAAGGAATGCCGGAAGCGTCGATCGAGGAGAGAGCCGAGCATTGTGGGGCGGACCTTATCGTCGTGGGCCATCGCCACATCGGTCGCATGCGCACCTGGCTGGAGGGATCGACCTCAGAGAGCCTGGTGCGCAAGTGTCCGGTGTCGGTGCTGGTCGTGCCTGACGGAGACTAGAACGCGAGCCGAGCCAGCAAAACCCCCAACCACACCGCCAGCAGCCCGAATAGAAAGCTGAGGGACACGTAAAGGGCTCCGATCAGAAAAGCGCCCGTTTGCAGCGCGGTAAACGTCTCCCATTCAAAGGTAGAGAAAGTGCTATAAGCGCCCACGAACCCGATCGGGATCAGGAATCTCCATGCGGGGTTCACCTCGGTGCGTCTTCCCATCCAGGTCAGAGAAAAGCCAATAATCAGGCAAGCCGTGAGATTGATCACAAAGGTGCCGTAAGGAAATCGCGTACCCATTCGGTTGGCAACGACGGAGCCGACCAGGTATCGCGTGAGCGAGCCCAGGGCCCCCCCGATGGCGATAAGAAGGTATCTCTGCAAATGCAACCTCCAAACCTTACGTCTGTATAGGAACGGCCTCGCCGGACATGACTCCGCGACGGCTTCCCGTCAGGAGTCATCATCTGTCGAGCCTATGAGGCAGAACAGCGGTTGCAAGCGATTTTCTTGGAAACCGCTCAGGGTGAACTCCTTCACCCCAACCCACCCAGTTAGATAAATTGGTGAGCCGCCGCTTGTCAATCCCTTTGTGGGTGGGGAGCCGTTAGGGATTGTGAAACACCTCCTGCATCTTGGTCCAGGAGGTTTGGCCCGCGAAGGGAATCTGCATGGCGTCTGTCATGCTCAGCCATTTGATATTGCGAGGTTCCCTGGCCATCGTAGCCATATCCTCTTTGTAGTTGTTCCCGGTGTACTCGTAATAGGCGAACAGGTAATAGTGACTCTCATCCATCTTGTGGATGTAAATCGAGAAGTTGTGCATATGGTATTTATCGAGCAAATCACGCACGCCCTGGTTTGACGCCGCATGAAGCGCTTCGTAGGCCGATATCTTGTCCGGTTTGATACCGATAATCATCCCAATGCGAGTGGGCTGGCTCTGTTGGCTGTAGTGCGCAATCGACAGCACGCCGAGCAAAGCGAAAATAAGCACCTTCATCTTTACCTCCCTTCGAGGCGTTCCAATAATTGCACTTTTACTGGATTCAGAGAAGGCAAGCAGGGCCCGTTCCTACGCTGCCTTGCCAACACCCATTCATTGGTTCATCATTTCAAAGCCATCATGCGACTCGATTCCCACCAACACTTCTGGCACTACAGCCCCACCGAGCACACCTGGATGACGGAGCAGATGGGAGCACTGAAGTGCGATTTCCTCCCCGACGATTTGAAGCCCTTGCTGGACAGCATTCGCTTCGACGGCTGCGTCGCCGTGCAGGCCCGGCAAAATCTGGAAGAAACCCGGTGGCTCCTGGAACTCGCAGAACAATACCCATTCATCAAGGGTGTCGTCGGCTGGGTGGATCTGCGCTCGGAAAGACTAAGCCAACAGCTGGAGAGATTTGCCCGGCATCCTAAACTGGTCGGCGTCCGCCATATAGTCCATGACGAGCCTGATGATCACTTCATGCTGCAGCCGGAGTTTCGCCGCGGTATCGCGCAGCTCCTCGACTTCAATTTGACCTACGATCTCCTGCTCTTCCCCAAACACCTCAAGGCAGCGGTGCAGCTAGTGGAAGAATTTCCCCAGCAACCCTTTGTCCTCGATCACCTCGCCAAGCCAAGGATCGGCGAGCGATTGCTTTCCCCGTGGCAAGAGGACCTGCGACAACTGGCACAGTTTCCCAACGTTTTCTGCAAGCTTTCCGCCATGGTGACGGAGACAAAATGGAAGCAATGGAAGCCCGCCGACTTTCACCCCTACCTCGACATCGCTTTCGAAGTATTTGGCCCCACCCGCCTCATGATCGGCTCCGACTGGCCCGTCTGCACCCTCTCGGGAGACTATGAACCCGTCATGAAAATCGTGATGGATTACCTTCCAAACCCATCGCAGGCCGCAATTCTCGGCGACAACTGCGCTCGCTTCTACCAGATCCCCGCTGAGGAACAACCATGAAAGCCGCCGTACTCCATGGTGCGCGAGACATCCGCATCGAGCCCTATCGCCGACCCGATCTACATCCCGGCATGGTGCTGTTGCGTACCCGCCGCGTGGGCATTTGCGGTACCGATCTGCATTACTACA
>Ga0302324_100021691_pt1 | contig 12517 bp, 8 predicted proteins | sample Palsa_T0_1_FD_201949 | JGI IMG/M metagenome (GOLD analysis project Ga0302324, IMG submission 201949) | Peat permafrost microbial communities from Stordalen Mire near Abisko, Sweden - Palsa_T0_1 | ecosystem: Environmental > Terrestrial > Soil > Palsa > Peat permafrost | place: Sweden: Abisko...
GTGCTGTCGGCGGCCGCTTGCAGTGGTCCCGCGGCACTGGCCCAAGCCGGAGGAGCACCCACACTTACCGTGGATGCGGCTGCATCCCACCATCCCATAAGCCCTAATATCTATGGGATAGCCAACTACAGTCTCGATGCAACCTTCGCCAAAGAAATCCAGATACCCAATATTCGCTGGGGAGGCGACGGCACGACTCGCTATAACTGGCTCGTCGATTCGAGCAACTCAGGTTTCGACTGGTACTTCATGGGTGGTAACGGGGAAACCACGCCAGTACCCGGCGCCGGTCCCGACCTAATGATCAACACCTACAAACCGGCAACTGCCCTGATCACCATCCCTATCATCCCGTACGTCAACAAAATGTCGGCATGGAACTGCAGCTTCCCCGTCTCCGTTTATGGAGCGCAACAATCTACCAATCCCTACGTGCACCCGAACGGAGACAACTGCGGTAACAGTATCGCTACCAATGGAACGCAGTTGATCGACAACAATATCTACGCCAACCACATTGACAACACCACCGGGCTACAGGAGCAGTGGGTGCAGCATCTGGTCAGCACCTTTGGCACCGCTGCCACCGGAGGAGTGAAGTTCTACCAACTGGACAATGAGCCCTATGGATGGTCGAACACACATCGCGATGTGCTGCCGAACGGCGCCACTTATCCAACCATTACCCAACTGGGCGAGCAGTATGCGGCCACGGTCAAGCAGGCTGACAGCACAGCTTTGGTCCTGGGACCCTCCGATTTCACGCTAGGTGGCTGGATTGGCAACACCAGCCAGCAGGGCGGCCTCTTTGCCGGCCAATACTACCTGCAACAGATGGCTGCATACGACAAAGCACATGGGCAACGCATCCTGGACTACTTCGATGAACACTATTACTTCGACACCTCCACGCCGGCCGCGCAGCTTGCCTCTACACGCACGCTTTGGGATCCGACGTATAACGGAGGAACCTGGGTAGAGCAGTACGATTTCAACGGGCCCATGCAGCTGATTCCCCGCTTCCGTAGCTGGATCAGCACGTACTATCCTGGCACCTTGTTGTCGCTTTCTGAATACAGCATCGACAGCGGACAGAAGTCCATCGTCGATGCGATTGCTGAGATGGACGTGCTGGGGATTTTTGGCCAGCAGCCGCTCGACTTCGCAAATATGTGGAGCGCACCGGCGCCGACAGATCCCATCGCCTACGCCTTTCGCATGTTCAGAAACTATGACGGCAATGGGAGCCAGTTCGGCGACACCTCTATCAGTGCCGCCAGCACCAATCAGGGGGAACTCTCCATCTACGCCGCCCAGAGGTCGAGCGACAGCGCAGTGACCATTCTGGCCATTAACAAAACGACGGGCGCACTCAGCAGCGCAATTGCCATCGCTAACCTGAACCTTCCGGCAACCGCCCAGGTCTACAACTACTCACAGGCGAATCTTACCTCGATCGTCCATGCTTCGGATGCGGCGATCACCAGCGGGTCCATCAGCTACACCTTTCCCAGCTACTCGGCGGTTCTGTTTGTAGTTCAACCCAGCGTTGCGACCGTGACTTCCACCACAACGACGCTGTCTGCGTCAGCCACACAAATCACCGTCGGACAGAGTGTCACATTCAGTGTCACGGTTACCGCAGCAGCAGGGTCTGCGCCCGCGGGAAATGTTACGTTGCTGGATGGCGCCACGTCGTTGGGGACTTCTGCGCTGGCAAACGGAGCGGCTACATTCACGATTGCGACGCTCGCGGCCGGGACCCATAGCATCACCGCGTCCTATGCCGGGGATGCTGCGGATGGCGCTTCCACTTCAAGTGCCGTGTCGGTGCAGGTCAATGCAGGTTCAGCCCCACTTCAGGCAACCGCGGTTACTCTTACGGCTACCCCGACGACGGCCGTGTCAGGACAAGCAATTACTCTCACCGCGAAGGTCGCCGAAACGGCTGGAAGCTCTTCACCGACCGGGACGGTTACCTTTCAGGATGGCAGCAGCGCGATCGGGTCATCATCGCTGGCTGCGGGCAGTGGAACGCTAGCTGTCAACACATTGAGTGTTGGGACCCATTCGTTGACGGCGGCCTATGGCGGGGACACAGCCAATTCGCCATCTACTTCCAAGGCGGTCTCGGTGACCATTACCGCAGCTTCAACGCCTCCTCCGGCACCTGCTGCCGATTACGGGCTCACGCTTTCGAGCGGCGCGCTGACCGTGGCGCAAGGAACGCCGGGTTCCTTGACGGTTTCGGTCGCTCCGGAAAACGGGTTTAGCGCGTCGTTGTCCTTTGCGTGCTCCGGCCTTCCCAGCGGATGGGGATGCACATTTGCTCCCTCCACGCTGTCGGGGAGTGCGCCGCAAAGTACAAAGCTGACCATCAGCGCTTCCAGCAGCAGCGAGTTGCGGACTTCTCCGGGGCTACTTCTGGCCCTGGTCTCACCGATCCCGTTGCTTTTCTTTGGGTTTTCCGGGAGCAGATTAGGTAAGGCGCGATGGATGCTGCTTTTGGTTTGCGTGATTGCGGTGGCGGGGTGCGGAACTTCCTTTAAAAGCTCGCCGCAGGGACAGTCCAGCACCTATAACGTGACTGTGACTGCATCGGGTGCATCAGCACCCACGCACACGCAGACGTTCGCGCTTACGATGACGTCAGCTCAGTAGTGATGGTGCAGGGATCGTCAGGATTTCCTGTGTGGCTTTCCTTTTAGCAGCGCTGCATGAGAACCGACTTACGAACCCAATCCCCCCACGGGTCGGCGAAGCCAGTACCCTTGTTGCGGAATTTTTACTTCCCTTGGGCGGGCGTGGCAGACGGAACGTGGCACATTGAGAGCCATTATCCCACTCAAGCCAAAAGAGGGCTTGAATGGGGCACCCAGCATTTGTTGCCGGTGTAGCAAAATTCTGGTCGGCTTCGCCAGGTGGAGTAGCGATGACTGGAGCGCGGATGCCCATATCTGTGCCGGGACAGGCGTGGAGCACACCTCACGACTCAAGGGCGAAGATCTCGTTTGGCGCCAGGAAAAAGGGCGGCACGATGGCCGGGATGTTGGACAACGGCAAGACCTCTTCAGGCAGATCGATGCCCAACACGTCGATCATAAACTTTCGCCTCCTCTGGCAACGAGCGTAGCAATCAGGGAAGGCGTCCTTCAGCTGCTTCCGCAAATCTGCATCGGCCAGAACCACCCCATCCTCCATGCGCGTCGACGCATATACGGGCGAACTGGGGATGACATCTACCTGGATCGCCATACCGGAATGAAGCGGCACATCCGAGTTCGGATACATGGGAGAGCTGACCCATTCGTCAAGGTGGATCAAATGACCGGGATTGAGGAAAATGCCGAAACGCTCAAAGGGCAATCGATCCTGAACTAAACGCCATAGTTTCCCGCCGGCAATGCCAGGCTTGAGCAGGGCGAACCACTCGTTCATTACCTCGAAATAGAGGCCGGCAAAACTTTGCACGTAATCAGCGGCCGCACCCGGCAGGTCACGCGACGAAGAGCCAATCCATCCTGAGCGGCAGCTATTACTTCCCCAGTAAGAGAGATTCATGGAGAGAGAATTTCCCCGCTTAATCTTTTCCCCGCGAGGCCCGGAAAGACCAAACGTCGCAGTACGTCCAGTTCCAAATGTGGTGTGGCACGCAAGCGGCTCTCCGCAGGTGCCGCCCAGCGCCACGACTTCATGATCGGTCATGCCTTCACGCATGCCAAAGATCATCCGTTTGATACTCTCAGACGCCTGGACGCTGGTGTATTCAAAATAGGCGATGTCGGAGGGAGAGCAAAAGCTGCGTAGGCCGTATCCCGGATGCATCAGCAAATCCGTGGAGTTCACCACATTGTTCCTTCCGGCAAGATCTCGCAGAGTATCTACCAGATAGGAAGGGAGCTCGATCGCATGCTGAGCATCCGGAAGTTCGTCATCAGAGAAATACTTCCATCCGGCACATCCGACCATCGAAGCAGCGTCAATTCCCTCTCCGGCAAATATTTCTTTTATTTTCCGGCTCTGGTCTCGCGGCTGACCCAGCAACGAGAAGGACTGAAAACGTTCCCTTCTCAACTTGCCGTCGTTAAACAAGGGACTCACGCCGACATACGATTCACATTCGTTGCCCACTACCAGCAAAGGTTTGCTGTTGGGGCCAACGATGAGCACGGCTTCCTCAAATCGCGGATCGAACCCAGTGAGATAAGCCACGTTGGCGAAATGCTCGCGATCACCATAGACGACGAGATGGGTGAGCTTACGTTCTTCCATCTTTGTGCGGAGCTGATTGACTCTTTGCTCCAGCTCCGCACTCGACGTCTGGGGAGGGTAAGCAGCCTGGCCGAATTCGGGCCATCCTATTTGAATGATGCGGTGCGTCCGAGCCACTAGAACACGATCCGCAGAGCGCCCTGGCCGATGCGCCCAGCATTTGCTCCAGTCACCTGTCCGAAGTTGCTGGCCGCGAAGTTACCCACCGGAGGCAGGAATTGGGCGTGGTTGAACGTGTTGAAGAACTCCGCGCGAAACTCCAGGGAAATCCTTTCGGTGATAGGAGTGGCCTTATGCAAGGCAGTGTCAAAGTTATTAGTGCCGGGTCCGGAGAAGAACAGGCGCCTGGAATTACCTGGAACCCCAAGCGTTTCCTGAGAGAAGACGGCGGCGTTGAAGTACTGGTGCCCGGCAGAATTGCGGGGATTGTATCTGGTGACTTTCTGGCCATTGTAATTGGGCAGGTCGATGGAATGAATGCCCTGACCATCACAATCACAAAGAGAGCGGTCATCGATTTCCTGCATCAGGACAGGGAAGCCAGTGGTGAAACGCGTAATACCGACCAGCTGCCAACCGTTGAGCAACTTACCGGAGAGGCCGCCGGGGCTGGAAAGCCAGTGACCGAAGGGCAAGTCGAGGTTGTAACTTACGACAAAGTTATTTTTGATATCGAAGGTAGAGAGCCCGCGGCTGAGACCGGCGTTGAACGGATTCACCGACATGGTGTAAGAGGAGGCATCGTCCAGCGATTTACCGAACGTGTAGGCGCCCAGGAAGCGTGCAAATCCAACTCTCTTATCAACCGTTACCTGCAGGCTGTTATAGGAAGCATCGCCGTTCGCTATGCTATACGGGTTATCCGCAAAATCAAGCTCGCCAATATCCAGATGGCGCCCTGACGTGACAGAGTAGGGCCGGGTTCCATTCCAGGTTTGCCCATTGAGGTTGTAGATGGTATCCGCTCCGTAGGGCCCGCATCCGCCGCTGGACTGACCGGCGGCAGCGAATGCCTGCGCGATGGCCAGGCACTTCTGCGAATTGCCCGCGTTGAACTCCTGAATTTGAAACAAGTGGTGATTGACGGCGCCGACGTAGCCCAGTGTCAGGAGCGTAGAAGGGCCCACCTGGCGCTGGATCGTGAGGTTATATTCGATCGCGTACGGGGTCTTATTCCCAATGTAATAACCGGGGGAAAGGCCGATAGGGAGAAAGGCGGCGAAGCTGCCGTTCTGCGATGGAAGGGCAAACGGGAACCGCTGCCCTGGATCGAACCCACTGGAGCGGCCCTTAAACGGCGTTTCCATGTAGATGAGCGAAGGGCTTGCATAGTAAAGCCCGAAAGGAGCGTCACCGGTTTCGAAATCGCCCGAGGTGGTGTCGAGCGTGGTAAAGAATTCACCGACCGCGGCGTGAATGGTGCTCTTACCGGCAGGCAGAAGCTTTTGCAACATCCCATTTTCGAACGAGGGAGAATATGCGAGACCCAACCTGGGCGCGAAGTTATTCCAACGCGTGGGCCCAAGGGTTGAAGGAATTCCCTTATCGCCGGGGAACAGCCAGCCTGTCGGAGAGTCCGTGAAGACGGTCGATTGTTGCCCAGGTATGAAGGTCTGAATTCTGTTGCGAGCGTCAGACCAGGGTTGGGCGACCTCCCAGCGCAGGCCGTAGTTGATGGTGAGATCAGGGCGAGCGCGGAAGTTATCCTGGATGTAGAGAGCGCCGGACTTGGAGCGTCCGTCGAGGTATTGCCTGCTGCTCTGAATAAACTGATCCGGCGCACCAATCAGAAAATCGGCGAAATCGATTCCGCTTTCGCCTCCGCTGTAGATGAACTGGCCATTGGGCACGGGGCCGCCGCGCCGATACCACTGCTTGTGCGACCATTCGCCCCCAAACTTAACGGTGTGCTTGCCGATGATCCAGGAGAACCCGTCCTGCACTTGAAAGACGTTCTGGAAGTTGCCATCCGTGATGGCGGCTCCCATGGTCACACCCAGGCCGTTGAGGATCACATCGGGCACACCCTCAGCGCTAGGATTGGCAGGAATCAGGCCCAGACCGCCCTCCGTGAAGCCGAAGGAACTGACCTTGCCGAGACCGCCCTGTGGCGTGGGACCTGGATAGACAATCCTGTAGTAAGTGAAATGGCCTTCGTTTACCTTGCTGGAGCTGAAAACCTTGGTGTTGCTAATGGTGGCGACTTGGGCGCGCGAAGGTAGTATGTAGCCGAAGCCCGGCACGTTGGTAAAGGTGCCATAGGTATTGGGCGCGTTCAAGGGCGTGTTCACAATTGCACGGTCAAAGTGGTAGTAAACCGACCAGGTGTCGTTGCCGTTGTGGGTAGGAAAGTCGCCGCGCGCAGCAAACTTATCGTCGGTAACGTGCTCATCGGCGGCTGCGCTTGAATAAGTTGGATACACACCGCTGCCGGCGCCGTTGGGGGAGGGAAAGAACTTAAGCAGCCCCGCCGCGGCCGGCGAAAACGCAGCCTGGGGAATTATCCCGTTGGGAAAGACGCACACCGTTGGGGTCGTACAACCGGGAGCGAAATAGGGCTCTCCTGGAGTCACCGCGTATCCCAGGCGCGAGCTAAGGGTCGAGGCAAAGTGTCCGGGGAGATTATCTCCGCGCACGGAGGGGAGCGGATTCCCGCTTTGTTCCAGGCTGGCGAGCAGGGCTGCTACCGGCGCGGAGACATCGCCGCCCTGCTGCGCTGCCGAGGGCACGTTCAGAACACCGGTGGAAAGGCCGGCAGTCTGACGTGTCCCCTGGTAGTCGCCAAAGAAGAACACGCGGTTCTTGATGACAGGACCACCTGCCGAGCCTCCAAACTGGTTCCGTATCAAGGTTCCGCGGGTGGCGTTGAAGTAAGTTCTGGCGTCTAAATCGGTGTTGCGCAGGAATTCGAAAACAGAACCATGGAACTGATTGGTGCCGGACTTGGTGATCACATTGATGACCGCGCCGGAGAAGTTGCCGTATTCAGGGTCAAAGGTGCTGGTTTGCAGCCGGAATTCCTGAATGGAATCGAGCACGGGTATGGCGCCGGCGCCATTGGAGCCGTTGTCTTCCACGATGGATCCGTTGATCATGAAAGCGTTGGCGTTTTCACGTTGACCATTCACTGACAGCAAGCCGGTCGTGAGATCGCCGGAGGCGACGATGGTGGGCTGGAATGGACTGGGATTGCTCACGGGGGCAACGCCGGGCTGCAATCCCAGAAGGTCGAGATAACTGCGCCCGTTTAACGGGAGAGAAATGATCTTACGGTCCTCGATCACATCGCCGACTGTAGTGCTGCTGGATTCGACTTCCACGGCGGAGCCCGTCACGGCTACCGTTTGCACGACTGCTCCAACCTGCAGCTTGAAATCGACACGATAACGCTGGTTTACCTCAAGCCGGAGACCAGATTCCACGGATTTCTCGAAACCGGTTGCAGTGACGCTGACGTTGTAGTTGCTGCCCACGGGCACAGCGAGGAATTCATAGTTTCCGCCTTCATCGGCCGAGGCTTCCCGGTTTAGTCCAGTGCCAGTATTTTCCAGCACCACCTTGGCGTGAGGGACCGCGGAGCCGCCCTGGTCTGTAATCACTCCGTAGAACTGCCCATCCTGGGCCCACAGAGGATGCGCGAGCAGGCACATCAGGATGCACATCAGTATCCGGTTGTGCGCGGCCCAGAATCGCGCCAATTTTCCAGTCGTTTCCTGTTGGGGAACAGATCCTTGTTTGTTGGACACGTTCACACCTCCGCCTTGCGGCCTGAATTGGAAGAATGACTTTTCCCGGGGGTGGCCCTGCTGAAACGGATAAGCTACTGGATATAAGCGCTTTTATACGCCATAATTTTTGATTGTCAAGCAGCAATCTATAATCCTCGCAGATGAAGTCTGTGACCATCCGTGATGTAGCCAAAGCCGCAGGCGTCTCGGTTGCAACCGTTTCGTACGTCTTGAACAACAGTGGCCGCGTTGGCCGGCCGACCCGCCGAGCTGTTCTCTCAGCAGTTCGGAGCTTGGACTATGTCGCCAATTTAAACGCTCGCAATCTGGCGAAGGATGCAAGCCAAACGTTGGGCATGATCGTCTCTGACATTGAGAACCCGTTCTTTCCTGAAGTGATCAAGAGCTTCGAGCAAAGGGCACGCGACCAAACCTATGACGTGATCCTGAGCGACACCAACTATGACGCTGCCGTTCTGACTGAAGCTGCGACCAGGATGCTGCGCCAGCGAGTACGCGGAATTTCTTTTATTACTTCCGAAGTTGCGCTAGCGACTATCCGCCAGATCAAAGCGAGACAAACGCCCGCGGTGTTTCTGGATGTAGGACCCGTTCAGCAATACATAAGCAACGTGAAGATAGATTATGCTCACGGTATAAGAGCGGTTATCGACCATCTGGTCTCGTTAGGTCATCGCCGGATCTCATTTGTCGGCGCGCGCAACGATCTGCAGTCGAACGCGGACCGCCGCGCGGAATATCTGCGTTACATGCGCGAACTAGGTATGAAGGTAGGAACCGTATTAGAAGGAAACAGTCATTTCGATGGAGGACTGGCTGTCGGGGCCGCAATCTGTCAACTTGTTCCCAGGCCCACGGCGGTCGTCGCCAACAATGACTTGACGGCTATCGGCATCATGAAGGCGTTGCAATCAAGCGGGCTGCATGTTCCTAGAGATATCTCAGTCACTGGCTTTGACTGCACGCAAGTAGCCGCATACACCACCCCATCGTTGACGACGGTGGACCTTAAGCGAGAGCTGATAGGGCGAACAGCAGCTGATGCACTTCAGTCTCTGTTCAACTCTCCTACACACGACGGCCTTGAGTATCCGATCATCCCAACCCTGGTCGTGGGAGAGTCGACGGGAAAAGCTGGACGGTAAGTAGAACTCAGTAACTTAGTTCAGTGCAAGTTACTCCTTTGCACCTAACAGCCGAACCATCAGCGCGGACTGTATAGGTATTCTCTACCCCCAATTCCCTCGCGGATGACGGGTCCTTTGTGAGGGAATGAGCCTCGCCCGGATCTGGTGGTCGATCATGTAAAAGCATTCGAGGGGCTTAAAGCCCTCATCGCTGAGGTACGGTATGGCCCGGCTAAAGCCGTGCCCTGATACAAAACATGAGTTTTTCCGCCACATGTAAAGGCGTATCAGGCCGCAGCTATGAGGACTTTGGAGGCCTGCGTGAGGAGAAGAGACACTGCAGGTCCTCTAATCGCCAAGGCCCGGTAGGGCCGACCGCTAACTGTGCAGCCGGGGACATAGTTGACACAACAGACCGGGCAGATGGTTGACACTTTTCGTTCCAGTTGAGGTTTCTTGCTATCGGTTAGTAAGGTTCCTATCTTTTCATTCGCCGTGGGATGGGAATGTGGAAATCTCACCGTGTTTGGTGAGATTTCCAAGGGGCGGTGGGAAGGTAGGGAAAGCGGTGTTTTGCTTTTCCTGGCTTTCCACCGCCCCGTCATTTCCGTCCCTTGGTTGCGTCTGCATCTGCGGGTAGAGGATGAATGGATCGTTCATAGCTATCGAATAAGGCGATGGGAAAGCTGGCAAAAAATACCAGCCATTGATCGTCGTCGATCAACTCCAGTCCAATGGGTTCGTTGCGTAACGTTTCGCTGATGAAGATATTGTGTCCATTCCACTTGAACTGCCCACAGGCTCGTACTCGGCGTACCTGCAAACCACTGTCGTACTCCGGTTGCGGAACTTTCGCCGGATAACGGCGTGGCGATGGAGTGTAGCAAGAGGCGGGAGTTTTCATGGCTAACGCCTCATGGGGTCGCTGCTCGTTATAGATCGGCCGAAAACGGTCGAAGGCCTCTTGTTGGGCTCGCCGATGAGCTGCCGGGGGGTGGGCCGTCTCCGCCTTCAACGTGCGATGCATGCGTTCATGGCGACCGTTCTGTTCGGGATGACCGGGGGCAATCCGCTCTGCAATGATGCCCAGCTTCATCCAGTAGAGCGCCAGGGGAGAAAGTCCGGCAATGGCTCTGGAAGCAAAGGGTGGACCGTTGTCGGTACGAATGGCCGCCGGCAGACCATACTGCCGGAACGCCGCCTCGAAGATGGCGAGCACCTGTTCGGTGTTGGCTTTTTCCACCGCCTGGCAGCGCAGCAGATAGCGGCTCGCCGTATCGCTGATGGTCAAAGGATCGATGCGCTGACGGTCCAACGTCAGAAACCACCCCTTGAAATCAGCACACCACAGCTGATTCGGTTTTACCGCCTGCTGAAATGGCTGCGTGTACGGCGGGGTCTTGCGAAGCCGTCGCCTGGGCACCGTCAGCCCTTCTCGCTTGAGCAGCGCGCCGATGGTGCTGGCCGCCGGCAACACCAGCCTCGGCTGCTTCTGTTGTAAGTAAGCCCGCAATTTGCGCGCTCCCCACGTCGCATGTCGCTGGCGCAATGCCAGCAACTGCTGCTCGGTCGATGGCTTGGTCTGATTGGGATGTCGAACGGGTGCACGGCTGCGATCTTCAAGCCCCGCTTCCCCCTCCACTTGGCTACGCCGCAGCCACTTGTAGCCGCTCTCCCGCGAGACCTCGTAGATCCGGCACAACTCCGCCATCCTCCACTCCCCGCTCTCATACTCCTGCACGAACCTCTTCCGCTGTTCCACCACCCCACTCGCTCTCCAGGCCATGTCGTCTTCTATAGGCCTTCGCTGTGGGAACGAAAGTGTCAACCATGTGCCCGGTCTATTCTGTCAACCATGTGCCCGGTCTGTACCAAACGTCAGCCCAGCCCGGGAGGGCTGGGGCTCAATTCCGAGGATTATCTGAGCGCCGTAGGTGCGGCACTCAACCTGGCTTGCTCGCACCATGTGTCATTGGGAGGAAGCCGAGGGATCTGCAGTGCGTCTTGATGGCGAAACGGCACTCGGCGGCGATTCGCCCATGACACACCTGCTTGTATTGAAAAGTGAAACGCAGATCCCTCCGCTACCCTACGCTGAGGTTCCACGGCACGTCGGGACAGGTCCCACCTCGGCATGGTTGGAGGTGGATGGACAGAACACACTACTGCAGCAACCAACCTGATTTCGCTTTGCTGGGTACCGCCCATCACCGGCCTACAGCGACTAGGCACACCCAACCTCAGTGTCACTAATTATCCGCTTATCGTACGGGTCACTTAGCCTGCAGACAAAGCATCTCCGTTCCATTCCGTCAAGGTATCCTCGTGCCGTTCAAGCAGGTTACTTACCGCAGACACTAACTCATCAATTCGAATAGTTTGAACGGGTGTAATCCCCCATAAGTGGGATTCGATTGACCCACTAGTGTTATCCGATCCACCATCAATTGTGTAGTCGGCCGCAACTTCTCAAGGAGACGATCTTGCGGCCTTAACACGGTCTTGTTCCCCCTCGGTGCTGTTTCGCAGTAGCGGCTTTCACGGGGGATGCATGAATAAACCTTGTACGACTTGCTTCATTTTCTGCCTTTTGGGTATGCTTTCGATTCCGATTATGGGATGCGGTGGGTCGCCTACCGCGAGCAAGGCTGCGGCGAGCACAGCTCCCGTGACCGGCACCCCTTCTATCACATGGAATCCTCCGGCGACGATCCAGTATGGCGCCGCACTGAGCGATGTTGAATTGGATGCGACGGCAAGCGTCCCGGGTAACTTTGTCTACTCACCCGCCGCCGGAACGGTGCTCCAGGCGGGATCCCAGAAGCTCACAGTGACCTTCACGCCCTCCGACACAGTAACTTACAGCACAGTTACTTCCAATGCGCAGCTTATGGTTACCCAGGTCACTCCGGTGATCACTTGGGCGCCTTTGTCCCCCATCCAGGAAGGCACCCCCCTCGGCGCAGCACAGTTGAATGCGACGGCAAATGTACCAGGTACGCTATCGTACAGTCCGGCGCTGGGCACCGTTCTGCCGGCGGGCACACAACAGCTGACAGCCACGTTTACACCGTCCGACACGGCCGACTACAGGCCTGTAACAGCACACGACTCGCTCACCGTCACATCTACGACCTCGAGCGCTCCTGCCATCTCCTGGAACACCCCGGCACCGATCCAATACGGCACCGCCTTGAGCAACGTCCAATTGAACGCTACGGCGAGCGTACCGGGTAACTTTATCTACTCACCGGCGGCCGGGGCGGTGCTCCAGGCAGGATCCCAGAAGCTGACAGCTATCTTCACGCCTGCCGACACAACCAACTATTCCCCAGTTACTTCGACCGTGCAGTTTACGGTTTCCCAGGC
>Ga0302324_100021692_pt1 | contig 12517 bp, 8 predicted proteins | sample Palsa_T0_1_FD_201949 | JGI IMG/M metagenome (GOLD analysis project Ga0302324, IMG submission 201949) | Peat permafrost microbial communities from Stordalen Mire near Abisko, Sweden - Palsa_T0_1 | ecosystem: Environmental > Terrestrial > Soil > Palsa > Peat permafrost | place: Sweden: Abisko...
CGTTATATTCCGGACAGTGAAGAGATTTTTTCCAAAATTATCGGCCCCAATTGCGAAACGCTGCCCGCGCCCAGGGTCAGAATCATGTCGCCATCTTTCGCGATACTTGCGGCGGCCGACACCGCATCGGCGAACGAACCGACATATTCAACGCTCTTTCCTTTCTTCTCTCGAATGCGCTGCGCCAGGATCTCTCCAGTGATTCCATCAATCGGCTTCTCGCTCGCGGCATAGATGTCGAGCACGAACAGCGAGTCGGCGTCGCCGAAGGCGGTTGTAAACTCTTCCATCAGATCGCGAGTGCGTGTGTAGCGATGAGGCTGGAAGATGACGTGGACTTTGCTGAATCCGCACTGCCGCGCGGCAGCCAGGGTAGCCTTGATCTCGGTGGGATGGTGACCGTAGTCGTCAATCACGCTCACGCCGGCGGCTTGACCGCGCAACTGGAAGCGCCGGTCGACCCCGCGGAACTGCTCAAGCGCCGTCCGAATCGCCTCGACGCCAACATCAAGCCCCACCCCCACCGCAATCGCCGCCGTCGCATTCAGCACATTGTGCAATCCGGGCACGTGCAGCGTAAATTCGCCAAGGTCATGGCCGCGATATCGCACGCGAAACCGATTCAGCGGGTGCCCCACCCTTGTCCCTGCGTCTTCTGCAGGGACAGGGTGGGGATTTTGACTCCGCTTCACCGGGATCGTAATCAGAAAATCCGACCCGCGCTTCGTTCCATAAGTCACCGTGCGGCGCTGCACCTCGGGCAACAACCGCCGCAGCAGCGGATCGTCATTGCAGGCCACGATCATGCCGTAGAACGGCACCCGGTCCATGAACTCCAGAAAAGTTTTCTTCACGTCGCGCATGTTGCGGTAGCAGTCCATGTGCTCGCGATCGATGTTGGTCACAACCGAAAGTATTGGCGATAACTTGAGAAAGCTGCGGTCGCTCTCATCGGCTTCGGCAACCAGATACTGCGATTTGCCCAGCCGCGCATTCGACCCCATCGCATCCACGCGACCACCGACTACGACAGTGGGATCGAGTCCGCCCGCGGCCAGTACCGACGCCACCATTGAAGTCGTAGTTGTCTTCCCGTGCATGCCCGCGATCGCGATGCCGTACTTCAGCCGCATGAGTTCGGCCAGCATTTCCGCCCGCTGAATGACCGGGATGTGCAGCTTGTGTGCTTCCACAACTTCAGGATTTTCGGTGGCGATAGCGGAACTGGTCACAACAACTTCGGCACCAGGAATATTTTCCGCGTGATGTCCTTCAAACACCACCGCGCCCAGGCCAGCCAACCTTTGCGTAACCGCGGAGCTCTTCAGGTCAGAGCCAGTAACCTTGTAGCCGAGATTCAGCAAGACCTCGGCGATGCCGCTCATACCGATGCCGCCGATGCCTACGAAATGAACGCGCTGAATTTTGGCGAACATAAGTCAAGTGCTTGGCCGCGGATTTCACGGATTCACACGGATAATTCTTTTGTTGCTTATTTTATTTTGTTTCGGTTTTATCCGTGCTAATCCGTGGCTAGCTTTCTTCGATCCCCGCCAGCCGCGCGGCCATCGCTGCAATCTCCAGCGCGGCATTCGGATGCGCCAATTCTCGCGCCGCCTGGCTCATCTGCTGTAGCCGCCGGGAATCTCGCAACAAGGCCGCGATCGTCTCCGCCAGCCAAACTCCTTCCAGCTTTGATTCCTCGACCACGACGGCGGCCCCGTGCCGCGCCAGCGCCTCGGCATTTACTCGCTGATGATCATCCGCCGCGCGCGGGAACGGAACAAACACGGCCGGCTTTCCCGCCGCTGCAATCTCTGCGACTGTGCTCGCGCCCGAGCGGCACACTACCAGGTCGGCGCGGGAAAAAGCGGCTGGCATGTCTTCGATGAACCTGAAAACTTCGAACATGAAACCCGCCGATTTGCCCAAACCCTGATACGCCGCCAGCGCGTCATTATAGTCACGCTCCCCAGTCTGATGGATGATACGAATGCCCGGCGCCTCGCGCAGCAGCACCGGCAGGCAGCGGATCATTGCTTCATTAATAGCGTGCGCTCCCTGGCTTCCCCCAAACACGAGTACCGTCGGATCCCCCCCACGCTTAGGAGCGATTTCAAAAAACGCCTGCCTTACCGGAACCCCGGTCACTTCTGCCCGTCGAAAATATTTCGCCGTCTCCTCGAAATGCACGGCCGCGCCGGAAACAAACTTCGCCACCATACGATTGGCGAATCCCGGAACCACGTTCGGCTCAAAGGCCAGAGTAGGAATGTGTTTGACCACAGCCGCCAGCATGGCTGGACCCGACGCATATCCGCCCACGCCAATCACCACGTCGGGGGCGAATTCGTTCAGCATGCCGCTCGCGGCCCATACCGCTCGCGGCAGATCGAATGCGGTCTTCAGCCGCGTCGTCAGGCTGACATTTTTCAGGGCTCCTACTTGGACTAACTGCAGCGGAAATCCCGCGGCGGGTACCAGCCGGTTCTCGATTCCACGCGCCGTCCCAATGAACAGGCACTCGGCGTTGTAGCTCTTCTTGAGCTGATGGGCGATGGCCAGCGCCGGAATCACATGTCCACCCGTGCCTCCGCCCGCCAGGATTGCCCGCATGAAGGTGACTATAAAGGAATTGCTGAAGGTTGATTGCTGATTGTTGATTGAAAAGCCGCTGTCATCAGTAGCCTGCGCGAATGAGAGGCCTTTCAATCAACAATCGACAATCATCAATCAACAATTGATTTATTCTGCCTGCTTGGTGATGTTCAGCAGCACGCCCACGCACGCCAGGGTTACGAACAGCGACGACCCGCCATACGACACTAGCGGCAAAGGAATTCCTTTGGTCGGCATCATCCCCAGCACGACGCTGATGTTGATGAACGCCTGCAGCACGACCATGCTGGTGATCCCGACCGCAAGGTAGCGGCCGAACAACTCTTCCGTGCGCCACGAAGCGCGCATGCCGCGCCACAGGAAAATCGCGAACAGCGCGACCACGAAAATCGCCCCCACCAGGCCCAGTTCCTCCGCTGTGACGGCAAAAATAAAGTCCGTGTGGGGCTCGGGCAAGTAGAAAAGCTTTTGCTTGCCCTCCATCAGGCCCATGCCGGTCACGCCGCCCGTACCCACCGCGATCAGCGACTGAATAATGTGGAAGCCGGTCTTCTGACGGTCGGCATAAGGATTCAAGAACGCCAGAATGCGATCGCGCCGCCAGGCGACATGAAATATCAGGAGATATAAAGGAAGCAGCGAGGCCGCAAAGGCGTAGCCGAAGTAACGCGTCCGCATGCCCGCCACATAAAAGATGCAGGCCGCGATTCCCCCGCAGGCGATGGCCGTGCCGAGATCCGGCTGGGCGACGATCATCCCCAGAAAAACCAGCACGGGAGCAGCCGCCGGCAACAGCGTATTCCGCCAGTCGTCAATCGACTTCGCCCGGCTCTCCAGAAAGTAAGCAAGAAAAAAAATCAGTACCGGCTTCGCCAATTCCGACGGCTGAAACGAAAAACCTCCCGCATGAATCCAGCGATGCGTGTTATGGGAGCGGTCGAGAAAAAAAACTGAAATCAGCAATAGCGTAGTCACGCCCATCAGCGAAAAAACAATCGCCGGATGCTTGTAGCGGCGATAATCCACGCGCATGGTCACGACCATGGCAGCAAGCCCGGCGACAGCCCAGATCAACTGCTTCGACAGAAACGCATACTCTGACCCAAAGCGCTCCCGCGCCATCACCGCCGACGCCGAGAACACCATCACCAGCCCGACAAACACCAGCAGCATGGTGACAGTAAACAGCCAGCGATCGACACTAACGCGCTTCGCCATGGGAAGTTCATTTCACCACGGAGTAGCGAAGGAGCGGAGCGGGAATTGTGGATTGTTGAGGAGTGGGTGTTGATTGTCTTGGTTCGGGCACGCTGGATCACATTTCCGTTCTTGTCATACTGAGCGAAGCCCAAGCTTCGCGAACGCGAAGCATGGGCGCAGTCGAAGGGTCCCTATCAAGCCGACACAACTGGCCTCTTCAACTGGAGTTTCCATCGGTGCACACGAAGCAGAGCCAAGAGGCACGCGTACCCCGTTTATGCCAGCCCCCGCACAATATCCTTGAACACCTTTCCCCGCTGCTCATAGTTCTTGAACTGATCGAAACTCGCGCAGGCAGGAGCCAGCAACACAACGTCACCCGGTTGCGCGGCGGCATGCGCCTTGCGGATCGCGTTCTCCAAGGTCTCGGCGTGTACGATCTCCACGTTCTTAATCTGCGACTCAATCTTCGCCGCCGCGGCCCCGATCGTATAGACGCGCTTCACCCTCTCGCACAGCAGGTCATTGAGCACGGAATAGTCGCTGCCTTTGTCCTTGCCGCCGAGAATCAAATGGATGTTCGCCGGGAACGACTCCAGCGCTTTGATCGTCGCATCTACGTTCGTAGCTTTGGAGTCGTTGTAGTAGTCGACACCACGGACGGTTGCCACAAATTCCAGGCGGTGCTCGACCGCTTTGAACTTCTGCACGGCCTTTCGGACTTCTTCCGGCGAACAGCCTCCTAAAACGCTCGCACACACCGCCGCCAACACATTCTCGAGATTATGCGCCCCCTTGAGCGGGATCTCGGAGACTTGCAAGACCTCGCGCTGCGCGTCGCCGCGCCGGAACACAACATTTCCGTCGCGCACCCAGGCGCCCTGTTGCACTTCTTTCTGCCGGCTGAACCAGAACACCTGCGCTTTTGTGCGCGAGGCCATCGAGACGCAGGTCGGATCGTCGGCATTCAAAACCGTGTGGTCACTTCCCTGCTGGTTCTCGAAAATGCGGGCCTTCGCGTCGCTGTAAACCTCAAACGTCCGGTGCCGGTCAAGATGATCCGGCGTTACATTCAACACCACCGCAATCTTCGGACGGAAGGTCTGGATCGTCTCCAGTTGAAAGCTCGACACTTCAAGCACGATCACCGATTCCGGCGTGGCGCGTTCGACGAGCGAAATCGCGGGCGTTCCGATATTACCGCCAACCAGCGCAGGAAAACCTGCCGCGTTCATGATCTCGCCAACCAGCATGGTGGTCGTGGTCTTTCCGTTCGATCCAGTGATGGCGATGATCGGCCCCGGCAAGAACCGCGCTGCCAGCTCAATCTCGCCAATCACGGTTTCGCCCAGAGCGCGCGCCTGCGCCAGCGGCGGCGCATCCACGGGAACGCCCGGACTTACCACGATCAAGTCTTGTCCATGAAAGGTACGCTCGCCATGACCGCCGGTTTCGACCGTGATTCCGTGATCGAGCAGCACCGGAATTTCGTTGCGCAATTCGTCGCCGCTCTTGGTATCGGACACGGTTACTCGCGCGCCTCGTGCCTTTAAAAACAGCGCAGAGGCCACGCCGGACTTGCCCAGGCCTACAACCAGCGCGCGTTTTCCGTTGAGTTCCATAGCAAATCAATTATTGATTCTTGATTGTTGATTGCTGATTAAAAACCTCAACTTTCGCGACACTCGCTAAAGAAGGGTTTCAATCAGCAATCAAAAATCAGCAATCAGCAATTTCTTCCACCTGCGGCGCCCTATCTTAGCTTCAGCGTGGTCAGCGCGAACAGCGCGAATACCAGCGACGCGATCCAGAAGCGCACGATAATCTTCGACTCCGACCAGCCCATCAGTTCGAAATGATGGTGCAGCGGCGCCATCTTGAAGATGCGTTTCTTGCGCAACTTATAAGAACCCACCTGCAGGATCACCGACACCGCCTCAATCACAAAAACGCCGCCGATAAACGGCAGCAGCAGTTCCTGTTTAATGATGACCGCGACTGTCCCGATCGCCCCGCCCAGGGCCAGCGATCCCACGTCCCCCATAAACACTTCCGCGGGATGCGCGTTGTACCAGAGAAATCCAATGGATGCTCCGACCATGGCTCCGCAGAAAATTGTCAACTCCGCCACTTGCGGCATACGCTGCAACTCCAGATATGCCGCGAAAGTGGCGTGACCACTCACGTACGTCAGTACCGCTAAAGCCGCCGCCGCGATCACCGTACATCCAATCGCCAGACCGTCCAGGCCGTCCGTAAGATTCACGGCATTGCTCGAGCCCACAATCACGAACACCACAAAGGCAATAAAAGGAAGGAATGCCAGGAACCACAGATGCGGAAAGCGCTCCAGACTTTCAACCACCAGATCCGGTTGGAACTGCTTGAAGAACGGCACGATGAGTTTAGTGGAATACATGCCATAGGTCTGCATCGCGATCAGCATGGACGCGATCACGATGCTGGTAGCGATCTGCAGTCCGAGCTTGGCGCGGCTGGTCAGGCCCAGATTGCGGCGATGCGACACCTTGGTGTAATCGTCGGTAAATCCGATGGCCGCGAAGGCGCAGGTGGAGAAGACAGCGATCCAGACGAAGCGATTACTCAGGTCGGCCCAAAGCAGCGTGGGAACTACGATCGCGATCACGATCAGCAGCCCGCCCATGGTGGGCGTGCCAGCTTTTTTCTGGTGAGCCTTCGGGCCCTCTTCGCGAATGTATTGTCCGATTTGAAAGTCACGCAGGCGCCCGATCACGAGCGGACCCACGATCAGGGCGGTAAACAAGGCGGTCAGGCTGGCGAATGCCGTGCGGAACGTGACGTAGCGGAAGATGCGGAATGGTGCAACGTAATGTTGCAGTTTGACGAACAACAGCCAATAGAGCAATCAGCCTCCGAACTACAGCCGTCAGCTTTCAGCTGTCAGCCTTCAGCTATGGTAATCAGCTACGATCTGCTGCGATCCCTCGAAAAAAACATGGTCACTCCGGCGCTGAGCGAAGCAAAGGCGGAGGAATCTGGCGTTCCCGTGCGGCAAACAGCGGCGTCCAGCAACCTCCATCTAACTTCCCCGCCGCGCCTTCCACGTCTCCAGCGCCTTCTCCAGCTTTACTCCGCGCGATGCTTTGAGCAGTACGATGTCGCCGTCGCGCGCTTCATGAGCCAGCCATTCACCAGCGTCCTCGGGCGTGTCCACAAATTCGGCTTGCGCGCCAGCTTCGCGGGCACCGTCGACCATCGCCTGCGCCAGCCCGCGCACGCCTACGAGCAGATCTATTTTTTTCTCTGCGACGTGCACACCCGCAGCGCGATGCATCTCCGCTGCCGACGGTCCCAACTCCAGCATCTCGCCTGCGACCACAATGCGCCGTCCCGCGCGCATCGTTGCCAGAGCATCAACCATGGCGTCGAGCGCCTTCGGATTAGAATTGTAACAATCGTTAATGACCGTGATGTTGCCCAAGTGAAGAACCTGCCCGCGTTTATCCGGCGGCGCCAGAGTCGCGAGTGCCGCAACGCAATCGGGCAGCGTTAGTCCTCGCGCCATCCCTACGCCCACCGCGGCCAGCGCATTCAGAATGTTGTGTTCGCCGACCAGTGGCAGGCGAGCCAGTTCGCGCTCCCCCACGGCGGCAACCACAAACTGCGAGCCTTCCGCCCCGGCAGATCGAATGTCCTCGGCCCGTACGTCCACGTGAACCCCTGCCCCTGCGCGGATGCCGTACGTGATCACTTTGCCCTTGAAGTCGCGTCCAAACTGCGAAACGTATTCGTCATCCGCGTTGAGCACCGCCGTTCCTGTCGATGGCAGTGATTCGATCAACTCGTATTTCGCCCGCGCAATGCCCGCAATCGAATCGAAAAACTCCAGATGCACTGGCGCAACGTTGGTCACGACCCCAATCTCAGGCTGCGCAATCTTCGCCAGCGCGCGAATCTCTCCGGCGTGCGACATCCCCATTTCGATGACCGCGACCTCATGTTCCGGTTCCAGCTTCAGCAGCATGAGCGGCAGCCCGAAGTGATTGTTGAAATTCCCTTCGGACTTCAGCACATTGAACCGGGCGCCTAGAACGTGCGCGATAGCTTCCTTGGTCGTCGTCTTCCCTGCGGAACCGGTCACGCCAATCAATGGCTTGCCCCAGACCCTCCGCACCGCGGTCGCCAGCGCTTGCAGCGCCACCAGCGTGTCGTCAACGGCGAGGAGCCGCGCATTCTCCGTATAGCGATGTGCCTGATCGCTCCGCACGACCGCGGCCACGGCGCCTTCCTGCAATGCCGCGTCGACGTAATCATGGCCTTCGAGACGCTCCCCCTTCACGGCGAAAAAGAGCGCTCCTGGCAAAATCGTCCGCGAGTCAATGGAGTAGCTCTGTGCGACCCCATCCCGGGCGGAGAATGCGTCGCGATTCGTGGCGGAAATAAACTCCGCGATCTTCGACAGCGCGAGCTTCATGCCGTCTTCCCCGCTGAGGCCACTGGCTCACATTCAAATCCCAACGCCCGCATCGCCTCGCGCGCCACTTCCACATCATCGAACGGATGCGACCCATCCCGCGTGACCTGCACTTTCTCATGCCCCTTACCCGCCAGCAGCACGATGTCTCCCGGCCGCGCTTCTCGAATCGCCAGCGCAATCGCCTTGCGACGATCGACCTCGACGCTGTACTTCACGCCCGTCTTCTGCAGCCCCACCAGCGCGTCGTTCATGATGGCGCACGGATCCTCGCTGCGCGGATTATCCGACGTGAGCACCACAAAATCGCTGCCCCTCCCCGCCGCCTCGCCCATCAGCGGACGCTTGGCGCGATCGCGATCTCCGCCGCAACCAAAAACCGTAATCACTCGCGCCGACCCTGCACTCCGTGAGACGAACTCGCGAGCTAAGGCGGTGAGATTACGCAGCGCATCATCAGTATGCGCATAATCAACGACTACCGTGAACGGCTGCCCGCAATCGACGCGCTCGAACCTTCCCGGCACGTGGGTCAGCGACTCGATCCCGCGGGCGATCAACTGTGAAGCACACCCGCGCGCATAGCTAGCTGCCGCCGCGGCCAGGATGTTGTACACATTCACTCGTCCAATCAGTGGCGAGAATACGGGAATTTTCTCCTGTGGGGTGGCGATGTCGAAGCGCGTGCCGCGTGGATTGATATCGACATTCTCCGCGTGAAAGTCGCCGCGCGCCCACCCGTAGGTCAACACGACAGAACTCCGCTTACGGCTGAAAACAGCCAGTTTCGCGCCATATGCATCATCGAGATTCGTCACGCATGCTCGCGGAGCGTCAGTTCCGCACCCCTGGAATAGAATTCGCTTGGCCGCGAAATACTCTTCCATGGTGTTGTGATAATCGAGGTGATCGCGCGTGAGGTTGGTGAAGACCGCCACATCAAACGGCACTCCAAACACCCGTTCCTGAGCCAGCGCGTGCGACGAAACCTCCATGACGGCGTCGGTCGCGCCCTGACCCAGTGCCTCGCTGAAAAGACGCGCCAGTTCCAGCGCCTCCGGCGTCGTGTGCGGCGCAGGATAGACCTTTCCAGCCACGTGATATTCAATCGTGCCAATCAGCGCGCTCTTGCGCCCCGCGGCGGTGAGAATCGACTCCATCAGATATGCGGTCGTGCTCTTACCGTTGGTTCCCGTAATCCCAGTCACGGCGATGCGTTCTGCCGGCCGCTTATAAAAATTGGCGCTCACCCGCGCCAGCGCCCGCCGCCCCTGTGGCACCACTGCCCATGCCATTCCCTCCCGGGGCTTCTCTGTGGCCGAGTCGGTCACCACTGCAACCGCACCCGCATCAATCGCCTGGTCGATAAACCTATTGCCGTCGACGCTTTCCCCTCGCATGGCCACGAACGCGCATCCCGGCTTCACCCGGCGAGAGTCATACTCCACACTACTAACGTCCGGATTCCCGCTCTGGCTGAGCACTTCAGCCCCATCCAGCAGATGTTGGAAGGTCATTGCTGGGAATTATAGGGCACGGGGGTAGAACAATTGTTGATTGCTGATTGTTGATGGCTGATTGAAAATCTTACGGCGCAGACAGTCTCGGTTTTCAATCAACAATCAGAAATCAACAATCAGCAATTGCCCTTTGATTACCGAAGTGACGTTCCCATGGCGAACCACCCGCGCTAGCTTGAAGCCATGAGCACCGGAACCGGCCCCGCCCGCTACAAATGCGCCCAGTGCGAACAGTTCGAAAGTTCGTGCGAGTGCGAAAAATTCTGCTGCCTCTGCCAAACCGTCACGGACATCCGTCTGTGCGACGATGGCCTGCTTTATTGCGAACCCTGCCGCACGGCCTGTGACTACAAAACCTCCGATTAGGCAATACTCTCGGCCGTAGCAATAGGCCCGCCGTTGAAGGTCGCCGCAAGAAGATCGCCTTGAGAAGGATCGTCTTGAAAGGGCGCGGCTTCCAGCCGCGCCGCAAGTCCCGCAAAATCAATCGCGGCTTCAGCCGCCGAGGGACGCTTGCGTGATCCATTTTCAACAACCTCCCTTGGCAGAAGCAGGTCTCTTGAGGGACAATAGTTTGTTTTGCGTTCGGGCCTTTTCTTAGGGGCTAGTTGAGGAGATTTTCATGTCCACCATGATGCATGTCAGCGACGTTGCCGAGTTGCTGAGCGACGGCAGGACTCATTTCAATCTGTCGCCGGCCCTGCTGGTGGAACACTCAATTCGCCGCAATGAAGCCAGGTTGGCGTCAAACGGGTCTCTGGTCGGTTACACCAATCGCACCGGCCGGTCGCCAAAAGACAAGTTCATCGTCAAGGATGAAATTAGCGCGAACAAGGTAGCGTGGGGCGCGGTCAATGCCCCATTCGACCCGGAAAAGTTTGATGCTCTCTACGAGCGCGTCATCGAACACCTGCGCGGCCGCGAGTTATTCGTCCAGGATCTTTTCTGTGGCGCCGACCCCGCCTATCGGCTGCCTGTCCGCATCGTGAATGAATATGCCTGGCACAATCTTTTCGTGCGCCAGCTATTTATTCGACCCGCACCCGAAGAACTCAGAAGCCACCACCCCGAGTTCACCGTCATCGCCGCTCCCGAATTCCACGCCGATCCTCGCCGCGACGGCACCAACTCTGAAGTCTTCATCCTGCTGAACTTCACCCGCCGAACCGTCCTGATCGGAGGAACGTCTTACGCGGGAGAAATAAAAAAATCCATCTTCAGCATCATGAATTTCCTGCTGCCGCCGCGCAACGTCTTTCCCATGCACTGCTCAGCCAATGTCGGGCACAACGGCGTCAGCGCCTTATTCTTCGGTCTCTCGGGCACCGGCAAGACCACGCTCTCCGCCGACCCCTCCCGCGATCTCATCGGCGACGATGAGCATGGCTGGAGCGCCGACGGCGTCTTCAACTTCGAGGGCGGATGCTATGCCAAGTGCATCAAGCTCTCCCAGAAAAACGAACCGCAGATCTGGGACGCCCTTCGCTTCGGCTGCGTGCTGGAAAATGTGGTGCTCGATCCCCACACCCGCATTCCCCAATACAACGACGACAGCCGGACGGAAAACACGCGCGCTGCCTATCCCGTGGACTTCATCGACAACGCCGTAATCCCCGGCATCGGCGGACATCCCAGGAATGTGGTGTTTCTCACGGCCGACGCCTTCGGCGTCCTGCCGCCAATTTCGCGGCTCACCCCCGAGCAGGCCATGTATCACTTCCTCTCGGGCTACACCGCCAAAGTGGCGGGCACCGAAGCCGGCGTGAAAGAGCCGTCCGCGACATTCTCCACCTGCTTCGGCGCGCCCTTCATGCCCCTGCCTCCCAAAAACTACGCAGAGATGCTCGGTCGGCGCCTGCGCGAGCACGACGCTCAGTGCTGGCTGGTCAACACCGGCTGGCAGGGCGGTGCTTACGGCGTGGGCAAGCGCATGGATATTCCCCACACCCGCGCCATGGTCGACGCAGCGGTGGAAGGCGAACTGATCAAGGAAGAATTTGAGGTCGAGCCGACTTTCGGCTTCGCCATTCCGAAGCACTGCCCGGGGGTTCCTCCGCAAGTACTGAATCCGCGGAATGCGTGGCCGGATAAATCCGCTTATGATCGCGCGGCCGAAGATCTGCGCAACCGCTTCGCCAGGAATTTCGAAAACTTCGACGCACCCGCTGAAGTCAAGGCTGCAGGACCGAAAGCGCAGAGGTAACGTTGAATTTTATCTGAGCCTCTGCGCGGCACGAGTGCGGTTGCCGCTAGTTCCTCTGCGTCCTCGGTGTCCTCCGTGGTTAAGATTCTGTGTCCTCTGTGCCCTCTGTGGTTAAGATGTGATAGACCTTCCATCCCGAGGCCGTTTCATGAAGCGCATTAATAAAGTTGCCATTCTCGGCGCCGGAACCATGGGCGCGCGCATCGCCGCCCACTTCGCCAATGCCGGTGTTCCCAGCTACTTGCTCGACATTGCCCCACCGGACGCTGATGGCAGCGCTCGCAACAAAATCGCCGCCGCCGGCCTCGACGCAGCCAGGAAATCCAAGCCAGCCGCATTCATGGAACCGTCGCTCGCCCGCCTCGTCACCGTTGGCAACTTTGACGACGACTTGAAAAAACTCGCCGAGGTCGACTGGATCATCGAGGCCGTCGTCGAGAACCTCGAGATCAAGCGCTCATTGCTCAGGAAAGTGGAAGCGATTCGCAAGCCGGGCACCATCATTACCACCAACACCAG